>Ga0075418_10009930_pt1 | contig 10664 bp, 5 predicted proteins | sample SoiMetdeltSBSDD2_FD_81776 | JGI IMG/M metagenome (GOLD analysis project Ga0075418, IMG submission 81776) | Bulk soil microbial communities from a Populus tree surrounding site in Tennessee, USA - Soil MetaG P. deltoides SBSDD2 | ecosystem: Environmental > Terrestrial > Soil > Tree plantation...
AGTCCGCCCACGCTGGTTTGAGCCGGAGTCCGCCCACGCTGGTTTGAGCCGGAGTCCGCCCACGCTGGTTTGAGCCGGAGCCCGCCCACGCCGTTGGGCGGACTCCGGCGACCCCTCACAGCGGCGTGCAGGTAACCGGTGAGGGCACGGGGTTGCTGGTGTTGTTCCAGGTGGCCTGGAGTCCGGCGGTGGTGAAGGCGCCCGGGGCGAGAGTGCCGTTATAGGACGCGTTCACGACGGTGACAGCCGATCCCGTTTGGGTGGCAACGCCGTTCCAGAGGTTGAAGATGGTCTGGCCCGCGGTGTAGGTCCAGTTCACGCGCCATCCGGTGATCTGCTGGCCGCCGGTGTTGGTGACGCGCAGGTCCGCCTGGAAGGCGCCGCCCCAACTCCCGGTGATGGTGTATGTCGCCGAACACGACCGGCCCGGGTTGTTGGACGGCGAAGGGCTGGCCGACGGCGAACGGGACGGTGACTGCGAGGGCGACGGCGATGCCGACGGCGACCCCGAGGGCGAAGCGGACGCGGAGGGCGAGTTGCTGGGCGGGGTGACGGTCGAGTCTCCATATTGGATGCCTCTTCCATTGGTACCCACGTAAACCCGGCCGTAGATCCGCGGGTCGCCGGTGATGGCCTGCCCCGCGTTGCCCCACTGGTGGTTGTTGTCGTTGATCCGCACCCAGGTTCCCGCCTGGTCGTTCGAGCGGTACACGCCAGTCACGCCGTCGATCGTCGCCATGGTGTAGATCGCGGGGTAGCTGAAGCCGGGGGCGGCCCTACCGAAGCCGACGTTCACAGAGCCCGTCACGTTAGTGCCCAGCTTGGTAAAGGTCACGCCGCCGTCGGTGGAGCGCCACATGCCGCCCGCACCGGTCAGCCACAGGTGGTTCTCGAAGCCCGGTACCGACTGCAGGTGGATGTCGCCCGTCGTGGGCAGCCCGCTCTGCGGGCCCGCGCCGGTGGTGAAGGTCGACCCGCCGTTCGTGCTGCGGTACAGGGTTCCATTGATGTACCCGTAGAACTTCATCGAGTTGACCCGGTCCGAGACGACCTGTGCCCCGGTCGGGACACCGCTGGCCTGGGAGAACCCGCCGCCGAAGCTGGCCGAGACCTGGACCGGGAGGCCACCCGGAGCCCAGACCACGCGGTTGCCGTCGGCGCTCAACGCCACGGTCCCACCGCCGTTGACCCCGCCGGGTTCGCTGGCGCTGTTCCAGGATCCGCCGTTGTTGAACGAGTACCCGATGTGCGGCAGGGTGGCATCGGCGTTGCCGACGCGGACCACCCGGTTCGGGTCGTTGGCGGCGAAGTCGATGCTCGTGGTGCTGCTGAAGTTGGGCTGGGTGAACATCATCGCCGGCACCGCGTTCAGGTCGGTGTGCCGGAATCCGCTCACGTCACCGAGCGCCGAGATCAGGTTGGCCCCGCTGGGCGGGCTGATCAGGTCCAGAACCGCCGTCTCCTCAAGGCCTTTGACCATCGGCCGGACGGTGAACGTGGTGTTGGTGTCCCAGTTGCCCAGCTGGGTCGTGCCATAGATGGTGGCGCCTGTCCCGTACAGCATCCGGTTGGAGTTAAACGGGTCGATCTCGACCGCCGCGTTCATCCAGCCGAGTTTCGGTGTCTCCTCGGGCGGCTGCGGGTTGGTGCCGAAGGTCAGCCACGGAACGGTGGCGATGTCCATGCTGAACCGCTTGGTGCGGTTGGGGTACCCGTTCCAGTCCCAGATCGGCGTCCACGACGTGCCGCCGTTGGTGCTGCGCCAGAAGATGGCGTCGGGCCACCACGAGATCTGGCTGGCGACCATGACGGTGTTGGGGTTGCGCCGGTCGATGGTCAGGCCGCTGAAGCCGTAGTACTGGCTGCCGCCGCCCGGCACCGGCGGGGTGATGTTGGTCCAGGTGCCCGTCGCGCGCGCCCACTTCCATACCTGCCCGGTGCCACCGTCATACGGTCCGCCGGTGTCGCTGGAGGCCGTGTAGAGGACCCCGTTGACGTCGTCGAAAACCGCCTTGTGGACAAGGAATCCGGTGGGCTGGCCGGCGAGGCGCTCCCAGCTGGTGCCGTTGTTGGTGCTGCGGTAGATGGGGTTGGCCTTGTCCGCGACGCCGACATAGATGGCGCCGTTGCTCTTGTCGAACGTCACCCACGTCAGGCCCTGGTTCTGGCTCAGATAGCCATTGGTGTCATTGGGGTCCTGCACGTAGTTGCCGACGTTGGGGAAGTTGGTCACCTTGCTGAAGGTGGCGCCGAAGTCGGTGCTGCGCCAAAGACCTTGGCCCCCCTCGGCGGCGTAGTACACGTCCGAGTTGCGCGTCGGGTTGACCGCGAGCCGTTCGCCCTGCCCGCGGCCGGGCATGTTGCCGCCGTTCTTGAATGGCAGGTTGAAGATCTGCCAGGTGTTGCCCTTGTCGGTGGAGCGCACGATGGCGCCGTTGTTCGGGTCCCAGCTGTTGGTGTACATGCCGACGGCCGCGTAGACCCGGTTGGTCTGCACGGGGTCGGTGGCGATGCTGGTGACACCGTTCCAGCCCCAGCGGTCCCAGCCGACCCAGTCCAGCAGCGGGGTCCAGGACTGTGTCGACTCGGTCCAGCGGTAAGCGCCGCCGATGTCGGTGCGGGCGTAGATCAGGTTGGCCTCGGTCTGGTTGAACACGATCCCGGGGACGAACCCGCCACCGTCGACGCGTACGTTCTTCCAGGTGTACGCCTCGCTTGGGGCGGCTATCGCCGGTCCTTCGGCGATCTGAGCGGTGATGACCGCCAGCGCGCTGGCGACGAGAGCTGCCGCGACCGCCGGGGCTAGACCCCTGCGCAAGGCGCCATGACGTACGACATCATGGCGTGCTGCGCCGGGAAGGGAGCGGGACGACAGGAACATGTCGTCTTCCTTTCGATCGCAGGGCAGGATCCATTGCCTGCCCATGTGTGAGTCGAAGAAAGGCTCCCGATGAAAGGCTCCTACGCTCCCGCACAACTGTCAATAGTTTGATGCCTAAACGAAGTAAACGGTCATCCGTTATAACTAAGACCGTGGCCAAAGGGGTAAAGCGTGCCCGATCCGTCCGCGGTCGGGATCGTGACGGGCAGCCGGCCGGCAGGGTTGATCTCCCCGAACATCACTCGCACGAGCGACTCGATCGAATGGGCCGTGTAGCCGTAGGTGGCGACGAACGTTTGCACTCCAGCCAGGCGCGAGATGTCATACGGGTTGCGCATCGCCGAGACGACGACCGGCTTGCCGGTCGCGAGCAACGCTCTGACCAGCGCCTGCTGCGCCGCCGCCGACGCGGTCGGTTGCCCGGTGTTGATGTCGACATTGGCCGCGTTATTGGTCGACACCACCACGAAGTCACTCCCGCCCGTCGCCGCGACCGCCTGGTCGATCCTCGCCTGGCTGGGGGTCAGACCGGTCTCCAGCACGGTCACAGTCTGGCTGCGACGGCCGATCGCGGTGCCGATCGTCCGGGTCGTCACCACGCCCCAACCCGTGACAAGCACCCGGCGCGGGTCAACAGTCAACGGCAACAGCCCGGCGTCGTTGCGGATGAGCGTCGTGGTGCGGTCCGTGATCGTCTGGGCGTCCGCCAGGTGATCAGGCGCTCCCACAACGGTTTCCGCCGCATCGACGTCGACGAACGGATTGTCGAACAGGCCGCGCTTCATCTTCAGCCGCAGGATCCGGTACACCGACTCGTCGAGGCGGCGCATGGAGATCTCACCGCTGGCGACCGCTTCCAGTACCGCGTTGTAGGCGACGTCCATCTGGGGCGCCAGCACGAGTTGGTCGGCGCCGGCCTTGAACGCCTCGACCGGGGCGACGTTCGGAGGGTAGGTGCCCGACGCCCCGCGCATGTCCAGCGCGTCGGTGACGATGAGTCCGTCGTAACCCAGTTCGTCGCGGAGCAGGCCGGTGAGGATCGAGCGGGACATCGTGGCCGGAGCGCCGCTGGGGTCGATCGACTTGAGCACGACGTGCGCGGTCATGATCGTGTCCACGCCCTCGGCGATGGCCGCCCGGAACGGCGGCAGGTCGATGGCGTGCAGCTGCTCGCGGGTGTGCGGGACCTCGGGCAGGCCGAAGTGACTGTCCACGGCGGTGTTGCCGTGCCCGGGAAAGTGCTTGGCGACGGTGGCCACGCCGCCGTCGTGGTACCCGTCCACCTGCGCGGCGACGAACTCGGAGACCAGGTCGGGGCGCTCGCCGATCGACCGGATGCCGATGACCGGGTTGGCGGGATTGACGTTGACGTCGGCCACCGGCGCGTAATTCTGGTTGATCCCGACCGCCGCCAGCTCCTGGCCGATCACCTCGGCCGAGCGGTGAGCGTTCGCCGCCGACCGTCCCGCGCCCAACGCCATGTTGCCGGGCATCTGCGCGGCCGGCGCGGCCAGCCGGAACACGAGTGAGCCGCCCTCCTGGTCGGTGCTGATCAGTAGTGGGATCGGCTGGCGGTGGGGTTGCGGGATGGGGGGTCGGCGGGCGGGATAGGACTGCCCGGTCGCGGCCGCCTGGAGTCCGTTGGACAGCGTGGCGATCTGCCGCGGGTTGCGCAGGTTGTCCGGCCCGCGCCCGGTGTCGAAGTAGATGATGCCGCCCGGCTTGTACTTGTCGATGACCTGAGCCGGAGTGTCCACTCCGTACAGCACGCGGTTTCCCTCGGAAACAGTGCTGGCGTCCTGGCCGAACACCTCGACGACGAACAGCTGCCCGACCTTCTCCCGCACGGTCATGTGCCGCAGCAACTTGATGATTTTGCCGCGGAACGGCGCATCCTCCGAGTGCCCGGGCTCATCGCCGCCGAAGGCGGCCGAGGGAAACGCCGAGACAACAGCTGACGAGCCAAGAACGGCCGACGTCATGGTGATGAATTTCCGCCGATTGATCCGATGACGCATCGTGATCTCCCCGAGCTAGAACCCCCAATGGGGCGGACTCTACCCAGAGGGTCTACCCGATGGACATACGTAGTTGTACCGAGCTCTTATACGGAGAAACGCCCGGTGAGAACCGGTGGCAGGAGCGTCAGCTCCGGTGGGGTTTGACCGTCCAATTTGGCCATCAACAGCTCCACCGCCCGCCGGCCCAGCGCCTCGGCCGGGATCTGCACCGAGCTCAACGGCGGCGACGAGCGCTCGGCCACATCGTCCGGACAGATCGCCACCACGGCCACGTCCCGGGGCACCACCCGCCCCAGCTCGCGCAGGGCCGCCAGGACGTGGGTCACCGCCTCCTCGTTGTGGACGACCAGGCCGCTCAACCCCGGCCGCTCGTCGAGCAAGGACTTCACCGCCGCGGCCACCACCGACGGGTCGCTCTCGCAGGGCCGCGCCACCGCGCCCACGCCCAGGCGGTGCGCCGTCTCCAGGAAGCCGTCGCGCGTGCGGTGTGCGAAGCCCGTGTCCCGCTCGTAGACCACTTGCGGCGCACCGAGAAGCGCCACCTCGCCGTGCCCCATCGTGGCGAGGTGTTCGACGCACAGCGCGCCGGCGCGGTGGAAATCAAGGTCGACACAGGTCAATCCCTCGTTGTCCGCCGGCAGACCGATCAGGACACTCGGCCTATCCAGCCCGCGCAGGGTCGGTACCCGGGAATCATGCATTTCCACATCCATCAGCACCAGGCCGTCGACGATCGCGCGCCCGGCCAGCCGGCGCAGTCCCGCCGCGCCCTCGTCGGCCGTCACGAGCAGGACGTCGTGCTCGTGCTGCCGGGCGGACATCACGACCGCGGTGGCGAACTGCATCAGCACGGGCAGGTGCATGCCCTGGCGCAACGGCAACACCAACGCGATCGTGCTCGACCTGTTGCTGGCCAACGATCGCGCGCCGGCATGCGGCTGGAAGCCAAGGGCATGAATGCTTTCCAAAACCCTTTTCTGTGTACCGGGTGAGATCGTCCTTTTTCCACTGAGCACATAGGACACGGTGCTGACCGACACGCCCGCGTGCCGGGCGACATCGCTGATCGTCACGACGCCTTTGCGCACCAAATCCCCTATTGGAAGCTCAACGTTCCGGCGACGATACCCGGGGAGTCCCAGACCAGGTAGAGGTCGGTCAGCCCGGGATTGCTCAGCGGGTTGCTCAGCGGCGCCGTCACTTCGCGCTGCTCGTAGCGGGGCCCGCCCGGGCAGTCGAAGGCGGCCAGCACCTCGCCGTCGAGCGGGTCGTCGGCGCGCAGGGTCAGCCGCCCGGCGCCGCCGGCCACCATGACCCGGCCCTGGCGCCAGGCGCTCAAGTCGGTGGCGCCGAAGGAAACCCACGCCCCGGGCTCGGTCGAGACCACGCCGTCGCCGCGCACCGGCGACAGCGGAGCCGGCTCCACGCCCGAGCTCTCGTCCCCGTCAATGACGTTGATGGCACCGACGGAACCGCCGCGCCGCCCGGCCATGCGCGGCCCGATGCGCTGCCCTCGCACCCCAAGCGTGCGGCAAAGCCGGATGTCCGTGGCGCAGCGACCCGCCATCACCTTGTGGTTGGCCGACTCCACCACCATCCGCCCGGAGGTCACGTCCCAGAACGCCAGGTCCTCGAAGGCGAGTGTCAACTCCACCGTCTTGCACTCCCCCGGCTCCAGCGAAACCCGTTGGAACCCGCGCAACCGCCGCAACGGCTGCTTGACCCGCGACCGCTGCTGGTGCGTGTAGAGCTGCACGACCTCCTCGCCCGCGCGCACGCCCACATTGGCCACATCGACTTCGATTACCAGCCGCCCGCCCTCGGTGAGGTTGTCGCCGCTCAACCTCATGTCGCGGTACTCGAACTCGGTGTAGGAAAGGCCGTGCCCGAACGGGTACAGCGGGGTGCCGCGGTAGTAGAGGTAGGTCGCGTCGCTGGTGATGATGTCGTAGTCGAACAGATCCGGCAGCTCGGCGTGGCTGCGGTACCAGGTCTGCGGCAGGCGTCCGGCCGGCTCGGCCTCGCCGAAGAGCACGTCCGCCATGGCGTGGCCATACTCCTGACCGCCATGGCTCGACCACAGGATGGCCGACACGTTGGCGTCCGCCCACGTCACCGAGTACGGGTAGCTGCTGGACAGGACGAGCACCGTCCTGGGATTGGCCGCGTACACCTTGCGCAGCAAGCGTTCCTGCGCCTCCGGCAGGCTCAGGTCGGCACGGTCCTCGGTCTCCCGCCCGTTGATCAGCGGGTGGTTGCCCAGCACCACCACGGCCGCGTCCGCCTGTGCCGCCACCGAAGCCGCCTCGGCCGCACCGTCGCGCCGCAGCTCCCGGTGGAAGAACTCGGGCTCCTCGGCCAACCCGTCGTAGGCGACGTAGGATCCGCTCTGCTCGTGCTTGAGGGCCAGCGCGCCGTCCGGCCGGTCGATGAAGCGGAAGCGCTCCTGCACCTCCCAGCCGTTGGGGCCGGGGGAGTCGCAGATGAGCCGCCCGTCGCGCACGCTCAGGTAGCCGCCGTCCGGGGTCCGCAGCGCCACCACGCCGCCGCCCCAGTCGAACACGTCGAACTCGGTCCACGGCGTCCCGTCGGCCCGGCTCAGCGCGATCCGGTCGACGCCCTCGTGGAACGAGACGTTTTGCGGCCCAAGGCGATCCGACAGTCCACTCCGGACGGTGACTTGATACGGCATGGTTCCGCTGTACCAGTCCGCCATCAGTTGGTCACCCAGCGGGCCGATCACGGCGACCCGCTGGGCGGGCTTGAGCGGCAGCACGCCGCACTCCCGCTTGAGCAGCACGACCGAGCGCTGGGCCGCCTCGCGCGCCAGCGCCTGGTGCTTGCTCAGGTCGACTTCCACGTTCGTGTACGGATTGGGATCGAACTCCCCCAGCCGCACCCGCACGGTCAGTGCCCGCTTCACGGCGGTGTCGATGTCCGCCTCGGTCAGCAGCCCGCGCTCGAGCGCCTGCGTCACCCGCTCGATCGTGACGTGCGCCCGGTCGTCCTGGTCGGTGAAGCTGTCCACGCCGGCCTTGAGCGCGGCCGCGTGACTCTCCGCGTGATCGGCGAAGAACGCCTGCTGCGACTGGTCCGCGAGGTTGCTGGGCGCGTACGCGTCCGACACCACGAAGACGTCGTCCTCGGTCCACCGCCGGAGGTCGTCGTTGATGTGCGGGGTGACGTGCGCCGGGCGGCCGTTGACGAAGTTGTAGGAGGCCATCACGGCGACGGCGGCGCCGGATTCGATCGCGGGGCGGAAGGCGGCCAGCTCATACTCGTGAAGCACTCTGGGGCTTAGATTGCTTGAGGTGGTACATCTATCGGTCTCGTTGTTGTAACCGAGGAAGTGCTTGAGCGTCGGGGCCGTCTTGAGGAAGACCGGATGGTCGCCGCGCAGACCCTCCGCATAGGACTGTCCAAACAGGCCGGTCAGCCAGGCGTCCTCGCTGTAGCCCTCCTCGTTGCGCCCCCACCGGGGGTCGCGCAGCGGGTTGACCACCGGCGCCCAGACGTTGAGCCCGGCCCGGGTCGGGTCCTTGTCGTGGCACACCCGCACCTCGTCGCCGACCGCGGCGCCGACCCGCCGCACCAGGTCGGGGTCCCAGGTGGCGCCCAGCCCGACGGCCTGCGGGAAGACCGTGGCCTCGCCCAGCCACGCCAAACCGTGCAGCGCCTCGGTGCCGGTGCGGAACGCGCCCAGGCCCAGCCGCTCGACCGGCGCCTGGTACTGGTGGAGCAGTCCGATCTTCTCGGTGAGGGTGAGTTGCTCGAGCAGCGCGGCCACGCGTTCGCGAACGTCCACGGCCACCCTCCATTTTTCCTCAGAGACGCCTAGTCGAAGCGCTTCGACAATCGGCACGGCACTGTCGAAGCGCTTCGACAGGTTTCAGAGAGGTTTACCGCGTGAGGTGCCCCCGGGTCAATAGGACGGCGTTCGCAGGTTTGTTGCAACCCTGCCCGCAGCTGCTGGATCTTGTAGCAGGCGTTGGGTTGCGGGAAGGGTTAGGCGTTGACGAGCTGGGGGAGGTTGCCGGCGTCGACGTGGTCGAGCACCGTGGCCGCACCGCCCTTGGCCGCCGCGCCGTGGCCGAGCACCGAGGCGGTGACCCGGGTGCCGTCCTCCGGCGCCACGCCACGATCGTGAAGCTCCTGCTCGGCCGCCGGGATCAGCCAGCCCGCGAGCGGCACGAAGTACCCACCCAGCACCACGACCTCCGGGTCGAGCAGGTTGACGATGGTGGCGATCCCTTGCCCCAGCGCCTTTCCCGCCTCCTCGAGGGCGGCCAGCACCACCTTCTCCCCGGCCTTGGCCCGCCGCACCACCTCGGCCACGTCGAGCTCGAGGTCGGTGATGACGTCTTCGGGCGATTCGGGCAAAGCCTTGCGTACCAAGGCTGATATGCCCGCGAGCGCCTCGAGGCAGCCGCGCCGGCCGCAGCCGCAGACCGAGCCGGCCGGGTCGATCTGCACGTGGCCGATCTCGCCGGGGAAGCCGCGCGCCCCGCGAAGCAACCGGCCGTCGCTGATGATGCCGGCGCCGATGCCCACCTCGCCGGTGAGGTACACCAGGTTGGTGGCGCCCGCGTGGCCGCCGTAACGCGACTCCGCTATTACCGCCAGGTTGGCGTCATTGTCCACGTTGACGGCATACTCGGGCTCGCCCAGGGCACGGTTGACCCGGTCGCGCAGGTCGACGTCCTGCCAGCCCAGGTTGGGGGCGAGGCGGACCACACCGTTGGCGGCGACCAGTCCGGGTACCCCCACGGTGAGGCCCAGGACCCGGCGACCCTCCTTGGTCACCCGGCTCACCGCCCGCTTGCCCAGCGCCGCGACCGCCGTCGCCGCCTGGGCCGGTGCCGAGCTGAGCCCGTCGAACGAGCGGCGCCACGACAGGATCTCCTCACCGGCGAGGTCGATCGCCACGGCCGTCAGGTAGTCGGCGTTGACCTCGAGGCCGATAGCCGCGTAGGGCGAGCCGTCGAGCACCAGCATGGTGGCGGGGCGGCCGATCCGGTTCTCGGTCAGGCCGGTCTCGCGCAGCAGCCGCCGGTCGATGAGGTCGGCGACGAGGCTGGAGACGGTCGCCTTGTTCAGGCCCGTCGCCGCCGCGATGTCGGCGCGGGAGCAGGGCACGTGGCCGCGGACATAGCGCAGCACGACGGCGAGGTTGGTCGCGCGCACGTCGGCGAAGTCCGCCGGCTGCGGCCCGCGCGGTAAGGTGATCACCGTCTGCCCTCCGGACCTTGTGTATAAGTCGCTCCATCATGCCGCATGCCCGAAAGCCCGGTGTCGGCAGTTAACAGCATGGAAACGCTCCCTTGTGGCGCTACCTGTAGTCCGCTAATTTGTTTAGTCGCAAGACGAACTAAATCTAGCGTGAGAATGCCACCTCCACCAACACAAAGGAGAGTGTCGTGCCAGACCCCCTCAAGGGTGCCGCCACGAACCGCCGACAGTTCCTTGCGCTAACCGGCCTTGGCGCGCTTGCCGCCGCTAGCGGGGGCGCTCTGGCCGGCTGCAGCGGTAACAAGCCGAGTGGCCCAGGCACCACCAGCGCGAGCGATCTCAGCAAGATCCTGCCCAGATACATTCCGAACACCGCGGTCAAGCCCGACGTCATGGGCGTGAGCGGTCCGGGCGGAGGCGTCTCGGACGCCGTCTTCCTCAAATACCCCAGCAACCCCGTCAAGACGGTGACGTCCGTCCCCGGCAAAGGCGGCAACTATACGACAATGACCCCGCTGTGGGGGTCGATCCCG
>Ga0075418_10009931_pt1 | contig 10664 bp, 12 predicted proteins | sample SoiMetdeltSBSDD2_FD_81776 | JGI IMG/M metagenome (GOLD analysis project Ga0075418, IMG submission 81776) | Bulk soil microbial communities from a Populus tree surrounding site in Tennessee, USA - Soil MetaG P. deltoides SBSDD2 | ecosystem: Environmental > Terrestrial > Soil > Tree plantation...
CAGCTCGCGCGCTTCTACCGCACCACCGGCATGCTGCTGCGCGGCGGCATGCCGCTGGTCGCGGCGCTCGAGGCCGGCGCCGAGCTGCTGCACCCGGTGCTGCGCACGCGCCTGGCGGCGGCGAGCCGCGCGGTGAGCGAAGGGCGCAGCCTGTCGCAGTCGATGGACGCGCACGGCCTCGCCACGCCGGTGGCGCTGCGCATGCTGGCGGTGGGCGAGAAGAGCGGCGGCATGGGCGAGATGTTCGAGCGCATCGCCGGCTTCCACGACGAGGAGCTGGCGCGCTGGGTCGACTGGTTCACGCGCCTGTTCGAGCCGCTGCTGATGGCCGCCATCGGCCTGGTGATCGGCGCGGTGGTGATCCTCATGTACATGCCGATCTTCGAGCTGGCGGGGAACCTGCAGTGAGCATCGCCGCCGCGGACATCTCGCGCGCGCGCGGCGCGGCGCAGGCGGCGCGCCGGCGCGTGGTCGACGTGCTGGAAGAGGAATCGGGGCTGGCGGCCGACGGCTTCGTGCGCGAGCTCGCCGCGGCGCTGCACCTCGACTGGCTGCCGATGAGCGAGCTGCGCGCGGGCACGCCGGCGTTCGATCTGCTGCCCTTCGCCGAGTGCGCGCAGCGCGGCTGCGTGCTGCTGCGCGCCGCCGACGGCAGCCTGCGGCTCGCCTTCGACGATCCGTTCTCGGGCGAGCTGCAGTCCTGGGCCGAGGAGCGCATCGCGCAGACCTTCAGCTGGTGCCTGGCGCACCGCGGCGACGTGGTGGCGTTCCTCGCCGGCCACGAGGAGTCGCTGCGCGCGCTCGACGCGGTGGAGGGCCCCCTCGCCGAGCGCCCCGAGGACGCCGGCCGGGTGGAGGATCTGTCGCTGAAGTCGATCGGCGACGAGGCGAGCGAGGTGGTGCGCCTGGTGCGCTCGACGCTGCGCGACGCGCTGCTCATCGGCGCGAGCGACGTGCACCTCGAGACCCTGCCCGGGGCGCTGGCGATCAAGTTCCGCATCGACGGCATCCTGTCGCAGGTCAAGCTGATCGAGGACGCGGCGCAGGCCGAGCAGGCGATCGCGCGCGTCAAGGTGCTGGCCGAGCTCGACGTCACCGAGCGCCGCGTGCCGCAGGACGGGCGCTTCAAGGCGCTCGAGCGCGGCCGCGCCGTCGACTTCCGCGTCTCCATCATGCCGAGCATCCACGGCGAGGACGCGGTGCTGCGCATCCTCGACAAGCAGTCGCTGTACGAGAAGTCGCGGCAGAAGCTGTCGCTCGACAGCCTGGGCTTCGACGCCGAAGAGGTGGCCAAGCTGCGCCGCCTGTCGCGCGAGCCCTACGGCATGCTGCTGGTGACCGGTCCCACCGGCAGCGGCAAGACCACCACCCTGTACGCCGCCATCAGCGAGATCAACACCGGCCAGGACAAGATCGTCACCATCGAGGACCCGGTCGAGTACCAGCTGCCCGGCGTGCTGCAGATCCCGGTGAACGAGAAGAAGGGCCTCGGCTTCGCCCGCGGCCTGCGCTCGATCCTGCGCCACGACCCGGACAAGATCATGGTGGGCGAGATCCGCGACGCCGAGACCGCCAACATCGCGGTGCAGTCGGCGCTCACCGGCCACCTGGTGTTCACCACCGTGCACGCCAACAACGTGTTCGACGTCATCGGCCGCTTCATGCACATGAACGTCGACCTCTACGGCTTCGTCTCCGCCCTCAACGCCATCCTGGCGCAGCGCCTGATCCGGGTCCTGTGCTCGGAATGCAAGGGGAAAGGATGCCGTGAATGCCGCGGCTCGGGATTCAAGGGCCGCAAGGCGATCGCCGAGCTGCTGATCCTCAACGACGAGCTGCGCGAGCTGATCGCGGCGCGCGCACCCACGCGCCAGCTGCGCGAGGCGGCGCGGCGCAACGGCACGCGCCTGCTGCGCGACGCGGCGCTCGAGGCGGTGAAGCGGGGCGAGACCACGCTGCAGGAGATCGACCGTGTCACTTTTGTCACCTGAGCGGCTGCTGATCGGCTTGTCCCCGGGCGCGATCGCCTGCGTGCGCCTGCGCGGCCGGCTGCGTTCGCGCATCGCCGGCAAGACGCTGATCGCCTGCGACCCCGCGCCCGCCGGGCAGCCGTGGCAGGGCGCTCTCGCCGCCCTGCAGCAGCTTGACCTCGGCGCCGCCGCGGTGAGCGTCGTGCTGTCCAACCATTTCGTGCGCTACGCACTGGTGCCGTGGAGCGACGCGCTGCGCGGGCCGGCCGAAGAGGAGGCCTACGTGCGCCACCATTTCGTCCGCGTGCACGGCGAGCGCGCCAAATCCTGGGCGGTGCGCTGGAGCGGCGGTACAGGAGCGCGCCTCGCCTGCGCGGTCGACGCCGAGCTGGTCGCCGCGCTGCGCGCGTGCGTGGCGAAGCAGGCCAAGGCCCGGCTCGCGTCGCTGCAGCCCTACCTGATGGCCGCGTTCAACCGCTGGCGCGGCGAGCTGCCCGCCACCGGCGCCTGGCTGCTGCTGGTCGAGGACGGGCGCGCCTGCGTCGCGCTGCACGCGGGCGACGGCTGGCAGTCGGTGCAGAATTCGCGCGGCTCCGCCGCCGAGCTGCTCGAGCGCGAGCGCCACCGCGTCGCCGGCGAGATTCCCGACCTGGTCCTCGCCTGCGCCGAGCGCCCGCTCGCGCCGGCGCCGGGATGGAACCTGCGCCGCCTGCCGCTGGCCGAGGCGCGCTACGCCGTGGCGCTCGCCGCCGCATGAAGGCCGAGCGCCTCGAGCTCGATTTCGTCGCCGCGCCGCGGCGTGCCGCCTGGCCCGGCGTGCTGCTGCTCGTCGTCGCGCTGCTCGTCGCCGGCGAGCTGTGGCAGCGCTATGGCGAACTGCGCCTGGAAGGCGAGCGCCTCGCCACCGCGCACGGGCTGGTGGCGACGCCGCGCGGCGCCGCGCGGCCCCTGCCGCGCGAGCGCCTCGACGAGGAGGCGAAGAGCGCCGAAGCCGTGGCGCGCCAGCTCGCCCTGCCCTGGGCGCGGCTGGTGGAAACGCTGGAGAGCGCGGCGACGCCGGAGGTGGCGGTGCTGGTGCTGCAGCCCGACGCGCAGAGCCGCGCGCTGCGCCTGGTGGCCGAGGCACGCCACCGCGGCGCCATGTTCGACTATCTCAAGCGGCTGAGCGAGGCGCCGGCGCTCGCCGAGGTGCACATCGTCAGCCACCAGGTGCGCATGGACGAGCCGCAGCGCCCGATCCAGTTCGCGGTGCAGGCCGCGCTGCGGGTGCAGCCATGAGGGCGCGCCTCGACGCGCTGCTCGCCCGCCTCGGCGTCGCCGGCGTGCTCGGCATCGGCGTGCTGATCGCCTGCGCCGCATTCCACGTCAGCACCCTCCTCCCCGCGCAGCGCGAGCTGGCGGCGCAGCGCGCGGCGCTCGAGCGCCTGCGCGCGCGCGGGCCGTTCCAGCCGCTCGCCGCCGACCGCCTGGCGGGGGAGCTGGAGCGCTTCCGCGGCCTGTTCCCGCCGGTCGAGGCCCTCGGTGGCCAGGTCGAGCTGCTGCACCGCCTTGCGCGCAACTCCGGCCTCGAGCTGGCGCAGGGCGAATACCGCCTGGAACGCCGCGCCACCGGCCTGTGGGCCTACCGCGTGTCGCTGCCGGCGCGCGGCACCTACCCGCAGGTGCGCGGCTTCGTCGCCGCCGCGCTCGAGGCGCTGCCCACCGCCTCGCTCGACGCCTTGCGCTTCGAGCGCAAGCGCGCCAACGAGCGCCTGCTCGACACGCAGATCCGCCTCACCCTGCACGTCCGTCCCACCGGGGATTCCCCATGACCGCCACCGCCCGCCGCCTCGCTCCCGTGCTGCTCGCACTCGCTCTCGCCGCCTGCGCCGGCAGCACGCTGGAGCAGGCGCACCGCCACCTGCACGAAGGCCGCCCCGAGGAGGCCCTCGCCCTGCTCGAGAGCGAGAGCAAGCGCCGGCCCGAAGACCTGGCGCTGCGCATGGAATACCTGCGCCAGCGCGACCTGGTCATCGCGCAGTGGCTCGCGCGCGCCGACACGCTGCGCCTCGCCGGCCAGACCGACCAGGCCGAGATGCTCTATCGGCGCGCGCAGGCGCAGGACCCCGCGAACGAGCGGGCGCGCAACGGCCTCGCGCTGTGCGCGGCCGAGCGGCGCCACCGCGACCTCGCCGCCGCCGCCGACAAGCTGATCAGGGCGGACAAGCACGCCGAAGCGCAGGAGCTGCTGCGGCCGGTGCTGGCCGAGAACCCGCAGCAGCGCGAAGCGCGGCGCCTGCAGCGCCAGATCGAGGAGCGGCTGCAGCGGCCGTCCGCCGCCGCGCCGCTGAAGAGCACCACCACCAGGCCGATCTCGCTCGAGCTGCGCGACGTCGGCCTGCGCGCCGCGTTCGACGTGCTGCAGCGCGTGTCGGGGATCAACTTCGTCTTCGACCGCGACGTGCGCGGCGACCTGCGCGTGACCGTGGCGGTGCGCGAGACCAGCGTCGAGGACGCGCTGCGCGTGCTGCTGCTCTCCAACCAGCTGGAGCACAAGGTGGTGAACGAGACCACGGTGCTGGTGTTCCCCAACACCCCGGCGAAGCGGCGCGAATACCAGGAGCTGGTGGTGCGCAGCTTCTACCTCGCCAACGCCGACGTGAAGCAGACCGCCAACATGATCCGCACGGTGGTGAAGACGCGCGACATCTTCATCGACGAGAAGATCAACCTGCTGGTGATCAAGGACACCCCCAGCGCGGTGCAGCTCGCCGAGCGCCTGATCGCGGCGCAGGACCTCGCCGACCCCGAGGTGATGCTGGAAGTGGAGGTGCTGGAGGTGTCGCGCAACAAGCTGCTCGAGCTGGGGCTGCGTTACCCGAGCAGCGCCGCCCTGGGCGTGCAGGGCGCCGCCGGCGTGCCCGGCACCGTCTCGCTGCGCGAATGGCGCGGGCCCAGCGCCGACATCGTGCAGCTCTCCTTCACCGACCCGATGTTCCTGCTGTCGCTGCGGCAGGAGGACGGCACCACCAGCGTGCTCGCCAACCCGCGCATCCGCGTGAAGAACCGCGAGAAGGCGCGCGTGCACATCGGCGACCGCGTGCCGGTGATCACCACCACCGCGGCGGCCTCGGGCGGCTTCGTCTCCGAGTCGGTGACTTACCTGGACGTCGGCCTCAAGCTCGAGGTCGAGCCGCAAATCCACCTCGAGGACGAAGTCGGCATCAAGGTGGCGCTCGAGGTGAGCAACATCTCGCGCGAGGTGAAAAACACCGGCAGCAACACCCTCGCCTACCAGATCGGCACGCGCAACGCCGCCACCGTGCTGCGCCTGCGCGACGGCGAGACGCAGATCCTCGCCGGCCTGATCAACGACGAGGACCGGCGCAGCGCCAACCGCGTGCCCGGCCTCGGCGAGCTGCCGGTGCTGGGGCGCCTGTTCTCCTCCACCCGCGACGTCAACAACAAGTCCGAGATCGTGCTGCTCATCACGCCGCGCCTGGTGCGCACACTGGCGCGTCCCGAGGCGCGTGCGCTGGAGTTCTCCGCCGGCACCGAGGCGTCGACGGGCGCGGTCGGCGGCGCGCCGCCGTTCTCGCCGCTCGCCGCCCCGCCGCCCGAGAGCATCCCGACCCCGCCGGTGACGCCGGTGACGCCGCCGGTGACCCCGCCAGCGTCGGCGCCCGGCCAGCCGCAGCCGGGCCAGCCGCCGATGGTGCCGTTCGGCGGGGCGCGCCCGCCCGGGCAGTGATGGGAAAAATGCGGCGCTTGCGCGGCTTCACCCTGATCGAGCTGGCGATCACGGTCGCCATCGTCGCCCTGCTCGCCTCGGTCGCCGTGCCACTCGCCGAGATCACCGTGCAGCGCACGAAGGAGCAGGAGCTGCGCCGCGCGCTGCGCGACATCCGCGAGGCGATCGACGCCTACAAGCAGGCGTCCGACGACGGCCGCGTGGCGAAGAAGGTGGGCGAGTCGGGCTACCCGCGGCGCCTGGAGGACCTGGTCGAGGGCATCGACGATCAGAAGAACCCGAAGAAGGCGCGCATCTACTTCCTGCGCCGCCTGCCGCGCGACCCGTTCGGCGAGACCTGGGGCAAGCGCGCCTACGCCAGCCCGCCGAACGCGCCGCAGGAAGGCGAGGACGTGTTCGACGTCTACAGCCGTGCCGAAGGCAGCGGCCTCAACGGCCGGCCCTACCGCGAGTGGTGAGGCCAGCCTTGCGCCGCCGCGGCTTCACCCTGATCGAGCTGCTGGTGGTGCTGGCAGTGGTGGCGACGCTGCTCACGCTCTCGCTGCCGCGCTATTTCGGCAGCCTCGAGCGCTCGAAGGAGGCGGTGCTGAAGGAGAACCTCTACCAGCTGCGCGAAGCGATCTCGCGCTACTACTCGGACAAGGGCCGCTACCCCGAAACACTCGACACCCTGGTAGCGGACAAGTACCTGCGCGCCGTGCCGCTCGACCCGCTCACCGACAGCACGACGACGTGGCTGGTGGTGCTGGCGGAGGACCCGCAGAAAGGCGGCGTCACCGACGTGCGCAGCGGCGCCGCCGGCATCTACGCCCAATGGTGAGGCGGCGCAGCCGCGGCTTCACCTACCTCGCCGCGCTCTACGCCGTCGCGCTCCTCGCCGGCGGGCTCGCCGTGGCGGGAGAGCTGTGGCACACCGCGGCCATGCGCGAAAAGGAAGCCGAGCTGCTGTTCGTCGGCCACCAGTACCGCCAGGCGATCGCGCGTTACTACCTCTCGGGCCCGCAGCGGCAGTTCCCGCGCACGCTGGAGGACCTGCTGCGCGACCCGCGCCGGCCGGGCGCCGAGCGCTACCTGCGCCGGCTCTATGCCGACCCGCTCACGGGCTCGATGGAATGGGGGCTGGTGAAGGCGCCCGACGGCGGCATCCAGGGCGTCTACAGCCTGTCGCCGGCGAAGCCGTTCAAGCTGTCGGGCTTCAAGACTCGCGACCAGGCGCTCGAAGGCGCGGCGAGCTATACCGACTGGAAGTTCCTCTTCGCTCCAGCCGGGCAGCCCGCCGCGCCGCCGCCGCGCTAACTACGACTTACAGCGCCGGACAGGACCCGCCGAAGTTGCCGGTGGTCGACGGGTTCGGCTTGTGCAGCTGGATGTTGCCGCCGCCGCCCGAGCCGTTGTTCAGCTTGTGCGGAAAGCCGGGGCCTTCGGTGGTGTAGACGACGACCCCGTTCTTCTTCAGGCGGATGTCGAACTCGTCCGTGGTGCCCGGCTCGCCCGAGTCCTTGGCGCGCAACACGTAGTCGACGTCGCCGAAGAAGTTGGTGCGCGCCGTGCCGCAGACGAGGCGGCTGCCGATCAGGCGGCCCTTGTCGTCGGTGCCCGAGCTCTCCTCCATGTACGCGGTGACGGCGATGACGTGCACGTTGAGCCCGCTGGCATGGTCGATGTACTCGAGGTGACCCCAGGTCGGCGTGCCGTGCTTGCAGCCGCCGCCGACGCCGAAATTGGCCTTGGCGCCGTTCGGCACGATGAAGCCGCCGCCGGTAAGGAAGTCGCAGGGCCAGGCGAACGCGGCGCTGCTGGCGAAAGCCAGCGCGAGGGCAGCCAGCCCACGAATCATGATTGAACGCATTGTCAGTTCTCCGTAGGTAGTTACTGGATGCCGGCAGCGGCCGTACCGACCACCAGCTCGCCGATGCCAAAGACGACCACGTGCAGCGCGTTGACGACGATGCCGCTCGCGGACTGGGTCTGCTCGTTGATCACCATCGTGCCGCCAGGGATCGAGACCGCCTGGTTGGGTGCGCCGCTCACGGCGATCGGCACGCCGTTGACCTGCAGGTTGGTCAGCGCCGAGGTGGCGGAGCTTGCCCCGCCGAGCGCCGATTGCGCTTCGGCGATGATGAGGTCCGCGCCAATCGCCAATCCGGGAATGTTCAGCCCGAGGCCGGCGACGGAGGCCTGCGAGGCCACCTGGTCGGGCCAGCCGATGGTCGTGGCGTGCAGCGCCTCGCCCACTACCCCCGAGATGAGCGTGCCGCCAGAGGCGGAGGCATCGCGTGCATCGGTGGTTCCGGCGAGGTTGCCGGTGCCGGCGAACGTCGTCGTGACGCTGCCGAGCAGGCCGAGCACGGTGGTACGCACGGCCGTGGCCTCCCCGGTGACGGTCTGCGCCGCGCCGATTCCCGGCCAGGCGAGCAGCCCGGCCAGCAGGCCGAGGACGGCGAGCAGCGCCGGGCCACGTTTGTTCGATTTTTCACGCATGTGATGCTCCTTTTAGGTGTGAGAAGTGCGAGCGCCAGACTAGGCTTGCGCTGTGACGCAACGCACAGGAGCACTGCGGCGTGTCTGGACCCATTGGACCAGCGGCCGTGGACCGAATGGGCCAGCCCGGCCCCGGGCGTAGTCGACCCCCGTGCCGCCGTCGTCGAACGATGACAGCAGAATCAAGCCTGCGTGATAGCGCCGCGGGGAGCGGCTGAATAGCATGCAGACGTTGGGTGTCGCCGCAGTTCCCTCCCCTGGACACCCACCCCCGGACCCGGTGTATGCAGCACCGGGTCCTTTTTCTTTCTAGAAGCCCAAACGCGCGCTCAGGCTGACGACGTGGGCAACATAGTCGCCGAACGCGGCGCTCGACGAGCGCGCCTCGCGGTAAGCGCCGAGCTGCAGCAGCACGCCGCGCGCCGGCCGATAGGCGATGCCGAGCGCGACCTTGCGCAGGCGGTCATTGCGCGGCGGCTGCACGCCGAGGGCGACCTGCGCATCGCCGAGATATTCCAGGTCGGTGCGCGCCAGGTCCCCGGAGAAGGTCGTCTTCTCCGTCAGCCTCCACGCCGCGCGCAGCGCGATCCCCTCGGCGAGCACGACGCGCGCCTGCACGTCGTCGAGCGGCACGACGTCGCGCTGCACGCTTGCGCTGAGCGCCAGCGCCCCGGTCGCCTGCCAGTCGTGCACCGCCTGCAGCGTGGCGTGCTCGAAATCGCGCGCCGGCAGCTCGCGGTGTCGCCGGCTGACGCCGCCGGCGCGTGCCGTGAGGCGCGAGCCCTCGGCCGTCCAGCCGAGCGCGGCGCCGCCGCGCCATTGCCGGTAGGAGCTGTCGACCAGGGTGGCCCCCACGAGCTGGCGGTGCGGCAGCTCGCCGTCCTCCGCAGCGGCATAGAGGCCGAGCGCGTTGCGCGCCGGCGAGAGGTGGTTAATGCCGACCTCCGCGCCGCGGATAGTGACGTCGTTCGCCTCAAAGGCCGCGTTGCGGTTCGACTGCTCGAGCCAGCTCAGCGCCCCCTTCAGCTGCCAGCGCGGCGTCGGCAGGTAACCGGCGTCGAAGGAAGCATGCTGCGTCCTGAGGAGGTTGGGGGTGGCGGCGAGCGCGCCGCCGCCGGTGTTGGCGAGCGAGGCGAGGGCCAGCGTGTCGGTGTAGGCGAGCTTGCCACTGAGGTCGGCGCCGGCCTGCCACAGCCAGGCGGCGCGCGCGTCGTAGCCGTAGTCGAGGTCGAGCACCGAGAAGCGCTGGTAGTGCGTGCCGATCCAGGCGAAGCGCGCCTGCAGGCGCTGCAGGCTCACGGGCAGGTCGAGCGCGAGACCGAGCGAGGTGGTGGTGTAGGTATCGGCCTTCGACGCGGTGCCGAGGACGGCCACCGGGTCGGCGCTGCCCGAGAGGCGGAAGACGTTGTCGTCGCGCGTCACGCTCTGCACCGCGAACAGCTCGAGGCGGTCGTCGAGCAGCGCGCGCGCGGGCGGCGGCGCGGCAAGCAGGACGGCGGCGAGCGCGAGTAAGGCGCGCCGCGGCGCGGCGCTCAAGTGCTCAGGATGCGCAGCGACATCGCCTTGCTGACCGCCTGCGTGCGGTTGAGCACGTTCAGCTTGCGCAGGATCTTCTGCACGTGGTTCTTCACCGTCAGGGGGCTGATGCCGAGGATGGTGCCGATCTCGATGTTGCTCTTGCCGATCGACACCCACTTGAGGATTTCCTGCTCGCGCACGGTGATGGCGCACGCCGGCGCCGGCTTGGGGCCGTCGACGGCCTTGGCGCGCCCGTCGGTCAGCGTGCGCACCCACGCCGCGTGCAGCAGCGGCACCGCGAATTCGACGAGGTAGAGCTGGCGCGCGCCGATCGCGCCGCGCGCGCAGCCGAAGATGAACAGGCTCACTACCCGGCCGTCGGCGTCGTGCGTGCCGTGCACCAGCAGCTGCTTCGCCCCGCCGCGCTCGAGCGCCTGCGCGAAGCTGCTGCCGGCGGGCGGGCCGTCCTCGCCGCCCAGCGGGCAGAGCAGCGGGCGGAAGCGGCGCTCTTCCCAGGCCTTGATCAGCCGCGGCGCGGCCGCGCCGTCGCGCAGCAGCGCTTCGCCGTACGCGCCGCCGTCGGCGGCGGCGAGCGAGAAGCTGTCGGCGCGCAGCACCGGCGGCTCGCCGCCGCGCAGCGCGCACACCAGCAGCTCGTGCCGCACCAGGCCGTGCAGCAGGCCCTGCGTCCAGTCGAAGAAGTGCGCGCGCGTGTGCACGCGCACCGCGGCGTCGAAATTGAGAAACAGCGTCTCCTGCTCGAGGGAATCGAGCGGTTTATACGCGCCGACCACCTCCACCGGAGGCACGTCGGAAAGCACGGTCTGCACTGCGTTTTCCCCTAGAGCGGGAACACCCCACTATAGGGGAGGCGGCATGACGCAAATGTGACACGGGACTATTAGTCCAATGGAGCCATTGGACGGCCCGTCCGCCCAGCGCGTGGCCGTCGTGGTTCTACCCTA
>Ga0075418_10009932_pt1 | contig 10664 bp, 9 predicted proteins | sample SoiMetdeltSBSDD2_FD_81776 | JGI IMG/M metagenome (GOLD analysis project Ga0075418, IMG submission 81776) | Bulk soil microbial communities from a Populus tree surrounding site in Tennessee, USA - Soil MetaG P. deltoides SBSDD2 | ecosystem: Environmental > Terrestrial > Soil > Tree plantation...
CAAGTCTTTAGACTTTCTAATTAAGGGTTGAATCTCAATTTTGACTGTTGTATAGTAGCTATGATGTTCCAAGGTCATCGCACCCTGGGATACAGCTTTTTATCGCATCCACAAATCCTCATCCATTCCGGTAACTCAATACCCCAGTTTCCTGTTTTGAATCACTTCCAGACAGAATATCGATTTCCCTACTGTCCATGCTGTTGGAAACTTGCTGAATGGGATGTAATTGCGTATAGAGACAATGTTTGCGATCAAGTATTCTGCCTGAGGTGCGATAAAAGCGATTCTCAAAGTGAAAAGGAGTTCGAATGCAAACGATCACACGGGATGTACGAGTCCATGCCCCGCTGGAGCGGGTGTTCAGTTTCCTGGTTGACCCCCATAAGCTCTCGGAGATTTGGCCGAGCATTATTGCGGTCAAGAGCGTCAAGAAGGTCAAGAATCGGGATGGTTTTAAATTCAACTGGAATTACAAAATGACCGATGTGGAATTCGAAGGCAAGTGTGAAACGATTGAATATATCCCAAATGAACGCATCGCTATCAAAAGCACCAAGGGCCTCGATAGCACCATCACATGGACCTTGAAGCCGGCTGGCCAGGAAACGCAGGTAAATTTGAAATTCGAATATCAGATTCCTGCGTCTGTGCTCAAACAAGAGCAAGAGCAAACTGTTGTTGAAGCAAATGAGCGCGAAGCAGACGTCATGCTTCAAAATCTGAGGAACAAACTGGAGTTAGAACTGGCGCAGGCCTAGAGCATTGAAGTATTTAATGTAAAGTGTTGCTCATGAAAATATCAGTCTGTGGTGAGATAATCATCTTGCCACAGACTTTTTATTTCCATCGGCGCGGCACAATCTGGGAACATTCTTTGTCGTAGCCACGTTGGAGGAATGGATTCAATGAAAACATTTACAGGCTCCATCTCTTCATTTGACAAACTGCTCTTCGGTGGACTCGGTTGTGGAATATTCTTGCTTTGCATTGTAGGGGGCTGGATATTTTATATCCTGCAAGCCATGCCTGTGCCAAACGCAAGTGCCACACCGATCGCGGTGTCTGGTGATCCCACCAGCACTTCGCTTCCAGCGCTGCCTGGTTTTGCTACAGCGACGTTGATCCCGACGAGCCTGCCAACGCTGGATGAATCGTTTCCAACGCAAATTCCGTCGGCGCTCCCCATTCCGGTCGGTGAGAATCCACCTGTGGGCAAAATTGCATTTACCTGCTACATCCGACAGATTGACCAGATCTGCCTGATGAATGCAGACGGCACGGGCCGCCAGCAGCTCACGGACTTTGAAGCGACTTCGTTTTATCCATCCGTATCGCCGGATGGACAGACAGTTTATTTTGTCTCCAGGAGGAGAGGCAGTTTTGATATCTATTCCATCGATATCGAGGGAAAGAATTTACAACGCCTCACGCGTGACATCGGTACTCTATATGCGCCAGAACTCTCACCCAATGGCGAGCGGATTGTTTTCACGAACCATGGAAATGGGCTTTGGATCATGCGAGCGGACGGAGGCAACCCTCACGCAATAACTCATCGTGATGACATTGATCCCACCTGGTCGCCGGACGGTTCGATGATTGCTTTTGCTTCGAACCGCAATGGAGGAAAACGACAGTTGTACGTAATGAACGTGAACGGTTCGGACCTTCGCCAGCTGACAGATCTCAACGATATGGGCGGCCGCAGTACCTGGTCGCCGGACGGGACAAAGCTGGCCTTCTACCGGGGACCTGCAGGTGATCATGACATTTTCATCATCAACATCGATGGAACTGGCCTGGAGCGACTTACCGATGGAGGCGACAATCTGGGTCCCAGCTGGTCACCGGATGGAAACTGGATCGCTTTTACCTCCTTTCGCGATGGAAATAATGAAATTTACATCATCCGCCCGGATGGAACCGGGCTGAGGCGTTTGACAGACAGCCCGATTTCAGACTGGCAGCCCAGATGGGGAAGATAATGGAAGGCGCGAACTTTGTACATTTTTGCGTTGGTAGTATACTGACCGCACAAGTTCTTTCAACTTAAGCCAATCTACGACAGAGGAGGTAATAACATGTCACCCAAAGAATTGGAAAAACAGAAAAAGAAGGACAAGGATGGAAAATCTTCACAGTCTGGTTCAAACGACTTGTCTGCGGAGCAACTGCTGATAGCTCCCAACCCGGCCCTTGAATCGAAATTGTATCGAATCCGAAAATGGGGCGACCCGGTAATGTTGAATTTAGGCTTTGATGTAGATCAGGTTAAGACGACAAATTTTCAGGCAGTAGGGTTGTACAACAAGGAAACCGGCTTTGGTGGGGTTACAAACTTTCTTCACATCCTGCGCGCGGATGTTGAAAAACTGCATGCCATGCAATTCGATCAAGCTGTGGAAGGCAAAAATGCTTCGAAAAAAGGCAAGCTGGACTGGCTCTGCAGTTTTCGCGGCAAGCTTTATATGTACGATAACCAGGATGATGACTGGCAGACCGCACCTCAGATTCGATGGGGAACGGTGGCGCTGGGTGGAAATCTGGTGCAAGTGGATGGGTTTGAAGATATCAACGTGAAAATACCAGGCGAAAAAACAGGATCAGTGCACAAAATGGCGCGGCTGGTTGGCTTTCGGAAATCCGACTGGGCACGACCCCTTGAAGAACTTCTGGCGGATGGGCTGGTGCATCGCTGTTACTGTGCCTATAAGGGCAACAAATTTGGCGATTCGCCCAAGGGCATTGTGTATAGTCCGTTTTTTAGCCCGCTCGATTGGGATTTAAATGGAGTGAAACAGCCCAGTGCTTTCTACCTTCCGATGGAGTATTTTGAACCCAAAGGTTCTTGATATGGATCAGGACCCTCCCATATTAACGGTCCAATATCCGCCATAGGAACTAAATCTCGAAAACACATATCCCACCCCGATTTCCGTGACGCGTGAGTTGATGAGGGCCTCCCAATGGGTTCTGTCGTCGCGCCATTGATTGAGCGCGTCCTGGGGCAGGCCGATGGCGATCAGCTCCAGGTAATAGGGTTTGAAATAACCAGCCTGTACCAAACGGTCGCCAACCCAAGTGCCATCTGACCCGCTATGCTCCAGGAAATCATTGCAGGCCATATCGAGGCTGTGATTCTGAGCAGCGTTCATCAATTGCTGATTGACCGTCAGTGCGGCGCGCCCTACATCGGCTCGAGCCTGATTGACTAAATCGATCAACGTTTCAACGTAACCCTCATTGGCTGAATACGTGCAGTTGCCAGACTGCGAGACAACGGGTGTGCCCTGGGTGCTGGACGTTCCTGCTGCACCAACAATGATCTTAACCCAGAACGTGGCCTCCGTACCGATCGGGACGGTCGTCCCCTCTGCATTTCGCAACTCGTAATTTCCCAAGTATGTGCCATCCGCAGATGGCGCTACGAGATCGATCGAAACATCCACCGGTTTACCGGCTTCTGTTTCAGGCACTGGCGCGGCCTCTGACGCGGACATCCGGTCGCCGGAGACAAAGGCAATGGTATAGCCTGTCCAATTACATCGGCCAACGTTTTGCAACTTCCAGGTCTTGGTGAATTTCTCCCCGGCGGAGACAACAGTGTTATCTGGATAGGTAACATCTGCCACGAGGATCGCGTCATCCGCGCAGTTTGCCGTTCCACTAGTCGTTGCACTGGGAGTCAAAGGATCAGGCGTTTGGGTAGTCGTAGGTGGAATCTCTGTCGGTAGAATTACACCGGGCCTTGTGGGCGGCAGTGTAGAAGTCACGAAAAGAACAGGAGCCTCTGTGGGGGCTGTCCCCGGTGAGACGTTGACACATGAAGTTAGCAGGAAAATGAGAAAGAAAGGCCAATATGCTTTTTTGTTCATGGTTCCAGGAGTATAACGCAAACAAAAAAGCTTCTGTTCCCGACTGAATGAGCGGCAGGTAAGAAGGGCAGAAGATAGGTATTTCCCTAATGGTGCAGGACGGGGCTTTCTGCTACGATTTTATGAGACCTATGTGGATTTCATTTTTAAGAAGGATATTTTATGACAAAGAAAAAGAAGAGAACCGAAGCAAAAAAGGAAAAGCCAGAGGCTCCAAAACGAAAAGGTCCTATTGATCCTTATACTGGCAGGGTGGAGCCGCCCGCGGAAGGTGCCTATCGCGTAAAAAGGGTGGAGGCCACAGACTCTGGCAACCGCCAAGGAGAAAATTTCTTGATCAACGAGGAGGATTCACTGGATAAACTTGCCCTCGACGCGAACACCGATGCAGTGAGTGATCAGATGAAAAGTTTCACTGAGGAGGAGGATATCAAAGAAGATTTTGAAGAGCGGCAGAAGCTGGCTTCTGGTGGACGGCAGAAATTGGAAGAGAAATTGAATGAACACCATGGTATGGATCCACTTCTATCAGGCGGGGATGTCGATGCAGCCTGGGAAGATAGTGCGGCCACTGGGGAAGAGAGTGTAGGTGGCAGCGCACCTACCCCGGATCAGGACAATGTGGATGAGCTCGGCAAAGCGGCAGGAATCTCTTATCAGGATAATGAACCACTGAACAGCGATAAAAAGATCCTCGAACGGGACCGGAAGCGCTGGGAACTGGATCCAAGGTCGGCAGACGATAATGAAGAGATTGAAAGTGATCAAGGGGAGGAGGAAGAAGAGGAGTAGTAAATCACCATCGAATTGTGATAATTATTTGGCAATGGGGAAGAGATAATCCGAGCGAAAATCGCTCCCGGCGTGCGCTCGTACCAGCGCGGTGCCCACCATCGGCAGGCTGGACAGACCCGGATAGATCAGATAGCGCGGCTGCCACTGCGGATGAAATTTCTCCTTGAAAGCGTGCAAGCCTTTGAAATTGTAAAAGCGATTGACGTGCTCATATATGTAACGCAGGGCGCGTTCGGCGGAGAGGTTATCAGAGTTTTCACCTAAACCGGAAAGGGCGCTCAGGCCCAGGCTGAAAGTGGAGGCGCCTCGTGCCTTTGCCCAGCGCAACATCGTGATGAAGAGAACATCCATGCTGCCATGCTCAATACTTTCGCGGCGGCGCATCAAATCCACCACGAATTCGGGTCGCTGGTATTCAGAAATCATACTAGCAAAGGCTGAAAGGGTGCCATCGGGCCCCGAGAGGGTTGCCACCGTTGAGCTGCGGATGTATTCATCATCGAACCAGCCAACCGAAAACCGCATTTCACTACCATGCACACCTGTCAGCCATTCGTTGCTGACATCGCGCAGGTTAGCAAGCAGCTCATCGGAAAGCGGTGGTACATGTATTTCGGCCCGATATCCGAGCCGTTCCATTTTGTTCAGCGCGGCACGAAAACCTTGTCCGGCTTTGCCTTCCAGGGTGAATTTGGATAAATCTACAATGGCTTCCTGACCGATCATCAGGGCATCGAAGCCTTTGGATTGATAGAGCTCGAGATGATTCCCTTGGACTTGATAAAACGCGGCCAGCCAGTCATTTTGTTGACAATGTTTCTTAAAGGCCTCCAACGCGTCGGGAAGGTCTGCTTCTGGGCCCACGGGATCACCCAGCACTAACGCCACGCGTCCCCTGACCACGAAGGCAAACAATGTCCCTCCGGGACTGAAGAAATAGGACTTATCGGGAAATAACGTGAAGCGTGCGATGGAGGAGTGCCCCCATTTCTCTACCAGCGCTTTTGCCCTGGCTTGTTCCTGCATGGAGGCTGGCTCACGCATCAAGACTGGACTCAAAAGCATGACGAGACTGTAAGATAACGTTCCGGCGGCCACTACATAAATTGAATCTCCAAAGAAACGACCAAATCGCGTGAGCGGCTGGAGCCCCGGATCATAGAATTGTGTGAACATGACAAATGTCTGTCGCACCGCGGCGAGAAAATCGTAGTGGACTTTGAAATGCCGGTCGAGCAGGTAGAAACCCGTGATGCCGTACAGAAACGTAAAAAGGATGGCAATCCGTAATGCTCGCAATCCATTTCGGACCGAGGGCGCGTCGGAGTGAGCGTGGAAGTGATGGCGCTCGGTCAGCAGGAGGGCTGCCAGCGCGATGGCCAGCGTGGCTTCTTCATAATCCAACCCTTTGAGTAAATGACTCACAGCCGAAATGAGCAGGGCGATGATCGTCATTATCCAGGCGACTCGTTTGCGGCGAAGAAGCGAATTCGCCAGGATGATCAAGGCAAATCCGGCCAGCGCTGCTGTAAGCTGGCTGCCACGGCGCACTTCGAGCGGCAAGATGCGTTCCAACACTTTCAAACGCTCCATGAGTGCCGGGAAGGTAGCAGACACCAGATTGACCACGCCCATCAGGGCAGTCAAAATCGCCATGAGGCGAACGATCCAGTCAGCGGATTGTCTGTGAAGTGGGAGCCGGGCTACGCTGGTTGAGTCAGACATGCTGTTCTCGCGGTTTCTTTCAAATGGTGATGCCCCAAACACGCAAACGCGGTTTGGGGCATCTTTAGAGGAGGAGAAAACGTTACGGATGTTCTGCCAGAGTAACAGTGAGAGTCTGTTCCTGTCCCCCCCGCAAAATTGTCAGTTGGACTTTTTGGCCGGGCTCAGCATTCTGCAGAAAAGCTTGTAAGTCTTCGAATGTGGTGATTGGTTTTTCATCGAGCGCGGTGATCACATCACCACCGATCAACACACGCTGACCGTTAATAAGCACCGGTTTATAACTGCCTTGCAGACCGGCTCGATCGGCCGGACTGCCAGCCTGCACCTGCTCCACCAATACACCGGACTGCTCCTGCGCTAGGTTCAATTCTTTGTTAATCTCCGGGGCGAGTGAAAGACCGGCGATTCCGAGCCAGATGCGGCTTTGTAAGCCTGAAGCGGTGGCCTGGGAGTTATTCGCGGCGCGTGCTTCCAGGGTGACCTCCACAGACATTTCTTCTCCATCGCGCAAGACCTTCAGTGTGACTTTCTGGCCGACGTTGGTATGGTCTGCGAGGTAGACAATCACATCATCCATGGCTTTTACAGGGGTATTGTCAATGGCAGTGATCACATCGCCGCCAACATTCACATCCTGTCCATCAATTGTCACCTGGCGGTCACTGCCGTGCAGGCCAGCCATATCCGCGGGGCTCTTGGGAACAATTTCCTCTATCAATGCGCCGCGTTGCGTGGCAGTCAGATCCATGGCTTTGGCGAGATCAGGCGTTAGCGAAGTTCCACTGATGCCAAGATACGGATGTTCGTATTTGCCATCTTTGATCAGTTCCGGGATGACGCGCGTGACAATCGTGGAGGGAATTGCAAATCCCACACCTGCACTCGCTCTAACAGGCGACTCGATCGCCGCGGTTACACCGATGAGCGCGCCCTGGTCATCGACCAAAGGTCCGCCGGAATTTCCGGGGTTGATCGGCGCATCCGTTTGAATAATATCGGGAATGGAATAGGTTGCGCCGTTATTGAAACTCTCAGCGGCTGGAAGGGTTCGTCCCAACGCGCTGACGATACCCACGGTCATCGTGTTTTCCAAACCGAAGGGATTGCCGATTGCCACGGCAATTTGACCGACCCGGGTTTTGCTCGAGTCACTGACCGTGATGGGTGTGAGCGTGAAACCGGGGTTATCCACCTGGATGACGGCCAGATCGCTATCTGAGTCGGCGCCGATCAATTTTGCTGAGAGCGTCGTACCATCGTAAAACTTGACTTCGATCTTGTCTGCGCCGCTGACAACGTGATTATTGGTCACGATATAACCATCCTTGCTCCAGACAAAGCCGGAGCCTACCGCCTGGCTATATTGGGGTGCGTTCTGCGGATTGCTCTGGTCTGGCGCGCCAAAGAAATTGGGGAAACCGGGCATGTTGAAGAAAGGCAAGGTCTGATCCGTAGAGTTAATAGAAACATTCTGCTTTTGCACCACGCGAATGCTCACCACAGATGGATTCACCTGCGTGTAAATATTTTCGAGCGCGGTTTCGTAGCCGCTCAGCGATGTATCCAACCCGCTGTTTGTACTCGGCTGCGACTGTTGTGGGAGTGCAGCCACAGGTGCTTTTTGTTCCTCTCGAACCTGCCCCGGGAGTGCAATACTTCCACAGGCCGCCAAAGACAAACTGGCGATGACCAGGAATACACTGATGATTGAAATTTTTTGTTTCATAAGAGAACTCCTTTATTTTCGCTTTACAGTATATAAAGGAGTTCTGCTTTGGTCTTTATGAAAAGCCTATGCTGAGCTTAAGAAAACCTTATGGCTTTTCCGCCTCGTTATCCATTTTGTTTTTGAAACTTTTGCTAGAAGGGAATTCTTACCGTGAACTCACTCCCCAGGCCGGGTTTACTCTCCACACTGATTGACCCACCATGCGCGGTTATAAGATCGCGTGCAATTGTCAGGCCCAGCCCCATACCTTGCTTGATGCGTCGGCCCGTCTCGCCGCGATAAAACGCCAGAAAGATCTTCTCCCGTTCCTCCTCATGGACTCCAGCGCCCGAATCTCTCACCTTGAATAAAAGTGTTTTGTCATCTGTGAATGCAGAAACTTTCACGGTTCCGCCGGAGGCTGTATATTTGATAGCATTGCTCAGTAAATTTCCTGTCACCTGTGCCATGCGTACTGAATCGATGGAGATCGAAGGCAGAGAATCGGGAATTTCTTCCTGCCATTGGATATGTTTTTCCTCGGCAGCCGCCTTCCATGGAATCAACACACCTCTTAACCAAGCCGCAGCCTGGACCGGCTTTCGATCGAGCTCGAGGCCGCCCATGGTTTTATCGTACAAGCTTGCCAGTTCATCCAATAAATATTGCAGGCGCGATGTTTCTTCATCCATGCCACGCTCGAGATCGTTCAGCAGGGCAGGATCTTCCGCTGCTCCTTTACCAAGCGCGTGAATGGCGGAACGCAAGGCGCCCAGTGGTCTGCCTAATTCATGCACGATGTTTGCCAATAACTGGCGTCGCGAAGTTTCCAAGCTATGCAATTGTTCCACTAAAAAGTTAACTGCCCGCGCCTGGGAACGCAGTTCTTCCGGTCCACGCTCCTGCACGGGTTCGCGGCGCTGCTCGGTGGCCAGGCCGTAAATGGCCTCGGTTACTTCCCTTACAGGCCGGCTGATGCTGACCGCCAGCCCCGTACCCAACAGTAGGCTCAATAGAAGACCCAGGCCTAATACCGCCAGAATTTGCCCGCGTAATTCACTGAAGATGTCGTAGATTGAATCCAAACGATAGGTTAAGCGCACGATGCCAACGATCCGGCTGCTGACGTCCATGACCGGCTCATAGACATCCACCACCACGTTGTTCAAATTGGAAATGGAATAATTCGTGAGGGCCGTTTCGTTTCCGCTTTGGGCTTTAGACAAGCCGGGTAATGGCATCACCTGGCCCCTGAACGCAAGATCGCCCGGGTCAGTGGAATACAGCAAGGTTCCCTGCCCATCGAGAAACATGACTTGAATATCTGAATCAAGTTGCACGCGCGAAATCAGTCTCTCAAACAAGATTGGGTCTCCCCACAATTCAAACTCAGCGCTGCTGATTTCTGCCAGCAAGCGGGCATTGTTCACGAGATTTTTCGCCAGTCGCGGAATCAGGATCTGACCTTCCAGTGAATAGATCAGAAGAATACCCATCAAGGGTAAAGCCAATAAAAGCGGCAGGATTTGGCTCCAGATAAGGCGTTGTCGCAACGTGCGGAACATTATTTGCCTCCGACCAACTTGTAGCCCACACCGCGGACCGTCACGATGCGTTTTGGATGCTCGGGATCTTTCTCCAGTTTTTCACGCAGCCAGCGAATATGAACATACACCACCTGCGGCTGACCGACAAACTCCGCGCCCCACACGCTTGCCAGCAGCTCGTCCACCGAACGGACGCGGTTCGGCTCCATGGCGAGGGCCTGCAGCAAGCTAAATTCCTTGCGTGAAAGCGCGACCTCTTTGCCGCTGAGACTGACGGTGTGCGCGACAGGATCAAGGGCAAGATCACCAATCATGATGGGTGACGCAGGTTGAGGGGACGGTTCAAGGGAAGCGGAGTCGTGTCGTCGTAAAACCGCCCTGATATGCGCGATCAATACATCCACATCGAACGGTTTGGTGATGTAATCATCCGCACCGAGTTCCAGGCCGAGCACTTCATCCAAATTTCGGCGGCGGGCGGTGACGAAGATCACCGGGATATGAAATTGTTCCTTAAAGCGTTTGATGGCGTCCAGACCATCCATGCCGGGCAAGCCAATATCGAGCAGCACCAGATCAGGTGGAGTTTGTTTTGCGAGTGAAAGGGCATCCTCGGCATTTGCGGCGGTACTGGCGCGAAACCCGGCTTGCTCCAAATTGAATGCCAGACTGCGGCGCATCAGGGCATCGTCATCCACAAGCAAAATGTGTCTTGCCATGTCAGGAAGTATAAAACAAAATCGCCCTGCCGAAAAACAGACAGGGCGTACTGCATTACTCATCTTCGTCAAGGTCATCATCGACATCCTCATCCGTTTCTATATCCCCGAATAACGTACCCATTTGGCCCTCCTCACGGGAACGCGCAGGACTTTGTGAACGTAATCGGGATATTGAGACATGCTTTATCCCTGTCGTGAGATCATGTACAGCATGCGCAGAATTTTCAAATCATCATAAGTTACAGTGCCACTTAACTTATTGAATACGGGCGAGAGAAACGTCGGG
>Ga0075418_10009935_pt1 | contig 10662 bp, 13 predicted proteins | sample SoiMetdeltSBSDD2_FD_81776 | JGI IMG/M metagenome (GOLD analysis project Ga0075418, IMG submission 81776) | Bulk soil microbial communities from a Populus tree surrounding site in Tennessee, USA - Soil MetaG P. deltoides SBSDD2 | ecosystem: Environmental > Terrestrial > Soil > Tree plantation...
CTCCTCCAACTGGCTTGTCATCTGGTGATGGTGGTGGTCCACTTTCTGTTGAACTAAAGGCGAGAAATTTAGAATTGTCACTTTTATTATTTTTAACATCGTTATAAGAGATAAAGAAATTCGAAGTATCAGGAAGATCATTCTCTTCTTTGTTATTCTTTTTATTATTCAATACATGAATTACAAATTAACATAATTTAATAATTTTCATTAAAATTCATAATAATCTTTATTTTATGTTAATTTTTTAATTTTCTTTTTTAATCCCTACAATTCTTTTTTCATACAATATTCTTTCTCCCTTTTTAACTTGTATTATTCTGGTTGCTGGAATAATCTCAAAATTTTGTGAAATCTCCATAAATTTTAAAAGAGGAATTGAAAGTATTGTATCAAAATCTCGATATGAAATAGTATAGATATCTGGATTATCAGCGTATATTGCTTTACTTAAAATTTCTTGAAGCCTCCCTTTCTTCTTCTTCCCCATTAATACTAATTCTTCTTTTTCTATTAAAATATTAATAAAAAATAAGTATCATGCTACTACTAATATAAAAATTTAAAGTACCAAGTTAATAATAAAATAATGGAATTATCAAAAATATTCGAACATTCTATGCTTATTTATGATGATAAATGTTCATCGTGTTATAAATTTGCTCTTTTGGTTCATAATCTTTCTAATGGCTGGATTAGAATTGAAGGTCATTATTATTCAAGTAATATTCATTTAATTAATAAAATACTTTTTCCGGCTAATTATGATCCAAAGAAAATGTTTTGGTTAGTTAATAAAAAAGGAGCTTGGGGAGCACGTTCTGCTCTAATACCTTTAATTGTAGAGGTTATTCGTGGAAGACTTAAATCTCATATTGAAATTAAAAGAAACTCTACAATAGATAATACACTTAGTTGTAGGTTAGATTCTAATTGTTCAAGTTACTTTAATACATTTAAGAGAATTCTAGGAGTATTACGAAACACTGGAAAATTTCCTTTTAATTAAAAATATTCAAATAACCTTATCCGGAGTTTCGGAATTTGTTTGTCTATTATAATCATCTTCAATCCTAATTATATCGTTTTCATCAAATTTTCCATAGGATATTTCTAATATTATACAATCCTCTTCTAATGCTGTTATCCTATGTTTTGCACCACAAGGAATTGTTATATTTTCGTTTTCTTTAACTACAAGTTCTTTCTTGTCAATATTTATCTTAGCTTTTCCTTTTACAATTTTCCAGAATTCACTTCTATATTGATGGTACTGGAGACTCAATCTGGAATTTGAATTAATATAAATCAATTTGACAGTACAATTCTCATTCTCATGGAATTTTTCAAATTTTCCCCATGGGCGACTTTCTGTATAAATTCCCATTAGTATTAAATCATTAGTTCTAATCTTATAATAATTACTAATGAATATTCACCATACATTAAATAATTATAATGTTGTATTGGGAATGTATAAAAGAATCATTAAAATTAAATCATTAATTAATGTCTGAAATACGTTTTACTGAAGGAAATTTGATTATTCTTTACTCTATCCATAAAAATTCCTCTTTACAATTGCCTAATCATATTCTTGAAAGAATTGAACATTGTAATAGACTGTATCAGATTATTTTAAAATCAAAACCAGATTCTAATAAAACTATTATATTAATAGTTGCTGAACCTCATTATTCTGAATTAATAAAAAAAGAATTGATCAATAGACAGATAAATGAAGAAATTATAATAATTGATTCGGATTCAAATAAAGTATCCCAAACGTTTGATAATCTTAAAGAATTGCTTAAAAAAAGGATTAATCCACCAGTAGTATATTTTGTAGGTTCAGTTTGGCTAAAAGATGTATTTGATTCAATTGTAAAGTCAGAGTTTAAAGAATATAAAATTCAATTTGAAGGCGCATTAGATCACCGTCCTGTCATAGAAGTAGAACACGATAAATCCCTTGAAACTCCCAGAAAAGGAAAAGAGCACTTTAAACAGGCAATAAAAAATAAAGCATTCGATATGTTATTAAATTATATTTTCCCAGAAGACCGCAAATAATTATCTTTCAAAAATAAGAATTAAAAAAGGAGCTTTAGTGAGAATATACTAATTAATAAAATCTCATTAGGTTTTATCGAGCTAACTTGGATTCTTTAGCATACAAGTCCGCTACTTGTTCTTTAGTAAAAGCAAAATTCCATACTTGGATATCATCTAATTGTCCTGTATAATTACCATTTATCTTTCCCTTTTCAGTTAAAGAATTTGCTCCTAATCGTATGGTCTGTTTTCCTGTAGTATCAGGCGTTATTCCTGTCTTTGTTGCGTTAGTTGCAACCTCAAGACCGTCCATATATAACTTTAACAAATGTGTTTTTTCGTCAAAAGTTAGAATTGCATTGTGCCATACGCCATTGGCATAGGTACCTTGAGAAGTAATATAATTATCATCTCCACTGGAAGTCTCAAATCCACCTCCAACTTGTTCTCTATTGTTAAGCCATATTCCATAGTTGAGATTAAATCCAGCCCTGTCACTTCCAAATCCCCCTTTATTTAGTAAAAAAGCGTTATTTCCTGAAGTGACGTTCATTGCTGTATTAAACCATACAGATACTGTAAAACCGTTTAGACTAATATCACGACTATTAACAACATCTGCATAATTAACACCAGAAAAGTCTATTATCTTAGAGTTCTTAACAACAGGAGAATTATTCTCTTGAGCAAATATCTCTAGATTTAATATGTTATTTTTGTAGTTTTCTGTCAATCCAAAATATAACAATAAAATAACAAAACTAGAACCTATGATACAAGAAATTTTTCTATTCATTTATAGTTTGATAATTTTCATAATTTAAATATTTTTTCTTTTTATCTAATAGAGATAGTAAAATAGAAATATAAAAAGTCAGATTTTTGGGTATAAATTTACCAACTAATTTTTTTTGGAGATGTAAGTTGCTTTTCCAATTCATCTAATCTTTGAATCGAATCTGGGTTCTTACGCAATTCCGAAAAAGATTCATCATTTCTAATTCTTTGCATCACAGCAATTACCTCTTCTTCTGTTACACCGTGTTTTTTATCATATTCTATCTGCTTTGTGCAATTAGACATAGTACTATATTTTTTAAAATTGCGCTTCTCAAATGAAGTCGCAGTTGGTGATAACCCCTTTACATAACGAACAATCACCTTTTCAACATGTTCTAAATGCCACTCTCTCATAGCAAATCTATTAGGCTTCATAAACATACCCATCTATTTTTGCCAAAAAGGATATTTAAATTAATATACAAATTATATCATGAAATCGTTATATTTATAATATATAAAGTTTTTTTTCATATGTTAATATGCTTTATCAAAATTTTTAGAAAATGGTTCTGATAGATAGTCTGATAATTTAAGGTTATCTTCCCCTGGTATCTTTGCAATTTCGAACCTTTCTTTGACTTTTAATAACGTAGCCGTCGCATCGATTCCTATTTTTGTTGTAAGTAGATTAACTTGGTCACTAGAAGGGTCGAGACTAGATCCTTTTGCATTCTGAATAATAATCAGGTCTTTATCTGCTTGACATCTCGTTGCTACTGCATATTCTACTTCGACAGGATTTGTAGGGTTAATATCATCATCGACGACTATTGCAATTTTAAGTGAGGGATGGGCCGCAAATGCTGCAAGTAAAGCATTTTTTGACTCTCCTTCTACTCTTTTCTTTATCTGAATAACTGCGGTTAGCCAATTGCTTCCTCCGTCTGTTAGCAATACTTGTAATGTACTTGGAACAACGTTTTTTACTTGATCTAACATCTTTGATTCCACAGGTAATCCCATCAATAGACGATGTTCAGAATAACCAGGAAGTATATCATGAAAAATAGTATCATTTCTAAATCTTATTTTTTCTAATTCAAATACAGGTTGCTGTCTTTTAAAATCATATGTTTTTAACATCTCTACCATCCATTCTTCATGGGTTTTATCAGACAAAATTTTTCCTTCTAAAACTATTTCTGACATTGCTGGAATAAGAAGCTGCGAAAACTTGTTAATACCCAACTGCAAATTCCCATTTAGTAGTGTATTTGCAATATGCATTTCATCTATGCCATATGATGCTTGGTAAGCTGCTGCTATGTTAATTGCAGGATGAACTCCTATCACAATTGCGACCTTCAAATCTTCCCCATGATCTTTTGCATACATAAAACATTTATGCAAATGTCTTCCCTCTACCATTCTTATTGCCATGTTTTTATCATCTAATTTTAACAACCGATGGGTAGAAGAATTCTGATTTCCTTTTTCTTGATCTTTTGCATACACAATTGAAGAAGTGATATACGGTCCAGCATCATTTTCAAAATGTGTAACAATAGGAAGATCAGATAATTTATTTGATGAATTTTGATAATACTGGATGTCATTTACTGTTTTTATTTTAATATTCATATTGTTAATGGATTTGTTAATGATTGTATGGATGTCGTTTTTTTCTTTTGATCCTATTGCCATGGCAAATCTTTTTCTTGTTCCAATAAGATTACTAATTACTGGAATAGTTTTATCTTCTACATTTTCAAATATTACAGCTTTATTACCATCAAGTTTACTGACTATTGCTGGTAATTCAAATGTAGTATTAACATTCTTTTTAATTCTAATGATCTCATCTTCATTTTCAAGTAACTCTAAAAATTTTCTTAGGTCTATATTATGAATATTGGTCGTGTTAGAATTATCTTTTTGCATCTTTTTCAGCCTGTCCACTTATCCTGTCTAGTATCTCCTCCATAATTGTTTTCATACTCTTAACATCTAATGGTGTTTTAATATGTAAAGAAACTAAACAAATTCCATTTAACATTAATGCTATTCTTTGAGCAATGGAGTTAATGAAGAATGAATCAAATTTGCTGGGTATTACTATAGCTGATGTTACTTTATTTGATAGACTAGACGCCATTGTAACAGATCCGATTCTATTTGAGTTTTCAGATATTATGATAAAACATCCGTTTTCAAAAAAAATTGTTTTTATATGAATGATTCTTTTATCATCTATCTTAATATCCTTGCCTAAAATATCGTCTTTACCTTCCATTTTATGTTATAATTATTAACTAGTATTATTTTATTAAATTAAGTTAACGATACATTATTAAAAAATACGAGTATTTTTATTGAATTTATTTCATTATTCAACTTATTCCTACTAAAAATATTCCTGCTAAAAATAAGAAAAATCTTAATTGTTTGATACAAATATTTTATAATTTAAGTCAAAAATTATTAAATAATTATTGTTATCTTTATAATCAAAATTAAGGTAATATGTAATCTTATAAATTATTATATTAAATGTCGAATATAATTATAAATAAATTCTTCCCTTGCTTTAATCAATATTATATTAATTACGATCTAGCTTTGGATCGAAAATCTTTCCATTTCTAAAAGCGATTAATCTAGCTGATGACTTATCTTTAAGTATTCTTCTATTACTTTCATTATTTTGAATAGATGAAGTTCCATGCTCATTTACTATCTCAACATGAACTAAATCTTTGAAATTTGCTTTTATTAAAAAAGCAATACTTCTAGCCATATTGATATTACCGTCTCCTATTCTCACGATCTTTTTCTTTGCCTTAATCTCTGACAATATCTCAATAATAAAATTTAATGTTAATTCAATTGTAGATAATACTACACTCTCTATTTCATCATGTAAATAGAAAATCGATATGCCTATTCTATTTCCTGGATCAATACCAATTGTTAATTGATCATAAGTATGAGATTTTATCAATTTCCTTAATATTTTTGCCTTTATTATTACAGGATTCTCATTTAATTCTGAATCTACCATTATATTTTTTTTCTTGAATATAGGCGATTCTTCCTTGGATGTGATTATTATTCTTGAATAAGAGTTTACTGCTTCAGACGGTGATAATTCCTCATAATTTAACTGAAGTAATTTGAGGGTATTAATAATTTTATAATAGGATTTACCATTAAGTGTGGCTACAGTAATTTTATGGTTAAGTGCTTCCCTCATGAAGGGTGATTCAACAAATTTTCTATATCACTAATTAGTATTAAATGTTATCCATCTAATAAATTAATTATCATTTTTGTATATTAAAGCAGTGAAAATCTCGTAGATTTGATCCAAAATTGACTAATTCTTTATATGATTTTATTTAATTACCTATATGATATCTGAATATGGAGATCTATTTTGAATTCAGTCTTGCTCACTCTTCCAATATGTTTGATATTGATATGATCGTTATAGCAGCAACGATTAGAAGATCCAAAATTGTTCTTATTAGAATGTTATTAGAATGTTATTGATTTAACAATATCATTATTAATTATGTATCCGATTAGTTGCATAATAAATATAAAATAGAAATTTATTTAAATTTACTATTTATACTTAAAATTGATCATTATGTATTAACACAATTGAAGGAGAAGTTGATTGTTATGATAATGGTTTCTACTCATCCAATTATTATTTAATTATTATTAATATTAATAACTTATTAATTTATAAAACAAATATTGATATATTAATTTATACAAATACTAGTTTTTGTGTATGTTCATAACATTAATTATTATAAATAATCTATTTGAAGATATTACTCTTGTGTTATGTAAACTATTTTTTATTATTTATTAAATTCATTGTATTTGTCAAAATATAAATATGTCTTAATTCTTTTTATCTTATACATTTTTATAAATATGCTCTGTCATTTATTTCAATTTTTAGATTTGAAACAACTATATTTTCGTTTACTTACTCTTTTACTAGGTAATCAATCTTGGAATCAGATATAAAATCCCAAAAATCTCAAGTATATCAATACGAATCGATTGTAAATGATAACCTTTTATGGCTAGATATAAGAAATCCAACCCGCGAAAAGATGAATAATCTTGGGAGACAATATTCTTTTCATGAATTAAATATTGAGGACTGTCTCTCAAAAACTCAAATACCAAAGATTGATAAATACGATAATCATGTTTTTGTAATTTTACATTTTCCAACTGGAAGTACTGATGATAAAATATCAAGAGTTACTCAATTATCAATTTTTATTGGAACAAATTATTTAATTACTGTACATCAAGGTGATCTCAAACCTTTAGTGGAAATGTTTGATTTGTGTAAAAAAGATAAAAATCAAGAATATCGTCAAGTAATGATGGGAAAATCCTCAGGATATCTATTGCATACTATCATAGATGCATTGGTAGATGATCTTTTCCATATTTTAATGAAAGTAATAGGAAATCTAGATGACATTGAAGATGCAGTCTATGACGAGAAAACAGGTATAGCCAGAGAAATTTCTCATATTAGAAGAGAAATTACTACTATCAGACGTGTATCAATACCATTAAAGAGAATAATTGTAAGCCTTACAAGAGATATTCAGAAAATTTCAGAAGAAGACCTTACTCCTTATTTTGACGATATTAAAGATCATATTGATAAAGTCTTAGATACGTTGGAAGAGGCAAAAGAAACTATAGAAATTTATAAAGATACTGATTATATGTTAAGTACAGAAAAAACTAATAAAATTATAGCTATGTTGACAGTAGTATTCACATTATCCATTCCAATAACTATAATTAGTACAATATACGGTATGAACATTTCTCTTCCAGGATCTGATTTAAATCAATTCCAATTCCTTGGGGAATATACTACTTTAATATTAATAATGTTAGTATCAATTGTAATCACAGGTATAATGTTTATATCTTTTCGTAGGTTAGGATGGCTGGCTAGGAGAATTTAGTTGTTTATCACCTTTCCGTAAATATGCTGCCTCTTGAATTATTAAGAACAAAAATAACTAATAAAGGTCAAAGAATTACTCCTTTATTTTGTTTAGCCTCTGTTGATAATCTTTCCATAGCTCAAAAACTAATAACAGAATTCGAATTCTCAAATAACAAAAAAGAGACAAAAGGAGATTTACAAAAAAGATTATTTTTGTATGAAAATAGTTACAATGATTTTAAGCTAATTAGAGGTCTTATTGCACTATTAGAAAGACGATGTGTTTTCAAAGTTAATCAATCCTTTTCGTCAGGTTATAAGAACCATCTTTTTTCTACTCAATTACCATCTTCATTTTCATTACGTAAAATGTTATTTGAGGTATCTTCAAGAGATGGATTATCTGTAGATCATGCTAAACGAGATAAAATTTTTCAACACGTTGCTTCAAAATTAAGTATAGATACTAATTATTTGGAAAAATTGATGTGGCTAGATCAAGAAGATTGTCTCATTCTAGAAAGCTTCAGTTCAATTAAACCAAAACATTTACTTGGAATATATAATTTATCAATTTTACAAACACTACTATTTAATTCTGTTAACTTCGAATTCACAGTAAAAGGAGGAACAAATTGGAAACAAGTATTACGAACAATCAAAAGATTTGGACTAATGTATAATCTTCAGAAAACTCAAAAGAATTCAGACAGCAAATTTCGTAAAAAAATACAATCTAATCAAACTGAACAAAACGTTATAGATGGTGATGATTTTAACTCATATTTCAATGACAGTATCATATGCTCAATAGACGGACCTTTGAGTATATTTAAATTAACTAATAAATATGGTATTTTAATAGCAAAAGTAATTCCTAAAATTATTTCAGCTCCCACATGGAATATTAAAGCATCAATAATTAAAAATAGTCTTTCAGGTAGAAAACTTTACGATTTTGATCTTTCATCAGATAGTGATGTATATTTATTTAATTCCATAAATGACCGATTTTATAATGATTACCCATCTCAAGACTCTAATAGTGATAATCTTGATTTTGATAGTTTTGTTGAGGCAAAATTTGCTACACAATTTGAAAAATTTCGTACTGGCTGGAAACTCGTAAGAGAACCTGATCCTCTAATATTGCCAGATGGAAGAGCCTTCATAGCTGATTTCCTTTTTGAAAAATATGGCAAAAAAATATATTTTGAAATAGTAGGGTTGTGGACCGCTCAATATTTAAAGAGAAAATTTAAAAAAATTTATGAAATCTCAAAATTAAGTGATAATAAAAACGATCTTTTAGTCGCAATAAACGAACATAGTTTTGTTTCAGAATCTGGAGAAATAAAAAACCTCTTATCGGACTCTATTTTGGATTATGATAAAATCATAGTATATAAAAAAGATTCAATTCCCATGAAAAAGATAATTTTCTATCTAAAATCTATAGATAGTCAAATAATGAATCAGAATCTTGAAACTTACAGATCTGCAATGACTGAATATATTGTGGAACTCTTAAATAAGAACCAAGATATAATTAATTTGGAAGAAATATCTAAAACTTATGGTGTTTCTATTAATTCTATATCTAATATTATTTCAAACCTACGTACAAATAATCATATTCAAAAGTATATCATTCAAAATTCTTTATTAATTTCCAAGGGAAAATTAAATGAAATAAAATATAGAATTGGTGATATTGACAATTTAATAGAAATACAAGAGATTTTTCAAAATAATAACATTCCTATCCAATACACTATCGATATTCTTAAATATTTAGAATATGAAATTGTCTGGAAGGGAATGGATTCATCAAATATTATAATAAAACGAAAAACATGAGGAGATTATACTTTATGCATGTTAAAATCGTTAATAAAAAATATAATTCATTGAAATATTTAAATTTATGATAATTTAGTTAGTAATAGTGTATGAACAATCTAAAAAATATTAAAATTAATAATAATACATGGTTACAAAATATTTCTGGAAACTGGCGTGATATAGAATGTCCTTGTGGAAGTTGTTATCATTTTAATGGAAGTCTTGAAGAATTATTTAATTGGGAAAATATACATTTAAGACATATGGCATCAGATTATGATAATCATGCAATGATATCTTTTTATCCTGACGATATGGTTATTTTTTATCATTCTAAAACTGGATATGTTATGGAAAGAAGAAAACATAAAACATATGAACTAAATGAAATTAAAAATGCATGGATTCACGGAAAAATAACAATCACAGGTGCATAACTTCTTTAATATTGTGTATTATACAATTTAAAAGTATATTATCGGTAAACTGAGTCAGATATACTAAACTATTCCCTTTAAATCTTTATATATTAGAATTATGGAATCTAGATAAAACTTTTACTGCTTTGAGTATTAATTTTCTTTTATGATTAATTTACAAAAAATTGTATCTTGTCAATTATTCTTAATGATATCTTTATACCGTATCATTCCATATCACATACTAATATCGAAAATACTATTCTGTTTAGACTCTATAGATGCAAAAATTGCTCTATAAATATTTCTATTGAATTTAGTGGTTTCGATCAAATAAAATTATCCAGTGACGATATACTTTGTATCTTATGTAGATCACAAAAACAGAACAGCGTTTTATATAATCAGAAAATTAAGGAATCTTTTGAAAATATCATATTATCAAAAATTAATGATTCTAAGATATATCTGAAATCTATAAAAATTCCTCAAGATATTTATGCCAAGTTAAAAATAGAAAGAAGACCCTATTTTCCTATGAAAATGATAATAATA
>Ga0075418_10009936_pt1 | contig 10662 bp, 14 predicted proteins | sample SoiMetdeltSBSDD2_FD_81776 | JGI IMG/M metagenome (GOLD analysis project Ga0075418, IMG submission 81776) | Bulk soil microbial communities from a Populus tree surrounding site in Tennessee, USA - Soil MetaG P. deltoides SBSDD2 | ecosystem: Environmental > Terrestrial > Soil > Tree plantation...
CGCTGGTGCCTTCGGCGGCCCGGCCCCAGGCCCATGCGCTGGCCGCGATGGATGGCTGGCTCACCGCCCAAGCCAAGCCCGGCACGCTGACCGACGGCTGCTGGACCCCGGCCGGTCAACTGGTCAGCGAACCGGCCACCTGGCACGGCAGCGGCACATGTAACAGCCTGTACCCGGCCGCCGGCGACACCCGCCTGGCCGCCGGCGCCACCCCGCGCGACGACACGCTCAAGTGCCGTTTGGTACCAATCGATTTCACCGCGTACCCGGTCACCTTCACCCCCGAACAGCAGGCCCGGCTGGGCACCGCCTTCCCGGAAGGCGTCTGCGACTACGGTTCCAGAGGCATAGGCCAGCTCCGCCCGGCCGGCGTCTGGCAGAGTTACGGCAATTGAGCCGCGCGCAACCGCCATCGGTGATCGTTGCGCTTGTGAGTGTAGAAATCCCGCCGGGATCTACATCCAGCGACGCAACGATCATGGCCCGCCCGGGTGGTGAGCGCGGGTCTGGCCGCTGCCTTTCCCGAGCCCGGCTTCGGCAGCGCCGACCTGGCGCCGTACCGGTCCGCGATCGACCGTCTGCTGACCGCTGCCCGCACCGCGTCAGTCCACATCGGACTTTGTGCTCTGCCCCTGGTATCGCGTGGGGGATCGGGTCGTCAAGACGATCGGCGTGGCCGCGCACTTCGACGCCACCGCCGAGATCACGCTCAACGAGCTGCGCATCGAGCTGAGCTACCCGCTGGACCAAGCCAGCGAGGAGTTCTTCCGAGAAAAGTTCAGCCGGCCAGAGCGGTGAGTTTGTCCTTGAGCTCGTCTTCGTCCAGGCGCCCGCGACCGACGACGCTGCCGGACGCGTCAAGCACGACAAATAGACTTTGTTCAGCGATCCCGAACCGTTTCCAGACCACGCCCTCCTCGTCGGCCAGGTGCGGCATGTTGTCCAGTTTCGTGAGATCCACGAACCAGCGCATCTCGGATTCTTTGTCCAGTCCGGCGACGCCGACGAAGGTGACCTTGCCGGCGTAGGTGGTGGCCACCTGCTTGACCCAAGGCGCCTGGCCCAAGCAGGTCGGGCACCACGGCGCCCAGAACCACAACACCGCCGGCTTGCCGGCCAGGCTCTTGCCTTCGAACTTGGCACCGTCCAGGGTGGTCACGGTGAAGTCGAGCAGATCCGTTTTGGTCCCGGCCGCCGGCGCGCTCGGACCCCCGCACGCGGCCAGCACCAGCAAACCCGCCCAGACGGCGGGCCACAATCGCTTCATCGGCATGTTTCGCCCTTTCCAGGTTCTATTTTGAGCACCACAGCGACGCGCCGACGGCAACGATTTGGACGCAGAATCAGCGACACCTGACAGGATGTGAACATGGTCGTTGATGTCATCACCGAGACCCTGATCGCGCTGCCGTGCGAGCAGGTGGCCGCGTTCGTCGCCGACCCGTCCAACGCGCCCCTTTGGTACGCCAACATCAAGTCGGTGACCTGGCAGACCGCGCCGCCGGTGGATGTCGGGTCGCGAATGGATTTCGTGGCCCGGTTTCTCGGCCGCACCCTGGCCTACACCTACGAGATCGTGGATTACGAGCCGGACCGGCGGTGCAGAGAGGCGAAGGTGAGTTCCGGGTGCTTCTCAATGAACGGGCGGATCGGGCCCTCGCTGGAGAATCGCGGCGTCAACCGGGCCAGCAGCGGCAGCGCGACCTCGGGGTGGTCCAGACCCTGAGCGGCCACGTAGTAGCCGCAGGGCATGGTCATCCAGCCGGCCAGCGCCGGTGAGTCAACCGCCTTGTCCAGAATCGCCGCGGCGGAACTGAAGTCGGCCGGCAGAGCCTTGGCCATCGCGGCGCTGATGTGGTGAACCCGCTGCAGCAGCGCCAGATCCGCCAGCCCGGCGGTGCACTGGCGGACGAAGGTCGCGGTGGGGAACTCCGGCCAGGCGTGGCGAATCTTGCCGCCCTGCGCGAGCTCGGTATGCCGATCGAGAGCGACCGGGGGCGTGGGGGCGGGATCAGGCTGGAGCGCGGATGGTCGCTCGGCCGGGTCCACCTGAACGAATCCGAGGCCCTCGGTCTGCTCCTGAGTCTCACCATCGCCGAGAAGATCGGGTCCCCGCTGCTGCTGGGCGACCTGCGGTCGATCACCCGCAAGGTGAGCACCGCGTTCGCACCCGCCCAGACCCGACGCATCCGCGCGCCCCGGCGCCGAGTCCTCGTGGGGCAGCCCGCCTCGGGCCGCGTGGTGACGACCTATACGCCACCCGAGACACTCATCACCCAGGCGTTGCTCAATTCGTTCCTTTATCAACGCGTCGCCGCTATCCGGTACACTGATCAAGCCGGAGAAATCACCGAGCGGGAGATAGAAACCCAGTACCTGTATTACAACGTGCCCGTCTGGTACGCGCTCGCGTGGGACCGCCTCCGCGACGACGTTCGATTTTTCCGCATCGACCGCATTCAACGAATCCAGCCCCTGGCCCGCGAATTCAGGCTGCGCCGCCCCGATCCGTTCCTGGCCGCGGGCGAGCCCGAAGCACATCCCATGTAGCCGTGATTCACGAAAGCAGGTGATTTCGCCGATGCGGTGAACCCGTCGCATGTGCACAATGCCCTGATGGCACGCTGGCTACTGTTCATTCCGATCGCCATGCTTCTGATCACACCGATATACAACCGCGTGGAGCCGTGGTGGTGGGGCATGCCCTTCTTCTACTGGTACCAGTTGGCCTGCGCCCTCGTGGCGGTCTTTTTCATCACGGTGGTGTATCTCGCGGAGCGGAGGCGGCGGTGACGGGCGGCGCGGTCGACCCGGCCGAGATCTGGACCTTCGCCGTACTCATCACGCTTCTCCTGCTGCTGGGGTTCGTCGCCGCCCGGTGGCGCCGCCCGCAGCGGCCATTGACGCTGGAGGAGTGGGGCGTGGGCGGCCGCGCCTTCGGAAACTGGGTGACCTGGTTCCTGTTGGGCGGCAGCATGTATACGGCCTACACCTACGTGGCCGTGCCGGCGTTGACCTACGGCGCCGGCGCCATCGGCTTCTTCGCCATCCCGTTCGCCATCATCACCACACCACTGGTGTACCTGGTCAGCACGCGCGTGTGGTCGGTGTCGCACGCGCACGGGTTCGTCACCGCCTCGGAGTTCGTGCGCGCCCGGTTCGGCTCGCGCGGCCTCGGCGCGCTCGTGGCCATCGTCAGCCTCGCCGCCACGATGCCCTACATCGCGGTGCAGCTGGTCGCCTTGCAGGCGCTGCTGAAGACGATCGGGATCACCGGAGACTGGCCCTTGGTGATGGCGATGGTGGTCACCGCGCTATGCACCTTCCAATCCGGACTGCGGGCGCCCGCGTTGCTGTCGATCGCGAAGGAGGTGTTGCTGACCTGGCTGGTGCTGTCGCTGCTGGTGCTCATCGCCGCCGGGGGCGGGCTGCGCCGCGGCTTCGACGCCGCGCAAACCCGCTTCACCAACGACGCCTCACCGACCACCGGTCTGCTGCTGCCGGAGGGCGGCGAACTCAATTACCTCACCCTGATCGTGGGTTCGGCTTTGGCCATTTTCGTGTACCCCCACGCGGTCACCGCTATCCTCGCCGCCCGGGACCGTGCCACCATCAAGCGCAACGCCGCGGCGCTGCCCCTCTACTGCCTCATCCTCGGACTCCTTGCGCTGCTTGGGTTCGTGGCGATCGGGACGAGTGTGCGGCCGGTCGGTGGCGACCTCAACACGGTTACGCCGAAGCTGTTCCACGAGCTGTTCCCGCCGTGGTACGCCGGCTTCGGGTACACGGTGATCGCGGTTTCGGCCGTGATCCCGGCGGCGGTCATGTCGATCGCGGCGGCCAACCTGTTCACCCGTTCGATCTACCGCGCCTACCTCAGGCCGCGGGCCACAGAGCGGGAGGAGGCCAGGGTCAGCCGGTACACCTCGCTGCTGGTCAAGTTCGGCGCGCTGGGCTGCATCGTGCTGCTGAGCCCGCAGTTCTCGATCGAACTGCAGCTGATCGGTGGAGTTGTTATCCTGCAGGCGATTCCGGCCGCGATGATCGGGCTTTGGACCGCCTGGTTCCACCGCTGGGCGCTGGTCGCCGGGCTGCTGACCGGGCTCGCCGCCGGGCTGTGGTTGCTCTACCAGCTACCCCAGCGCGCGCCCGATGGCCGGATAATCAAGGCGCACTTCGGTTCCTCGAGCCTGCCGCTGGCCGAGCTGGAGCTGCCGACCAAGGCCGCGGTCTATGTCGGCGTGGTCGCTCTCGTGGTCAACCTGCTCGTGGTCGTGGCCGCCACCATCCTGCTGCGCAGCCTGCGGGTACCGTCCGGAGTGGACCGTACCCGTCCGGCCGACTATCTCGCCGACGCCGACGACCCCGCCCTGCCGCGCCTCGACCAACTGGTCGACGGCCTGCCTCACCGCCATCGTGGCGTGCACGCGCGCCAGCGCTGAACCCGATTCGGGCATGCGCTACCACCTCCGGGTCGTGGTCGACGTAAACCACCTGGCATCCGGGGTGATGTGGTGCGCCACCTGATGGTTGTTGTCGAGGCTGGGCAGGCCGGCGCCGATGTCGAGGAACTGGTCGATGCCGGCCTCGCCGGCCAGGTACCGCACCGTGCGGATCAGGAAGTGCCGCGAGGCCGACGCGATTTCCACGACACCGGGGAAGGCCGCGCGGTACTGCTCGCCCTCGGCCTGCAAAGTGATCACCAAGGTCGTGTAATCCTTGGGATCCACGCCGCTCCACAGCGCCACCGAACCGCCCGACCGGTGTTGGTGGAACGAGCCGAGCGGGACCACGCCGCGGGTGCTCCCGCTGTTTTGCCCATACGATCAACGTTGAGCTGAGGCCGAAGTAGAGGCCCAACGCTGCGAAGAGCAACGCTGCCCGACGGTCAAGAGCCGTGTCGCGGCCGGAAGGCATGTTCAGCATCAAAACAAGGACAACCGTGAGCATGGCGGCCCAACACAGCTTCGCCCAATGCGGGACGTGGCGCAGCATCCAGAGGATCATCGTGAAGTTCACCCATGGTCCCGCCTTCTTCCGCAGCGGCCTGATCACACTGAAATAGGCCGCGGGAAAGAGCACGAAGGTAATCAGAATCGACGGCAACGCCAATGCCGGTGAAACCGCTCGCCAAAGACAAGCAACGCCAACGCGACGGCGGCGTCATACACTATCGCGGCTACCCCGGCAATGATGAGCCACGATGCCCCCCGATTGTTGTCCACGGCGGCCACTGTAGCGGCCACCCGCACATGGCACTCCACGCCACTGGCCGCGCCGCTGTACCCGGGTCACCATGGCCTTATGGAGGCCACCACCCGGATGCGGGTCACCGCCCACGGCATCGATCAGAGCCTGCTGGCCCGCGGACCGCTCGACGGGCCGCCGGTGCTTCTGGTGCACGGCAACTGCTCCTCGGCGGCTTTCTGGGAGCCGCTGCTGCGCCACCTGCCGCCGCACTGGCGGATCATCGCCCCTGACCTACGCGGCTTCGGCCACACGCAGACGGTGCCGGTCGATGCCACCCGAGGGCTGAGTGACTTCTCCGAGGATCTGCTCGCGTTGCTGGACGCGCCCGGGGTCTTCGCGCCCCGGGTCCGGCCGACCGTCGTCGGGCACTCGATGGGCGGCGGGATCGCCATGCGGCTGCTGGTCGACGCGCCGGATCGGTTGGCGGCGCTGGTGCTCGAGGCACCACTGTCGCCCTATGGCTTCGGCGTCGGCGGTGCCGGAGCGGTCAACCCCGACTTCGTTGCCGCGCTCGCCGCCGGTGACCGGACCGCGGATTCGCCCAGCAGTCCGCGTAACGTGCTGCGCGCCGGCTATGTGGCCGACCCGGCCAGCCTCGGCGACGACGAGGAAGCCTTGCTGTCGACGGTTCTGTCGACCGCTGTTGGCCCGGACAACTTTCCGGGCGATGCCGTACCCGCCGACGGCTGGCCGGGCGTTGGCCCGGGCAAAGGTGGTGTGCTCAACGCGATGGACCCTAGCCGGTACAACGTCGCCGAAGAGCTTGTCGCACTCGGCACCAAGCCGCCGATCCTCTGGATCCACGGCGACGCCGACGTCATCGTCAGCGACACCTCGCAGTTCGATCTGGCGTACCTGGGCAAGCTCGGGATCGTGCCGGGCTGGCCGGGCGAGGATGTCTATCCACCGCAGCCGATGGTGACGCAGACGCGGCAGGTGTTTACCCGCTACGCCGAGGCCGGTGGCGTATTCGAGGAGCTTTTTTTCACCGGTACCGGGCACAGCCCGCACATTGAACGGCCCGCGGATTTCGCACGCGCATTGACTGCTGCAGTCGGCTGACGCCGCAACCTCATTAATCAGGCATAACGCCCAAGATTCACCTTCGCTTCCGCTCGCCTTCACTTGCCCCTAAGCACCGCGGGCAAGGCTGGGCCGGTAACGCCGCTCGAATCACTTGCCCGGGAACGGTGGGATCGCACCGGCTGCGGTACCGGGTTTTCGCGCCCGCGGAAGCCGTGGTCGACGACCACAGAAACGTTGTGGAGTACCGGTTCGGCGAGCAACGCGGCCGAACCCGCGGACAGGTTCCCGGGCCTGCTCGTCAGCGCTTATGACACCAGCGATGCCCCGGTCCGGGCGCAATACCGCCTCGATGGTGGCGAATGGCGAGCGCTTTCGAAATCTGGGGAATTCACTTGGTACGCCGAACTTCCCGACGACCGGCGCCGGCCCGGCCAACATACGGTCGAGGTCCAGGTCTTCGACAAGACCGGTGGAACCTGGTCGCGCAGTTCGGCTTTCACCTTCACCCGCGAGCCGGCGATCAGGCCCGCGGCCGGAGCCAACTGGCCGCAGCACCACGGCAATGCGGCGCACGGAGGCGTCGCCGAGGACACAATCAACGCCGGGCAGCGGTTGGCCTGGTTCTACCGCACCGACGGCACCTTCCTCACCGTTTCGCCGGTGATTGTGGACGGTGTCGTCTACGCCGGAACGCGCGACGAGAACAGTGAAGTGCGGCAGGTACGGTCGACCGAGGTGCGGATCGTCGAGAACTCCGGTGAGAGGGCGGTGGTGCGGGTGACGGGTACCTCGTCCGAGCACCCCGGACTGACCATCGTCACGTCCTACACCGCCTACGCCGACGACCAATTCATCACGGCCACCACCGAATTGACCAACACCACGGCGGCCGCCCTGCCTGTGTGGGCCGGCGACGCCCTCGACCATACGGATCCGGTTCACGCAGCGCGGTTTCCGGACATCCCGTGATCACCAGTGGCGGGCCGTTCAGCCAGACGCCCGACGCCCATCGCTGGGTCGGGCAGGCTGGCACCGGACCGGACAACCAGACCTATGGTCTGATCTACAGTGTGGAAAGCGGGCCCTTCACCGGGTACTCGCAAAGCAATTTCACCATGACCAAGTTCCAGCTCACCATCCCGGCCGGCGGCAGCCACACCATCAGCCGCAGAATCGTCGTGGTCTCCAACGGTGGCGCGACCGACAAGTTCGCCGTGCTCAACGAGATCGCGGCGCAATAGCGAACGAAGACAGTGGGTGACCGCGAAGGCGGTCACCCACTGTCGTTATTGGACAATCGTGTTCGTTACTTGTTGAGGGCGTCGACGATCTGGGCGGCGCGGTTCTCGTGCTTGGCGTAGGCGTCGGGGTAGGCCGAGACCTGGACCTCCTGAGCGGCCACGGTCAGGGGCAGTTTCTCCCAGCCGGGTACGTCCTTGAGCGCCTCCAGGAACTTGCGGGTGGAGGTCTGCGGGGTCATCAAGTCCTTGGTCTTGCCCCAGTTCTGGCGCTGCTGGAACAGACCCACACTGTCGTGATCAGAACCTTCACCCTCGCTGGTGTAGCCGTAAGACTCCGCAAGCGTGGTCGAGGCCAGGTTATGCAGGTTGGACTCCTGCATCGCGGTGGCCACCGCGATCACCGCAGCCCGCTCACCCAGGCCCATCTCCTTGGCGGTGTCGACGATCTTCTTGGCGTTGTTCATCTGGGTCTCGTCAAGGCCGGCCACCGGCTGGGGGTTGGGCGCGACAGTTGCTGCCGGGGCTGCGGGGGTTGCGTGGGCGGGGGTGTGGCCTCCGGCGCCGATCGCGAGTCCGAGCCCGAGGACGGCGGCGGCCAAGCCACCAACGACAGTGTTGGTGCGGATGGTGCGCGTCAAAACTGCTCCTCCTTGAGCGTGCTCCTCGTTGAACGCGACCAACCGTAGACGAAAGGAGGAGGCGCCTCCCAGCCTTTTGGCGGTGAACGGGGTCACCCTAGATCTGGGTTCCGGGCGCGGCAGCGCCGATACCGGACATACCTCCGCGCCGGGCAAAGGGAACGGTTAGATCTTGGAGGATTATGGTCGCCAGAACGACCATAATCCTCCAAGATCTAACCGGCGCGGTCGGCGCGGTCGGCGCGGTCGGCGCGGTCGGCGCGGTCGGCGCGGTCGGCGCGGTCGGCGCGGTCCCGGTGCAGCAGCTGGGGTCCCGGTGCGGTCCCGGCGCGGTCCCGGTGCAGCAGCTGCGGTCCCGGCGCGGTCGGTGCGGTCCCGGTGCGGTCGCTGCGAACGGTGAGCCGCAATGGGCCGCTATGCCGAGATGCCCGGACCCGCCATGGAGACGTAGCGGAAGCCCAACCTCTTCATCCGCTCCGCATTAAGACTGAAGCGCCCGTCGAGCACCAGCGGATTGCGCATCAGCCCGATGAACTTGCTCCAGTCGAGCTCGAGATAGTGCGACCACTCGGTGGCCAGGACGACGGCATCGCTGTCGTCGAAGACCTCGTCGAGCGAGTCGGCGAGGTTGCCCGCCAGGTCGGGCCGCTCGCGCCGGAAACGCTCGGCCGCGACCGGGTCGTGCAGCTTGACGCGGGCGCCCCGGGCCACGAGCAGCTCCGCGATCTGGACGGCGGGGCTGTCACGCAGGTCGTCGGTGTTGGGCTTGAAGGCCAGCCCCAGAACGCCGATTTTGCGTCCCTTGACGATGCGCAGCTCGTCGAGGAGCCGATCCACCACGAGCGTGCGCTGACGCTAGTTGACCTCGCGGGCCGCTTTGACGATGGGCATGTCGTACTTGTATTCGGCGGCCGTCGCCAGCAACGCGGCGGTGTCCTTGCCGAAGCATGAACCGCCCCAACCGATTCCCGGCTGCAGGAACCGCGAGCCGATACGGCTGTCCAGCCCGGTACCCCGCGCCACCTCCATGATGTCGGCCCCGACCCGCCCGGCGAGCTGGCCGATTTCGTTGATGTAGCTAATCTTCAGGGCCAGGAAGGCGTTGGCCGCGTATTTGATCAGCTCGGCCGAGGCGAGGTCGGTGGAGACCAGCGGCACCGCTCCCATCTCGTCCGGGCGAGGCAGGCCGTTGGGCGGGGTGAACGACTGGTTGAGGATGCTGCGGTAGAGCTGACCGAGGACATCGAGGCTGCGCTGGTTGTCCGATCCGATGACGATCCGGTCCGGATAGAAGGTGTCGTGTATGGCCGCGCCTTCACGAAGGAACTCCGGGTTGGAGGCGACCGAGAACTCGCCGTCGGCTCGACGCGAGTGGTGGGCCTCATACGACTCGCGCAGGATGGCATCGACCCAGTTACCGCTGCCGATGGGCACGGTGGACTTGTTGACGACGACCGTGAACTTACCGGAAAGGTGCTTGGCCACGGTCTCCGCGGCGGTGCGCAGGAATCGTAGGTCGGGGCTGCCGTCCGGGGTGGACGGTGTCTGCACCGCCACGAAGACGACGTCGGCGCCTGGAACGGCTTGGTCGTAACGGGTCGTGAAGGTGAGGTTGGCGGCTGCGGCGTTGAGCAATTCGTCCATGTGAGGCTCGTAGATCGGCGAACGGCCGCCCCGGAGCATGTCGATCTTTTCTTGATCAAGATCTACGCAGACGACATCGTGACCCAGGTAGGCGAGGCTGACCCCGGTGGTCAGGCCCACATATCCCGTACCGACGACACATACCTTCATGCGCTGTCCCTTCCCCGATCGCACTGTTTCGAAGCGGCCATCGTACATAGCTCCGCGCAGGCTCGCAGCCGTGCGTGAATGCGAAATGAAGTCGGATTGAAGTCGAGGCGGGACATGCTGACCCGGCGTGTCTACCAAGGGGGAAACGACATGTCCTTGCGTACTCTCACCGCCGCCCTGACGGCGGCTGTTGTGCTCTTCGCCTTTGCCGCTTCGGATGTGGTACCGCATGATTCGCGGCCAGGCGCCCCGGGTGCCGAAGCGCGCGTCGGGGAGCTGCCGGAACGGCGGACGGCGAATTCGGCGACCCGGCGCAACGCGGACGGGTCATATACCACGTCGGTCCACAAAGGACAGATGCATTATCGGGCGGCCGATGGCCGCTGGCAGCCGATCGAGGTCGGCTTGCACGCGATCCCGGGCGGCGGCGAATACGCGTGGCGCAGCGGCGCCAACGCGTTCGAGGCGCGGTTTCGGGCGGCGGCCGAGCCCGGGCTGCTGGAGTTTCGGGTCGGCGGCCGGACCCTGCGGGTGAGCGCGGAGGGCGCGAAGCCAAGCCCCGCAAGGGTTGACGGGACCAGGGTGTCCTATCCCGGCGCCTATCCGGGAGCGGATTTGCACTACACGGTTACGGCCGGCGGTGTGGAGAAGATGATCGAGCTGGCCGGGCCGGGCAGCCCGACCAGCTACACGTTCCGCATGTCCGCCGCCGA
>Ga0075418_10009937_pt1 | contig 10661 bp, 12 predicted proteins | sample SoiMetdeltSBSDD2_FD_81776 | JGI IMG/M metagenome (GOLD analysis project Ga0075418, IMG submission 81776) | Bulk soil microbial communities from a Populus tree surrounding site in Tennessee, USA - Soil MetaG P. deltoides SBSDD2 | ecosystem: Environmental > Terrestrial > Soil > Tree plantation...
GGGATGAATGGATTGACTCGCTTCGGATCGCCGCCGGCACGTGCCACCGCGCTTCTCAACGCGGCGAGGTCGACGACCGCAGGAACGCCGGTGAAATCCTGCATCAGTACTCGCGCCGGCATGAATGCGATCGATGCTTCAGGGCCGCGTGGCCATTGCGCAAGGGCAACGACGTCCGCATCGGAGACGTCTCGACTCCCAGCTCTGCGCGCAATGTTCTCCAGCAGAATCTTGACCGTGTGCGGCAGTCGCCCGATGTCGATACCGGTCTGAGCCGCGAGCTTGTGCAGACTCACGTACGACGCAGTGCCGGAGGCAGTAGTGAGCGTTGCCTTGGTGCTCAGAGCGTCTCGCGTCATGGCGCGCTACCTCTTGATGTGATGTGGTGACTACGCCCGGCTCGGCACCTAGCTGAGTCATCCGTCTACGATGCGCGCTGCCGACCGGTAGCGATGCAGTGAACGCCCTCTCGATGGCCGAGCGGTACTCCATCTATACGCCGCAGCGAAGCGGTACTCAATGCGATCAATTGTCGCTTCCATGTGAATTTTACTAAGCGGTGACGAGTGCGCTTACTCCAGCGCCGGACGGCAATCGTCATGATGTTTGTAATTATCAAAGTGTTGAGAAGGATAGTTCTAATGGACCGAAGCGGTTAACTCAAGTACAAAGACGCTGAGACCGCGGGCGGGCCGCGAAATTGCCAGACGTTAGCAGGCCCGCCCGCCGGAGGGTTCATCTGTCGGCGAATGCTGAGGGTTTCAGTCATGCGGAGGAACGATCGAATCGTTGTCACCAGGTCGGACTTGGAGCGCCTGCGCGCCGTCCTTGGCTTGCCCAGCAAGTCTGCGCGTGACATGAGCACCTCCTCGATCTGAGCGATGAGCTCGAGCAGGCGTGAGCATGACTAATGCAAGGAGAGAAGAAATGGCTCTGAGCCGGTTTATCAATCGTTCGTGGGCAGTCCCGCCAGACATCCCTGTGAAGTTCAGCCCCTATCGGACGCCACGAGTGCTGTGTGCGAGCGACCTCGGAGTGGGGTCCGACGCAGCGCTGTCGCGAGCCCGGGAAATTGCTCGGGCCCTCGGCGCGCAGTTGCATCTGTTGCATGTTGTCGATTCGGCGAGATCTGCACACGCAATTGGACGTCGTCGTGCGCACGCGCAGCTCAACATTGATGCGCTGTCTCGCAGGATCGCCTGGTCAGGCAGCGATGTGCAGGGCTCGGTTCGTGCAAGTCGACGACCGTATAAGGCAATCGCAGACGTCGCGATCGAATGGGATGCGGATCTGATCGTGCTCGGACCTTACCGGCGGCGATTGGGCGACAGCTTCAGGGGAACCACTGCTGAGCGCGTCATTTGCAAAGCACATCGGCCTGTGCTGGTAGTGAATCGTGAGGCCACACGTCCGTATGAGCATGTGCTGCTGGCGTCCGACCTCTCACGGATGTCAGCTAACATCGTGCGTGTAAGCAAGCAGCTCGGCCTGCTGGAGGGCTCGCAAGCGTCTGTGGTCCATGCTCCCCAGCACTCGCTGGGCCTTATGCTCTACCTGGCTCGTGGGAGCGCGTCCGCAGTCAGCAGCAAACAGCGATCTCAAAGCCGATTGGCTTCGACGCTGATCGAGGCGCAGCTCGAGCGTGCCGGTCTGAAGGGGACACCCGTCTCGGTCTCTTCGCCGCAGACTTCGCCGTTCCACGCCATCGAACAAGTCGCGCAGCGCGAAAGGTCTGATCTGGTGGTCGTCGGAAGCAGTCGCTTCCCCTTGCTCAAGCGCGTATTCGTTGGCAGCGTTTCCAACGAGGTCCTGCGTGGGATGGACCACGACGTACTCGTCATTTCTCCGACTGCGGCCCGGCGGGCGCGACGACGGGCATTGACGATGGGCAATGCTTCTATTCTGGGCGCGAATCCTCAAGTGCACAGCCACACCGAGGCAGCCGTGAGCATCGCCTGCAACCCTACTTTGAGTGTCGGATTCAGGACTGGCGCAAAGCGCGGTGAGTGGTTGCTGGGAAGCATGTTGAGCGTTCCTTGCCGTCGCGCTTCCTCATACGCCTGCGGGTCGGATCCCCCGACAAACCAGAACACGTAGGGAACCTGCCACGCGCGGCCGAAGACGCTGAAGTCCTCGCTGGCCGCCCTGGGCTTGCTCTCAGAGGCATCATCCACAAACTCGGCTTTGAACGCCGCCATCACGCGCTCTGCCGCGCGCTGATCGTTATCGGTGAGAGGATACCTGCTAAGCGTCGTGAACTCAGGCGGCTTCGGGCCATTGGACGCTGCGCACTCCGCATGACATATACGCTTCACTGCGTTGAGCATGTGCTCGCGGACCCGTTCGTCATAGGTCCGGATATTGAGCTTGAGTGTTGCGTCGTCGGGAATGATGTTTTCTTTGGTTCCCGCCTGCAGCGACCCGATCGTCAGGACGGCGCTATCCAGTGGCGAGATCTCGCGCGAGACGATTGTTTGCAGGCGCAGTGTCAGAGCCGCCGCCATGATCACGGGATCGATGGAGGTTTGCGGTTGTGAGCCATGCGAACCACGGCCGAACAATTTGACTTTCAAGCTATCGGCTGCGGACAGGATTACGCCGGAGCGACAGCTCACAGTCCCTGCAGGTCCCACCATGACGTGCTGGCCCAGCACTACGTTCGCGCGAGGCAGACCTGCGACTTCCCACTGATCAACCATCGCGCGCGCGCCTTGCGCAGTTTCTTCTCCGGGCTGGAACACGACCATCGCCGTGCCGTGCCAGGCACTGCGCGTTTCCGCCAGCACACGCGCGGCCCCCAGCAGCCATGTGACGTGGAAATCATGCCCGCAAGAATGCGAGATGCTCACCTGCTGACCGTCGGCATCCACACCCACCGCTCGGCTCGCATACGGCAGGCCCGTTTCTTCGGCCATCGGCAGCGCGTCCATATCGGCACGCAGCATGACAGTTGGTCCTTCGCCGTTCTGCAGCACACCAACGACGCCGGTCACGCCGACCCCGCGTGAGACGGTGTAGCCGAGCTTTTCGACGTAGTCCGACGCGATGGCTGCGGTGCGATGCTCCTGCATCGACAGCTCTGGATGGCTGTGAAGATCCTTGTAGATCTCCAGCAACTCCGGAGCGAGCCGTTGGAAAGAGGACTCGAGCGCATTCGTCAGTGGATTCATGCCTGACGCTCTCTTCATCGGCGTCGTCGCGCCTGCGGATCATGCTATCGCAAGTGGGCGAGGTCATGAGTTACGCGTGATGGAGCCGGATGCTGGTCTATGCGTTGCGCTAGGTCTGCGCGGGAGACTGAAGAAATGCGTGCAATTCATACAGGCGACTGCGAGAGGCACGAGTCAAGGACCATAGGGAGTATCCCGAAGATTGACGAGGATCGAGTATGAGCAGCACGGGTCCGATAGCCACCTTGTCGCCGCGCGACTACGACGCGGTTCTGTTCGATGCTTTTCTCGAACAGCGCTCGGCAGCGAGCGGCTGGATCCGCAGTCGATTCCACGCAATGTTGCTTACTACGACAGCCGCTCTTCACATGGCTCGACACTTTCACGCGTGGTGCATGCTTGGGTGATGGCGCGGTCAGATCGGCCGAGGTCGTTGCAGTACTACGCAGAGGCTCTGCAGAGTGACGTGAGTGACATCCAGCAGGGAACGACTGCAGAGGGGATTCATCTAGGTGCAATGGCCGGAACCGTCGATCTCATTCTGCGAGTGTCGACCGGCATCGAAGCCACCGGCGACGTATTGAGGCTGAATCCGCAGCTGCCGCCGGAGATCCAGAGTCTGCATACGCGCGTTCGCTATCGGGGCCATTCACTCGATCTGCAAATCACGCGTGACCGCTTGACTGTCCAGGGTCGGGAGCGTGGCATCGCGTCGATCAAGCTCGGCATACGAGGCGAGGTACATGAGTTTGCGTGCGGCAGCACACGCGAGTTCTCATTGACCTGACGTGTGTGCAGCACTGCGGCGACTCGCGTGTGGCAAATGCTTCGTTAATAACGAAGATGGCAAAAGAATATTTCTAATATACCGAAGTCGCTGCCCACGCTATAAAGACGCTGCGCTTGCGGCCGGGGCCTCGAGACAATTGCCAGAGTGGGAGGCCCGGCCGCCGGAGGGGTCAAACACTGAGAGGAGTGTAGGAATGCGGAGCAAGAATCGAATCGTAGTTGCCAGACCGGACCTCACTCGCGTGCTCCCGTGGCTGTGAGACAACCGGAAGACCGTTCTGACGCAGCCCGCGGCGGGCAGGTCTCAAAGCGTGATCGTAGTCCGCGAGTGCTGTGTGCGACCGATCTGCTGAATCGCTCTGATCGGGCAGTGTCGCGTGCTGATGCAATCGCTCGGGAACTGGGCGCGCAACTGCTTCTGTTGCACGTCGTCGATACGACGGGGTCCGCGCTCGACACCCGGCGTCGCGACGCGCGGGCGCGCTCTATCCTAAATGCGCAGGCGCGAAAGCTCGCGCGCTCGGGCAATGGTGCCCACGTCTCAGTTCGTGCAGGTCGTCCGCAGCAGATAATCGCGGATGTCGCGATCAAGTGGGATGCCGATCTGATCGTTCTCGGTCCCTATCGTCGCCGCTTCGGCGACAGTTTTCGAGGCACCACCGCCGAGCGCGTCATTCGCATAGCGGATCGACCGGTGCTCGTGGTGAATCGCGACTCATCAGACCCGTACGCGCAGGTGCTCTTGGCGGCTGATCGTTCCCGCATGTCGATCGGCATTACGCATGTCACCAAGGAGCTCGGTTTGCTGGAAGGTGCACGAGCCTCCGTCGTTCATGCGCTCCAGCACACGCGCGGCGCAACGCCGTACCGCGCTGGCCTTAGCGAGTCTGAGGTGGGCATGTATCAGCAATCATTGCGAGAGTTGGCTTCCGATGAGATCGAGGCGCTGCTCAAGAGTGCTGGACTCAATTCAGCGGGCGTCGCGGTTTTTCCGCAGGAGAACTCACCGTTCAGAGCGATCGAGCAGGTTGCAAGCCGCATCGGCTCTGATCTGGTGGTGGTCGGAACTAGCCGATTCCCCATGTTCAAGCGCGTGTTCATCGGCAGTGTTTCGAATGAAGTCCTGCGCGGGATCGAGCACGACGTGCTGGTGATTTCTCCCGCGGCCGCCCGGCGGGCTCATCGGAATGCCTGGATCACCCGCCGGCGTCGGTTGCTGGACGAGGGGCATCAGCGAGTCGAGGGAACTCATCGTGCTCGAAGGGCGTGATACGACGTGAGCCGAATGCGCAACAGAATTCGGCGGAGGTTCCTGGTCAAGTAGGATGCAAGGGCGCCTATAGACATCCGTCTCATTGCCACCAAAGTCGGAGCGCCGGCCTGGCGCCCCGATTTGTCGGTCGTGTTGTGTCGGTTATCGCGGGCGTCGAGTCGAACTCGCCGGATCTGCGCCGCCACGGTTTGGCACTACCGGTGCGGGCGAGACGTCGGATTCGTCAGCGCTCGTATCGACCACGTCGCTGGATCCTCGGGTGACTTCGCCATCGAACTCGGCCCGCACTACTCTTTCCGACGCGCGCGACCCTTTGGGGACACTGGCTTCGCTCGTAGAGCTCACATCCGTCGCGCCCGCTTCCTCGAGCACTTCTTTGGCGCGCGAACGCTCATCGCCATTCTCGGCGTGCACCGCGATCAGAATATTGCCTGCGCGAACCTTCCCTTCGTACTGCTTGGCCTCCAGTTCGGGAATTCCCAGGCCGACCAGAGCGCCAATGAGACCACCGGTTGCACCTCCAACGGCTGCGCCGCTGAGCGCACCCATAATCGGGCCGGCCGCTATGAACGGTCCTACGCCGGGAATAGCCAGAGCGCCAATGCCAGCGAGCAGACCCAGGGTACCGCCGACGCCCATGCCTGCGAGTCCGCCGGTCGTCGCGCCCTCCGGGGCCTTCGTGTTCTTTTCATGGGCAAAGTCTCGCGTGCCTTCCTTGTCCGGAAAAAGAACCGAGATATCGGAGCTCGAGAAACCAGAGGCCTGGAGCTTCGTGACAATTGATTCGGCTTGCTCAGTGGTGTTGGCAATGCCATAGACTGCGTTTTTCATGATGATTCCTAAGTGAATAAAAGATTCAGGCTCAGCTTTGAGTTCAGCGAGCAATCGAGAGCTCGTTGCGCACCTGCTTGCCGTTCGCTGCTTTCACAGCCAACGATTCGACGCGCTGCTTCTCGTCGGCGCTCTTCACGGAGCCGCGCAGCGTCACGACATTTCCATTCGTAACTATCTTGACGTTGTGCGCTGAAGTTGAAAGCGATGAGTCTTCCAATACGGCTCTGCGAATGTCTGCAGTAACGTCGATCGCGTCTTGATCGTTCGCTTGATCGAGCGGCGTCTTCGCGTCCGTATTCTGGTCTGCCGCATTCGCCTTGGTGTTGTCGGCTGCTTCGTGCTGGGCGGCCGAGTCGACCGTCTGTGCATTCACCGCCGAGACTGTGAGGACGCCGGCAACAAGTAGAGGGATCGCAACTGAAAATGGTGTGGTCATAAAGCAGGTCTCCCGGATGGCTGAGATCGAGATGACCGCATGATGACCCCCGTGTGCCAGACTAACGATCGCTGGACAACGAAGTTCCGGCTTGCCTCAGATCCTACGCAGTACGCATCGCAACCGTACGCGCTTGTCGTGCAGAGAGTAGAAACTGTGGGCGGAACGACTTCGCGTGACGCGAATCAAGGCAGCGACCTACAAGTCATGCTCTGAAGCGCAGCGCTTCTAAACGACTACGCAACAAGGAGCAGCTGCTCACAGGTCACAGGAAAAATCGAGACCGCACTGGAAGGCGCGACGATGGGCCGAGTCATCACGGGCAGCGGATGTCTGCCGCGCCGCCTGGCGCGATTGGTGGCGTGGGGCACGGCTATGGAAGCTCAGTTGGCTCCCCGGGCCGGATTCGAGGTCAGTCGCAAGTTATCAAGCGCACGCGTTCTACGGTAAGCGGGCCAGCTGAATACCCCGCCCGTATTCCACTTCTGCGGGCACTGAAGCTTGTAATGAGGCTCGGTCCATAGCGCTGAGATCGTCGCTACTTCCAAGCATGAACGACGGCGCGAAACCGGCGAGGTTTCTCGAATGAGAGAAAGGAGGGTAGAAGTGCGAGGCGTCTCGCCCGCTCTTTCCCGGCGACGATCTCGACACGCGAGAATCCCGCGGCCTCGCACATGCCTTGCAACGCCTTGAGGTTTGGACTCCACCAGTTCGACGGGTCATCACTGAGCTGATCAGCTGAGTAGAATTCGCACATCTCGCGGCTTTCGTAGCCGTGGACCGCGACGGCGTGGGTCTCGATGACTGCCAGGTGCTGCGTCAGCGACGCGAGACGTCGCAGCGCACCGAGCGGATCCTCCATGTGATAGAGCACCCCTAGGAACAGAGTCACATCGAACGTGCCGAGCGGCGCCAGGTCCATATGCATGAAGTCCCCGACCACCGTTTCCACCCGACTGTCGAGCGCGCTGTGAGCGAGATCGTATGGACGCTTGCCCGGCAAGAGGGTGGGATCCCAGAATCGAGTCTGTGGCGCGGGTTGCGGCGTCACCCCGCGTGCGCGGCAGTCTGAGAGATAACGCTTGAACTCCAGCAGATCGAGTGACCATACATAGTGGTCGAGCGCCACGACGCGACGGGCGCCGAGCCTTTCGGCGGCGAAACTGTAGTAGCCATTGAAGGCGCCGATGTCGAGAACCGATTTGTCAGCGAGGCTTGGCAGTTTCAGTGATCGGAGCTCTTTCGCGAGAAACGACGAAGATTTCCTGCCGGGTGTCACGACGCCGCAGCCCAGGTCGATGCTGTGCCACCAGAAGCCTGCCGCTTGTACGCGCTGTTCCAGGTCGGTCTTGGTGTATGGAGCAATCGTCAATTGCAACTTCCGCTGTCTGCGCCGATGCAAGCACGATCGAAGTATGCGGACAACGGAGCGCGCGCTCAAGCCGCTTCCGGCTGGGTGATCACATCCAGCCGATCCACACGGACATGGGAATCGAAAATTCCCTCAGGTCAGTTCGCTCGATGCGGCAGGATTCGAGCGGCCGCTGCAGTTTTTGAGCCGCTTACGGCTGTTCATCGCGACTAAATGGCTCGGCTGTTTGTGCAGTGACCTCAGTGCTGAGGAGGCACAAAAGGGCTGTGGAGAGGAACAGTCGAGTCATCCGAGGAGTCCTCAAAAGGATTCGGCAAATTTATCACTGCAAGGCGACGCGCAAGCTCGATCGATTCTGACCGGCACACACACGCAAACAGTGGCACGCGCGAAAATATCGCCCCCGGTCACCCCCACGATCCTCCTCTTGCCCGCTGAGCACCACGTCTCGTCACTTTCCGCTGGCTCGGCGCCACTCGGCTGGGAGACGCTGCGCGAAGATCCAGCAACTGATGGTACCGACATGGCATCCCGAATCCGCGCCTTCTGGTCGTGTTTCGCCTTTCTGACGGTCGTCTTCGCAAGCCCGGCGCGCGCCGATGCAGGCTGGGGATTCTACGGGGGTGATGCGGGCGGTACGCGATACAGTGAGGCAGCGCAGATAACACCCGCCAACGTGGATGACCTCATCCCCGCATGGAGCTACCAGACCGGTGATTCGACGAAGCGTCCGTTCGAGGCGTTCAGCCGCTCGAGCCTCGAGAATACTCCTATCCTTGCCAATGGCCGGCTCCTGCTGTGCACGCCGTTCAACGAGGTCATCGCGCTCGATCCCGGTACCGGCGCAGAACAGTGGCGCTTCGATCCTGACATCGCAATGGATGTCGATTACGGAAACGGCTACACGTGTCGCGGCGTCTCCGCGTGGACGGATCCGGCAGCCTCGCCCGATGAGGCGTGCGCTCAGCGTGTCTTCGTCGCTACGAACGACGCGCGCCTCATTGCGCTCGATCAGCGCTTCGGCCGGCTGTGTGAGCACTTCGGGTCGAAAGGAATCGTGAGCGCGAAGTCGGAGACGGATCTGCTGTGGAGCGGCGAGTTTCAGATCACCTCACCGCCGGTGATCGTGTCGGGCGTCATCATCGTCGGCTCGTCGATCAGCGACAACGCGCGAGTCGATGCCCCGCGAGGCACGGTGCGCGCGTTCGACGTGCGGACGGGAGAGCCTCGCTGGCGCTGGGACCCCATTCCGCGTGACCCGGCCGATCCGGCGACTTCGTCGTGGGGCGATGCCTGGCAGAACGTGGGTCATGCGAATGTGTGGGCGCCGATGTCGGTGGACGAGCGGCGCGGGCTCGTGTTCCTTCCCACCTCGAGCGCGAGTCCGGATTTTTTTGGCGGACTGCGACCCGGAGCAAACGCGCATGCGAACTCGATCGTGGCGTTGCAGGCCGAGAACGGTGAAATCGCGTGGGCATACCAGACGGTCCACCACGATGTCTGGGACTACGATGTGCCCGCGCAGCCCACACTCGCAACGCTGGATCTCTACGACGGCAAGCGCGACGTGGTGATTCAGGGCACGAAGATGGGGTTCGTATTCGTGCTCGATCGCGATACCGGTCAGCCGGTCTTTCCGGTCGAGGAACGCCCAGTGCCTCAAGGCAGCGTCGCTGGCGAGGTCCTTTCGCCCACGCAGCCCATACCGATGCACGTGCCCGCGCTCGTGCCGCAGCGGATCGACGCGAACGAGGCGTTCGGGTTCACCCCGTGGGATCGCGGGGCGTGTCGTGATCTCATGGCGAAGGCGCGGAGCGAAGGCTTGTACACCCCACCATCACTCCAGGGCACGCTGCTGTTTCCGTTCACCGGAGGCGGCGTGAACTGGGGCGGGGTCGCATTCGACGCGCGACGGCAGGTGTTGTACGCGAACACCAGTCGTCTCGTTCACCTCGTGACGTTGTTCCCCTCGGCCAACTTCACCGATTGGGAGCGTCGATATCCGGACGAGGAAGTATCACCGCAGCGGGGCGCGCCCTTCGGCATGAAGCGGGTCTATTTGCGCTCGCCGCTCGGCTTGCCGTGCAATCCACCGCCGTGGGGCACGCTCGCTGCGATCGATCTCAAGGCCGGAAAGATCCTGTGGGAGTCGACGCTCGGGACGACCGAATCGCTCGCACCGCTCGGGCTCGCATTGCGTACAGGCACGCCGAGTTTCGGCGGGCCGCTGGTCACGGCGGGCGGCCTCGTCTTTATAGGTGCGACGCTCGACCGCTATCTGCGTGCCTTCGATGCGGCGAGCGGCAAAGAACTCTGGCAGGGCCGTTTGCCTGCTCCTGCAATTGCAACGCCCCTCACCTACGAGTGGGAGGGCCGTCAGTTCGTGCTCGTCGCAGCGGGCGGCCGGCGCGAGGTTGGTGTCAATCTGAGCGATACCTTCCAGGCTTTCGCGCTGCCTCGCCCCGGCGCGCGCGGACCGAATCTCTTATCGCGAACGCTCGACCGCCCTGGCGGACGCTTCTGGATGAACGTGTCGCTCATCGTGCTTGCGCTCACCGTCATCGCGCTTGGCATTCGATGGCTGCGGAGGAAGGCAAAAACCGCAAGCAACATTTAGCTCAAACAGAGTCGCAGATGCGCACAAAGGCGTGTTGCGAGCGTCGACGCGTGTCAACCCGCGATGGCTTCTCGAGCAAGTGCTCGTCGCAGAGCGCGCTGCGGCGAATTGAGATGCGACTGGGCTGGGGCTCGTAAGCTCTATGGTGGCCGGCCGGCGCGCTCGTTCTA
>Ga0075418_10009939_pt1 | contig 10660 bp, 7 predicted proteins | sample SoiMetdeltSBSDD2_FD_81776 | JGI IMG/M metagenome (GOLD analysis project Ga0075418, IMG submission 81776) | Bulk soil microbial communities from a Populus tree surrounding site in Tennessee, USA - Soil MetaG P. deltoides SBSDD2 | ecosystem: Environmental > Terrestrial > Soil > Tree plantation...
CATCCGGGCGGGCACGGGACCAGCAGGGAGGGCCGGGCAGATCGTCTCGGTTGCGCCGACCGGGACTGGGAAGGCCGGGATGTACTCGTCGAGGTGCCAGGGCGTGACGATCAGATCCCAGCGCCCGCCGCCGCTGTGGTCAGCCACGAGGTGCCTCTCTTTCCTCCCGGTGGGCGAGTTCTTTGCGCTGGGCGAGCAGGTCGAGCAGCCGTTGCAGTTCGGCGGCGCCTACTTGCAGGTGCGCGGTGAGTTCCGCCCGGGCTTGTTCCGGGCTGCCGTGCAGCGCGTCCAGTAGCAGGCGGTGGTCGTCTGCGCTGCGGCCGGGTTCACGGTGGGAGCGCACGGACAGCGCTAGGGCGAGGCGCTGCTCGAGCACGGCGGCGATGTCGCCGTGGCCGAAGACGCGTTCTATCTGGTCAACCAGGTCGGCGAGGCTCGCGTAGACCGCCGGGTCCCGGTGCCCGGTGAGGGCGTCAGCCGCGGCCAGCCCCAAGGCGGCGCAGGCAGCGTAGATGTCGGCGACATCCTGCCCGGTGATGTCCGCTACGACGATGCCGCGGTTCATCTGGTAGCGGACCAGGCCCTCGCTTTCGAGGGTCCGCGCGGCCTCGTGGAGGGTACTGCGGGAGGTGCCGAGCTCGGCGGCGAGGGCGGCTTCACGCAGCGGCATGCCCGGCAGCAGCCGGCCGGACAAGATGGCTTGCCGGACGACGTCGGTGGCCTGCTCGGTGGTGCTCTGCCGCTGGATGCTCGCACCCAGGCCGGTGATCGGGCTCGTCTAAGTCACCAGTCTCCCAGTGGCACATCCGGCCGGCCTGCAGCGCGTGGCGCAGCTCGCCCGAGTCCGCGGCGGCGTCGATGCTGTCCGGCGCGTACTTGACCGCCGCCACGAGGATCCGCGGGTCCAGCCTTGCTTGTGCGGCATATCGGAACCGACCGCGGTCACGTGCGCGCCGTGGGCCAGCCAGCCATCCTCGATCAAAGGCCCGGTGCTGCTAGTCGCGGTGATGACCACCTCTGGACCGCCTCGCGTGCGGGTGGCAGCGATGCAGACCGGTACGCCAGCTGTGGCCATGTCGCGCTGGTATTGCTCGGGTGCCGGGCGGCGGTGGCCCCGGACCGTCACCTGCTCGATCGGGCGCACCTGCAGCAGCGCCAGCAGCTGGTAGCGGGCCTGCCCGCCGGTGCCGATCACCGCCGCCGACCGCGCGCCAGGCCGGGCCAGCAGGTCAGCGGCCACCGCCGCGGTGGCGGCGGTCCGCAGTTCGGTGAGCAGCCCGCCATCGGCGATCAGCATCCGCAGCGTTCCTGTCACGGCGTCGTGGACCATGGTCATCCCGCCACAGCCAGGAAGCCCCAGCCCCGCGTTGCGATAGAAGCCGGGCTTCGCTACCGGGTCAGCGGAACGTCGATGGCCACACCACACGTGGTTGGTGGGATCCCCTCGCCGGCCGCGGCGTTTTCTGTGGTCGCAGACTCGGTCGAGCCGACCCGAAGGGATGTTGACCATCCCTGTTGATCCGCCTAGCCTGCTGGCACGGGGGTCTCGTCGACCCTAGAGGTGAGCACGATGGCCGGTCAGAGCGCTGGTGGCGTCACCTATCGCGAGCCCGAGGGCGGGTACTTCGCCAAGCGTGCACTCCGCCGCCATGCTGGCGTCTGGTCACTATGGGCGTTGGGCGTTGCCGCGGTCATCTCCGGTGAGTTCTCCGGGTGGAACCTTGGCCTGGATGCCGGCGGCTTCGGCGGTCTGCTCGTCGCCACGGTCGTCATCGCAGCGATGTACTTCGGGCTCTGCTACAGCATTGCCGAGATGTCTCCGGCCCTTCCGCACACCGGCGGGGCGTACTCGTTCGCGCGATCGTCGATGGGCCCGTGGGGCGGGTTTGTCACCGGGGTAGCGGAGAGTATCGAGTACATCGTGACGCCTGCGGTGATCGTGACGTTCATCGGGCAGTACATGGACACGATTACCACCGATCTGTTCGGCTTGAGCCTGCCGCAGCCGGTCTGGTGGTTGATCTTCTACGTCATCTTCCTCGTGCTGAACTTGGTAGGCATCGAGTTGGCGATGCGGTTCACGGTGGCGGTCTGCCTGCTGGCTCTAGCGATCCTGGCGGTGTTCGCCGTCGGTGCGTTGACGAAGCTCGACTTTACGGCCAACGCGACGAACATCGTTCCGGAGGCGGGCAACTCGACATGGTTCCCGTTCGGTGTGGGGGAGGGCATCTTCCTCGCCCTGCCGTTCGCGATCTGGTTCTTCCTCGCCATCGAGGAGCTGCCGCTGGCCGCGGAGGAGTCACACGACCCGAAGCGCGATATCCCGCGCGGAACCATCTACGGGCTGCTCACGCTCGTCGTAGCCGCGACGCTCGTACTCTTCCTCAACACCGGAATCGCACCTGGCGCCGAGGGTTTGCGCGACTCGGGCGAGCCGTTGCTCGACGGCTTGAAGACCATATTCGGCAGCGGTACCTCCGCGTCCGTGCTCGGCCTCGTCGCGGTCGCCGGCCTGGTAGCGAGCTTCCACACCATCATTTTCGCGTACGGCCGGAACGTCTTTTCGCTGTCCCGTGCCGGGTACTACCCGCATTGGCTGTCGTTGACGCTCGGCAAGCGGAAGACGCCGTACGTCGCGCTGCTGGGCGGTGCCGTCCTCGGCTACGGCCTGGCCTACCTGCTGTACGAGGCGGGGCGACGCGAATGGCTCGGCGGCAACCTGAGCGCGGCTCTGTTGTCGATGGCGGTCTTCGGCGCGGTCATCTCATACTTCATGCAGATGCTCGCGTTCGTGCTGCTGCGCCGCAGGCTACCGAACATCGAGCGCCCCTACCGCAGTCCGCTGGGCGTAGCCGGCGCGGTCGTCGCCGGCCTCATCGCGTTGGTCGCGCTGGCCGCACTCTTCGTCAGGTCTGACTACCGGCCGGGTGTCTACGGTGTGGCCGCGTGGTTCCTACTGTCGATCGCGTACTTCGCGATCGCGGGTCGGCACAGGCTGATCCTCTCGCCGGAGGAGGAGTTTGCGCTCACTCAGGGCGAGCACGGTCACCCTGAGCGGGAGGGGTACGGCCAAACCCACGTGGCCGATGTGGTCAAGACCGGGCCGGTCGAGCCCGCGCGCTGAGCGCTGTCGGCCGTCATCCGAAGTTTGGCGCTCGTCCTCGGGTGCCCAAACTCGGGCCAGGCTATGTGGCCTGCGGGTATTCATGGATGAGGCAGCGACCACTCGGCGCTACGCGTTGGCGGTGGCTAGCATGGAGCTGGCTTGCTCGCTTAAAACATGCTATGAGTTGATTTACCCGGCAAGTCACCCGTGCGCAACGCTGGCACCGGCGTGTCTGTCGAGAGAGCCGTCCCGGGTGGTGCGTCCCACGACGGGCACAGTCTCGCGAAAGGGGGCGCCGATGAGCAGCCGACCGGCATCGGCGGCTGCTTCGGCGGTGTTCGTCGCCCTGGGGGCGGTCGCCGCGGTCGTCTACGTTCTCGACCTGTCCGCGATCAGCACGATCGGAGCGTTCGCCGGTGTGGGCATCGGCAGCGTCGCCGCGTTGGTGGTCGGCCCGCGCCGGAACCGCGCGGTCATCCGACGTCCGTGGACGTTGCTGGCGATCGCGGCCGCGGGCTTCGTGATCGGTGCCGTGATCCGACCGTGGGCGGTCGAGCAGTCGGGCACCGCCGCCCTGCTGGCGGACGCGTTCACCGTGCCGGGGTACATCTTCTGTGTGCTGGCCCTCGCCGGTCTGCTGAGTGCCCAGCGCGGGTTGGAGCGACACGCGCTCATCGACGGGCTGATCGTGGGTGTCGGCGTCGGGGTGGTGTTCGCGGTGCTGTTCTCCCTGCCCGCGGCGTCGATCGAGGGTCGGTCCCCGGCCGTGTCGGCCCTGGCGGCGGTGTACCCGTTCTTCGACGTGGTGCTGGTCTTGGTCGTGACGAGCCTCGCGTTCACCACCGCGGCGCGCAACTCCAGTTATCTTCTGCTCGTCGGCGCTGCGGCGCTGCTGCTCATCGGGGACGTGGCGTACGCGATCATCGGCGCCTCCGGCGACCTGACCGGCTCGAGATTGCTGGACCTCCCGTTCCTGGTGGGGTTCGTGTGCATCGGTGCCTCGGCCTTGCATCCGTCGATGGCCGAACTGGGCCGTGCGTCGCCGGTGCCCGTCCAGGCCTGGTCGTGGCCGCGTCTGCTCCTGATCGTGCCCGCACTGGCGGCGCCGTTCGCGTTGACAGCTATGGTGTCCCAGCTGTCCCGTACGGATCGTTGGGTCGTTGCCATCGGTGGCGTGGCGCTGGTGTCCTTGTTGCTCGGGCGTGCGGTCTCCGCGGTGCAGGCGTACTCAGCGGCGAAGCAGCGGTACCGACATCAGGCCACGCACGACCATCTCACCGGGCTGCCCAACCGGTTGTTGCTCGCGGCCCAGGTCGACCGGCTCATCGCCGAACCGCCGCGCGTCGAATCGCAGATCTCGGTCTTCTACGTCGACCTGGACGGTTTCAAGCTGGTCAACGACTCCCGGGGTCACCAGGTCGGCGATCAGGTGATCGTGGAGGTGGCCCGGCGCCTGCGATCGAGCGTGCCGGCCACCGCAGAGGTCGCCAGGGTCGGTGGCGACGAGTTCGTGGTGGTCCAGCTCGGACACCACGCGGACGCGGTCGATGCCGCCGAACGCATTCTCCGGTGCTTCGCGACGCCCGTACACGTCCGCGGCATCGAAGCGATGATCACCGCTTCGGTCGGGGTGGCCAGCGCCCCGGTCGATGGCCGGACCGCGGCCACGGCGGAGGCCCTACTGCGGGACGCGGATACCGCGATGTATCAGGCCAAGTCTGAAGGACCGGGCAAGTGGACGATGTTCGACGCGTCGATGCACGAGCGCGTCCGCGAGCGGGTCGATCTCGAGCTCGCGTTGCGGCACGCCGTGGACGAGAACCAGATGAGCGTCGCGTACCAGCCGATCGTCGGGCTGGCCGACGGCAGGTTGCTGGGCGCCGAGGCGCTGCTTCGGTGGCACGACCCGGTGCGCGGCGCGGTGTCGCCCACGACGTTCATCCCCGTGGCTGAGGAAACGGGCCTTATCTCGGTGATCGGGCGTTGGGTGGTACACGAGTCGCTGCGGCAGCTTGCGGCATGGCGGCACGGGCAGATCGTTTCGGAGGACTTTTGGATCTCGATCAATGTGTCGCCGCGGCAGCTGCGCGACTCCGGCCTGCCCGACATGATCGCGGCGGCGTTGGCTGAGCACCACGTGCCAGCGAGGAATGTCGCGCTGGAGATCACCGAGTCGGTCATGATCGACCAGTCGACCGTCGCCGAGAGTGTCCTGCGCCAGCTGCGCGCGGGCGGTGTTTCGATCGTCGTCGACGACTTCGGTACGGGGTTCTCCGCCCTGGGTTATCTGCGGCGACACCCGGTTACCGGCGTGAAGATCGACCAGGCGTTCGTGAGTGGGCTCGGCGTCAACGCCGAGGACGAGGAGATCGTGCGCGCGGTCGTCGCGATGAGCGCCGCTCTCGACCTGACCGTGGTGGCCGAAGGGGTGGAGGCGGAGCCTCAGCGGCGGGTGCTCGTCGACCTGGGCGTGACGCAGGGGCAAGGCTGGCTGTGGGATCGACCGCTCGAGCCGTCCCGGTTCATCCAACGATGGCCGAGTCTCACCCCCGCAATGGGCGCCGGTCAGGTCGTCGGCGGCGCCGCGTAGACCCAGTACGCCTGCTCGTCGATACGGGATGCCGTAACGCCGGGCGACAGCGAGTCGAGCGTCTGCGCGATCGCCTGCGGTAGACCTAGCTCCTCGTTGCGTCGGCAGATGTCCAACGCGGCGATTCCGTGTCCCGCCCGCACGACCTGCCACATGTCCTCGATGACCGCCTCGAAGATGCCGGTGCCCCGATGCTCCGGGCGGACCGCGAAGAAGCCCAGGTACCAGATCCGCCGGGTGGCGTAGAGATCCGGCCACCGTCGAGCGAAGTACTCCGGAGAGATCAGTGGCATCGCCTCGAGGTCGTTGGTGTACGTCGCCAGCGCGACCACCATGTCCGGGTCCGTCACGCCGACGACCTTCACGACCCGCTCGTCGGCCATCACCTCGTCGAACTCGTGTCGACGCATCAGGTGACGCTGCACCGCGGCGGCTCTCAGCTCGTCGAAGGCGTCGTTGTAGAGCCGCCATGCGGCTTCCCGCCGGGGGCCGGCGACTACCTTGGTGACCTCGATCTCCATGCCATCCCGTTTCCGACCGACTGCGATGCTGCGGAGCGGACAACACGGTACCCGGCAATGAAGGTACTCATGTGTGGGAGACGTCACGGCGAGGGTGACCGATGGGCCGGAATGCTACGGAGCGTCGACTATGTCGGTAGCTCTCCAGTTTCTGCCAGCTGTTGAGCGACGTCGGCGAGTTTGCGGTTCAGCCGCTGCGATACGCGGCGCAAGAGGTCGAAGGAGTCACCGGCGGACAGACGTTGGCGTTCCATCAAGATGCCCTTGGCCTGCCCGATGACATCACGTGTGCTCAATCCTCGATGCAAGGCGGCTTCACGGCGGTCGACCTCGTCGTGGCGCTGTGCCGTGGCCACGGCAATCGCTAGGTACGCAGCGAGGATCGTACCGAACTCGTGGTCATCATCGCTGAACGCGTCGGGTGTCGCGCCGTAGAGGCTGAACGCACCGAGCGCCGACCACTGGGCCGGCCGATGGACGAACAGTCCAAGGCACAGGGCACTGGACACGCCCAACTCGGCGGCGGTGGCGGCCAGAACCGGCCAGCGCGATGCACCGGCCAGATCGGCCACGCAGATGGGATGCTCGCTATTCATCGCCTCGGGTGCGGGGCCGATTCCTGTCGCGAACTGGATGTCGTCGAGGTCCGCAGCGACCGCATCGCTGGTCACGGTGTCGACGACACGTCCGTGTTGGTAGAGCGTGACGCTGGCGCAGTCGCATCCGGCCACGGCGCCGACGGTGAACTTCAGCACCTGCGCGAGCACGTCGCGCAGGTCGTCGTTGCCAAACAACTGCCGAGCCAGCGGAGCGAAGCTGGCCAACAACATCGGCCCGTACGCCTGGGGACCCCACACCGCAGCGGCACGGGCCCGATCGTGCGCCGCGGCACGCCGGCCGGCCGCGGCACGCTCTCGCTGGCGCTCACCGTCGGCGCGCGCCTCTTCGTCCACCGCCGGATCCCGGACGGTGCGAAGCCGCGTCGCCCCGGCCCGACGGCCGGTTGGTCGCAGCTGGTCGAAGCGCCGCTCCCGTTCCAGCAACTCACGTTCACGTTCGTCGGCCAGCCGCTCGCGCAGTCCGGCAGTCTCCTCGCGCCGGTCGGCGATCTTGTCCCGTTCGTCGGCCTGACCGTCGCGTTCGGCGGCGACAAAGTCGCGCCGATCAGCCAACCACGCGGATTCCTCGGCATCTACGGTCTGCTCCACAAGTCGGGCGGCCGCGGCCCGCTCGGTGCTGGCGACGCGAAGGGCAGCGCGGGCCGCGACCCGGGTGGCGGCCTGCCGCGTCCGCTCCAACTCCGCCTCTGCCCGCAGCACCGCGGCCTCGGCACGGCGCACCGCCGCCTGGGTCGCGGCCGCCTCCGCCGCATCGTCGGCCTCGCCGGGCACGGAGGCGGGCGCCTCCCGGTCGGCCTCTCGCCCGTCCTGCGCGTGTTCCTGACGATCGGCCAACCGTTCCCGCTCGTCAGCCAGCGCCTCCCGCTCGTCGGCCAGCCGCTGCCGCTCGTCGGCGAGCCGCTGCCGCTCGTCGGCGCCGGCCTCCCATAGATCAGCCCGCCGCATGCGTTCCTCCGACGAACCGTCGCCGTGCGACGCCGCCTGCCCGTCTGCCTCGGCCACCCGAACCCCTCCCGCCATCGCGCGCCTCTGGCCGGCGCGCCAGTATCGGCTCCAACCCGAGCCGGCCGAATATCAACGCCGTTATGCCGTGCAGCCCGTCAACCTGCAACTGTCGACCACGACACGTCGCAGCCTTCCAGGCGGCCATGATCACGCCGATGCTGTGGGCATCGATGAAACGCACATCCGACAGATCCAGCACAATAGTGGCGGCAGCGCTCGTTTCGGCGACGCCCATCAACCGCTGGCGCAGCTCCGCAGCCGTCGCCAGATCCAGCTCACCCGCCAAATAGATCACGTCAGCGCCGTCGACGCGCCGCTGCGACCAACCAAGACGGCCCGGCCCCCATCGCGGGGCACGCACGCTATCAGCAGAAATCTTGGACACCCAGCCATCTCCTCACGGAGCATCGGCTGGGTCATCAACCTCGCCCTATTCTCGCCCCGACCAGCACCAACCGCAACTCGCACCCCGCGTGGCCCGTACGCGGGCAGCAGGACCGCGCCGTGGTGGCGGATGCCTCGAGATCGATTGAGGTAGGCTGCCGGCGGCTCCGCCCCGGCAGCCCGGTACCTCGGCTACGGATGTATTCGACCCGCCACGGTCAGCGACCACGACCAGCCGGGCGGTGCGTCGGTGAAGCCGGCCTCGACCGCGACGTAGCTCGAGGTCGCCGTACTGCGGCTGGCCGACACTTGGCCACCGAAGCCGTTGATGCTCACCGCGACCGACTCCCCGTTGACGAACTCGGAAATCTCCTTGTCGGTCGCCGGCTGTGGCGAGTCGATCCAACCCCACCGGACCGAGCTGGACGACGTCTTCTGACCCGGTACGACCGTTCCGGCGAACAGGTACACCTCGCCGTTGCGGGTCAGGATCACGCCGCCGGTGACCGTCGTTTCGCGGACCGCCCCCAGGCCGCCATACATCTTCTTGTACAGGCGATCGGTCTTCGCGTCGACGCCCGCCGGTGGAACCCATTCGCCTTCGCCCTGTTGGGTCAGCGTGCACGTGGAGAACGGCAACCAGGTGAACTGGCACTTGAACGCCTCGAGCTGGTTGCCCGGCTGCCGCTTCTTCAGGTCGTCCGGGATGTCGACCGGCGGTCTGTAGACCGTGGTGCGGAAGACGATGGTGGCCTCAAGACGATGTAGTCGGCGGGTCGCCCGTTGAACTTCGCCGGCGGCGCGGGATGACCCTTGAACCCGCCCACATTGGCCGCGGCGGCCTTCGCCTGCGCGACAATCGCGGCTACCGCTGCCGCCTTCATCACCTTCGCCGTCGCCGCCGCGGCCTTGCTCACCGCCGCGCCGATCGCGGAGCCCGAGATGTTCGGCTTCGGGCTGGGCGAGTGGCCGCAGACGTAGTCGGACTCGCACGGGCGCAGCCCGTCCGGGTCGCTCATCGTGATGGGCGAGTTGTTGGCGTAGCTGTAGCCGTGCATCTGTTGCGGGTCGCCGAGGTCGATGACCGGGTCGACGCTGAGGAACCGGCCCGTCGCCGGGTCCAGCTCGCGGGCGCCGAGGTGCACCAGGCCGGTCGCGTCGGCGTACCCGTCGACGAACCCGCGCTGGTTGGGCCAGTTCGCGGCGGACCCGCGGGCCGGGCCGAACGGCGTCTGGTACCGCCGGGTGATCGCCAGGTCGGAGTCGCGCAGCGCGATCGACGCCGTTCCCTGGTGGTCGTTGAAGAGCCAGGAGAGGCCGGTACCGGCGGTCCGGGAAGCGATGGCCCGCCCGGCGTACGCGTACAGCCGGGTCGCCGTCGCGCCGCCGCCGGAGGCGTTGACGCGTACCTCCATGCCCATCGGCAGGTGCAGGGTACGGCCGTTCGGGTCGCGCGTGACCAGCCTTTCGCCAGTGGCGTCGTAGGTGTAGCTGGACGAGTTGGCGCCCTCGGTCACGGTGGCCAAGTGCCCCTCCGCGTCCCAGGTCAGCGTCTGCTGCGCGGTGGTACCCGGGCGGCTGGTGGTACTGCCGCTCGTGTCGTACGCGTACGTACCGGTGGTCGCCCCGCTCGTCGCGCTGAGCGCGTGCGGGCGTGGCTGGCCGGCCGCGGGGTAGGCGTAGGTGGTGGTCTGGTTGCCGCCGGCGGTGTACCGGGTCTGGCCGGTGCGGTTGCCGGTGGAGTCGTATGTCCACGACAGCCAGTACGGCGCGGGACCGCCCAACCCGGCCACCGATGGCGCGGTCGCGCAGTTGTTGGAGTCCGGCGTCCATGCGCTGGTCAGCCGGCGCAGGTAGTCGTAGGACAGGCACTGGGTGTCGTCGGTACCGGAGCCGGGGCCGTACTGCTCCAGCAGGTCGGACACCTTGACGATGTTGCCGGCCGGGTCGTAATGGTAGTCGGTCTCCTGCAGCACGCTCGGCGTCGAGGCGGCCTGAGCGTTGAGGTGGGTCAGCCGACCGGTGACCGGGTCGTAGCTGTACGACCGGTACGCGGTGAACGTGTCGTGCGTCATCGAGGTGAGCCGGCCGGTCTGCAGGTACGTCGTCTCGGTGACGTATGCGGTTGCGCCGGTCAGCGTGAACTCCTGGCCCATGCCGGTGTACGTCGTAGTCAGCGTCTCGGTCCCGAGCCCGCCGGCGGCCGGCAGGGTGCGGCTGGCCATCGACCCGTTCGCGGTGTAGGTCGTGCCGAAGGCGTACGTGCCGCCGAGGCCGGACTCTGCGGCCGGGATCGACACCTCGGTGCCGGTGGGCCGGTAGCCGGCGTCGTAGCCAGTGACCGTCACGGCGTACGGCTGACCGCCGGCGAAGCGGGTCGACGAGGTCGGCCGGCCTTTGGCGAGCGTGTCGAAGGCGAACTCGGCGAGCTTGG
>Ga0075418_10009948_pt1 | contig 10657 bp, 5 predicted proteins | sample SoiMetdeltSBSDD2_FD_81776 | JGI IMG/M metagenome (GOLD analysis project Ga0075418, IMG submission 81776) | Bulk soil microbial communities from a Populus tree surrounding site in Tennessee, USA - Soil MetaG P. deltoides SBSDD2 | ecosystem: Environmental > Terrestrial > Soil > Tree plantation...
AGGTGGCCGGTCCCGGCGCGCGCGGCCATCACCGGGCCGAGCGGCCGGCCGATGGTGATGCGCCCGGTAATGTCCCCGGTCGCGACCAAGATTTCCAACACGGTGCCGATCTTGTCGCCCAGCGGCACGTACGCGTTCGAGCCGACAACGATCGGCGGTCCGTGGCACGGCACGGCCAGAGAGTGATGCCAGAGTGGCCGGCCGTCGCGGCCCGCCCGGGCGGTGATGCCAAACCGATTCCCCGTGTTGGATGCGACGAGGACCAACTCCGGATTCTGGTCCGACGCCCGGACGCGAATCGGCATGATGTCGGTATCGAGCCCCGTCCGCGCGGCCCACAGGACGCGGCCGTCCGGCTCGTCGAGGGCGTAGAGCACGCCGCGGGCGAGGCAGTAGAAGACTGTGTTGAGTCCGGGAAGGGCCCGGCGTTCGTTGCGGTCGAATCGCGGAGCGAAGAGCAGGCTGGTCAGTCCGTCATCCGGTACAGCGACCGGCGGTATCGGCTGCGGCTCCTTGGTGTAGACGGCCTTCTCCTGGACCTTCCGTTCCGCCTGCGCCAGAATGGCGATGAAGGCCGGGTCGCGGTCGAGGCCGCGCGACTTGGCGAAGCGCTCGGCTGCGTCGCGTCGCTCCTCGTCGCCTTCAGTCCCGAGAATCTCTTTCGCCTTCGCGAGATCGGTGAGCCGGACGCGGGCCGCGGCGATCTTTCCGCGAAGCGTGGACATGTCGGCCAGAAGCTTTTCGGGCTTCGGCACGTCCTCCGGCCGGAACCGGTCCAGACCCTGATCGATCGCCGCGGCCTGATTCAGCCACGTCTCCGACTCGTCGGGGGAATCCTGGTTAAACGACTTCTCGGCCTTGGCGAAGACGTCCTCGAGCAACTTGGTCCCGGCTTGCCAGACGTCCACGTCCTTGCGGCCCTTCGCGGCGAACTGCCCGAACTCTTCGTCTTGCTGGATGCGGGTCACAAACTTGTTCCATTCGTCGATGGCCGCCTTCGGCTCCTCGCGGCTCATGACCGACGACACCAGGTGACGCAGCCGGGACAATTCGGCCAGGAACCGCGCCTCGGTCACGAGCCGGTTGTTCGGGTACTCCGCCACCAGCTTTTCGAACTGGCTCTGGGCTTGCGGGAAGTTCCCCTCCTCGTAGTTCTTGCGGCCGGCCTCGAACATCCGCTCCGGGGCGAAGCTGTAATACCGAACGGCGAAGAACGTCCCGGTGCCCAGTCCGACGACAACGAAGGCGATGAGTGCGATGAGCAGGAGTTTGTGCAATTTTTTCTTGGGCGGACGGATCGGCTCCGTCGCGACCGGTGCGTAGGTCTCCTCGACTTCCGGCTCGAAGCGCTCGGGCGCCGGCTCCTCAATCGGCCTCGGAAGGTCGAGGTCCGGCGACCAGGTCACCTCTTTCGGGCTCTTCGGCTTGACCTTCGGTCCTTCCTCCCAGGGGAATTCCGCGGCCGTCGGCGGCTTGATCTTGTCAGGCCAGGCGGGGGGTCGTGGTTTCGGAGTCTGGACGGGTGGGGGCGTTGGCCGCGGCGGGGCTAGCGGAGTGACATCCTGAATGACGGGGACGAAGTCGGACACATTGCCGCTGCGCGACACAACCGGCGGGGCGTCGGTCCGTGTTCGCGGCGGCCCGGGCGGCTCAGCGGCGGGCGGCTTCTCGCCACCGGCGGATTTCGGCGGCGCCGGGCCCTCCTTGACGATGAAGACCTCGTGGCAAACCGTGCAGCGCATTGACTTGCCGAGCATGCCGTCGTGCAGGCGAAATCGGTTCTGGCATTCGGGGCAGACGGCGTTGATCGGCACGGGTCCCGTCCGGGGATGAGGGGTCGAATGGGATTTTACCCGGCCCACCGGGGGATGGGCTAGGTGTTTTGGTTTGGTGAGTGGTGAGGGGTGAGTGGTAAGTGGTCGAGTTGTACCACTCACCGCTCACCACTCACCCCTCACCAGATTTGCCCTGTCCGCGCTTGCGGGATACCATTCCAGTGACAAACCGCATTGCAGCCGAGGACCACCCATGCTGCCCCTCGAGTGGCTTGAAAAGAACCATGAATCGATCGTCCGCAACCTCGCGGACCTGGTCGCTATTCAGAGCATCAGCACGGACGGCGAACACGGCCCCGAGATCGAGCGGACCGCGAACGTCACCTGCCAGCAGATGCGTCAGGCGGGGTTGGCGAACGTCGATGTCCTCAAGGTCGGCGGTTCGCTGCCGTACTCCTACGGGGAATGGCTGGATGCCCCGGGCAAGCCGACCGTCTTCCTCTACGCGCATCACGACGTCCAGCCGATCAACTACCGCGAGCAATGGCAGAGCGACCCGTGGAAGCTGACCCGCCGCGACGGCCGGCTGTTCGGCCGCGGGTCCGCCGACGACAAGGGCGCGATCGTTGGGCAGCTCGCGGCCATCTCCTCGTACCTCAAGACCGAAGGCACCCTGCCGGTCAACATCAAGATGTTGGTCGAAGGGGAAGAAGAGGTCGGATCGAAGAACCTGATGCAGTTCTTCGAGCGCCACCACCAGCGGCTTAAATCCGACGTGATCGTGGTCTGCGACACGGAAAACATCGAGGTCGGGCTGCCGTGCGTCACGTACTCGCTCCGCGGCATCGTCGCGGCCAACGTCGAGGTCCGCTCGGGCGAAATCCCGGTGCACAGCGGAATGGCCGGGGGGACGTTGCCGGACGCGGCCATTGCGCTCAACCAGATCCTGGGCCGGCTCTATTGGGACAATTCACCGCTGCCGATCCCGGGGATCTACGACAAGGTCCGGCCGCTCACGGAGAAGGAGCGGGCCGCGTTCCGCCGGCTGCCGGGCGGCGAGGACAAATGGCGCAAGGACACGCGCGTCCTGCCAACCGCGAAGCTCGCAATGGAGAAAGGTCTCACCCCGTACGAGCAATCGTGGCGGCGCCCGGCCGTCACGGTGATCGCCCAGGAGGCCAGCTCGATCAAGGGCGCCTCGAACCAGGTGCTGCCATCCGCCCGCGCCGTCGTGAGCTGCCGCATCGTGCCGGATCAGGACCCGGCCGAGGTGTTCCAGCAACTCAAGGCGTTCCTGACCACGGACCCGCCGTGGGGGGTCGAGGTGAACGTGACCGAGGTCACCGGCCCGGTGAAGTGGTGGATGACCGACCCGAACGGCCCGGCTTTCGAGGCGGCCATGGGGGCGCTGCGCAAGGGCTTCAATCGCGACCCGCTTGCAATTGGTTGCGGCGGCACGATCGGGTTCGTTGGCCCATTGGCCGAACTCTTCGGCGGGGCGCCGGCTCTTCTACTCGGCATTGAGGACCCGGCCAGCAACGCCCACGCGCCGAACGAGAGCCTGCACGAAGAAGACTGGAAGAAGTTGATGGCCTCGCTGGTGCACCTGTTCGATCACCTGGGCAAGGTCCGCGGCGGGAAAGTCAAGTAGGTCCGGCGAGGGGAAGGGCGAGCGTCGAGGCGTCAGCCCGACGTGGCTGGACTTCGCAGCCACGTCGGGCTGACGCCTCGACGCTCGCCTGCTTGCTACTGGTTGGCAAACGCCAGGAATGAATGGGCCAGCGGCCGCGGGACGCGGCGGTCGCCGACGACGCGGCCGAGTTCGGTCCGCAACTCTTCGTAGCTCGATACCCGTTTCTCGGGCTTCTTTGCCATCATTCGCAAGATCAGGCCGGAAAGGTCGCGTGAAATACTGGGAACCAGTTCGTGCGGAGGCACCGCTGGTTCATTCAGGTGCTTCAAAATGACTTCCATTGTCGAGCGGCCGCTGAATGGTAACCGCCCGGTTGCGGCGTGGTAGAGCGTGCAACCGAGAGAATAGACGTCAGCGCGGAAATCCACGGTCGTTGGCGCGTAAGCTTGTTCGGGCGCCAGGTACGCCGCGGTCCCGGCCGGGGCCGTTTCAATGCTCCCCGGACCGCTCGTGCGGCTGAGCCACTCGCCGACCACGACCGCGAGCCCCAGGTCGGCTACCTTGACGGTCCCATCATGGCCCAGGAGCAAGTTGCCCGGTTTGACGTCGCGGTGAACGATTCCGACCGCGTTCGCTTGGGCCAGACCCTCGACCGCCTGGCGAATGAACGCGACGGCAAACGGCGTTGCAATCGGCGCGTTTTTTCGCGCGAGAAACTCCGCCATACTCATCCCGTCCACGTATTCGAGGACGAGATACGGGTGTGGGCCTTCGTCTTCGAGGTCCCACAGCCGGACAATGTGCGGGTGGTTCAGTCGCGCGAGGAGAATCGCCTCGGACACCAGCTTCGAAAGCAGCTTGCCTGAACCGGCGAGCGCCGATGCGCGAAGGACTTTCACCGCGACGGGGATTTTCAATTTGCGATGCCGGCCCTTGAAGACAACGCTCGTGGCGCCCGCGCCGATGAGCCGGGTCAGATCGTAGTTCCCGAGGCGCGTGCCAACGACCGGCTGGTCGGGCGGATCCGACTTGGTCTGCGGCTCGGATCCCGGCGTCAGAGTTTCGAGTGCCGGAAGGGTGGAAGGTGACACCGGGCCGTCAACCGGCGCGGGCGGTGTGGTGGATCGTTCGCTGAACATTTTGGGCGATTCCGCCGTGGGGACTGTGACGCCGATCCGTCGGACTTACTCCGCAAACGTAGAACAACGCCGTCAGCGAAGCGACGATTGGCGCGAACTTCGAGAGAATTCTTGCGACGCGATAAGTGAAAACGCTCTCATGAGCGCCGGTCTTCAATGACCGGGATACTCCTCGCCACGAACTTGTCCGGAAGCCACCGGGTCAACTCGATCAGCCAGCGCATCCTTTTGGGGAAGCAATAGACCTTCTTGCGCCTGGCGATAGCGCGTACGATTTTCCGCGCCGCGACGTCGGGCTCGAGCACCCAGATCATCCGCGTGTTCTTCGCGGTCATGTCCGTGCGGATGAAGCCGGGACAGATGGCTGTGACCGCGATCGTCTTCGACCGCAGGGTGATGCGCAGGCTTTCCAGGTAGGCGTTCAACCCCGCCTTGCTCGCGCAATACGCGGCGGCCCCCGGCAGGCCCTTGAACGCCGCGACGCTGGATATTCCAACCAGGTGTCCGGACCGGCGGGCGAGCATGTCGGGCAGGACCGCTTCGAAGGCGTACATCGGTCCGAGCAGGTTGGTCCGGATGACTGATTCGGCACCGGCAACGTTCAGATCGGTTGCCGAGTTCGATGTCCCGACGCCCGCGTTCGCGACCAGGACGTCACACGGGCCGAGGTGGTTGGCCAGTGAACGGAGGGCGCTGGTGGTGGCCGTGCGATCCGTTGCGTCGACAGTCGCGAACTCGGCGGTGCCCCCGGCCGCACGGATTTCTTCGCACAACTGGCGCAATCTGTCTTCGCGGCGCGCGAGCACGCCGACCTTGGCGCCCTCCCGCGAGAACTCGATCGCCAGCGATCGCCCAATGCCGGTGGACGCACCGGTGATGCACACGACTTTACCCGCGAAGTTCATACGACCCGCCTCCCTTTCGGCACTTCTGTGTCAGCCGTTCCGCACGCGTCTGGGCCGCCAACGACGATTCCGGGCCCGCCTTGCTTGGAAATTCGGTCGCCGGGCGTCATGATGGAAGGGTAGCAATCCGGCCCACCGACTTCCCGAGTGCACCCATGCGGTCAACCCTGTCCGCGTCCAGTCCGTTGTTCACTTTCGCCATGCTCCTCGCAGCGGGGACCGCCGCGGGCCAGGTCAAGGTCCCCAAGCCGCCGGACACCTACGACGCCCAGATCCGCTACCGCATCATCGCCGACCGGAACGAACGCGTCCTCCAACACGAGGCCATGACCAGGTTCCTCGGCGGGCTCGGGTTCAAAGAGACGGTGACCGATGAGAGCGACCTGGCCCCGTTCGATCCGAACGCGGAAATCCTGGTTGGAACAGTCCCGTCGCGGACGTCGCGCGACCTGCTCAAGGACCGACGGGTGCAGACGATCCTGCTGTCCCCGGCGGGATTCAAGCCGCCGGCCGACCCGCAGACGCGGGTTCGCGTACTCCTCGAACTGTCTCCGAGTCGCGAGCAGCTCGCCCTCTTCAACCAGGTCGAAGCGGCGCTCAACAAGCTCGGCTTCCGCAAGGACCTGGGCTTCGACACGCGCAAGTTCACGATCCTTCGCGGTACGGTCCCAGCGGGCAACGTGCCCAAACTGATCCGTGACCTGCGCTACCAGCCAAGCGGGTGGCTACTCCCCGAGACTGCGCCTGAACTCTACGCACGCCTCCGCGACGGCTCGCAGTCGCCGGAGTTGGTTAGTCCGTTTGGCGGCGCCGTGCCCGTGCGCGTGGTCGAGGTGCTAGGCGGGGTTGAAGATGCGCCGCCCGTCGTCACACTGCCGCCGATCCCCGCCGACCAGCCGCACCTGGCGAAGTTGACCGCGGACCTGCGCCGCAAGCTGGCCGAGGAGGGGGCTCGCGACAAGCCGCTGCGCCTCGAGGTCGTGTTGGCGAATGCCCCGGCCGAGAACGACCCGGAGTGGCGTCGGCCGCTCGACCGCATTGGCGCCGCGATCGAAGGTCGAGTCGGAACGGTCGTGTCGGTATCCGTCGCTGCCGGTTTCAAGGCCGCCGAAATCGCGGCGCTGCCGGACGTGGCCTCCGTGCGCCTGCCGCGAGTTACCAGCGCGCCGGCCGCGGACAAGGCTGGTGGGAAAAAGGACGACGCGAAAGAACCCATCAGCACAGGCGAGGAGCAAAAACTGCCGGAGCCCGCCGGCGCGGGCGCCGACCCACTCAAGCAGACCGGCGTCGACCGCCTGCACGCCGCGGACAAGAAGGGGCAGGGGGTTCGCGTTGTCGTGATCGACACCGACTTCGCCGGGTGGGAGCAACACCTCGCGCCGCCGGCCAAGGACGCCACGGGCGCGCCGCGAACCACCTTCATCGACCTGACCGCCGAGCGCAGCAAGGACGTCCGGCCGGATCCCATGCCGGGCAACTTCGGCCACGGCACGCATTGCGCCCTGGCGGTCCGGCTCGCAGCGCCGGCCGCGGACCTTTTGCTCGTGCGCGTACCCCCGGACGCCCCCTACCACGTGATCAACGTGGCCCGCTCGGTTCGCGGCGACCAATTCCGGACCGAGGGCATGATCACACGACGGTTGGAGATCGAGTCGGAATTCGAGTCGCTCCGGCTGCGCCGGCGGACGGCCATGGACGAATACCGGCGCGCGTTCGAGAGTTTCGAGGACGACCCGGTCGCCCGTCAGCGCCGCGTCGCGGCTCAGCAGGCCCTGAAGAAGCTGGACGACGAAGAGAAGGCGCTCCTCGGCCGTATGGATCGGGTCGATGCGCTCGAGCAGGCGCTGGCCCGGGTTCGCGGGGCGGATGTCGTGGTTTCACTCATTCACTGGAACACGGGCTTCGCCCTGGACTCGGCCAGCACCGTGAGCCGGTTCCTCGACGACTGGTTGATTGTGCCGAAGACCACGTACTCCCGCTCACTTGGGTTGCCAAAGCCGCCGCCGCGGCCGGTCTGGTTCCAGCCGGCCGGGGATACACGCGGGCAGACCTGGGTGGGTACATTCCACGACGCGGATCGGAACGGCGTGATGGAGTTCGCAGGCGACGAGGTGCCGCTCAAGCAGGGCCGGTGGTCGCGCGAACTCAACTTCCTGTCCGTGCGCTCGGACGGCAAGGAAACTCTCGATCTGGCAGGCGGATCGAAGGTCCGCATCAGTGTGCAGTGGCGCGAGCCGCACGACCCGTCGGTGCCGGAACTCGATTACCGGGTGCCGGTTGCCCCGCTCAAGTTACAACTGGTCCGACAGCGTGACCCGAACGGGGAGAAGTTCGCCTCCGACGAGATCGACCTGGTCGCGGAGTCGGAAGGGCTGCCGGCCCGGCTGCACATCGAGCCGGCGTTCGGCGTGTACGAACACAGTCTCGAAATCACGCTGCCCTCGGATGGCCGGTACGCGGTGCGATTGGAGGGTCGCGTGCCGGGCGTCATTCGTCCCCCGGTGGTACCGACGCTGCCGGGCCAGGAGGTGTCGTGGGAGCTTCGGCCGCGGCTCTTCGTCGAGGCGGCGGAGGGGCCGGCTCGATTCTCCCTGGCTGACTTCGCGTCCGAGGCGGGTGGGGTAGCGGTAGCGGGCGAAGCGCGATCCGTTCTCGCGGTCGGCGCTGCCGATAGCGAAGGCAAGCCGCGTGAATACAGCGCCGCCGGCGCTGGGCCGATGACCGAACTGTTGCCGAAGCCGGACCTGCTCGCTCCCGACGCCCTTCCGAAATTCGCGGGCGACGCGGCCCGCGGGACGTCACTGTCTGCCTCCTTCGCGGCCGGTTGGACCGCGGCCTTGCGCACCGGCAGCCTACTCCCGCCGGGCTTCCCGGACAGCCTGGGCATTCCTCGCGGGGGATTGATCCGATTGCCGGCGAATTGGAATCCGAAATAGCAGACCGTCCATCCGTAAGGGTGGGTCCGGCGGAGCCTGACGCGCAAGCGAAGGTGTCAAGGCCGCACACCTTCGCTTGCGCGTCAGGCTCCGCTGTCCCGGCCAACTGGGAGTAGTTTGTCCACTACATGTCGGTCGGACAGATGGCAATTCTGTCGAAGGCGGTAAACTATCTTCCACCCGCCCGCCTTCCGCCACCGACCACCCGATGTTCGACCCCGACGAACTGCCCCCGCCGCCTTCGCTTTCCGCCGAAACGTACGACAGGCTTCGCAAGACGCTGGCGAGCCAGGGACCGGCTAAGGCAGTGGACCAGCTCTGCGCCGACCTCCGCGAGCTCGGCGACTTCAACGCGCTCTTCTACGCGCTCTTGATGAAGAAGCGAGTCGAGCTGGGCGTGTCGCCGTTCCCGGCCGGCGCGGCCGCGGAACTGCCGGCTGAGACGCACGCGGCCTACGAACAGGCCATTCGCGACGCCGGCCGGTTGGTCGGCGGCGAGTTCCTCAACCAGAACGACCTGCGCAAGGCCTGGTTCTACTTCAACATGCTCGGCGAGGCCGACCCGGTCCGCGAGTACATCGAGAAGTACCAGCCCACCGACGCGGATGATATTCAGCCGGTCGTTGAGGTCGGCCTCTATCACGGGGTGCATCCCGCAAAAGGCTTCGACCTCGTCGTCGAGCGTTACGGCATCTGCAACGCGATCACAACCTATAGCGGGCAGGACTTCTCGCGGAACCCAGGCGCCAAGCAGCACTGCATCCGGGCCCTCGTGCGGTCGCTCTATGTCCAACTCCTGGAGCGCCTGAAGGCAGATGTCGAGTCTCGCGGCGGCACGGTCCCGGTCGGGGCGTCGATCGGCGACATCGTCCGCGGACATCGCGAACTGTTCGAGGAGGGGGCGTATCACATCGACACGTCGCACCTCTCCTCGGTCGTGCAATTCAGCCTCGAACTCGACGCGTGCCCGGAACGAAAGATGGCCCGCGAGCTATGCGCCTACGGCGAGCGACTGAGCGAGTCGTTCAAGTTCGCATCCGACCCGCCGTTCGAGAAGACTTACGCGGACTACAAGATTCTTCTCGACGTCCTCGATGGCGAAAACGTCGAAGCCGGATTGAAGCACTTTCGCGACAAGATCGACCCCGCCGCCGCCGAGGGAAGTACCTTCCCGGCGGAGGTGTATGTCAATCTCATGCTAAAGATCGATCGCAAGGCCGAGGCGCTCGCGGTGGCGAAGAAATACCTGGCCGGGGAGAATCGTCAGCTCTCGTGTCCCGGCGTGTACGAATTGTGCCAGCAAGCGGGCGACTTCACCGGGTTGTCCGACGCGGCGCGCACTCGCGGGGATGGGGTCAATTTCCTCGCGGGGCTGATAGCCGGAAGCGACAAACGATAGCCGACGATGCCTTGTAGGGTGGGTGGAGGCTTTGCGCAACCCACCATTCGGCCACGGTGGGTTCCGCAAAGCCTCCACCCACCCTACAAGAGGTCTCGCATGCCTCGCGTGGTCGCTCTCACGCTCGTCTTTTTCCTGTCTTCGATTTCCATCGCCGCCGCCGCCGACTGGCCGCAATGGTTCGGCCCGCAGCGCGACGGCGTCTGGCGCGAGGAGGGCATCCTCGACAAGTTCCCCGAGGGCGGGCCGAAGCGCATCTGGACGACGCCGATCAACCCCGGCTACTCCGGCCCGGCGGTCGCGGACGGGTTCGTCTACGTCATGGACCGCGTCACCGACAAGAAGCTCGAAGGTAACCCGGCGCGGGCCGCGACCACGCCCGGCAAGGAACGCGTCCTCTGCCTGGACGCGAAGTCTGGCAAGGAAGTCTGGGTACACGAGTACGATTGCCCGTACCAGCGCATCAGCTACGCCTTCGGCCCACGAACAACGCCGGCGGTCGTCGGCGACCGCGTCTACACGCTCGGCACAATGGGCGATCTGTACTGCCTCGAAACGAAGACGGGCAAGCCGGTCTGGACGGTGAACTTCTTCAAGGACTTCAAGGCCCCGCTGCCGGCCTGGGGGTGGTCGGCGAACCCGCTCGTCGACGGCGACCGGATTATCTGCCTCGTCGGCGGCGAGAAGCAAGCGGTGGTCGCGTTCAACCGCCACACGGGCAAAACGGTCTGGAGCGCGCTGACCGCGGAGGATATCGGCTATGCCCCGCCGGTCATCTTCGAGATTGGCGGCAAGCGCCAGCTCATCATCTGGCACAGCGAGTCGGTGAACTCGCTCAACCCGGAGACCGGGGAAAAGTACTGGGGCGAG
>Ga0075418_10009951_pt1 | contig 10656 bp, 10 predicted proteins | sample SoiMetdeltSBSDD2_FD_81776 | JGI IMG/M metagenome (GOLD analysis project Ga0075418, IMG submission 81776) | Bulk soil microbial communities from a Populus tree surrounding site in Tennessee, USA - Soil MetaG P. deltoides SBSDD2 | ecosystem: Environmental > Terrestrial > Soil > Tree plantation...
GGCGGTGACCCGCTGGACACCCCGGGGGGTCAACGCGGCGTAGGCGCCCCGCCGGTCCGAGGGGCAGGCCATGCGCCTGACCAGCCCGGCCTGGCTGAGCCGGTCGATGGCCCGGGTGAGCCCGCTCGGGGTCAGGTTCGTCTGGTCCGCGAGATCGCTCATGCGCAGCCGCTGGTCGGGTGAGCGGGCCAGGCGCAGCAACATGACGAACCACTGGAGGGGCAGGCCACACTCCTCGATGAGGCGACGATCGGTGAGGGTGCGCAGGCCGGTGTAGCTCTCGGCCAGGAGCCCGGCGAGCGTCAAGCGGTCGTCGTCGAGCAGGTCGAGCACCGTGATGGATGGCTGGAGTCGCCCGTTCTCCATGCCGCCATGTTAGGGGCACGGAAATAGTTGTTGCCGCAAATACATCGCGGTACGGTCGCCCCCATGAGCGATACCCCAACCTTGACCCGCACCGTGGACGGTCGCGAGCTGCCGGCACCAGGCACCTTCGCGGCGGATCCCGTCCACTCGCTCGTGGGCTTCACCGTCCGCCACATGATGATCGCGAAGGTCCGGGGCCGGTTCAGCCAGTTCTCGGCCACCCTCGAAGTTCCCGAGGATCCCATGCAGAGCACGCTCGAGGTCGAGGTCGATGTGGCCAGCATCGACACCGGCGAAGCCCAGCGTGACGGGCACCTCCGCTCGCCGGACTTCTTCGACGTCGAGCAATACCCGACGATGACCTTCCGCGCCACCGGGCTCGACCTGATCGGCGAGGACACGGTGCAGGTGCATGGCGAGCTGAGCGTGCACGGCGTCACCCGTCCCCTGGACCTCGAGGCGGTCTACGAAGGTGTCGGCACCGACCCGTGGGGCGGCCAGCGCGTGGGCTTCTCGGCCATCGGCGAGCTCGACCGCGAGGACTTCGGCCTCACCTGGAACCAGGTCCTCGAGACCGGTGGAGTGATGCTCGGCAAGCAGATCCGCATCGAGATCGAGGTCGAGTTCGTCCGCCAGCAGTAGCAGTCGTCCGATCGTTCAGTAGTGCCAGGGGAACGCGGACCAGTCCGGTGTCCGCTTCCCCAGGAAGGCGTCGCGGCCCTCACCGGCCTCGTCGGTCATGTACGCCAGCCGGGTCGCTTCGCCCGCGAACACCTGCTGGCCCACCAGCCCGTCGTCGATCAGGTTCAGCGCGAACTTGGCCATCCGCTGGGCCGTGGGGCTGTTGGCCATGACCTTGCGCGCCCACTCCAGCCCGATGTGCTCCAGGTCCTCGTGGGGGACCACGGCGTTGACCATGCCCATCCGGTGGGCGTCCTCGGCCGAGTACTCGTCGCCCAGGAAGAAGATCTCCCGGGCGAACTTCTGGCCCACCTGGCGGGCCAGGTAGGCCGAGCCGAAGCCGCCGTCGAAGCTGGCGACGGCGGTGTCGGTCTGCTTGAACCGCGCGTGCTCCCGGCTGGCGACGGTGAGGTCGCACACCACGTGGAGGCTGTGGCCGCCCCCGGCCGCCCATCCGGGGACGAGGCAGATGACGACCTTGGGCATCATCCGGATCAGCCGCTGCACCTCCAGGATGTGCAGCCGGCCGGTCCGGGCCGGATCGATGCTCTCGGAGGTCTCGCCCTCGGCGTAGCGGTAGCCGTCGCGGCCCCGGATCCGCTGGTCACCGCCTGAGCAGAAGGCCCAGCCGCCATCCTTCGGCGAGGGCCCGTTGCCGGTCAGCAGCACGCAGCCGACGTCGGCGGACTGCCGGGCGTGGTCGAGGGCCCGGTACAGCTCGTCCACGGTGTGGGGCCGGAAGGCGTTGCGCACCTCGGGCCGATCGAAGGCGATCCGCACCGCACCGACGTCGACCGCCCGGTGGTAGGTGATGTCGGTGAGCTCGGGGCCGTCGACGGGGGTCCAGGCGGCAGGGTCGAAGAGGGCGGAGACCATGGAGCCAAGGTCTAGTGCAGCCCCGCACGAGTGAGGCGCAGCTCTAGCGGCCGTAGCGGTTCCGGTGGACGACGGACTCCACCGGCTTGCGGGCCTTCGGTCCGTACCGGCCCTTGGCCCAGCCCAGGGTCACCATGCAGCACGGCTCGACGGTCATCGGCAGCCCCAGGATCCGCCGGGCCACCGTGTGGGACCACAGGGGCAGCGTGATCAACGCCGCGCCGAGCCCCACGGTCCGGGCCGCCAGCAGCAGGTTCTGGACGCTGGGATAGATCGACCCGTAGTGGGAGCTCGCGATCATCGGTGGGTTGGGGATGAAGGGCAGCTTCGATCCCGGGCCGAGGCAGCACACCACCAGCACCGGGATCTCGGTGAAGTGCTCGACCTGCCAGCGGACCGAGCGCAGGATGCGGGCCGTCTGCTCGTCGCCGCCCCGGAAGCGCTCGCCCATCCACCCGTAGATGCCCCAGGACCGCCGGTACTCGGCCTGGAACCGGGCCTTCAGCGCCGGGTCGGTGACCACGACGAACTCCCAGTTCTGGCCGTTGGAGCCGGTCGGCGCCTCCAGGGCCACCTCGATGCAGCGGAGCACGATGCGCTCGTCGACGGGATCGGGCAGCACCCGGCGGACGGCCTTCTGGGTCGCCGCCGCCTCGACGAACGGCATCGCGAGCCGCCGTTCGACCTCGGCCAGGTCGTCGGTCGGGGGAAGCGGTTGCGTGCTCAGTCGATGACCTCCGCGATGCGGGCCATGACGTCGTCGTCCAGCCGCTCCAGCACGTCGAGCGAACCGAGGTTCTCGTGGACCTGCTCCACCCGGCTGGCCCCGGTGATCACCGTGGACACGTGTGGGTTGTGAGCGCACCAGGCGATGGCCAGCTGGGCGAGCGTGGCGCCGAGGTCGGCAGCGATCCCGGTCAGCGCCCGGACCTGGTCGTTGGCGGCCGGGTTGGTCAGCATGTCACGCAGCCACTCGTAGCCCGGCAGGCTGGCCCGGCTGCCGTCGGGCACGCCGTCGAGGTACTTCCCGGTCAGGAGCCCAGAGGCCAGCGGGCTCCAGGTGGTGAGGCCCAGGCCGATCTCGTCGTAGAGCCGGAGGTAGGAGCGCTCGACCTTGCGCCGCTCCAGCATGTTGTACTGCGGCTGCTCCATGACCGGCTTGTGGAGGTGGTGCCGCTCGGCGATCTCCCAGGCGGCCCGGATGTCGTCGGCCGGCCACTCCGAGGTGCCCCAGTACAGGGCCTTGCCGGACGACACGATGTCCGAGCAGGCCCAGACGGTCTCCTCGATCGGCGTGTCGAGGTCGTTCCGATGGCAGAACACCAGGTCGACGTGGTCCAGGCCCAGCCGCTCGAGCGAGGGGTCGATGGCTTCGAGCAGGTACTTCCGGTTGAGGGTGTTGCGGGTGTTGATCCCGGGATGGATCCCCCAGAAGAACTTGGTGGAGATGACGTACGACGACCGGGGCCAGCCGAGCTCGGCGATGGCCTGGCCCATGATCTGCTCGGACTCGCCGGCTGCGTACGACTCGGCGTTGTCGAAGAAGTTGACCCCGCCCTCGTAGGCCGCCGCCAGGCAGTCGCGGGCCCGACCGGTGTCCAGCTGCGCGCCGAACGAGACCCAGGATCCGAACGAGAGGGCACTGACCTTGAGGCCGGATCGTCCCAGCCGGCGATAGGGCATCTCCATGCCGGGCACCCTACTGGTGGCCGTCGATCCGACGTTCGGCGCCGCTGGATGCGAACGGTATCGCCACTCCACGTGGTCGTGCGAACATGGAGCATGGCCGAAGCTGCCCTTGCCGTCTCCGGGTCGGACGGTCCAGCCCGCCTGAACGACGCAGAGCTGGTGCGAAGGGGAGTGGCTATCGCAGCGGGGATCCTGCTGGTCTACGCCGTGACCCCGAGCTCGTGGACGGTGCTGCGGAACCTCACGCTCGCCCCCCTCGCCGGGGTGCTCTCGGTGTCCTGCGTCGTGGTCGGTGTGCGTCGGTACCGGCCGGTGTCGTCCCACGCGTGGCTGCTGGTCGGTGCGGGCCTGAGCGCGTTCACCTTCGGCTTCCTCTTCACCGGTATCTACGAGGTGCTCGAGGGGGAGGACCCCTTCCCGTCCTTCTCCGACGTCTTCTACCTCGCCGGCTATCCGCTGATCGCCGCGGGGCTCGTCGTCGCGGTGTACGAGCGCAAGGACTCGGGCCTCGATCCGTGGGCAGGGATCGACTCCGGGATCGTAGCCACCGTCGGTGGGCTGATGGCCTGGATCTACCTGGTGCGGCCGGCCGTCGAGAGCGGGGACCTCTCGTCGGGCGCCGCCTTCAGCACCTTCGCCTACGTGCTCGGCGACCTGCTGGTGTTCACGATGGCCCTTCGGTTCCTCATGGTCACCAACTGGCGGCGACGGTGGTCGCTGTGCGTCCTCGCGCTCGGGTTCGCCGGGACCCTCGTCGGGGACGTGACCTACACGGTCTGGGTCGTCCACGGCCACCCGCCGGTGCGCGTCTGGGAGGTCGCGCTGCTCCTCGGGCTGGTGGCGTCGGGCGTGGCTGCGCTTCACCCGACGATGCGGGCCCTGACCGAGGAGGTGGGTGACCCGCCACCGCCCCCGAGCCGGCGGCGGTTGGTGTCGGTCGTGGTCGTCGGGCTGATCCCGCCGGTGGTGCTGGCGGTCCGCTACTTCCGAGAGAAGCCGCTGTACCTCATCGCCACCCTCGGCGTGTGGGTGGCCTTGACCGCTCTCATCGCCGCCCGCTTCCTGCGGAGCGCGCAGATCGCCCAGCAGGAGGCGGACCGGGAGACAGCGCTCAGCCGCTATTCCGCTGACATGCTGAAGGCTGCCAATCGGGACGAGATCCTGGCGGTCTCCCGGCACGCGGTCGCTGCCGTGTCCCGGACCGGTAAGGGCCAAGCGAAGCTCGTGCTGCCCGGCGAAGCGGAGCCGACGTCGGCCCCGGCCCGCCGCGACACGCCCGTGGTGGTCCGAGGCGAGCAGGTCGCCATGGTCGTCGCCACCGGTACACCGACGACGGTCTGGCGCTGGCGGGCCCTGCTCGGGGCGATCGCCGACCAGCTGTCGATGGCGCTCGAGCGGGACCGCCTACTGGTGGCCGAGCGCGAGACGGCCGAGTCCCTCGCCGAGCAGAACGAGCGCCTCCGCGAGCTGGACACCATGAAGGACAAGCTGGTCAGCTCGGTGTCCCACGAGCTGCGGACCCCGCTCACGTCGATCGTCGGCTTCCTGGAGATCCTCCAGTCCGGCGAGGTGGGTGAGCTGAGCCCGGAGCAAGCGCACCTGATCGAGATCATCGACCGCAACAGCCACCGTCTCGAACGGACGATCGGCGACCTCCTGGTCGCCGCACGGCTCGACAGTGGCCGCATGCGCTTCGACATGAGCTCGGTCGACCTGGCCGAGCTGGCGTCCCGGCAGGTCGAGTCGATCACGGCCGTCGCCGCCGACAAGGGCACCCGCGTCCGCCTGGTGGTCGAGGCCGAGCTGCCGCCCGTGTGGGGCGACGAGATGCGGTTGGGCCAGCTGATCGACAACCTGCTGTCCAACGCCGTCAAGTTCTCGCCGGGCGGGACGGTCACCGTCGCCGTCGGCCGCTGCGGCGACCAGGCGACGCTGGCCGTGAGCGACACCGGCGTCGGCATCCCCCCGGAGGACCTGGAAAAGGTCTTCGACCGCTTCTACCGCGCGTCGACCGCCGGGACCACGGTGGGCACCGGGCTCGGCCTGTCGATCGCCCGGTCCATCGCCGAGGCGCACGGCGGCTCGATCGGCGTGACCAGCGAGGTCGGCGTGGGCACGACGTTCCGGATCGAGCTCCCGCTCCCCGTCGAGGCCGGCGAGCTGGTGCCCGAGCGTGACGAGGTGACCCGATGACCGACGGTCGCGGCGACACGGCACCCGAGCGCCGGGACCAACCGGTGGTCCTGGCCGCTGACGATGACGAGGACGTGCTGGAGCTGGTCACCTTCCGCCTCGAGCGGTCGGGGCTACACCGTGCTCCAGGCCCACGACGGCGAGGAGGCCTGGGAGCTGGCCCGCGACGCCCGGCCGGACCTGGCGGTGCTGGACGTGCTCATGCCGAAGCTCGACGGGTTCGAGCTGACCCGGCGGATCCGAGCCGACGAGGCCACCCGCCGGATACCGATCATCCTGCTGACCGCGCGGGCCCAGGATGCCGACGTGCAGCAGGGCTTCGACGCCGGCGCCGACGACTACCTCCGCAAGCCGTTCAGCCCCCAGGAGCTGCGGGCCCGGGTACAGGCGATCCTGGGACGACGCTGACCCATGTCGTGGCTGGTCCTGGTCGGCGTGACGCTGACGCTGGCCAACGCCACGCTCGTGGCGCTCATCGCCGTCCGCCGCTGGCGCGGCCTGCGCCACCACCGCCGGTACGACGCGCTGATCGCGCGCCTGCGCCGCCCGGCCGTGGAGCTCATCGACGGCGACGTCCCGGGCGACCTGCCCCCGCTCCAGGGGGACGAGGCCCGGGTCTTCGCCCAGCTGCTCGCCCGCTACGGCCGCCAGTTCCGCGGCGCCCCGCAGGAGAGGATCGTCGGCTACTTCGAGGCCCACGGCCTGGTCGACGAGGAGCTCCGCCGGCTGGAGAGCCACCGTGCCTGGCGCCGCGCCGCGGCCGCCTTCACGCTCGGCGACATCGGGGCCCACCGCACGATGGCCGCCCTCGTCCGCCACCTCGGCGACCGGTCGGCCGACGTCCGGGCGGCCGCCTGCCGCAGCTTGGGGCGCCTCGGCACGGTCGAGGCCGTCGAGCCCATCATCGCGGCCGGCGTGCACGGCGACGTCCCGCGCCCCATCGCCAAGCTGGCGCTGCTCGACATCGGGCCGGCGGCGGTCGACCAGCTGCTCGTCCAGGCCGACCACGAGGAGCCGCTGGTCCGGGCGGCCGCCGTGCAGCTGGTGGGGCTGCTGGGCGAAGCGGCCGACGCCGCCGCCCTGCGCCGGCGCCTGGCCGACCCCGCCGCTGAGGTGCGGACGGCCGCGGCGGCTGCCCTGGGGCGCCTGGGGGCCCGACAGGCCCACGACGACCTGGTCGCCGCTCTCGCCGACCGGGTCCCCGCGGTCCGGACGGCGGCCGCCGAGGCGTTGGGCGGGATCGGCGGTCGCCAGGCGGTCGACGCGCTCCTCCCGATCGCCCGGACGGACGAGTTCGTCCCCGCCCACGCCGCGGCCGAGGCGCTCGCCCGCGCCGATCCCGACCTGGTCCTGCGGGTGGCCGCCGAGCCTGACGCCGGCCCCCACCTGCGGGAGGCGGCCGGCCGGGTGGCGCTGTGAGCCAGCTGGAGTCGCTCCTCGTCCTCTACTCCAAGGCCGCGTTCGTCTACTACGTCGCGTTCAACGCCATCTACCTCCTGCTGATGGTGCTCGCCTGGCTGCAGATGCGCGACGAGATCCGGCGGCGGACCTATCTCGGGCTGGACGAGGCCTTCCGGTCACCGCTCACCCCCGGCATCTCCGTGCTCGTGCCGGCGTACAACGAGGCCGCGGTGATCGTGCCCAGCGTCCGGGCGCTCCTGGCCCTGCGCTATCCCCGCCACGAGGTGATCGTGGCCAACGACGGCTCCACCGACGCCACGATCGAGGTGCTGACCGACGCCTTCGATCTGGTGGCGGTGCCGCTGGCGGTCCGGGACACCGTCGCCTCGGCCCCGTTCCGCGCCACCTACCTCTCGCGCCACCACCCCAACCTGATCGTGCTGGACAAGGAGAACGGTGGGCGCTCCGACGCCCTCAACGCGGCCTTGCGCCTGGCCCGGTACCCGTACGTCTGCGTCATCGACGCCGACTCCCTGTTGGAGGAGGACGCCCTGCTGAAGGCGGCCATGCCGATCCTCGACGCTCCCGACCTCCTCGTGGCCACCGGTGGCACCATCCGGATCGCCAACGGTTGCCGGGTGGACCACGGCCGGGTGGTGGACGCGCGCCTCCCGCGCAGCCGGCTGGCGAAGATGCAGGTCCTCGAATACCTCCGCGCCTTCCTCCAGGCCCGCGCGGCGTGGAGCCGGCTGAACGCCCTCGGGCTCATCTCGGGAGCGTTCGGCGTGTTCCACCGGTCGCTGGTCGAGCAGGTCGGCGGCTACTGGACCGACACCGTCGGTGAGGACTTCGAGCTGACCCTCCGGCTGCACCGCTACCTCCGTGACCGGGACGAGCCCTACCGCATCGCGTTCGTCTCGGACCCCGTGTGCTGGACGGAGGTCCCCGAGTCGTTCGCCACCCTGGCCCGCCAGCGGCGCCGCTGGCAGCGCGGGGCCTGGGAGGGGCTCCACCGGCACCGGCGCATGCTGCTCAACCCCCACTACGGCGCGGTCGGGCTGCTGGCGGTGCCGTACTTCCTGATCTTCGAGTTCCTCAGTCCGGTCTTCGCGCTCGGCGGGCTCGTCGTCACCGTCGCCCTGTTCTGCCTGGGTGTGCTGTCGGCGTCGTACTTCATCGGGTTCATCGTCGTCTCGGTCGGCCTCGCGATCCTGCTGTCGCTGGCGGCGCTGTCCATCGAGGAGCTCGGCTACCAGCGCTACCGGCGCCGCGGCGAGATGGCCCAGCTGGTGCTGTACGCCGTGATCGAGGGCTTCGGCTACCACCAGATCCACAACTTCTGGCGGCTCATGGGCTGCGTCGACCTGGTCCGCGGCACGACCGGCTGGGGTGCGCAGCAGCGGCGGGGCTTCGAAGCGCCGCCCGATCCGGAGCTCGCACCCGGCGCCCGGTCGGGCGGCGACCGGGTACTAGGGTGAGCGCGCGGCCGTCGGCGGGGTGACGAAGTCCCTGGTCAGGCCCGTTCCGGAGGACAGCGTGTACGAGGGTGTACCAACGTGACCAGAGCAGTGGTCATCTACGAGAGCCTGACCGGCAACACCGCCCGCCTGGCCCAGCTGATCGGCGCCACGGCGCAGGCGGCCGGAGCCGACGTGGCGGTCTTCCCGATCGACGCCATCGGGCTCAAGGAGCTGGCCGAGGCCGACGTGGTGTTCCTCGGGACGTGGGTCGACGGGCTGGTCCTGTTCGGGCACCGCCCGGGACGACAGGGCAAGCTGCGGCGGCTGCCGGTGATCGACGGCAAGCGGGTCGCGCTGTTCATGTCCTACGCGATCCACCCCGGCAAGGCGCTGGAGCGCTTCGCCCGCGTCGCCGAGGAGCGGGGCGGGGTCGTCGTGGCCCGGCAGCTGTTCCGCCGGGACCACCTCGCCGCCGGGGTGGACGACTTCGTGCAGATCGCGCTGGCGGCGGTTCCGGTCTAGTCGGGGGACTGGGGGAGGCGTGCGGGCAGCGGGACCACAGGGCGCAGAGCGATCACGGGGACCCGGGCGGCCGCGCCGTGTCGCCCACGCTGTGCTCGTCCTGGGCGCGGTCGCGGCGCTGCTCGCGACCAATGCCTGCGGCGTGCTCGCCGACGACGACGACCACCAGGCGTCGGAGGGAGCCCCGCTCGACCGGCTGCGCGTGCCCCATGACCTGGACGAGTCCGCCGGCTGCGGCGAGGAGAGCGCCACCGACACCTCGGACCTGTCGGCCGGCCGGCTGGTGGCCCGGTGCGCGGCCGACCATCCGGCCGCTGCGCCGCTGGCCCAGCCGGCCACGGTCCGGGTGGGGGTGCGGCGCCTCAGCGAGGACGTCGCACCTGTCCTGCTGGCCGAGCACTTCGACGAGTTCGCCGCCGAGGACCTCACGGTGGACATCGAGGAGTACGGCACCGCCGCCGAGCTGTTCGCCGCCCTGGACCGGGGCGAGGTCGACGTGGTCGCCGGGCAGCTCGACGGTCCGTTCTTCGACACCGTCCACGCCGGGAGCGATGCCCGGGTCGCCCTGGGTGGGCCGCTCGCTCCGGCCGCCGACGACACCGCGACCCCGCAGGCCGGTCTGTGGCTGCGCACCGACCTGCTGGACGAGCCCGACGACTGGGAGGACCTCGAGGACGCCGGCCTCCCACTCGGCGTGGAGGACAGCATCGGGGACGCGGTCGCCTACCCGGTGGACTCGGTCCTCGAGCAGGACGACATGTCCCTCAACGCGGTCCAGCTGGCCGTGGAGGACGGCGAGACCGCGGCCCAGCAGCTGGCCGACGGCGACCTCAGCGGTGCCTGGCTCGAGGATCCCTACTGGCGGTCGGTGGTCGACACCGACCTGCCGATCGAGCTGGTGGCCACCAACCCGGTGGCCGAGTCACTGGGCGGGGTGGTGGTCGCCGGACGGCTGCTGGACCCGGCCCGGGACCGGACGGTGGGGCTGGCCTTCAGCAGGGCGGTGATCCGGACCATCAACACCTACCTGGCCGGTGACTACCAGGACGACGAGGAGGTCGTCGCGGCCCTGGCCGAGGTGACCGGCCAGAGCGAGGAGGACATCGTCCGCACGCCGCCGTGGGTGTTCGACTGGGAGATCCGCGACGGCACCACCAGCCGGGTGCAGGACGCGGTGCTGACCCTGGGCGGCGTGGCCTACGAGCAGGCGCTGAGCGAGCGGCAGGTCGTCGACCGCTCGCTCTACGAGGACGCCGTGGGCTCGGACCCCGCCCAGGACCAGGGGTAGTCGGGGTCGACGCAGGCCCGGGCACCGTCGCCGATCAGCAGCGGGCGGAAGGTGTCCACCATCACCGCGAGCTCCTCGGTGGCGTCACTGCCCAACGAGGCCTCCACGCTGCCGGGCTGGGGACCGTGGGTGAAGCCCGCGGGGTGCAGGCTGATCGACCCCGGCTCGATGCCGGCGCCC
>Ga0075418_10009952_pt1 | contig 10654 bp, 10 predicted proteins | sample SoiMetdeltSBSDD2_FD_81776 | JGI IMG/M metagenome (GOLD analysis project Ga0075418, IMG submission 81776) | Bulk soil microbial communities from a Populus tree surrounding site in Tennessee, USA - Soil MetaG P. deltoides SBSDD2 | ecosystem: Environmental > Terrestrial > Soil > Tree plantation...
CAAACCCGCATTTTTCAAGAATGTCGTGGGTTAGCAGAATAGGTTCGAATTCCTCTAATGGTCTGTGAGCTGTTTGTGTTTGTAATAAATCATCTTCAAAAGATTCTGACCTGTGTTCTATTCCGGTAGATATATAACCTATTTTGTCAGGGAGTATTGAAGTGACTTCAACCGGAAAAGTAAGAAAAGATATTTCGGGAGAGGACAGTTTTGAATTCCAAAGAATATAATTGCCGATCCTCAGTTCATTTGCTTTAAGCATACCATAAAATTACAAACTGAAGAATGACGGTGCAAAACCGACTAATGGAACATTTATCCCACCTATGCCGAACTACCCGGAACGAAAGGGAAACTGTTATTCAAATAATACAAATCCAAATGCGATGCCTGCATGAAAATCTTCGATCAATACCCATTCACCTTTGTCAAGATCATTAAAATGAAGTCCAGGGCCGAGAAAAATATGGAGATACGTTCGTTTGAATTGTTTCTGAAGACCCAAATTCAAAAAAGTTCTTGCTTTTCCTTTAGCTGCATTCTCACTTGACAAATTGATCAATGCAAGAGGTCCGCTGAACAAACTTTCCTGAAGGGATAAATAAGTTGCGGAAAAATTTCTTACCGTTTTTTCTTTTTTTATCCTGTGCACCAGGTTAAAATAATACCGGAATTCTGCAGACACAAAGCCGTGAATAGCCAGTTCACCTGTTTCATTGGATGTGCCGCGAAAAGAAGGGCCCACCCCTATGACTATGGTGAAGGGTTTTCGAATTTCTCTTTCATAAGAAAATGTAAGCGGCCAGCCTTCATCATCGGGAAAAATACAGGTAAATGATGCCCTGAAAATATTTTTTTCAATGTCTTTTGAAAACATATCTTTTTCCTGGGCATAGGAACTTGTGACAGAACCAAGGAGTATCAGAGTAATGAAAAATTTTAATGTTTGATTATATACTGGAACCATAAAGCTTTAAAACTACAAAATGATATTAATTATTTTGGAACATATTTCCTTCGTTATGCTCAGTTAGTCCCGAGCTATCGGGACTAACCATAACGATACTATTATTTAATCTTTAATTAGTTTAAAGAAAGTATCGTTAGCTAAGGACTCACGACAACGATCATATTTTTTCAGTATTGAAAAGTACAACGGGGGACAAGAGCACAAGCGGGTGGAATTATGGCATCGATTATGCATATAAAATGACATAAATCATTCATTACACAAAACCTGCCTGGTATGAAAAAGTATATATTCATCAGCTGTTTATTAGCCATCACATCTGTATTGACAGATTGTGCAAGAAATCCCGTAACCGGCCGCAAACAAGTTGTGCTTATGTCCGAAGCACAAGAGATAGCAATGGGAAAAGAAGCTGATCCACAGATCATCGCACAGTTCGGATTGTACGAAGATACAGCCATTCAAAACTTTATCATTTCAAAAGGAAAACAAATGGCTGCAATATCATATCGTCCCAAACTTGAACATACATTCAGAGTATTAAATTCTGAAGTGATCAATGCGTTTGCGACGCCGGGCGGGTACGTATATTTTACCCGTGGCATCATGGGCTATTTCAATAGTGAGGCAGATTTTGCCGGTGTGCTGGGTCATGAGATCGGTCATATTTCTTATCGTCATTCCGTTGCCCAGCAGCGAAATGCCATCCTTGCTCAGTTGGGTATTATTGCGGGCATTATTATTAGTCCTGAGTTAGCGCAGTTTGCTGAGCTTGCATCAACAGGTGTGCAATTGTTGTTATTAAAGTATAGCCGGGATGCCGAGCGGGAAGCAGATCAACTTGGTGTTGAATATTCGTCGAAGATCGGTTATGATGCAAAGCAGATGGCATTATTTTTTAAGACCCTTGAAAGACAATCAGCCGGAACTGAAGCTGCAGAACTTCCTGAATTCCTATCCACGCATCCAAACCCTGCTGATCGATATGTAACAGTGAACAAGTTAGCCGACGATTGGAAGAAAAAACTCAATCTTACTTCTCCAATGGTGAATCGCAATTCCTATTTGAGAAGAATAGAAGGATTGGTTTATGGTGAAGATCCCCGTGAAGGTTACAGAGAAAATAATATGTTCTATCATCCTGTCTTAAAATTTCAATTTCCTATTCCCACGGGTTGGAATTATCAGAATACACCACAACGGGTACAGATGGCACCAAAAGATGGAAAAGCATTGATGATGCTAATGCTTGCGCAAGGTAACTCACTGCAGGAAGCTGCCAATACCATAATACAGCAATATAAACTTACAACTGTGGAATCAAGGAATATTACTGTAAATGGATTACAAGCGATTTACCTTGTTGCCGATCAACAACCGCAGCAACAAGGTCAGGCGACACTTCGTACCCTTTCATACATTATTCAATACAACGGAAGTATCTATCACCTGATCGGCGTATCTACAATTACCGATTTTAATAATTATGCCGGCAGTTTCAATAACACTATGCAGGCATTCCGTCCACTTACCGATCCTGTCAAGCTCAATAAAAAACCACAACGTATCAGGATCAGAACTGTTGGTTCATCCATAACACTATCGCAATTCCTGGCGCAGCAAAACGTGCCGGGTGCAAGATTGGAAGAACATGCTATATTAAATGGAATGCAATTGACAGATAATTTGACACAGGGAACATTGGTAAAGATAATTGCGGAGTAAACCTGCTACGCTTTTAATGACTGCCGCCAGACAGGGATCCTATAGATAACATTATCCCTTTTTCGCTAATAAGATCATTCTTGGTGATGCGACACTATCGTATTCATTCAATCGGTAATCTCCATACACTTTTTCGAGCTTTAATCCGTTCCGTTCAAACATATAGTCAAAATCATTCACTTCAAATTTAGCAACCTGTTCAACGAATTCAGATTGACCTGAAGGCATATTTTCAATTGTTATCTTTTTATAGAAATACCATTCGTCTGTCCATCGCGAGATATGATAAATGATCCCATCGATCTCCTTTCTTTCTTCAGCGACCAACCGGTCTTCACACCAGGCCACATTTAAATAATCCAATACTAATGAGCCCCCAGGTTTTAATGCATGATAAACATTACGGATCACCTGGCGGTTCTCTCCATCATTTTTAAAATAGCCAAAACTGGTAAAGAAATTAAACACATAATCAAAATGATTTTTTCCAAATGGATTACGCATATCATGTTTTGCAAAACGAAGATTTGTTTTTTCGTATTTCTTTGCACTTCGTATACTGGAAGCAGCAAGATCTAAACCTGTTACATCAAAACCTTTTGCAGCGAGCCATTTTGCATGTCGTCCTGCCCCGCAACCCAGGTCAAGCATTGTTGAATTTGCGGGAGGCTTCAATTCATCCATTAATACAGCAATAAAATCAGTGGCTTCTTTTTCACTCCGGTTTGCATAAAGCTGGTGATAAAAAATGGAATCGAACCATTGTTTATACCAGTTAGCATTGTTCTCAATTTTCAATTCAATTGTATTTTTCATAAAAGAAGTTTAATAAATTAAAATGATGATGTTAATGTGCGGCAATTGTTTTCTGAGATTTGTGCCCAACACCGAACAAAGAATTATCACGCAGCCAGGCAGCTAACCAAACGAATGCAAGTATCACCGCGGGCATTATGAAGAAAATATGCTGCGATAATTCAATAGCCATGGCGCCACCAAAATAACCGGTCAATAAAAAGAAGCCGATCCTTAAGGTGGGTGACCAAAGAAACAATGAAACAAATACGAGTTCCGCTACCCCCAGCAGTTTCATATAAGGAAGCAATCCTGTTTTTGTAAAGACTTCAACCAGTTGTGGCTGAGGCGTTAGTTTCATTAATGACCCTGCAATGATGATCAATGCTACCAACATCGAAGGTGCCCATTTGACGATCCTGTTTGTTTTCCTTTTCATTTTTTTTTGCTTTTGATAATACAAAGCTATCGGCAGACAATGGCCTGCATGTTGACATAAGTCAAAATCAAAAAAATCAACTGTTATTTTTTGCGCATCGACTTTCTGCGAACACGGCTCAGCGTTTCTGGAGCAATACCGAGGTAAGAAGCCAGCATATGTTGTGGTATCCGCTGCGCAATAGACGGATAAGTCTGCATAAAATCATTATAGCGTTCTTCGGCGTCGGCAACAAGCGAATGAACAATGCGTTTATCTTTTGCGGCAGATCTTTTTTGCATGCCAGCCTGGAATGATCTGCCATAAGCAGTCACCGTCTCCAGCATTTTAAAATGTCCTGCCTGGTCAATCAATAATATTTCTGAGTCTTCAATGGCGTCTATAAAACAAGATGCTTTAGTTCCTTCCGCCCCGGCACCTTTATCGGATATCCACCAGTTCTCCGGCGCAAACTGGATAATATGATCCTTGCCTTTATTATCAATAACATAGCTACGCAAGAAACCTTTGCATACAAAAGCACCATACTTTAACAGGTCACCTTCACGTAATAAAAATTCTCCCTTTAATAATTTTTTTGGAATAAAGACATCATGGATCAACTCCTTATCCGCTGTTGATAACGGATGAGTTTTCTCTAAATATTCAAACAGGGACCCGAACATAATAGTAATGAGTATATGAAATTAATGAAAAGGGACACTCAGCAATGTAGGATTTATTCTATCCCGGCATCTGCCGTCTTCATTTATTTGTGTTGCAATGACCAGCTCCTTAGGATTTAATAGCTTATTTCAAGTTCTTCTCCTGTAAGATCAAAATAAAGATTTTGAAGCTGGTGAAGGTATTGGCAACCAAATTCACAATCACGAATGTTTGCCCGAATAGCATTGCCTGCCACGAATCGGATCGTTAATGGCCCTTTTTTGTAACTACTATATTGATCATTCACATTAAAATTTTCAAATCCGCATTTTTCAAGAATGTCGCGAGTTAGTAGAATAGGTTCGAATTCCTCTATTGGTCTGTTAGCCACTTGTGTCTGTAATATATCATCTTCAAAAGGTTCTGACCTGTGTTCTATTCCGGGAGATATATAACCTATTTTGTCAGGGAGTATAGAAATGACTTCAACCGGAAGAGTAAGTACAGACATTTCCGGAAAGGACAGCTTTGAATTCCAAAAAATATAATTGCCAATTCTCAGTTCATTTGCTTTAAGCATACCATAAAATTACAAACTGAGGAATGACGGTGCAAAATGGACTAATGATCATCCATAGGCCCAATAATATTCATTGCTCATTGCCAGTTCCTGGTATTGCGTTGAAATAACTAGGACTTCACCCTTGTTAATTTCATTTCCCCAAATTGATTTTTGATCAGGATTTCATTCTCATTAAGGATCTCACCAGTACTGTCGATGGTTGTGCCATTGAAAGTGATCGAATAAGAGATTTTATTACTATCAATTTTGCCATTCTCCAATTGAACTTCGCCAAACTGGGCTTTCAGCGTACCAGTAAGCGTTTTGCCATCCACCTTAAAAGTGTAATTAAGTTCAAACGTACCATTGGGTGTTTCCCTTGTGCCTTTCCAGTTTCCGTCAATATTTGTTTGAGCAAAAATGGTTAAACTTCCTCCTAGGAATAATAAGATCAATAAGTATTTCATAAAAGTGTTTTTAGTTGTAACCAAATTTATGCAATGAGTTTGAAAATCGTTGGGCAAATTTCTTTCTTAAAAAAATAAGAGATGTAGAAGAATAAGGACTAAAGTCTTGCAGACTCTTTAAATTTGGATACTTAAAGATCACAAATGAAATCATCAACATTCAATCGCCGGAAATTTATTAAGACAGCAACTGCGGCAACATCCGCGGCTGGCTTGTTTTCGATTTTACCTAAAGGGCTTTTAGGCAATAGCACTCAATCAGACGAAGCTGAGAGTAATTTTGTGGGAAGCATTGCTGAACCAAGAATTTATTTCTCTGTTATTGGCATCAATCATAATCACATCTACTCCCAGGTTGACGCCGTGATACGAGGTGGAGGGCAATTCGTTTCGTTCTATGCCAAAGAAGATGATCTTGCTACAGCATTCTCAAAAAAATATCCACAGGTAAAAAAAGTAAATGATGAAAAACAGATCCTGGAGGATAAATCCATTCAGTTAGTCCTGAGCTCGATCATTCCTAATGAAAGAGCACCGTTAGGTATAAGGGTAATGCAACATGGAAAAGATTATATGTCGGATAAACCAGGTATCACTTCACTTGAACAACTCGCTGAAGTGCGCCGTGTGCAAAAACAAACCAAACGTATTTATTCTATCATGTACAGTGAACGGTTTGAGAACAAAGCAACAGTGAAGGCAGGTGAACTTGTGAAAGCCGGGACGATCGGAAAAGTAATTCAAACGATCGGGCTTGGTCCTCATCGCATAAGTTTATCAACAAGACCGCCATGGTTCTTTGATAAAAAATATTTCGGCGGCATCATTGCTGATATCGGTTCACATCAATTCGATCAGTTCTTGTATTTCACGGGTTCTACAAAGGCGGATATTGTCTCTTCTCAAACAGGTAACATAGCACATTCGCAATATCCGCAATTCGAAGATTTTGGGGATGTGACTGTCAATGGCAATGGAGGCACAGGATATATAAGAGTCGATTGGTTTACACCCGATGGTTTAAAAACCTGGGGTGATGGAAGATTGACGATTTTAGGCACTGAAGGTTTTATCGAGATACGCAAGAACATCGATATCGCAGGAAGGGATGGTGGCAATCATCTTTTTGTTGTAAATGGAAAAGACACACAGTACATTGATTGCAGCAATGTAAATCTTCCTTATGGTGAGCATTTAGTAAATGATGTATTGAACAGAACTGAAACTGCAATGACACAAGCACATTGTTTTCTGGCATCTGAACTTGCATTAAAAGCTCAAAAGCAAGCAAAGAAGCTGGCGTTTAATAAGGCATAGGAATACCCAATCGATTTGTTTTGGTTGTTCTTTGTTGGCTTTACGTGTAACGAAAAGCAGCCTGCTGATTTGCCTGCTCTTTCGGAGCAACCGAAAATAAGGGGACCCGGAAATTCTATCCGCATGATGATTAGTTTTTATTTCCCTTTTTTACAGGTGTTGATTTTTTTACAGCTGTTGATTTTGTTACGGTTGTTTTTTTGATCTTGTATTTGGTTTTATGTGCGCCATTTTCTTTCCACACATCATTACCATTATAATATACTATATGTCTCGGAGTTTTTGTGATCGTAATTCCCGATGGTAAAGTTTTCACGGTCACCCATCCCGTATTGGCAGGATTATAATACAAATAATCACCAGTACTAACATTATAATATACGTTAGGCGCGGGATAATAATAGTAGGTTACCTTAGACTGTGCTGCAACCTGGTTAAAACTGCCCAATGCAAACAGTACGGCTAATATTACTAAGATCTTTTTCATAATAAACATTTTGAGTTTCAGATACAAAAACCTGTCCAATAAGTCTGCAAATGCTTACCCTTGGGAAGACCTGTAATGACTAAATAGATCTAAAAAGCTGCCGCAATATTTTTTATAACCTGGTTAAAGCCATTCAGTTGGAAGTCCCCACAGTGCACCGATGCATGGAAAGATTCTACCAGCGAAAACGATGATATTCTTCTTGGCTATGCACTGGGATGGGGTCGACTGCAAACGCCTTATGGCTTTAGCGTATTCAAAGAAGGTCACGGTGATGGATTTCAACACTACTCAATTCTTTTCCCCGAAAAAAAAATAGGTATAGTTATCCTTGCAAACAGTGACAATGCGGAAAGCATTTTTAAAGAGTTGCTGGAGTATGCGATAGGCGACAGGTTTACACCATGGAAATGGCAGAACTATATTCCTTACAACCAGAAAGGCAATTGATAATTGGTAGGTTGTTTAACCCAGTTTCTTCGAAGCCGATGCTCAGTTACAGCTGAGGAAATTAAAAAATTCATTTGATTCAGACACGTGAACTAAAAGTTTTAAAAAGCAGCTTTCTCCCCCACTCCTTTTTCTTTTTTCAGCTTATAGATCTTTTCAACTTCTGTGGTCGTCTTGCCAGTTAGGTTTTCAGAGCCGGTTTTAGTAATGACGATAGTATCCTCGAGACGAAGATGAATTTTAAGTTCCCTGTCTTCTATGATAGGCTCTACATTAAAAACTACGCCTTCCACAAAAGGTTTATCATACGGGCCTACATCATGAACTGACATGCCAACAAAATGACCAATGTATCCGGGGAATAGTTTTTCATATCCATGTTTGATATAAACTTCTTTGGCCACTTTTACCAAATCCTCTACTGTAACTCCCGGCTTCATGGCAGCAATAACTTTTTCTTCTACTTCTTTTATACAGTTATACATTTTCAGTTGCACATCCGTGAATTTATCACCCACCGGCCATGTACGGGTAATATCAGTAGTGTAATAATGATGATCCGGTGCATAGTCAAGTAATATCACATCTCCATCTTTCATTTTATGATTGTTTGCATTGTAATGCCAGGTCAGACCTTGTTCACCAGATGCCGCAATAGCAAAATAAGCCGGGCCTTGTGTGCCTTCATTCTGGTAAATAAAATCGCAGGCAGCAACCACCTGGTATTCATACATACCTGGACGGGTTACCCGCATAGCTTCATCAAAGCCAAGTGCACCGATACGGCCGCATTCACGGATAACGGCAATTTCCTTTTCATCTTTCACCCAACGCATCATATCCAAAACAGGTGTAAGATCTTTAACTGCTGTCAATGGAAAACGTTCCTTTACTTTATTAATAAAATTTATCTCCTTAGGTATACGTCCATCCCAGGGATCATTCATATGATCAACCCGATGGCCAGCGCAACGGTCCCTTGACATCTCAGCTGTTTCTTCCGGTGCAAAAAGAATATGAAATGGTTGACCTGATGATGCGTAACGATTAAGATGTGCAGTAAAACTGTTATTGGAAACTATCCTCGTCATTTTATAGGTCGCGGCATCTTTCTGACCGGGCGTGATCCAGGCTTCCTTTTTAATATCACCCGACATTCTATCAGGAACAAATAATATAGTTGTTTTTGTTTTGCCATCCAGTATCAGTTTGGCATTGGGTATCTCCACACCAGTGAGATAAAAAAAATTATTATCCTGCCTGAATGGTATATATCCTTCTGGTAATTCTGCACCATGCAGGATAGCGATCCCATCACCGATCTGTTCCATCACTTTTGCTCTTCGCTTTGCAAAATCATCCGGAGTAAAATATTTAAACATTTCCTGTGCACACACAGCATTTGCAACGATAACAAGGACGATGAGCAGTTTGAACTTACTTGTATTCATGATGAATAGTTTGATGATGCAGAGATTCAGAAAGTTAAATTAAAAAACTGAAAGAAGAGCGGGAACAAAAGAATCAAAAGATGTAAATTACTCTAGCTTCTTTTTGGTTTCCGAGTATTTTGCAATTCAAATCAGTATGGATGCAGCGTTTCCAACACAAAAACAACATGCCATCGTATTAGGCGGCAGCCTTACAGGTTTATTAACTGCAAGAGTGCTTAGTCAGTATTATACCCAGATTATCATCATTGAAAAAGATACAGTTCATCGCGAACCGGAAGCACGTAAAGGACAACCTCAAACAAGACACCTCCACGGTTTACTTCCGAGCGGGTTACAGGTTATGTCCAGGTACTTTACAGGTTTGTTAGATGAAATAACTTCTAATGGAGCAAAAGTTTTTGACTTTGCAGCCTCTATGAACTGGTACTGTTACGGGGGTTTTCGAAAATCTTTCCACATTGATATAAAATCAGTGAGTATAAGCCGCCCCCTGCTTGAGCACATTATTCGAGAAAGGGTTTTGGCTTTATCCAATGTCCGGCTGGTTGATAATACCACAGCAAAACATTTAACTATAGATAAGCAGAAGATAACAGGAGTTGTGATCGAAGAAAAAGTTTCCGGGCGAACGGAATCGCTTTCTGCTGACTTAATAATTGATTGTACCGGTCGTGGATCCCGAACACCTCAATGGTTAAAAGAATTAGGTTATGCAGAAATAGAAGTTAGTGAAGTAAAAGTAAATGTCGGATATACTACGCGTCTATATAAAAGAGATCCCGCTGATCCACGTGGGGAAAATTGGATTGCTTATACTCCGGAAGCACCTGCAGAAACTCGTTTCGGGGGAGCTTTTCCGATTGAAGGCGATAAATGGATGGTAACGGTTGGTGGATGGCATGGCGACCATGCACCGGCCGAAGACCATGGGTACCTCGAATTTGTAAAGAGTTTGTCGAATCCTGATCTTTATGACATCGTCAGTAAAAATGAACCTGCTTCTGAATTTGTTCAATATAAGTTCCCTCTTAGCATACGAAGACATTATGAAAAGTTGAGACGTTTCCCTGTAGGATTTCTTGTTCTGGGTGATGCCATATCAAGTTTTAATCCTATATACGGGCAAGGAATGAGTTCTGCATCCTTACAGGTTGAAGTGCTGGATAAAATGTTAGCGGATAATGTTGCGGAAAAAGAGCTGGCAAAAGTATTTTTTAAACGAAGCAAGAAAATAATTGACAACATTTGGGGATTGGCTACAGGTGAAGACTTCAGGTATCCCTTAACGATAGGATCCAGGCCGCCCGGAATAAAACTTATCAATAAGTACGTTGGAAAAATAC
>Ga0075418_10009954_pt1 | contig 10653 bp, 6 predicted proteins | sample SoiMetdeltSBSDD2_FD_81776 | JGI IMG/M metagenome (GOLD analysis project Ga0075418, IMG submission 81776) | Bulk soil microbial communities from a Populus tree surrounding site in Tennessee, USA - Soil MetaG P. deltoides SBSDD2 | ecosystem: Environmental > Terrestrial > Soil > Tree plantation...
ACCGGAAAGGCCGAATCTTCTCTGCGGCTGACGTTGAAACCCTTCTACGACGCCTCTGCCAGAAACTTGATTGCCGGCAACACACACCTGCACCTGATGAAGATGACGCACGACGAGGCGTTCCGCTACTTGCGCGTCGTGCCCCAGGCGGACACCCTCGATCTGGTCTTCGTCTCGCACCTGAAGCGCGAGCCCGAGGACCGCGATTACACCTCCAATTCGTTCACCGACGGCGATCTCGGCCGCCTCTCCCGCGAAGGGGTCCTCTTCGGCAACGGCGAAGAACACCGCCACAACTTCGGCCCGCAGGCGGAAGGCTACGGCCACGTCATGCTGCTGAACATCCTCCGTCTCATCGAGCCCGTCAGCATTGGACCGGGGATCATGAAAAAAGGAACCGACGGCATTCCACTCCAGCGCGGCATCAAGGCTGCCCGCGGCGACGACGCCACCGTCATCTGGTGCCACAACACGTTCGGCCACGAGGACATACCCAACTGGGTCGCCGGCCTGGTTCACGCCCAGAACATCCACGACGGCGGCACGCACGGCAGCTATGAAGACTCGTTCTATCGCTACCTGAACTCCGGAATGAAAGTCCCCTTCTCCACCGGCACCGATTGGTTCATTTACGATTTCAATCGCGTCTATTTGCCGCTGGAGGGAGAGCTGACCAGCCGCAAATGGCTCGCAGCACTGGCCAAGGGGCAGTCGTACATCACCAACGGCCCGTTTTTGGAACTCCAGGTCGATGGCAAAGACATCGGCGAGACGATTGCGGCCCGTGCTGGCCAGGAAGTGCGCATCGTGGGGCGAGCGATCGGCCGCAGCAACTTCCAGAAGCTGGAGCTGGTTCATAGCGGCACTGTGATTCACAGCGCCGGCGCTAAAGCCGTCGGCGATCACCACGAAGCATCGCTGGAATTCAAGCTGGTGGTCAGCGAGCCCGGCTGGATTGCCCTCCGCATTCCCACGGATGCCGCAAAAAACGAGTTTGACAAGCCGCTGTTCGGTCACACCAGTCCGATCTACATCGACGTCGCGGGCAAGCATATCTTCCGCGCCGACGTGGCCCGAGGCCTGCTCGAGGAAATGGAGCGCAGCCGCGACTTCATCGCCGGCAAGTCACTTTTTGCCGACGAACAGGAAAAGGATGCCGTGCTGAGCGTCTACCGCGAGTCGCTGGCCATTCTCAAGACTCGGATCGAAGCGAACGACTGAACGCCGCTAATGCGCCAGCCGAACGCCAAGCTGCGGGTCATAGGCCGGGCAGTCGAACGCTTCGAAGATCGCCAAGAGTCGGCCGCGATTCTCGTCCGACAATCCCTGGCTGTCCAGTCGCACGTGCTGCCAGGTCCAGGTGGCCTCCAGTGCTTCCTCCCCGTGGCTCCAGACCAGTTCACCCGCCTTCTCGACGGCCTCGGGAAACGCTTCCTTGAGCCGCTCCAAAATTTCCCGCACCGGCAGGTCCAGCAGCCGGTCAACTTCATTGCCGTACTGCAGCTCCTGGGCAATGGCCGCCGGCGACAACGTCGTTCCCGGCCGCTGTCGCCAGAAGATGAGCGTCGTTTTCATGCTGCTGCTCTCCTGCGACAGGCCGCAAATGACCTATATTCGGTATTTGGCAAACGCACGGGTTAAGCTTCCCCCGATTGCGACTGTATTGTAGCCAGGTAGTCGAACGCATGAGCGACCCGATCATCAGCGTGTCCGGCCTGCGCGGCATCGTGGGGCAAAGTCTCACGCCGGCGGTCGCCGTACGCTACGTGGCGGCATTCGCGGCTCAATTGCCGCCGGGGCCCGTGGTGGTTGCGCGGGACGGCCGGCCGACGGGGACCATGCTCGCGGCGGCTGTGCACGGCACGCTTGCGGCCAGCGGCCGGACGGTGCTCGATGCGGGCGTGTGCGCGACGCCGACCGTGGGGGTGCTCGTGAAGGCCAAGGGGGCGGCCGGCGGCGTCCAAATCTCCGCCAGCCACAATCCGCCGGAGTACAACGGCCTCAAGCTCTTTAGCGACGAGGGGCGGGTGATTCCCGCGGGCCCGGGACGAGCGGTGCTGGAGGCCTATCGGGCGGGGAAATCTGGCTGGGCGTCGCACGACCGTGTGGGACAGGTGCAGCCGCTGGAAGACACGACGAGCGACCACCTGCGGTTGCTCTTGGCGACGGTCCGGCCGGAAGTCGTTGTCAAGCGCTCGGGCCGCGTGCTGCTCGATAGCAATGCGGGCGCCGGCAGCCGGCTGGGTGAGCTGCTCCTTCAGGCGCTGGGGTGTGAGGTGGTGGTGCTCGGCGGCGAGTCCAACGGCCAGTTCGAGCATCCGCCCGAGCCGACGGCAGAAAACTTGCGCGGCGTGTGCCAGCGCGTGGTCGCGGCCCGCTGCGACCTGGGTTTCTGCCAGGATCCGGATGCTGACCGGCTGGCGATCATCGACGAAAGCGGCCGCTACCTCGGCGAGGAGTACACACTGGCGATCTGCCTGGATCACGTGCTCTCCCGTAGGACAGGTTTCCAACCTGTCCAGCAACAGACCCAGGGCATCGTCACCAACTGCGCCACCAGCCGCATGGCGCAGGACCTGGCAAAAAAGTACAATGTCCCCTTTTTCCGCAGCGCCGTTGGCGAAGCGAACGTGGTGGACGAGATGCTCGCTCGCGGCGCGGTTTTCGGCGGGGAGGGGAACGGCGGGCCGATCGATCCGCGCGTCGGACTGGTGCGGGACAGCTTCGTCGGCATGGCCCAGGTGCTGTCGGCAATGGCCACGCGCGACTTGCCGGTGAGCAAGCTGGCGGATGAGCTGCCGCGGTACGAGATCCGCAAGACCACGGTGAAGCTGGCCCCGGAGAAACTCCCCGCGGCACTTGATGCGGTAGAAAAACTCTTTTCCGATGCGCGGGCCAATCGGCTCGACGGACTACGGCTCGACTGGCCCGACCGCTGGCTGATCGTCCGCGGCAGTAACACGGAGCCGATCGTGCGGGTGATTGCCGAGGCGCCGACCGCCGGCGTTGCCGCCGACCTATGCGAGCAAACCGATGCCTCGTTGCGGGGAATCTGAGCCCTACCCTGCCATTCCCGCCACCACGTCCTGCATGTACTCGATGCTTTCGCGGGCCAGCGCTTCGACGCCTGGCGCGTAGTCGAAGACTTCCACGGAGACCCAGCCGCGATAGTCAATTTCGGCGAGAGTCTGGAAGATTGGCCGGAAATCGATGTCCCCCATGCCCGGGCCGCGGCGGTTGGCGTCGTTGGCGTGGAAGTGTTCCAGTAGCGGCGCACTCTCGCGGATGATCTGCGGGATCGGCTTCGATTCGCTGCTCATCGCCTTCACGTCCAGGTGCAGGCGGCAATTCGGCGCGCCGATCATCTCGCAAAGCTGCACGCCGAGTGCCGCGGTGCGCAGAAAATCCCCTTCCGCCGGCCCCAGCGGTTCAACGCACAGCGTCACGCCGCATTCTTCCAGCGTCGGCATCGCCCGCTTCAGGCAGTCGGCGGCCAGCTCCATCGCCTGCTCGTGCGTCACCCCCGGCAAGAGATTCCGCTGCTGCGGCGAGCCGAGGACGAGCAGCCGCCCGCCCAGATCGCGGCACAGGCGGGCCAGCTCGCCGAAATAGTCGGACGTCTTTTTGCGAACGGCGTCATCGGGCGTGGTCAGATAGTAGCCGGTGGTTTTGGCCAAGAGCCAGTGCAGGCCGATGGTTTCCAAGCCGGCGTCCTCCGCCTGCCGCCGCACTTCGGCCCGCCGCTTGGGCGTGATCTGATAAGCATCGGTGTGCATCGTGAAGGGTGCAAACTCAATGCCGGCATAACCCAGTTCGGCGGCAAAGGCGAAGGCCTTGTCAAACGGCCAGTCCTGAAAGGTCTCATTGCAGATGGCAAATTTCATAGGTAGTTCGGTAGGCACGCGGCACGCGGCGACTGGAGACGCAAAACGACGCCCTTAGCGGGTGCTCGAAGTCTAACGCGGCTGGCCGCGGTCGGGCAACGCACCAGGGAGGACGCGCCACATTCTGTCAGCCGCACAGCGGAAAGCCGTCGCTGACCCCTGGACGCGTAAAGCGCACATGAGTACAATATGTACTTAAGTGCGCTTATAGGAAAAGTCCCCGTGCTGGCCACCGCCGGCGCACTTCGCTCTCTGACAATCTGGTAGTGGTTTCCTGGAGTATGGACCCGCAAGTCTCGTCGAAGCCGCGTGGTGGTCGGGCGCGTGGCGGAGAACTTTCCCTTAACAGGCAAGAGAATAGCTGTGGGAACGCCGACTCCTTACCCGACTCATATTGTGCGAGGAATCGGCGATCGACTCACCTTAACACACTTAAAGGACAGAAGTTACAGTAAGTCGGTCAGCGTCAAGCGACTCGCCCAAAGCGACTCAAAAACCGACTCACTCTAGCCGCGGACTTCGACTCACTTAACGGCGGTTGCCACGGCATTAGCCATCGAGTGGTCTTTGCCGGCCTCTCGCTCTTTGAGCAGTTCGGCCGCCGCCTGATGTCGTGACGCCACTCCCGGCTGCGGATAAAGTCCGCCGCCCAGGATCAGTGCCGCCAGCGTCAGCACCGCCACCCGCTCGCGCAGGCTGATTCCCAGCGGCACCGTGGAGACGTGCCGCGTTCCGGTAAAGAGCAGAAAGTAGGCCTTCAGCACGGCAATGCCGTTGAGTGCTGCCGCCAACACGACCGCCGCTCCAGTGAAGGGATAAGCCTGCACTACGCCGTCCACGAGCAACTCGGTCCCCAGGAACCCGAAGGTGCCGGGAAAGCCGACGCTGGCCATGCCGGTGAGCAGAAAGCAGATCGCCAGCGCCGGCGTATGCTCGTAGACGCCGTGATAGGCGGCCAGCGACAGCCGGCCGTGCCGCGCCTCCAGTGCCCGGAGCGTCAGGCCGAAGCCCGCCAGCGATAAGCCGACGGAGAGCCAAACGCACAGCGCGCCAGTCAGGCCGATCGGCGATGCCGAATCCAGACCGACCAGCACCAGTGCCGAGTGGCTGAGGAAGATATAGCAAAAGAAGCGACGCGCCTCGCGCTGCACGAGCGCCATCCCGGCCGCATACAGGGCAGTCGCCAGCGAGAGCAGGCCCATCCCGCGGAGCACATGGTCCGGCGCGATCGGCAGAACCAGTCGCACAGCCGCATACGCCCCCAGCATCGGCGTCACAAAGAGTAGCGCCCGGCCGAACGTGGCGTGCTCGAACAAGTCAGTCATCCAGCAATGCAGCGGCGCAATGCCGCTGCGAATAAGTACGGCAATCACCAGCGGCAGCACGGCCCACAGCGAATGCACGCGTTGGGCGCCCTCGATCTCGACCATCGTCCGGCCGGCCACGAGCATCACCACGAAGAGCGCCATGTGCAGAACGTAAACGCGGGTTGGCTTTCCTCGGTCCTTGAGTTCCAGGTAGAGCGGCACGGTTCCCACGGAAAGCAAGGCGATCACGCCCCATGGCTCGCGGCAACTCAGCGTGGCCAGCACGATCGCCAGGGAGGCGAGCATCGAGGTGAAGGAAAACCGTCGCACTTTGCTCCGCAGCGTGGCCAGTGTCGTGAGGAGGTAGAGTAGTGCCGACAGGGGCAGTAGCGGCGCGCTCAGTTGATCGAGAACGAGCAAGTCGCGGCCGGTCAGCCACTCGATGATGTCCCAGCGATCGTGAGCCTGGAAGGCGTTCAGCCAGTAAAAATCCTGCCAGGCGCCGATGGCGCAGGCCAGCGTCAGGCCGCAGAAAGCCAGGCACCACTTTTGCGCTGTCTCGGAATCCCGCATCCGGCTCACCGAAAGCGCGCCCACCAGCGGGATGAAGACCGTCAGCTCGAGCCAGGGAAAATGCAATTGCGTCATGACAGGTCGTCCATGGTCGCGGAGGGACTGAGTCGGTCCGATTCGCGCGACTGTCCGCGCGAAAGGAAGTCCGTCCACTTCCGTTCCAGTCCATCGCACCACTGAAACACCAGCAAAAATGGCCGGGCAATGTAATCGGAAAGCCACACGTCGAGATAGCCGCGCTCAAAGGCAAAGCGGTAGGCCCAGTTCCGCACCGGCTCGGGGACCCAGCTTTGCACGCCGCTGGCCGAATGAGGCAGGTGACCGCCGATCGCGTTTTCAAGCGTGTGATAGTCATGCAGCAACGTCGGAGCACGGAGAAACTGGAGCGTCCGCAGGCAGGCATGACCGATCAGATGAGCCAAAGCCAGATAGCGCAAAACGTGCAAGGGCTGCCAGCTCGAGGCCAGGCCGATTTCGGCAACGATGATGCCGACCTGGGTGAGGGAAGCGTACGACAGCGCTGACTTGATGTCGGTCTGCACCCGTGTCGCCAGTGCCGCGAACAGGGCGGTCGCCAGTCCCAGCACCATGACGGCGACCCACAGCCACGGCGACAATTCGAGAATCGGACTGACCCGCAGCAGCAGGTAAGCCCCCAGATGGACGGAAAGTGCGCCGTAGAAAACTGCGCTGGAAGGCGTCGGCCCTTCCATGGCCCGCGGCAGCCAGCCGGAAAACGGAATCAGCGCCGACTTTCCCGCCGCCGCCACCAGGAGCAAGAGGCCCACGATCAGCGCCTCGTGCTGGGGGAGCGATGCCTGGCAAAAGGGCCAGGAGTTGCCGGAGCCAGTAAGTCCCATGAGCTTGTCGAAGTCCCCTTCTCCGGAGAGATGGTGCATCACGACTGCCGCCACCAGGAGCGCCGCATCCGAGATCCGGTACACGGACCAGACGCGCAGGCCATTGCGCGGCGGCGCGGGGCGCTCCTGAAAGAAGGCCACCAATAGCGCCGACGACACGCCGACCAGTTCCCAGCCGGCAAACAGCGTCTCGATCGTTCCGGCCAGCGACGCCACGATCATGCCCAGCACGAACATCGCCAGCAGCACAAAGAAGCGGTTGAAGCCCGGTTCTCGGTGCATGTACTTGTCGGCAAAGGCGCTGACTGTGCCACACAGGAGAAACGTCAGGATCACAAACGGAACGGACAGCCGATCGAAGACGAGTTTGACGGAGAAGTGAAAGTGGTCGATCACGACCCAGTTGCCCAGCTCGATCGGCACGTGCCGCGTCCCTTGCACGAGCATCAGCACCAGCACGCCGACGGCGGCCACCAGGCCGGTGACGATGGCCGACTGCACGAAGCGGGTGATGGAACGCTCGGGCAGCGGTCTGCCCAAGAGTGAAGAAAGTCCCAGGACGCCCATTAGACACACGGGGGAGACAATGACCGCCACGCCGCAGATTGTCGATATCGGAACGTTCTCGAACATGTTTGGCTTGTGCGGTGCGAGATCAGTGCTTGTCTGCGGCTGGGTCAATTGCCGCATACCCCAGGTGATCGCGCCAGCCGCGATACCAATCGATGGAGGAGGCGGCGACAGGCAACTGCAACGATTCCGGGCGGTAGCGTTCGAAGGACCCGCCGCGAAACAGGCGGATCTCCGACGAGTTTGGATCGAGGACGGCCATCTGCACCCAGCCGTTGGTTACCAGTTTGCCGATTTCCTCGTTGCGCTCCATGATCTTGAGCATCGCCTCCGCCGTGGTCTCGATGATGAACAGCAGGCGGACCGGCTCGTGAATCTCGACCATCTGCCAGGGGAGGCCGGGCCGCAGGTCGCTGGCAGCGCCGTCCATGATGCTCAGCAGCGAAGTGATATTGTGCGGCAGCTTGGTGCCGCAGCCCCAGCCTGTCGGGTCAATGAAGGAGAAATAGTATTCGAGGTTGATCCCGGCGCAGACGGGAACGGCGGCCTGGAGAATCCGCGTCAGGATTGCCTTCTCCGTGTCATCCTGCTGGGGATCGTACGAGACGAGGAAGGCCCGGCGGTCGAGGTACAGGCCGCGGGTGCGTGCCCGGCGGCCGACGATGCAGATGGCGTTGGTGGCATGGCCATATTCCGGCCGTGTTTGCGCCAGGTCCTCGGCTCTGCCCTCCACGTGCACCAGTGCCGCCTCGGGGGAAATCGTAAGCGGCGCCGATTCGAAGCGGCGACAGCGCTCGTGGGAGTTGCGCTGGCGGGCCTGATCGATAGCGCTGCGGGCCGCGCTGACTTCCTCCTTGTGCGTGGGGGGGAGCCGATCCAGGTCGAAAAAAGTCACACTCTCGTCGCACGTATTGTGATAGGCGCCGACGAATACGGTTTGCTGCGGGACGTCGATTCCGGCTGCCGCCAATCGATCGCGCACACGCGGATCGTTGGCCATGCGGGCCAGCGCCCGCGCGTTGGGACCGCCGCGGCCGCCGCCGCACGCGCCGCAGTCGTGCGCCGACTCGTGCGGATTGTTGAGGCTCGAGGAACCGTGACCGACGATCAGCACCAGGCGGCTGAAATTCGTCGTCAGGCCGAGGTCGCACAAGAGCCGTCGCACGATGGCGGCCATTTCATCCACCGTATAGCCAAGCTGCCCTTCGCCCGGACCAGACTCAGGCTGGCTGCGTTCGATCTTGAGCTGAGTAAGCTGCGGGGCCCGGACCAGGCCGCCCGCCAGGCGTCGAATCCGCGCCGTCAAGCGCGGAAAGAGGACGCGGGCCACCAGCGGAATCGAAGCCAGCGCTCCCAGACCTGCCGCCAGCACCGCCCCGCCGGTGAACGTCCGGCTCCCCACGTGCACCTGGTGCGATGCCATGCCCAAGGCGCGCCGCACCCACGAGCGGAAGCGGTGCGTTTCCTCCTGGGTGTAGACGACGCCTTCTTCGACCCAGTGCTGCGGCCGGATGACGATCGGGCACAGCGGCACAAAATGAGCGTCAGCAGCGCCGCGGTAATACATGGCGACGCCAAAAAAGCCCGCCGCGCCGAACGTCTCGACGTCGGGGGCCACTTCTTCCAGATGACGGCGGAACGATTCCTCGCGCTCGTCGAGGCAGCACACAACCTGAAATCGCGGTGCCGGAGCGGGACGAGCGCCGCCGCGGGTGTAGTTCGCCATCGCATCCAGCGTTTGAATGCGGTAGCGGCGCTCGTAGGCAGAATGAAAGACTCGTCGCCGCTCCAGTTCCGAAAAGCCCTCGATCTCGCCCATCAGCGTGACCCACTCCTGCTTGGTCAGGCGATACAAATCGGCCGGCAGCCAGGAAAGCAACGGCGCGAGCTGGAAGACGAGAAACGCCCGCTGCTCGTCGCTGGGCGCATCGCGATCGGGAATGCACGCGCCGGCGGCATCGCGCAGCTCGGCCAGTGGCCCCGAAAAGCCCAAGAGCCGCCGGGCCGCATTGGCCAGCGCCACCCGTTCCAGGATCAGCCGCACGGCCAAGAACTCGGTCAGGCTTCCCGGTGGAGCTGGATGCGCCACGCGGTCGCCGCGGATTTCCATCTGCCAGATCATCCCCGCAAAACCGCGCAGGGCCAGCAGCGTGGCCGTCACGAACGGCTCCCATTCCGCCTCGTCCACGCCCAGCAGCGCGAGCGACTCCTCGATCGACTCCAGGGGGGACAGCCCCGCGTTTTCCAAGCGCGAGAGCTCCGCAGGCAACCCTCGCAAATCAACGTCTACCGGCAGTGCCGAGTTTTGATAGAGCGCCGAAAACGAGCGGAAGAATCCGTCCTCGCGCAGGGGCAGGGGCCAGCGCGAAAAGCCCTGGTCGAGAAAGGAGGAGCAGAAGCGGCTCAGCACGTCGTGCACCGCCAAATCGCTATCGGATCCTGTCGCCTGCAGCAGCAAGTCCCGATGGCGCACGGTGTCAGGACGCCTTTCCCTCGGCGGAGGAACGCCGTGCACGCCGCTCTTGCAGATCCGCCAAAGCGCCTGGAGCGAAAAGGCTTCCCACGTCTGGTCGTTCCAACTCTCGATCGAAGTGGCGCCGAAGTGCTGAATCAGTCCGGCCAGAACGCGCTGAATGCGAAAGTCATGCGGCTGCGCGCCGCCAGCCGGCTCCCCGCTGACGGCATTCGCCAGGTCGCGCAGCGCCCAATGTCGCGTTTCTTCGATGAAACGTGCTTTGACGTCGGCCGGGACCAGCGAGCGAAACCGCGTCAGGGCATCGGTCTCCGCCACAAACCAGCGCAGCTCCTCCGGAGGCGCCAGCAGCAACGGATGCTTCAGCATCGACAAACGCAGACGATATCGCGTGCCAAGAAATCCCAGCAGCGCGTCGGCTTCATCCGCCAGATCGTCGATCAGTGCCGCGGAGAGATCCTCCTCGCGGATCCGTCCCCGCGCCAGACTTTGGCGATAGCGGTCCTCCGGCAGGTACGGCTGGCAGCCGAACATTTCTCCCCCCTGCTGAACCGCATCGTGAAACAAAAGGTCCTCGAAAGCGTGCAGAGTGTTGTGGTGGATGAAGACATTAATTGGACCCTGTGCGGGGAGGAAATGGGCGGCGTGCTCGATGACACGTGCCAGGCGAGCGGCACGGGCTGAGTGTCCGGCGCCTCGGTAGGGCGCGTTGCTTTGCGCGGCGATTTCGTGGACATGCACGGGCGGCTTCAATGCTGGAGCGATAAAACAAACCTCAGCCGGCTACCGGTCGGGCCGCTGGGATCCTTTCGCTCCGAGGCGAAAGTCCAGTCCGGCGGGCGAATGTCAGGTGGGAATCGTCTGCCCCTCATTGTCGCCGATCCTGGATTATGCAGGCAACGGCGATTGACACGACAGGTGCGGAGATTACAAGTCATTAAGGTTAAACAGAGTATGCTTGCGGCATTACGCAAGCCAGCCGCCTG
>Ga0075418_10009956_pt1 | contig 10652 bp, 6 predicted proteins | sample SoiMetdeltSBSDD2_FD_81776 | JGI IMG/M metagenome (GOLD analysis project Ga0075418, IMG submission 81776) | Bulk soil microbial communities from a Populus tree surrounding site in Tennessee, USA - Soil MetaG P. deltoides SBSDD2 | ecosystem: Environmental > Terrestrial > Soil > Tree plantation...
CAGCAGGTGCACGCGGTAGGCCACCGTGCCCACCGGCAGCAGCGTGAACAGCTTGCCCAGCAGCGAGTGCAGCGGGTAGCCCGGCGGGTGCGCCACCCCCATGAAATAGCTCGACAGAATGAACAGACCGTCGTCTTCGAGCGCCACCGTGCGAGGAGCGCTGGCCGCGTAGAGGCAGAAGAGAAGGACGGCGACGAGCGCCGCGTGCAGGCGGTCGCTATGCATCAGGGCCGGGCGTCGCCGCTCCCGCTCCAGGTGAAGGAAGCGGTGGTGAAGAAGTTCCACAGCGCGGCGATCAGCGCGCCCGCCAGCCCGGCCACCCAGTAGGCCAGCGACTGCTCGAACAGCCAATCGGCCACCGCGACATTGATGAAGGCGCCGATACCGCAGGCGACGTAGAAGCTGCCGAGCCCGCGCCAGAGCGCGCGCCCGCGCAACCGCTGGTCGCCGTAGGTGACGGCGTTGTTGAGGAAGAAGTTGCTGGTCATCGCCGCCCAGGTAGCCGCGATCTGGCTGGCAATGAATCCGGCGCCCAGCGCGGAGAACGTCACCCAGAGCACGCCCAGGTGCACGCCGACTCCCGTCAGGCCCACCGCGCCGAAGAGGAAGAAGCGCGCCGGCAGCAGGCGTCCGGTCAGGTGATAAGCGAGGAGCATGAAGAACTCGGCGATGACGCGGGCGCTGAGCTTGCTTTCGCCGCGCGTGCGGCCGCGCATGCGATACGGCAGCTCGGCGATGTGCGCTTCGCCGCGCGCCGCGGCGGCGAGGTCGAGCAGCACCTTGAAACCGCGGCCGTAGATGCGGCGCACGACGCGGTCGAGAAATGCGCGCCGCAGGACGAAAAAGCCGCTCATGGGGTCGCTCAGGCCGGGGCAGACCAGCCGGCCGAGCCGGCTCGCCAGACGGCTGATGCGCACCCGCTGCGGCGACAACTCACCGGTGCTGGCACCTTCCATGTAGCGGCTCGCCACCGCCAGGTCGGCTCCGGCGCGCGCCGCGCCGAGCAGCTCGGGCAGCAGCTTCTCGTCGTGCTGCAGGTCGGCGTCGATCACCGCGACATAGGGCGCCGAGCTCGCCAGCATGCCCTCGATGCACGCCGAGGCCAGCCCGCGCCGGCCGATGCGCTGCAGGCAGCGCACGCGCGGATCCTGCTGCGCGCGCGCGCGCACGATGTCCTCCGTGCCATCGAAGCCATCGTCGACCACGACGATGGCTTCCCAGTCGAGCCCCTCGAGCGCGTGCTCCAGCGCGGCCAGCAGCGCAGGGATGTTCTCGCGCTCGCGGAAAGCGGGGACGACGACAGAGAGTTCGGGCATCGGCGTTCGCCGATTCTAGGGGTAAAAAAAAGGCGCCCCGAAGGGCGCCTTTATCTTGAGGCTTGCTGCTGTTACTGGCCGCGGCAGGAGCCGGGCAGGTATTTCTTGTTGAGGCTCGTGCCGGTACCGCCGCACGTCCAGCCGTTCAGGCCCTTGCCCATGTCCGTCGCCGAGGAAGCCGGGACGTTGCCAGCCATCATGGGGGTCAGCGTGACGAGCGAATCGTTCACGTCGGCGCTGATCGAGGTGACCGTCGCCGTGACGACGCCGTTCGCGTCGGTGGAGAGGCCTTTCACGTACTTCGAGGACACGCCTTGCTCGCAGCCCCAGCCGTTAGCGGCGGGCGGGGTGCCGCCGGTCTGATACACCTCGGTGATCGAAGTGCGGCAGGCCGACATGGCGAGAATCACTTCCGACATCTTGGCGCGAATCGTGTAGTCCTGGTACGCCGGCAGTGCGACCGCCGCCAGAATGCCGATGATTGCCACCACGATCATCAGTTCGATGAGCGTGAAGCCCTTCTGCAGATGTTTCATTGAAGACTCCCTAGTTAATTAGCGGGCGGTCGGATACGCCCCGACCGCAACGATACTTGCAATAGGCATGCCAGGCAATTGAGCGGCCTTTTCGTGAGAAATTCCCCTATAAATCCGCCTAGATATGCCCATCATGGGCATCCAGCTGTCACTTTTTGTCACCCCCCTCACGACCCCCGGTGGGTGGGGCAACGACCCCCTGGTCGACCTGCCCCAGGAGGAAGCGGAAAAGGACCTGGTTTGCCGCGCCGGGGGCGAGGTTGCGGGAGTGCTTGTAGTACTCCCGCTGCGCGAGAAGTGGCTGGCCGCCGGCGATGAGGCCCATCATGCGCGCGGCCAGTACGCGCACCGTATCGCCCGGCGAGAGCGTGCCCTCGAGGAGCGGCCCCGCCGCCTGCGCCATCGCCGCGGCATTGGCCGCGCCCACGGCGGCGTGCAGCCGCAGCCACTGCCGCTCCCGCGTGCCGGTGGCGGGGCAGGTGCTGCGCACGAGCGGCGCCCACAACGCCTCGCGCTGCGCTCGAGGCAGATGCTGGTTGACGACCCAGGCGAGGCTCGACAAGGCATGCAGCGTCGATCCTTGTGGCGGCACGATGCGGCACTCCAGCAGCGCGGCGCGCACCAGGACAGCATCGTTGGCCAGATCGGCGGCAAGCGGCGAAAGCTGCTTGTTGTCGCCGGCGCGCAGGTAAGCGGCGATCACCTGCGCCTGCCCGGCGAAGACGGCGCGACGCAGCCAGCGGCGCGAGATCTGCGCGAGGTGCGCGGGGTCGGGCACGCGCGCGCCCGCGTCGAACATCTCCAGCAACGGCAGTCCTGCTTCGAACAGGTAGCCGGCGTCGTCGGCTCCCAGCCGCATGAACCGCGCCTGCGGCGCCCGCACGTCGAGGAACGGCTCGAAATCGGAATTCGCCGGCGCGCCAAAACTGGCGAAGTACGGCCCGAGGACGGCGCTGCCGCCGAGCCGGTGCAGAAGAAGCGCGTCGAGATTGCGGATGCCGAAGCGCTCGAGCTCGGCGCGCAGCCGCGGGTTGTCGAACGCGCGCGCGTCGGGGCGCGGCACGCTGCCGTTCTTGGCGGCGACGATGATCAGGTCGCCATGGCTCGGCATCCACAGCTCGTAGGCGGGGAAGCTCGTCTCCAGCGCGCGCAGGATGGTGCCGAGCAGCGCCGGCGTCATCTCGTAGGCCTGCACCCACTGCAGCAGCAACCCGTCGTCGCTCAGATGGCGGCGGACGTCGCGGTAGAACTCCTTGGAGAACAGGCTGGAGACGCCGCTGACCCAGGGATTGGACGGCTCGGAGACGATGACGTCGTAGCGCGCCTGGCGCGCGGAGAAGTAGGTCTTGGCGTCGTCGATCTGCACGCGGCTGCGCGGGTCGTCCAGGGCGCGCGCGTTGTACGGCCGGAACAGGGGCGCCACCCGCACCATCGCCGGCTCGATCTCCACCGTATCGACGCTCTCGATGCGCTCGGAAGCGAGGAGAACATGGGTCGTCATGCCCGTGCCGAAGCCGATGTTGGCCACGCGCCGCGCCTCGGGGGCGAGCAGCTGCGGCAGCGCGCCGAGGAGCGTCATCATGATCTCGTCGTCGGTCGGATCGCCGCCGTCCGAGCGGATCGCGCCGTCGGACTTGCCGTTGGTCAGCAGGGACAGCGCGCCCTCGGCGCGCACCACGCTCACCGTGGCGGTCTTGCCGTCGAGCTGCGCCTCGACGAGCTGCTTCCCGGGCAACGGCAGCACGCCGAGGCGGTAGACGCTCGACGCCATGCGATGCGCATCGAGCTGCACGCCAAAGAGCGCGAATGACACCACGGCGATGCCGATGACGCCGGCAGCCGCTGCCACGGCGCGTGGCGCACGACCGCCGGCAGCGGCGAGGAGCGCGACGCCGAGGGCGAGATCGATCGCCGCTCCGGCGGTGATGAGGCCTTTGAGGCCGAGGAGCGGGAGGCCGAAGTGCACGGCCAACGCGACGCCGGCGATCGCCCCGGCGGTATTCACGGCATAGACCTGCCCGATCGCCCGCTCGCCGGCGCCGCGCCGCAGGAGCGACGCCGTGATGAGCGGCAGCGTCATGCCGGCGAAGAAGGCGGCGGGGAACATGACCGCCAGCGCGATGCCATGGCTCACCAGGTTGAAGGCGAGATAGCCTCCCTCGGTCTTGGCCAGGGACTGCATGGCGAACTCCATGGCGACGAAGCTCGAGCCGTACACGGGCAGCGTGGCGACCGCCGCGATGCCCATCGCGATCTGCACCCAGCCGAGCAGTCGCACGGTGTCCCCCGCAGCATCGATGCGCCGGCGCACCCACAGGCCGCCGACGGCGATACCGAGAATGAAAGCCGACAGCATCAGCTCGAAGGCGTGGGTGGAGCTGCCCAGCACCAGCGACAGCATGCGGATCCAGCCGATCTCGTACATGAAGGAGGACAGGCCGGTGAGGCAGGCAACGGCGAGAAGCAGGCGCAGCCCGGGAACCGCACCCGCCGTCGGCCCGGGCGCCGCCGCCTCCGCCGCGGCCGGCGGCCGCGGCCTGAGCAGAATCACCAGCGCGGCCACGCCGAGGTTGACGATGGCGGCGCCGAGCAGCGCACCGGGCAGGCCCACCCGGGGAATGAAGTAGAAGCCGCTGGCGAGCACGCCGGCCGCGGCGCCGAGGCTGTTGGTGAAATACAGCATCGCAAGCACGTAGCCCGCGCGCTCGGGCCGCACGCGCAGCACCCCGCCCGTCATGAGGGGGAAGGTCATGCCGAGCAGCACCGACTGCGGCAGGATGAGCAGCGCGGCGAGGACCCACTTGAAGGCGTGCACCACGGCCGGCGAGCCGAGGCCCGGGATCACCTGCTCGAAGGCGAATCCGGTCGCGTCGACGAAGACACGATGGAAGCCGAGCGAGGCGACGCCGACCAGCGCCTCGATCACCGCATAGGCGAGCAGCAGGTCGGTCCAGCGCGGCGACAGGCGGCTCGCCAGCCACGCGCCGAGCGCCATGCCGCCCATGAAGATGGCGAGCACGAGGGTCTGCGCGTACGCGGCGTGGCCGAGAAACAGCTTGAGGTAGTGGCTCCAGATCGACTCGTAGATGAGCCCGGCGAAGCCGGAGGCGGTGAACAGCACCAGCACCCCCGGCAGGAAAAGCCGCAGCCGCAAACCTTCCAGCATCAGCGTTTCTTGCCGTCTTTGCCGCGCGCAGCGAGAGTGACGTGCGCCACCAGCTCCTGCGTCATCGTGCTGACGAACTCAGGCGCGTAGCCCGCCTCCTTCAGCGCCCAGCGCATGTGGTTGGCGAAGTGCGCCTTGCGGAATACGTTGAGCTTGTGGCTGCGCGCGTAGGCATCGACCTTGTCGAAGGTCGCGCCGAAGGTGCGCCGCAGCTTGTCGAAGGTCTTCTGGCCGGCGGCGCGCTCGCCCGCCGGCGGGAAACGCTCGACCAGCTCGGCGACCAGCGAGTCGGCGAACGCATCGAGCTCTTTCGTATCGAACCAGCCGGCGATCATGCGGGACGAATTATGCCAGCTACAATCGCCGGCACCGACATGAGCGACCCTGCGATGGATGCCGCGCTCGCGCACCAGCAGGCAGGACGGCTGCCGGAGGCGGAAGCGATGTATCGCCGCGTGCTCGCGCAGGAGCCGCGCAACCTGGCGGCGAACTACAACCTCGCGCTGGTGCTGCGCTCGCTCGGACGCCGCGACGAAGCCCTCGCCTGCCTCGCGCGCGTTGCCGCGCTGCAGCCCGACAACGCGCAGGCGCAGTACGGCTTCGCGCACGTCCTGCGCGAGGAGGATCGCCTCGAGGAGGCCGCCGCGGCGTTCCGCCGCGCCCTCGCGCTGCAGCCCGATTTCGCCGAAGCGCGCTGGTCGCTCGCCATGTGCGTGCTGCCGCGCGTCTACGGCCCGGGCGAGGACCCGGTGCGCGCCCGCGAGGCGTTCGCGCGCGAGCTCGCCGCGCTCGAGAGCTGGTTCGAGGAGCGGCCGGCGCTCGACGCCACCGGCGCGGTCGGCGTGGTGCAGCCCTTCAACCTCGCCTACCAGGAAACGAACAACCGGGAGCTTCTCGCGCGCTACGGTGCCCTGTGCAGCCGCCTCATGGCGCGCCGCCACGCGCAGCCGCTCCCCGCCCGCCGCGCGCGCGACGGCGTCGTGCGTGTCGGCGTCGTCTCGGCGCATTTTCGCAACCACTCGGTATGGAATGCGCTCACGCGCGGCTGGTTCGAGCACCTGGACCGCGCCCGCTTCGCGCTGCATGCGTTCCACCTCGGCACGCTGCGCGATGCGGAGACCGATGTGGCACGCGCGCGGGCGGCGAGCTTCGAAGAAGGCGAGCGCAGCCCGCAGCAGTGGGCCGATACGATCCGCCGCCACGCCCCCGATGTGCTGCTCTACCCCGAGCTCGGCATGGAAACGCTCGCCTGGAAGCTGGCGAGCCTGCGCCTGGCGCCGGTGCAGGCGACGACCTGGGGGCATCCGGAGACGAGCGGCCTGCCGACGATGGACTGCTACCTCTCGGCCGCCGGCCTCGAGCCCGCCGGAGCGCAAGAGCACTACACGGAAAGGCTGGTGACGCTGCCGCATCTGGGTTGCCACGTCGAGGCGCGCGCCACCGCGGCCGCGGCGCCCGACCTCGGGCGCTGGGGCATCGAGGCGGACGTGCCGTTGCTGCTTTGTCCCGGCGTGCCGTACAAGTACGCGCCGGAGCACGACGCGGCGCTGGTCGAGATCGCGCGCCGGCTCGGCCGCTGCCGGCTGGTCTTCTTCGCCTACGGCGCGCAGGGCCCCGTCGAGCGCCTGCAGCGCAGGCTGGAGGCCGCCTTCGCGTCCGCCGGGGTCGACTTTGCCGCGCACGTGAGCTTTCTGCCGTGGCAGCCGGCAGCGCAGTTCCAGGGCTGGCTCGAGCGCGCCGACGTGTTCCTCGACACCATCGGCTTTTCCGGCTTCAACACCGCGCTGCAGGCGATCCAGCGCGCGCTGCCGATCGTCACCGTCGAAGGCCGCTTCCTGCGCGGGCGCATGGCGAGCGGGGTGCTGCGGCGCATGGGGCTGGACGACCTGGTCGCGCGCTCCGCGCAAGAGTATGTCGAGCGCGCCGTGCGCCTGGTCGACGATCGGGCGTATCGGGACGATCTCAGGCGGCGCATGCGAGAGGGGCGCGAGCGCCTGTTCGGCGACCTGGCGCCGATCCGGGCGCTGGAGGAGTTCCTGCTCGCCGGCTAGGGCTGGTAGCCGGGAATCTTGCTTTCGTCCACGTCGTCGATCTGTTCCTTGTCGAGGAACAGATCGGCGTAGCGGCGGTACACCTTCCTGCGCACGAAGACGTCGAACAGGTCCGGGTCGACGTGGCCGTTGAGCCGCATGCGGCCGAGGATCTCGAGCGACTCCGACAGTGTCTTGCCCTTCTTGTAGGGACGGTCCTTGGCGGTGAGCGCCTCGAAGATGTCGGCGATGCCCATGCAACGCGCCTGCACCGACATCTGCTCGCGCGTCAGGCCCTTGGGGTAGCCCTTGCCGTCCATGCGCTCGTGATGGCCGCCGGCGTACTCGGGCACGTTGGAGAGGTGCTGCGGCCAGGGCAGCGCCTCCAGCATCTTGATGGTGGCGACGATGTGGTGGTTGATGATCTTGCGCTCGTCCTCGGTGAGCGTGCCGGCGCGGATGGTGAGGTTCTTCACCTCGTCCGCGGTGAGGAAGTCGGCCTCGTGGCCCGAGACGTCGCGCCAGCGGTAGGCGGCGATGCGCTTGACGCGCTCGATGTCGTCGTCCTTCATGCGCTCGCCGCCGATATTGCAGGCGTGCAGGAAGCGGCGGTCGTCCTCGAGCAGGCGCATGCGGTCGCGCACCTGGCGCTCGTCCATCTTCTTCCTCAGCGCCTCCAGCTCGAGATCGCGCTTGAGCACCTCGAAACGCGTATCGATGAGCTGGATGCGATCGTAGATCGTCTCCAGCTTGACCGCCTTGTCGACCACGTGCACCGGCGTGGTCACTTTGCCGCAATCGTGCAGCAGGCCGGCGATCTTCAGCTCGTAGCGATCCTTCTCGCTCATGGTGAAGTCCCTGAGCGGGCCGTCCTTGGTCTCGTTGACCGCCTCGGCGAGCAGCATGGTGAGCGTCGGCACGCGCTGGCAGTGGCCGCCGGTGTAGGGCGACTTCTCGTCGATCGCGGTGTTGATCAGGTTGATGAACGACTCGAACAGCTGCTCGAGCTGGATGATGAGGAGCCGGTTGGTGAGCGCGACCGCCGCCTGCGAGGCGAGCGACTCCGCCAGGCGCTGGTCCGAGGCGGAGAAGGCGACGATGTCCCCGGTGCGCGGGTCCTGCGCGTTGATCAGCTGCAGCACGCCGATGGTTTCGTGCTCGTGGTTGAGCATCGGCACGGTGAGGAAGGACTTGGAGCGATAGTTGTTTTTCTGGTCGAAGCCACGCGTACCGGAGAAATCGAACCCCTCTGCGGTATACGCGTCGGGGATGTTGACCGTCTTGCCCTTCAGCGCGACGTAGGCCGAGACGTTGTTGTAGTTCTCCTTGCCATCCTTGTAGAGCTGCACTGGATAGAACTCGATCTTGTTGCCGGTGGTACCGCCGAAATAGTACTTGCGCGAAGTCGTGCGCACGATCTCGAAGCGCAGGGTCTTCTTGTCCTCGCTTACGCGGTAGAGCGTGCCGCCGTCGGCACGGGTAATGGTCTTCGCGGCGGTGAGGATCGCCTCGAGCAGGCGGTCGATGTTGCGCTCGGCGGAGAGCGAGGCGCCGATCGCGTTGAGCTGCTCCAGGCGCTGGGCCAGGTCCTCCTCGGCGCTCGGCGCGAGCGCGGAGAGGCGGAGGCCCACGGTGCTGTCGAGCGTGCTGCTCATGCGCCGAAACCTCCTCCTCGCTCCTGCTTACTTCACGCAGACCGCTCGGACTTCCTTCATGTGAGTCACGCCCATCAGGCATTTCTCCATGCCGTCCTGCTTGAGCGTGCGCATCCCGTCCTCGAGGCACTGCGCGAGCATGTCGGCCACGCGCGCGTGCTCCTGGATCAGCTTCTTCAGCTTGTCGGTGGCGATCAGCAGCTCGTGCAGGCCGCAGCGTCCCTTGAAGCCCGAGCCGCCACACTTGTCGCAGCCGACCGGCTTGTAGAACGTAAGCTGGCCCTTGTCGTTGCCGTACTGCTTGATCCAGTCCTTGTACACCGCCTCCATCGAGCCTTTCGGGTCGGCCTTGAACCTGGAGGTGGCCATCAGCTCCTCGCAGTATTCGCGCAGGAAGGAGGTGAGCTCGGCCGACTCGGGCGTGTAGCCCTGCTTGCAGCTGCAGATGCGCTTCGCCAGGCGCTGCGCCAGGATGCCGAGCAGCGCGTCGGAGAAATTGAACGGATCCATGCCCATGTCGAGCAGGCGCGTGATGGATTCCGGCGCCGAGTTGGTGTGCAGCGTGGCGAATACCAGGTGGCCGGTGAGCGAGGCCTCGATGCCGGTGCCGGTGGTCTCCTTGTCGCGCATCTCGCCGACCATGATGATGTCCGGGTCGGCGCGCAGGAACGCCTTCATCACCACCGCGAAGTCGAGTCCCGCCTTCTTGTTCACCTGCACCTGGCGCAGGCCCTTTTGCGTGATCTCGACCGGATCCTCTGCGGTCCAGATCTTGGTATCCGGCGTATTCAGGTACTTCATCACCGAGTGCAAGGTCGTCGTCTTGCCGGAGCCGGTCGGGCCACAGACGAAGAACAGGCCGTAGGGCTTGCTGACCGTGGACTGCAGCTGGTCGAGGTTGCGAGCGGTGAAGCCCATCTTCTCCAGCGGAATCGGCTCACCAGCGGCCAGAATCCGCATGACGATGTCTTCGACACCACCAGCGGTCGGGATGGTCGCAACGCGCAGCTCGATGTCGAGGGGGCCGAACTTCTTGAACTTGATCTTGCCGTCCTGCGGGCGCCTTTTCTCCGAGATGTCCAGGTCGCACATGATCTTGAGGCGCGCAGCGATCGCGGCCCGGTAGCTCGCCGGGATCTCGATGTAGGGTCCCAGCGAGCCGTCCTTGCGGAAGCGGATCTCGGTCTTCGCCTTGCCCGGATAGGGCTCGATGTGGATGTCGGAGGCGCCCTGGTTGTAGGCGTCGATAATGACCTTGTTGACGAGCTTCACCAGCTCGTTGTCGGCGGCCGCGGAAACCTCGTCGTTGGCCCCCTCAATCGCCCCGGTGTCTTCCTCGCCCTCCATGTCCAGCAGCAGGTCGTCGACGCTGGTGTTGTCCGTGGGCATCGCCTCGGCGCCGTACAGCAGGTTGAGGGTCTCCTTGAAGTCCCTCTGCGTTGTGACCCGGTAGACCAGGCGTGCCTTGGGGAACACGTTGGAGGCGATGCGCGAGGAGCGGATGCGCTCGGGGTCGAGGCACAGCACCACCAGGCCTTCCTTGGTGTCGTCGATCGGCACCCACTGGTTGGACTCGACGTACTCGCGCTTGAGGTTCTTCAGCAGGTCGGCCGGCTTCACGCGGTCGGGCTTGTGCGGCTCGTAGGGCACGCCGAAGAACTTCGACAGCGCGGCGCCGATCGCCGGCAGCTTGACCTGGAACTCTTCGGTCAGCACCTGCTCGATGTCGAGCGCCTTCTTGCGCGCCTGGCGCGAGGCGAGCTCGAACTCGCCCGCCGACAGCACCGCGTCGGCGATCAGATAGTCGTACTTGGTCTTGACCAGTTGCGGCTTCTGCCGCTGGCGGAAAGCGATCGCCAGCGTCTGCGACAGCTCGGCCACGCCTTCCTCGGTCAGCGCGCCGAAGGGCACGCCGGCCTTGTTGTTGATGATCTGGATGACGCCGATCA
>Ga0075418_10009958_pt1 | contig 10649 bp, 11 predicted proteins | sample SoiMetdeltSBSDD2_FD_81776 | JGI IMG/M metagenome (GOLD analysis project Ga0075418, IMG submission 81776) | Bulk soil microbial communities from a Populus tree surrounding site in Tennessee, USA - Soil MetaG P. deltoides SBSDD2 | ecosystem: Environmental > Terrestrial > Soil > Tree plantation...
GCGCTCTTCCGATCTCAAGCCGGAGCATCGCCTCGTCACGGCGCTCGCCGAGGGCCAGCGGCTGGCCGCCGGCGTCCCGGCCGTCGTGGGAGGCTGGGGCCGCCTCGGCAACGTCGGCGACGGCAACATCTTGATGTCCCACGGCATCCCGACGGTGCAGTACGGCGCGGGCGACATCCGCATCTACAAGGAGTGGCCGACGCCGGACGAACGCGTTCCGCTGAGAGACCTGGTCACCGCGGCGCGGGCCATCGCCTACGCGACCCATCAGCTCTGCGCGTGAGCGCGAGGAGAGAGACCATGAGAACGATCGCCGCCGTCCTGCTGCTGCTCCTGAGCCCACTGGCGGCGTCCGCGCAGCCCAAGCCCGGCGGGAAGATCGTCCTGGCCGCGCGGCAGGACATCGACACGCTCGACCCGCACATCACGAACCGGGCCGCCACGCGCAAGATCCTGATCCAGTTCACCGACACCCTGACCGTGATCAATCCCAAGGACGGCAAGGTACTGCCGGGCCTCGCGGAGTCGTGGGACGTCGCCCGTGACGGCAAGAGCTACACCTTCCGGCTGCGCCGGAACGTGAAGTTCCACGACGGCACCCCCTTCGACGCGGCTGCCGTGAAGCTCACCTTCGATCGCATCCAGGAGCCCCTCGGCGCGCCGGGCGTGGCCCGCGCCTTCCTCGGGCCCTACGAGGGCGCCGACGTCGTCGACCCGAGCACCGTCCGCGTCCGCTTCAAGCAGCCCTACGCGCCGTTTCTGCGCATGGCCGGCCTGTCGCCGCTGGCCCCGCTGTCGCCGACGGCCGTGCAGAAGCTGGGGCAAGACTTCTCCCGCAAGCCGGTCGGGACCGGGCCCTTCATGGTGAAGGAGTGGGTGCCCAAGAGCCATGTGACCCTCGTGCGCAACCCCGACTACGCGTGGTCGCCCGCCATCGCCGCGCATCGCGGGCCCGCGTACCTCGAGGAGGTCACGTGGCGCTTCGTGCCCGAGGCCACCACGCGCACGGCCGTGCTGCAGACGGGCGAGGCGCAGATCGCGGAGGACCTGTCGTACGCCGACGTGGCGGCGCTGGAGCGCCAGCCCGAGGTACGCATCCTGCGCGGCGTGCCGGCCGGCACGCCGTGGACGATCTTCCCCAACGTCCAGCGCTTCCCGACCAGCGAGCCCGCCGTGCGACGGGCGCTGCACCACGCGATCAGCAAGGACGCCATCGTGCGCGTGGTCTTCCACGGCCAGAGCCAGGCGGCCGGCTCGCTCATCCAGCCGCCCACGCCCGGCTTCGTGCCGCTCGCCAAGGAGCTGTTCCCGTACGACCCGGCGCGGGCGAAGAAGATTCTGGACGAGGCGGGCTGGAAGCCCGGCGGCGACGGCATCCGCGTCAAGGACGGCAAGCGCCTGGAGATCCTGTGGATCTTCGGCACCAACAACGGGTACGAGGAGATGGCGCCGCTGATCCAGGGCATGGCGCGCGAGGTGGGCATCGACATCCAGCTGCGTGAGCAGCCGCGCGTGCAGATGTACGAGGCGTGGAAGAAGGGCGAGCACGGCATCGGTGAGCTGAACTGGTGGTTCCCCGACCCGTCGATCCTCACCACCAACTTCCACACGAGCCGGCTGCAGGCCTTCAACCCGACGCGGCTGTCCGACCCGGAGATCGACAAGCTCCTGGATCAGGCCTCCACGATGGTGGACGAGGGGCCGCGCATGGAGCTCTACCGCCGGCTCCAGCGGATGCTCCTGGAGATGGGCGCCGGCATCGGCCTCGTGGACCAGGTCACGGTGGTGGGCGTGCGCAAGGACGTCCAGGGCTTCGCCTTCAACGTGGTGACGTTCCCCGTGCTCTACGACGTCAGCCTGACGAGGTAGCGCTCGCTGTTCGCCTTCGTCCGGCGCCGCATCGTGCTGTCGGTGCCGGTGATCGTCGGCGTGTCGGTGGTGGTCTTCTCGATCATCCACCTGCTGCCCGGCGATCCCGTCCTCGCCATCCTGAGCGGCGCCAACGCCACCCCCGAGCAGGAGCGCGAGCTGCGCGCGCAGCTGCGGCTCGACGATCCGATCGTCGTGCAGTACGCGCGGTTCCTCGGTCGTGCCGTGGTCGGCGACTTCGGCCGCTCGATCTTCAGCCGGCGGCCGGTCATCGAGGAGATCGTCGAGCAGCTACCGAGCACGCTGGAGCTGGCGGGGACGGCCCTCGTCATCGCCGTCGCGGTGGGGCTGACGCTCGGGGTGCTGGCCGCGGTCTGGCGCGACTCCTGGATCGATCGCGGCGCCATGCTGATCGCGCTCGGCGGCGTCTCCATGCCGAGCTTCTGGCTTGGCCTGCTGCTGATCTTCGTCTTCTCGCTGCAACTCGGCTGGCTGCCCGCCACGGGGCAAGGGGGCGTGAGCCGCCTGCTGCTCCCGGCCGCCACCATCGGCCTCAACTACTCCGCGGTGATCGCGCGCCTGGTGCGCTCGAGCCTGCTCGAGGTCCTCGGTAACGGCTACATCGCGACGGCGCGCGCCAAGGGGCTCTCGGAGTGGGGCGTCACGCTCAAGCACGCGCTGGGCAACGCCCTCATTCCCGTGACGACGATCATCGGCGTCCAGCTCGGCAATCTGCTCGCCGGCACCATCATCGTGGAAACGGTCTTCTCGCGCCGGGGCATGGGGCGGCTCGCCGTCACCGCCGTGCTTGACAAGGACTACCCGCTCATCCAGGGCGTGGTGCTCGTGAGCGCGCTGGGCTACGTGCTGACCAATCTGCTCGTGGACCTCTCGTACTCGGTGCTGGATCCGCGCATCCGGCACCGGGAGGCGGCCAAGGCGTGAGGCTGCCACGCCTGCTCCCCCGGCGGAAGTCGGCCCTCGCCGGGGCCGTCGTCCTCGCCGCCGTCGCCCTCACCGCGCTGCTGGCGCCCGCGCTGGCGCCCTACGACCCGATCAAGGTGCGACCCGCCGCGGCGCTGTCACCGCCGTCGCTGGCGCATCCGTTCGGGACCGACCAGTACGGGCGGGATATCCTCAGCCGCGCCATCACGGGCGCGCGACTCTCGCTGCTCACGGGCCTCGGCGCCGTCGTGGTGGCGCTGGCCGCCGGCGTCGTGGTCGGTCTGACCTGCGGCGTGATCGGCGGCTGGACGGATCTGCTCGTGATGCGCGTGGTCGACATCATGATGGCCTTTCCCGGCATCCTCATGGCGCTCGTCGTGGTGGCCGTGCTCGGCCACGGCACCGTGAACGTGATGCTGGCGGTGGGCGTGTCACTGATCCCGACCTTCGTGCGGGTGGTGCGCGGTGACGTGCTCTCGGTGCGCGAGAATGCCTACGTGGAGGCGGCGCGGGCGCTGGGCTGCTTCCCGGCGCGCGTGGCGCTGCGGCACGTGCTGCCCAACGTGGTGGCGCCGATCATCGTGATCTCGACGGTGGCCATCGCCTGGGCGATCATCCTCGGCGCCTCGCTGAGCTTCCTCGGCCTGGGCCCGCGGCCCCCGATCCCCGAGTGGGGCATCGACCTCAGCAACGGCCGCAACTACCTCCTGCGCGCGTGGTGGATCTCCTCCGTGCCGGGCTTCTGCATCATGCTCACGGTGGTGGCCGTCAACCTCGTGGGCGACGCGCTGCGGGACGAGCTCGACCCGCGGGTGCGCTCGCTCGCGAATCTCTGACCGTCGGGGCCCGCCCCTCAGGATCGGCTGGGCAGGCCTCACGGCGGCATGGACATGTGCACAACATGCTGATAGGTTGGGAACATGCCGAAGATGATCCAGCTCCGCCACGTGCCGGACGAGCTCCACCGGAAGCTCAAGGCGCGTGCCGCCCTGGAGGGGCTCTCCCTTTCCGACTACCTCCTCCAGGAGGTACGCCGGGTCGCCGAACGGCCGACGCTCGTGGAACTGCAGCACCGGCTCGCTCAGCGTACCGCCGTCATGCCGCGCGTTTCCCCAGCCAAGGCCGTGAGGGCGGAGCGGCAGGGGCGGTGATCGTCGTCGACGCTTCGGCGATCCTCGAGGTCCTGCTCAACACGCCGGCCGGGACTCGGGTCAGCCAACGGCTCTTCACTCCGGGCGAGACCCTGCACGCCCCTCACCTTCTGGATCTCGAGGTGGCCCAGGTTCTCCGCCGATATGTGCGGGCCAGGGAGCTGGACTCCGCTCGAGGTCTGGAGGCGCTCGAGGACCTGGCAGACCTCCCGCTCACTCGCTACCCGCACGGCCTGCTCCTGCCCAGGATCTGGAAGCTGCGCGGGAACGTGACCGCGTACGACGCCGCCTACGTGGCGCTCGCCGAGGGACTTGCCGCCCCGCTGGTGACACGCGATGCCACACTCGCCTCGGTGCGAGCTCACCGCGCGAGGATCGAGCTCTTCTGAAGTCGTCGCATCGCGTCGCGATGGCCTGGCCCGGGCTCTCGACCCGACTCGACGAGACAACCATGCGCGACCCATACGCCACGTCCGAGGAAGCCGCATGGCGGGACACCCGCCCGTCCGCATCGGCCTGATCGGCGCAGGTAGCATCGCGCGCGCGCACACCATCGCGTACGCCAGTGCGCGGACCTACTGCGGTCCCGAGGTCCCCGAGGTCCGCCTCGTCTGGCTGGCCGACGTCGACGCGACGCTCGCGAAGGCGGCCGCCGCGCGGCTCGGCTTCGAGGCGTGGACCACCGACTGGGAAGCGGTCGTGGCGAGCCCCGACGTGGACCTCGTCAGCATCGTCACGCCCAACTCTCTGCACGCGCCGATGGCGATCGCGGCCGCCGCGGCGGGCAAGCACGTGTTCTGCGAGAAGCCACTGGCCGCCACCGCCGCCGAGGGGGAGCGCATGTACCGGGCGACGGCGGCGGCAGGCGTCGTCCACGCCGTCGACTTCAACTACCGCAAGGTCCCCGCGGTGCGGTTCATCGCCCGGCTGGTCGGCGAGGGCCGCATCGGCGAGGTCCGGCAATTCCGCGGAGTCTTCCTGCAGGACTGGGGGAACGAGGCGCGGCTGCCGCGATCGTGGAAGTTCGCGGCCGCGGGGGCCGGCGCCGGTGCGCTCGCCGGGGTGGGCAGCCACGTGATCGACCTGGCCCGCCACCTGGTGGGCGAGTTCGAGCGGGTCGCCGCGACGACGGCGACCTGGATCGCGCAGCGTCCGGTCGCGACGACGTCGCGCGCCTTCGAGGCGGTGCGCGGCGAGACCGCGACCGCCCCGGTCGACGTGGACGACAGCGCCTACTTTCTCGGCCGGTTCGCGGGAGGCGCCATCGGCACGTTCGAGCTGAGCCGCTGCGCGCCGGGAAGGAAGAACCACCTGGCGCTCGAGATCCACGGCAGCCGCGGGTCGATCGTCTACGACTACGAGCGGGCCAACGAGGTGCAGGTGTGCCTGGACGACGACGTGGAGACCGCCGGCTTCCGGCGCGTCCTCATGGGCCCGGCGCAGGACGACAACGCCCTGCTGGCCTTTCCCGGCCTCGGCGTCGGATTCGCGGAGAGCATCGTCTTCCAGGTCCGCGACCTCCTCGTCGCCGTCGCCGGCGGGCCGTCAATGACGCCCGACTTCTACGACGGCTGGCGCGCCCTCGCGGTGGCCGAGGCCGTGCTCGCCGCCGCAGACCGGGGCTGGGTGACGGTGGCGCCTCCCCCCGCGCGAGGGGCATGAGCGGCGTGACGCCGCGCTTCGGCGGCCGGGTCGCCGTCGTGACCGGCGCCGGCGCTGGGCTCGGCGCCCTCTACGTCGCGGCCCTCGCGCGCGAGGGCGCGGCGGTGGTCGCCGTGGACCGTGACGCCGTGGGGGCCGAGCGCACGGCGGCGGCGACCCGGGCCGCCGGGCACGAATGCCGGGCCGTCACGGCGGACTTGGCCCGGGCGGACGAGGTCGCCCGGATGGCGGAGGCCGCGCTCGGCTGGCAGGGGCGCATCGACGTCCTCGTCAACAACGCCGGCGGCGGCTCGTCGGAGACGGCGAGCGCCACGACGCTCGCGGAGGAAGACGCCGCCTCCTGGGACGCCCTCGTGGACGCCAACGTCAAGACCGCGTTCCTGTGCACGCGCGCCGTCGCCGAGGCGATGAAGCGGGCGCGCTACGGCCGGATCGTGAACGTGTCGTCGCGCGCCGCCCGCGTGAACGACGCCATCGTGCCGCAGTCGCCCGCGTACACCGCCGCCAAGGCCGGGGTGATGGGGCTGACGCGCTTCGCCGCGCGCGAGCTGGGGCCCTTCGGCGTGACCGTTAACTGCCTCGTGCCGAGCCTCACCCTCAGCGGGCCCGTGCTCGAGGCCTACTGGGAGCGCTGGGGCGAGGCGGCGCGGGAGCGCTACGTGCAGCAGGTGGCCCTGCGGCGCCTGCCCCGGCCCGAGGAGATCGTGTCGGCGCTGCTCTTCCTCGCGAGCGACGAGAGCAGCTACGTCACCGGCGTGTGCCTCGACGTCAACGGTGGCTCGTTCATGGCATGAGGCTGCTGATTCCATTCCCGGCGGGCGGCTCGACGGAGTTCACCGCGCTGACGCTGGCGGGCCCGCTGAGCCAGGTCCTCGGCCAGCCGGTGGTCGTCGAGGCGCGCGTGGGCGACGCGGGGATCGTCGCGCTGCGCGAGCTGGCCCGCGCGGCCGCGCCGACCCTGATGGTGGGCAGCGTCAACACCAACTCGATCGCGCCCGTCGTCTTCGCGGAGCGGATCGACTTCGACTACGACGGCGCCGTGCGGCCGGTGGCGCGACTCGTCGAGTTCCCCAGCGTCGCGGTCACGCGGCGTGCGGTCCTCGCCGAGACGCTGCCGGCGTTCATCGCGCACGCGCGGCGGCAGTGGGGACGGATCCGCAACGGCACCGACTGGATCGGCAGCTATCCGGACATCGACGCCGCACGCCTGGGTCGGGTCGCGGGCATCGAGGTGGTGAATCTCGCCCGCGACGGTGGCGCGCTGGGGTTGCTCGACGCCCTGGTGGCCGGCGAGGTCGACCTCCTCTTCCTCAACGTGCGGACCGCCGCCATGGGGATCAGCGCCGGCACCATCCGGCCACTCGCGGTGACGGGACCGCGGCGGCTCGAGCGCTGGCCGGACGTCCCGACCATGGCCGAGAGCGGGTTCCCCGGCATCGGTATCACGCACTGGCACGGGCTCTTCGCGTCGCGCGAGGTGGCGCCGGACACGCTGCGGGCGCTGTACAAGGCCTCGGTCGACGCGCTGGGCGCGCCCGCCGTGCGCGACGCCTTCCGCGACGCCGGGGCGCTGTTGAACCCGAGCGCTTCCCCCGAGGAGTTCGCCGCTGACCTGCGCGCGGAGATGGCACGGTGGCGCGCCGTGCGCGCCGAGATTGGCCTGGCACCAGGCGCCTGACCCGCGACGTCGCCTACCGACGGGCGGCGATCAAGAGGTCCCCTCGTTCATGCAGCGCAGCGTGGGGAGACTCTGACCGACATCACGAGCGAGCAGTGTCTCTGGTTCCTGTAGGGCTGGGGCGAAACGGCAAGACGACGTTCGTGAATGCTATACGGGCTGTGCTCGGTGACTACGCGGCCGCCGTTCCCGCGTCTACCCTCATGGTGAAAGCCCATTGGCGACGACAAGCGAAATGATGTCGCTCGGCTTCGTGGGGCGCGGTTCGTGGCAGCGAACGAGGCTGACGACGGCAGTTGCCGTTGCTACGGCCGGATCCCCGAGGGGATCTGGCAGTCCGAAGGATCAGGACCAACTCCCCGCCATCTCGAGCCTCGCACCAGACGCCGTCAGAAATCCGAGCGATCCCACCGTAGTTCGCGCCTGAGCGAGCAGCGCCGTGGCAACCTCGACCCGTCGAGTCAGCCCCGGCGCGCACATTCGATTTCTCGTCCCTGCCGCGTGAGACCCCGGTACCCCAAAAGTTGCGGGCCCCTGTCCACCTCGTGCGCGAGCGGCTCGGCGAGGCGCACAGAAATTCGACCTTTCCAGAACTTCACACCGGAGGAGAACGCATCGCATGGTCGTTCACCCGCCGTTGTCCCCTGCGGAGGATCTCGCTCGGCTCCGAGCGAAGTACCCCGGGGGGCCTGATCTGCACAAGTCCGCTTCCGTGCACCCACCGCGTGATCGTCACAACGCGCGCGGGGTACACGAAATCGAATACTACCGAAGAGCATCGCCGCACGTACGTCTGCGCCGAGTGCCGGTACGACGCCGCCGAGCGTGCTCGCATCGCCGCCAGGCAGGCCGAGGCCGAGCAGGCGCGCAAGACCGGCGAATCGCCCCGAGCCGCCAGGAGGCTCCAGAAACGCGCAGAGGAGCCGACTCGTGCTGCGGCCGGTACCCCAAGGATCGGCCGTTTCGATGTCCGCAAGACCATGACGTGGTTGACTTGAATCTGATCTACACGACGCGGCCCGGCATGGGGGTCAACGAGCCGGAGCCGGAGGTCCTGCATTCACTCGACATACGGCCCGACGGAGAGCCGCTCAGCGCGCGTGGCGCGCTCGTAGTACGCCGTCGCCTCACCTGTCGCGCAAATACACTTGACCTGATTCGCCCCCCGCACCACGATCCCTGCATGGACCGCCGCCGCTTCGTGCGGACGTCGCTGGCCGGTGCGCTGGCCGTGCCGTTCGCCGCGGAGGCACAGCGGATGCAGCCCCAGCGAGTCGCATTTCTGACGCTCAATCCCCGCTCGGGGACGGCTGCGATGACGCTCAACGCCCTCCGGGAAGGGTTCAAGGAACTCGGGTACCGAGATGGTGAGAACCTTGTGCTTGAGCATCGGTTCGCCGACGGGAATCGCGAACTCCTTCGCCCCTTGGCGCTGGACTTGCTGAAGCTCCAGCCAGCGGTGATCGTGACGTTCGGCACGCCGGCGACCGAGGTGGCAAAGAACACGACACCTACGGTGCCCATCGTGTTCATCGGTGTGGGCGACCCCATCGGCTCCCAATTCGCAGAGAGTCTCGCCCGACCTGCCGGCAGACTGACCGGGTTCTCTTTCGTCGGGCCCGAGTTGGCAGGCAAGAATCTGGAGTTACTCAAGCTGGCCGTCCCGGGAGCATCGAATATCGCTGTGCTGGTGGCGGGCGATCCGGAGCGGCCTCTCACGCGAACAGTGTGGAGCTCGCTGGAGCAGGGAGCTCGTACCCTTCACGTGAGACTTCAGCGATTCCAGGTTCCGAGCCGGGTCGAGCAGCTCGACGAAGCGCTCGCTAGCATGGCGGCTCGACGCCCGCATGCTCTCCTCACACTCAACGACCCTCTCTTCTTTGCCCACCGGGCCCGAATCCTGTCCGCTGCCGACCGGCTCCACTTGCCCACCATGTTCCAAACGAAGCAATACGCCGTGGAAGGCGGTCTGCTCGCTTACGCGCCGGATTACGCGGACCAGGGGAAGCGTGCGGCGCAGTACGTTGAAAGGATCCTGAAGGGGGCCCACCCCGGCGATCTCCCCGTCGAGCAGCCGACGCAATTCGAGTTGGTCATCAACCTCAAGACCGCCAAGGCCCTCGGCGTCACGATCCCACCGTCGCTGCTGGCGAGGGCGGACCAGATCATAGAATGATAGACCGGCGGGCGTTCATCGTCGGTGGTGTGGCCGCGGTCGCCGCGCCGATCGCCGCTGGGGCGCAGCAGACTGGGAAAATCTACCGGATCGCGACCCTGCACACCACGGTGCCGGAAGACGCCTCCGAGCGAGTGACAGCGTTCGAGCGTAGCCTCGCGGAGCTCGGCTATGTCGAGGGTCGCAACGTCGCGTTCGTGCATCGGTACTCCGGCCCCGAGGTAAAACGCCTCGGCGACTTAGCGTCCGAGCTGGTCCTTGCCGGAGTCGACGTCATCGTGACTTCCACCAACCCCAGCACCGTCGCCGCAATGAAAGCGACAACTACCGTTCCAATTGTGATGACCATCGCTGTCGAGCCGGTGGCGGCGCGTCTCGTCAAGAGCATCACAAAGCCAGGCGGCAACGTGACTGGCCTCACATTCGACGTGGACCGGCACAGCTCGCCGCGAAGCGCCTGGAGATCCTCAAGCAACTCGTCCCGTCGCTGGTCCGTGTTGCGGTCCTCTGGAATCCCACCTACGAGCCGGGAACCCTGCGGTTCAAAGGGACGGAAGAGGCCGGTCGGAAGCTCGGAGTGGCGATCGTTTCGCTACCACTGACAGATCCGGATCACGTGGATCGCGTTTTCGCCGAGGCGCGCCGGATGCGGGTTGAAGCCATCACGGTCTTGTCGGACCCGGTGACCTTCACACGACGGGCGCAGATCTTGGATCGGGCGATCCGGTACCGTCTTCCCGCCATCTACGCGCTGCGGGAGTTTGTCGCGGACGGCGGACTGGTCTCTTACGCCACCAGTTTGATAGGCCAGTATCGTCGGGTTGCGCTCTATGTCGACAAGATCCTCAAGGGGGCTAAGCCCGGCGATCTTCCGGTCGAGCACCCCATCGCGTTCGAGCTGTGGATCAACCGCAAGGCCGCCCGTGCCATCGGCCTCACGATCCCGCCGTCGCTGCTGGCGCGGGCGGATCAGGTCATCGAATAGTGGACCGGCGGGTCTTCCTGATTTCGCTCACCAGTTTCCTCGCCGCGCCGCTCGCCGCCGAGGCACAGCAGGCCAGGATCTACCGAGTCTCCCTCTTTCACGTAAGCCTCGATCATGTGCCGCCGTCGCTCGACGGCCTGCGCGACGGGCTCACGGCGATGGGCTACGAAGAAGGCAAGAACC
>Ga0075418_10009961_pt1 | contig 10647 bp, 7 predicted proteins | sample SoiMetdeltSBSDD2_FD_81776 | JGI IMG/M metagenome (GOLD analysis project Ga0075418, IMG submission 81776) | Bulk soil microbial communities from a Populus tree surrounding site in Tennessee, USA - Soil MetaG P. deltoides SBSDD2 | ecosystem: Environmental > Terrestrial > Soil > Tree plantation...
AGGACGCGCTGCTCGAGTCGACCCGGGAGGCGCTCGGCGACCAGCTGCGCACCTGGCTCGTCCGGCTGGCCACCGTGGACCCCGGCCGGCTCGAGGACTTCCTGCAGATCCACCACCTCGGTGTGAAGGCCCTGGCACTGCACGACGTAGAGATGCTGCGGCTGGTCGACCAGTGGTGGCCGATGGAGACGAACGCGGGCCGGATGACGCTCCGCGAGTTCCGTGAGCGGTACGGCACGGTCCGCTACTGCGCGACGATCGACGAGTTCCGCCAGCTCGCCGCCGTCGCCGCCGCGCAGGGGCTCGGGGTCGTCAACGGTGGGTACACGTACGACTCGGAGATCATCGAGCGGCTGCCGGACCTGGACCGGGCGATCCTCGTCGACCGGCTCGACCCGAGCGACCTCACGACCCGGTTCGACGCGCTCGACCCCGCGACCGAGCTGGCGCTACGCCCGTTCCTGACCTCGGCCCAGGCCGCGCTCGACCGGCTCGGCTGCGAGGTGGTGATCCGCGAGTACGAGCCGATGGGGCTGCCCGCGCTGTACCTCGTCGACCGGCACGCCGCCTTCCAGCGGCAGCTGCGCGAGACCAGGCACCGGGTCGACGAGGTGTGGGCCGGGGTGCTCGCGGCGTTCGAGGAGGCCGAGGCCGAGACCCGGCCGCAGCTGGTACTCAACCACCGCAACGCGCTGGTCCGCCGCGTGATCGCATTGCCCGGCGCCGAACTCGTCGCGCTCGCCGTCGAGGCGCTGTACGGTCAGGCGCTGCTGCTCGGCCACCACCCGTTGCGTCCGGTCGACGCGGCCCTGCTCAACCGGTCGTTCCTGGGCCTGCTGGACCACGCCGTTCCGGAAGAACCGACGCCATGACGCCCGACGAACTGGACCGGATGATTCGGCAGAGCTGGTCGATGCCGCCCGGCGCGGGCCGGATCGCAGCGGCCGAGGAGGCGGTACGGCAGGCCGACGCACTCGCCGACCCGAACCTGGCGTTCGACGCCCGCATGGCGGCCACCGAGGCGTACCAGCGCGGAGGCGAGCCGGCCAAGACGTTCGTCACGTTCTCCTGGTGCCTGGCCGAGTACGACCGCAACCCCGGCGAGCGCAGCCGGTGGGACGCCCACCTGTTGCTGTGGTTCTTCAAGTACGTCGTCTCGTCGCTGACCAGATTCCCCGAGGTGCCGCTCGACCGCACCTACGCCGTGCTCGACGACATGCAACGCCGGTACCTCGCCGGCGGGCACAGCCTGCACGCCGTGTACCAGCACCGCTGGGTGGTCGCACACCACCTCGGGGACACCGACGCCGCCGCGTCCTGGTACGAGAAATGGTGCGCCGCCCCGCGCGACGACAACTCCGACTGCGTGGGCTGTGACCCCACGTCGAAGGTGACGCACCTGTCGTCGACCAAGCGCTACGAGGAAGCGGTCGCACTCGCCGTACCGGTGCTGGCCGGCCAGCTCACCTGTGACGAGCAGCCGCAGGCGATCCTCACCGAGCTGCTGACGCCGTACCTGCGTACCGGCAGACTCGACGAAGCACGCGATGCGCACCGGCGGTCGTACCGGGCCCTTCGCGGCAACCTGGCGGATCTCGGCAGCATCTCCAGCCACGTACGGTTCTGCGCGGTCACCGGCAACGAACCGCGGGCTCTGGAGATCGTCGAGCGGCACCTGGACTGGCTGGACCGGGCGCCGTCCCCGCATTCGGAGATGTACTTCGCCGCGGCCGCCGGCATGGTGCTGCGCCGGCTCGCCGCCAGCGGCCACGGTGATCTGCCGGTACGCCGCCGCGAGCAGAGCGCGGCCGAGGTCGGCGAGGAGCTGGCGGCCCGCGCGATCGCGATCGCGCAGCGGTTCGACGCCCGCAACGGGACGACCCACCAGAGCGACCTGATCGCCCAGTGGCTGGATCTGGCGCCGGACTACCCCCAGGTCTCCCTGGCCACGGTCCGGTCGCGGCCCGCCGCGTCCACCGTGTCCGCCGGGCCGGAGCCCGACGATGCCGAGCCGCTCGAGCTAGACGTACCGCCCGCCGCGACCCCGGACGAGGTCCTCGGCCTGGCCGAGGACAGCTACGCACGAGGCATGGACCAACGGGCGTACGCGCTGTGGCAGCTGTTCGACGAGCGGTTCACCGGTACCGAGCTGACCGCGTTGCAGCAGGGCCGCCGGGCGGACGGCGCCGGCCTGGCCGCGGTCGGCGACACCCGCCGCACGGCCGAGGCCGAGGAGGCATGGCAACGGGCGATCGCCCGGTACGCCGAAGCCGGCGACGTGAACCGGGAGCAGATCGCCCGCGGCCGGCTCGGTCTCACGCTGTGCCAGACCGGCCGGGTGGCCGAGGGCCTGCCGATGGTCGAGACGTCCACGGCGTACGTCGCCGACCACGGTGACCCGGTCAGCCAGGGGTCCGCCCACCGCCGGTTGGCCGTGGCGATGTTCTGCGCGCAGCGCCCGGCAGACGCCCTGGCCGCGGTGGACCGGGCGACCTCGTTGCGCGCGAGCGCGCTGGATCCGGCCTTCGAAGCGCACCTCGCGTTGGTGCGCGCGCAGTGTCTCGGTGGGCTGGAACGGCTCGACGAGTGCGCCGCCGCGGCCGAGGAAGCCATCGAGCTGTTCCGGGTGCAGGGCGACCCGGATCCGATGGCGGCCGCGATCATGGTGCTGGGCGTGGCGAAGGAAGCCGGTGGGGACGAGAACGCCGCGCAGGCCGCGTACCTACGGGCGGCGGAAGCGGCTCACAACCCCGGTATGCGCGCCGAGGCGCGGACCCGCCGGGCCCGCCTGCTGGCCGGCACGCCGCAGGCCGCCGACGCGATCGACGACCTCGTCGACTGGCTGAACCGAGCCGTCGCGAACCCGTCCGAGGCCGACCAGGCAAGGTACTTCCTCGGCGCGGCCCTGCTCAACGCCGGCCGCACGGCCGAGGCGGCGGAGAACGCCGAGGACGCCCTGGCCGGGTTCGAGCGGCGGGGTGAACAGCCCGCGGTCGATCAGACCCGGCGGCTGCTGTACGCGGTATACCGGCAGCTCGACGAGCCCGACCAGGCGTTGGCTCAGCTCGACGAGCTGCTTACCAGCCCGTACGTCAGCGACGCCGCGGAACGCGGACACCTGCACGAAGAGGCGGCAAGCATCCTGTACCGCCTGGACCGGGACGCGATCGCGGCACAGCGGTTCCACTCGGCGGCGACCGCGTACAGCGTCGCCGGCCTGAGCCTGGACAAGGCCCGGGCGCTGCGCCGGCGGGCGCTCGCACTGCGCTGGTCGGGCGATCCCGACGCCGCGGTCGAACTGCTGCCCGAGATCGACGCGCTGGTCGAAGGCCTTCCGGTCGACCCCGCGGAGGCGCCGGAGGCGGTGTTCGAGCGGGCGATGCTCGCCTATGACGGGGCGAAGCTGATGATCGACGCCGGTCGGTTCGAGGAGGCGCTGGCCCGCATCGTCACAGCGCCGGCATACTTCCGGTCGATCGAGGCGTTCGGTGAGGCGGTCGCCGCCGAGCTGGTCCTGGGCGAGGTACTGCTCCGCCTCGATCGGCCCACGCAGGCCGAGTCCGTGCTCCGCCCGGTGCTCACCGGCCTGCCCCGCGACGCCAGCGCGCTACCGCACGCCGCCTGGCTGCTGGCCGCCGCGCTGCAGGATCAGGGGCGCGAGGAGGAGGCGGCCGCGCTGCGGGCGGAGTACCACCTGGCCGATGATTGAACGCTCGTTAAGGTGAGACCTTGACGCCGGGTTAGGCTGACCACGTGAGCGTTGACCAGCAAGTAACAAGCCTCCGGAGGCGGTCCCGGCGGGAGGAGATCCTGCAGATCGCGGTCGGCCTCTTCGCGGCTCGCGGCTACCACGGCGTCTCGATGGACGACATCGGTGCCGCGGCGGGGGTCACCGGGCCAGCGCTGTACCACCACTTCGCCGGCAAGGAGGCCATGCTGGTCGCGGCGCTGATGCCGGTGAGCGAAGGGCTGATGACCGGCGGGCGGGCCCGGGTGACCAGCCATCCCGACGACCCCCGCGCGGCGCTCGAGTCGCTGGTCGACTTTCACGTGGACTTCGCCCTCGCCAACCCGGCCGTCATCGCATTGCACCTGCACGAGCTGGACCGGATGCCGGAGGAGCCCCGGCGGCAGATCAGGCGCCTGCAACGGATCTATGTCGAAGAGTGGGTCACCGTGCTGACCGCGGTGCGGCCGGAGCTGGTCGCGGCCGAGGCGCGGGTGCTCGCCCACGCCGCGTTCGGCCTGATGAACTCGACACCCTTCCTCGGTGGCGAGGTCGACCGGGGTCGGCGCGCTACTCTGCTGCGCGCGGCGGCACTCGCCGCGTTGCTGGAGGGCACTGTCGAATGATCGAGTCACTGCTCGTCGCGAACCGCGGCGAGATCGCCCGCCGGATCATGCGTACCGCCCGGCGGCTCGGGGTCCGCACGATCGCCGTGCACTCCGAGGTGGACGCCGCGCTGCCGTTCGTCACCGAGGCGGACGAGGCGATCCTGCTCGGCCCGCCGCAGTGCTACCGGGACGTCGACGCGATCATGGCTGCCGCCAAGTCGACCGGCGCGCGGGCGATCCACCCCGGCTACGGCTTCCTCGCCGAGAACGCCGAGTTCGCCCGTACCGTCGAAGCCGCGGGCCTGGTCTGGGTCGGACCCGGCGCCGACGCGATCGCCGCGATGGGCGACAAGATCAATGCGCGCGACCTGATGGCGGCGGCCGGCGTGCCGGTCGCGCCCGGCACCACCGACCCGGCCGAGGCCGCCGCGATCGGCTTTCCGGTGATGGTCAAGGCGGCGGCCGGCGGCGGCGGCATGGGCATGGCGGTCGTGGCCGACGAGTCGGCGCTGACGGCCGAGTACGAGAAGGTGCGCGGGTTCGCCGCGCGCATGTTCGGCGACGAAGCCGTGTTCTTCGAGCGGTACTTCCCGCGCGTGCGTCACGTCGAGGTGCAGATCCTGGGCCTGGCCGACGGGCGCGTGGTGGCGCTCGGCGAGCGCGAGTGTTCGGTGCAGCGGCGCAACCAGAAGCTGGCCGAGGAGTCGCCGTCTCCCGCGGTGTCGCCGGAACTCCGGGAGCGGGTGCTCGCGGCGGCGGTACGCGCCGGTGAGGCGGTCGGCTACCGCAACGCCGGTACCGTCGAGTGCCTCCTTGCGCCCGACACTGGCGAGTTCTTCTTCCTCGAGATGAACACGCGGCTGCAGGTCGAGCACCCGGTGACCGAGCTGATATTGGGCATCGACCTCGTCGAGGCGCAGCTGCGGGTGGCCTCCGACCTGCCCGTCGAGGTGCCCACCGAGAGCCGCGGGCACGCGCTGGAGCTGCGCGTCAACGCCGAGGACCCGAAGCGGTTCCTGCCCGGCCCGGGCGCGATCACCCACTGGGTGGAGCCGACCGGCGAGGGCGTGCGGGTCGACGCCGGCTACGGGCCCGGTACGACGGTCACGCCGCACTACGACTCGCTGATGGCGAAGCTGATCGTGTACGGGGCGGACCGCGCCGAGACGCTGGCCCGTGCCCGGGACGCGGTGGCGGGCTTCGAGATCACCGGTCCCAAGAACAACCTGCCGTTCTTCGCCGAGTTGCTCGACAACCCCGAGTTCGTGTCGGGCGACTACGACACCGCTTTGGTGGGACGGATGCGATGACACGCGTCGAGATCCGGGAGGTCGGGCCGCGCGACGGGCTGCAGAACGAGGACCCGGTACCGACCGCCGCCAAGGTGGAGCTGCTGGATGCGCTGTCGCGTACCGGTGTGCGGCGCATCGAGGCGGTCTCGTTCGTCCACCCGAAGGCGATCCCGCAGATGGCCGACGCGGACGAGGTCTGGGCGGCCGCCGACAAGAGTCCGGACGTGCGCTACTCCGCGCTGGTGCCCAACTCCCGCGGCGCACGGCGCGCGCTCGACGCCGGCTTCCGGGAGATCGAGGTCGTCGTCTCCGCGTCGGACACGCACAACCGCAAGAACGTCAACAGGAGTACCGAGGAGTCGCTGGACGACATCGCGTCGCTCATCGAGATGTTGCATGCCGAGGGCGCCACCGCCGAGGTCATCGTGTCCACGAGCTTCGGCTGCCCGTACGAGGGCGACATCGCCCCGTCCCGGGTCTCGTCCATTGTGGACAGAGTGGTGGCGGACGGGGCCGACCGGGTGGCTTTCGGGGACACCACGGGCATGGCGACGCCGCGCCGCGTGCGGGAGGTCGCCGCCGTCGTGCGCGAGCGCCATCCCGACGTTCCGCTCCTCATGCACTTTCACAACACGAGGGGTACCGCGCTCGCCAACATCCTGACCGCGTTCGACTACGGCATCACCGAGTACGACGCGAGCGTCGGTGGCCTGGGCGGTTGCCCGTACGCGCCCGGCGCCACCGGAAACGTGGCCACCGAGGAGGTCGTGCACATGCTGCACGACATGGGTATCGACACCGGCATCGACCTCGAGGCTCTGCTCGAAGCCGCCCGGCTGGCGGAAAGAATTGTCGGTCGCGAACTGCCATCGGGAGTGTTGCGCGCGGGTCCACGTACTCGCACAATTCGCTCGTAATGCGCGTGTCTCTTTTATCGCCCGCCTCGTTGTATCGGACATGACGCAAACGCAGGGCGAGCGTGTGAAGCGCGCGGCCCTGCGTTGTGGCGTCCGGGCCATCGTCGTCGCCGGCTTCGCGTCGGCCGCCTGGCTCCTGTCCTCCGCCGCGGCACACGCCGCTCCCGCGGAGCAGGACGCCACCGCGCCGGCCCAGCTCGACCTCCCCGTGCTCCGCCTGGTGGCCGACCTCGACCACGAGGTACTCGGCACGAACCTGTTGACGCCGGCCCCCGCCGCGACGCCCGAGGCTCCCGCCCGGACCGTCGCGGACGTGCCGTGCCTCGACGGTACCGAGTGCGTGAGCGCGGTACCCGTGCCGGACCAGCAGCCAGCACCATCCGCTGGTGGCCTGGCGCGCGTACTGCAGGGAATCGCCGCGCCGCTCGGTCTCGGCGATGTGGTGACCGTGACCACCACCCTGGTCAGCCCGCTGACCCGGGCACTGGATCCGGTCATCGACCCGCTGGAACCGGTGCTGCGCCCGGTGACGTCCACATTGGACGCTTCGGTGTCCGGCGCGCGGATCGGCCGGCTCAAGGCAGCCGCCGCACCGCGTACCGGAAACCCGGCGGTGGTCGCGGCCGACGTGCCCGCCGCCGAAGCCTCGGTGCCGGTCCCGGCCACCGAGTCCTCGACCGGTCCGGCCACCGCGGCCCTGACGGTCGTCGGTACGACGTTCCGCGCTGCCCAGCCGCGCGGGCCCGGCGGCGGCAAACTGCCTCAGCTGCCCGAGCCGACGCCGGTGAAGAGCCCGCTGGGTACCGGATCCGGAGCCTCGACCAACGGGTCGGGCTCGCACACCGACGGCGGGTCGTCCGCCGTTGTTTCCTCCTCGACCGTGACCGGCGCGGTGGCCTCCCACCGCGGGTCGCGCGCGGTCGACGTCGTGGTCCCCCGGCCGGATGCCGAGGACCCGACATTCTCTCCTGACTAGTGATGCGTGGCCGAAGCGGCCGACAACGACATCACGGAAAACCTGGGGCGCGTGTCGACAGGTGGAGTCAGGGCAGAAAAGGCCTATGCCATGGCACCGCCGCGTCCCTTCCAAATCCGGAAGCCGGATTCCGGAATTCGCCATAGCAATTAAACAAACATTCGAAAGGTCATCGCTTTCACCATGAAATCGTGGGTTCGTAAGACACTCAGCGTCGGTGTACTGGCTGCGGGTGCGGTGCTGTTCGCACCAGCCGCCGCGCACGCCGACACCGCACAGATCTCGGTGGACAACAACGGCATCCTGAACGGCAACCAGGTCTTCGTCCCGGTCCAGGTGCCGGTGAACGTCTGTGGCAACGGCGTGGCGGCGGTCGTCGCGCTGTCCGCTGGCATCAGCGGCGTGTGCGTGAACGGCGCGGCGCAGGACGTGGACAGCTGGAGCAAGTGGGACAAGAGCTCCGACACCATGCGGCTGACCCCGAAGGCGACGCCGAAGAAGGTGCACTCCAAGAAGGCGAAGAGCGAGAGCAGCCGTACCGAGGACACCTTCCAGGGCTCGTTCGACAACGACGGCATCCTCAACGGCAACCAGATCTACGTGCCGGTCCAGATCCCGATCAACATCTGTGGCAACAGCATCGCCGCGGTCGCCGCGATCGGCATCGGTGTCAGCGGTGCCTGCGTCAACGGCGCGCTGCAGGACGTCGACACCGAGTCGGCGAAGCGTACCGAGGACACGTTCCAGGGCTCGTTCGACAACGACGGTGTGCTGAACGGCAACCAGGTCTACGTGCCGGTCCAGATCCCGATCAACGTGTGTGGCAACAGCGTTGCCGCGGTCGCGGCGATCGCCGCGGGCCTGTCCGGCGTCTGCATCAACGGCGCGCTGCAGGACGTCGACACCGAGTCGGCGAAGCGTACCGAGGACACCGCTCAGGTGTCGGCGGGTAACGACGGTGTGCTGAACGGCAACCAGGTCTACGTGCCGATCCAGATCCCGATCAACATCTGCGGCAACGGCGTGGCGGTCGGCCTCGCGGCCGCCGTCGGCCTGTCGGGCGCCTGCATCAACGGTGCCGTGCACGACGCCGACTTCGGCCGCGGCGGGGACCACCACGGTCACCACCACGGGTACAAGGGCGACCACAAGGGCGACTGGGACAAGAAGAGCTGGGGCGGCGACCACGACGGTTACAAGCCGCACAAGAAGTCGGCCGACACCGTGCAGGCCAAGACGGCCAAGACCGAGGGCCTGCCGTTGCTCGGTGACCTGACCTCGGCGCTGCCTCTGCCGGGGCTGGGCGCGCTCGGTGGCCTGGGCGGTGGCCTGGGCGGTGGCCTGGGTGCCGGTAAGAGTGGCCTGGGCGCAACCGACCTGCCGGTGCTCGGCGGTCTGCGTACCAGCAAGATCAACGCTGCTGGGGTCGACCTGACCTCGCTGCTCGACTCGGCGGCGCCGGCGGCCTGATCGCGGGCTGAACTCAGGTACGGGAGTCTCCGCATCCAGCGGAGGCTCCCGTACTCTTTGAGTGTTACCCTAACGATCGTTCAGGAAGGAGGGCTCGTGGATCTCGAGCAGCTCGGCAAGCGCGTCCGGGCCGGTGGCGCGGAGAAGTACCACGCGGCGAACGCCGCGCGCGGCAAGCTGTTCGCCCGCGAGCGAATCGCCCGGCTGGTCGACGAGGGTTCGTTCGTCGAGGACGGCATCTTCGCTAACGCGTTGGCCGAGGGGTTGCCGGCTGACGGCGTGATCACCGGCAACGCCACGGTCGACGGCCGGCCGGTCTGCCTGATGGCGAACGACTCGACGGTCAAGGCCGGCTCGTGGGGTGCCCGTACGGTCGAGAAGATCATCAGGATCATCGAGAAGGCGTACGCCAGCGGCGTACCGATGATCTATCTCGTCGACTCGGCGGGGGCCCGGATCACCGACCAGGTCGACCTGTTCCCCGGCCGGCGTGGCGCCGGGCGGATCTTCTGGAACCAGGTCCGCGCGTCGGGCTCGATCCCGCAGGTGTGCGCGCTGTTCGGGCCGTCCGCGGCCGGTGGGGCGTACATCCCGGCGTTCTGCGACGTCGTGGCGATGGTCGACGGCAACGCGTCGATGTACCTGGGCTCCGACCGGATGGTCGAGATGGTCACCGGCGAGAAGACCACGCTCGAGGACATGGGCGGTGCCCGGGTGCACTGTACCGAGTCGGGCTGCGGCCACTTCCTGTGCAAGGACGAGGACGAGGCGCTGGACGTGGTCCGCCGCTACCTGTCCTACCTTCCGTCGAACTGGCAGGGCTCGCCGCCGGTCGCTTCGGCCGCGGCTGCTCCGTCCACTGTGGATCTCGCGACACTGGTACCAGCCAGCGAGCGGCAGGCGTTCGACATGCGCAAGTACGTCACCGGCCTGCTCGACGAGGGCTCGTACTTCGAGATCCAGCAGCTGTGGGCCCGTGAGGTGACGATCGGCTTCGGCCGCCTCGACGGCGAGGTGGTCGGTGTCGTGGCGAACAACTCGCTGTTCAAGGGTGGCGTGCTGTTCGTCGACTCGGCGGACAAGGCCACGCGGTTCGTGCAGCTCTGCGACGCGTTCAACGTGCCGCTGCTTTTCCTCTCCGACGTACCGGGGTTCATGGTCGGGGCGGCGGTGGAGAAGGAAGGCATCATCCGGCACGGCGCCAAGATGATCACAGCGATCGCGGAGGCCACGGTACCGAAGATCTGTGTCGTGGTCCGGAAGGCGTACGGTGCCGGCCTCTATGCCATGGCCGGGCCCGGCTTCGAGCCGGACGCGACGATTGCCCTGCCCACCGCGAAGATCGCGGTGATGGGCGCCGAGGCGGCGGTGAACGCCGTCTACGCCAACAAGATCGCCGCGCTCGGCGACGACGCGGAGCGAGCCGAGTTCGTGGCCGCGAAGCGCGACGAGTACGAGCGCGACATCGACATCGTCCGGCTGGCCAGCGAGTTGGTCGTCGACACGATCGTCGAGCCGACCGAGCTGCGGGGCGAGCTGATCCGCCGGTTCGCGCTCGCCCGCGGCAAGGACCGTCATTTCTCCCGGCGGCGCCACGGCGTCACGCCGGTCTGATCGGGTTAGTCACGAACGGAGATTCGTCATGGTGGACTTCAGG
>Ga0075418_10009968_pt1 | contig 10645 bp, 11 predicted proteins | sample SoiMetdeltSBSDD2_FD_81776 | JGI IMG/M metagenome (GOLD analysis project Ga0075418, IMG submission 81776) | Bulk soil microbial communities from a Populus tree surrounding site in Tennessee, USA - Soil MetaG P. deltoides SBSDD2 | ecosystem: Environmental > Terrestrial > Soil > Tree plantation...
ATCGAAGACCTCCGACGTGGCGGGCGACGGCACCACGACCGCGACGGTGCTGGCGCAGGCGATCGTGCAGGAAGGCATGAAGTACGTGGCCGCCGGCATGAACCCGATGGATCTGAAGCGCGGGATCGAGAAGGGCGTCGAAGCGGTCGTCGCCGAGCTGAAGAAGATCTCCAAGCCCTGCACGACGAGCAAGGAAATCGCCCAGGTCGGCTCGATCTCCGCCAACTCCGACGAAGAGATCGGCAAGATCATCGCCAATGCGATGGACAAGGTGGGCAAGGAAGGGGTGATCACGGTCGAGGACGGCAAGAGCCTGAGCAGCGAGCTCGAGGTCGTGGAAGGCATGCAGTTCGACCGCGGCTATCTCTCGCCCTACTTCATCAACACCGCCGAGAAGCAGATGGCGGTGCTCGACAATCCCTACATCCTCCTGCACGAGAAGAAGATCGCCGGCATCCGTGAGCTCCTCCCGGTGCTGGAGCTGGTCGCCAAGTCGGGCCGTCCGCTGCTGATCGTGGCGGAAGAGGTCGAAGGCGAGGCGCTGGCGACGCTGGTGGTGAACAACATCCGCGGGATACTCAAGACCTGCGCGGTGAAGGCGCCGGGCTTCGGCGACCGCCGCAAGGCCATGCTGGAAGACATCGCGATCCTGACCGGCGGCGTCGTGATCGCCGAGGAAACGGGGATGCAGCTCGAGAAGGTCACGCTGAAGGACCTCGGCCAGGCGAAGCGCATCGAGATCGGCAAGGAAGAAACGACCGTCATCGACGGCGCGGGCGAGAAAAAGGCGATCGAAGGGCGCGTCAAGAACATCCGTGTCCAGATCGACGATGCGACCAGCGACTACGACAAAGAGAAGCTGCAGGAGCGCGTGGCGAAGCTGGCCGGCGGCGTAGCGCTGGTCAAGGTCGGCGCCGCGACCGAAGTCGAGATGAAGGAGAAGAAGGCGCGCGTGGAAGACGCGCTGCACGCGACCCGGGCGGCGGTGGAAGAAGGCATCGTTCCCGGCGGCGGCGTGGCCTATCTCCGCGCCCGCGCCAACATCAAGATCAAGGGCGACAACGACGACCAGGCCGCCGGCATCAAGATCATAATGCGCGCGCTGGAAGAGCCGATGCGCTGGATCGTGGCCAATGCGGGCGACGAGCCCTCGGTGGTCGTGAACAAGGTGCTCGAAGGCAAGGGCAACTACGGCTACAACGCCCAGTCCGGCGAATACGGCGACATGGTGCAGATGGGCGTGCTCGACCCGACCAAGGTCGCGCGCGCGGCGCTGCAGAACGCGGCGTCGGTCGCGAGCCTGATCCTCACCACCGATGCCATGGTGGCGGAGTGTCCGAAGGAAGAACCCGCGGGCGGCGGCCATGGCCACGGCGGCATGGGCGGCATGGGCGGGATGGATATGTAACGAGCGCGCAAGCGCGAGTCATCCCGGCGCAAGCCGGGATCCAGAGACAGAAAACCCCGCTTCGGCGGGGTTTTTTTTCGCCCGCCTGACCCATGACCCCTGACGCCTGACCCGCCCTGCGGCGGTTTTTTCGCCCGCCTGACCCATGACCCCTGACGCCTGACCGGTGTCCCGCCATGCCCACCGACATCCTGCTCGTCTGGTGTTGGCGGCTGGAGCCTGGCCCAATTACGCACCTCCCCGTGGATACCCTAAGACCCATCGAATGACAAACGTCACGCGACTGCGGTGTCGCCGTAACGCCGCCGGAACAAAGGCGCCGTAACGTTCCATAGGCCGACAACCCGTACATGCCTGACTTGTCCGGGTGGATGGCGGTGAGGAGGTACTCATGAACAAGTTGGTTACCGCTGTTTCGCTGTATCTCGCGTCCGGCGTCACGCTGGCCGCGAATCTCGACGACGCCGCCAATGTGCCGCCGGTGGACACGGTCTCGATGGTCTACGTCGTGCTGTTCGCGATCCTGTTCTTCGGCATGATCATCGGGTTCTTCGCCTGGATGTGGTGGAACGAGAAGCATCGGAAGCATGACCGGTAGCCTGACAGGCCGTCAGGAGTCAGGCGTCAGCGGTCAGGGGTGACGGGACGTCGTAGTTGAGACTGTCATCGCGAGCAGCGATGGCAGTTGGAGCTTGACTGAACCGCTGACACATAGATGAGCGCTTCGAAGAAACACCAACTGACCAGGTAGCGCAGTTGGTAGCAGCAACAAGAGAAGTGGTGGCCAGGCTTGAGCCTGGCACGATTTTAGGCCGAGAAACAAAAAGAACTAGGCTGAGTTAGCGAGCAAGGGTGGGCTCTGGCAAATGTTTTGACATCTTCCAGCCACATAGGCTGGCCGCAATAGCAGCATTTGCCGGTAACCGGACACGGGCACCAGCCGAGAATCGGACTGGCCCTACATGCGCTCTATAAGATGCGCACGGAGCGAAGCTTACACAAACCACCTCGTGTTGCAAGGCCGAAGACGAAACGGCATCAGCGGCACGCCGGCGTTGCTCACCTGATGTCGTTCAATGGCAGCAGCCGTACTCAATCTGCTCCTCCGCATTCGGCCTCCCACCCGGGGTGAGGTCAAAGAGCGTCCAGACCGGCTCGACTGTCCCCATGTGGCGCGGATCCTGTCCGGGATCACTGGGCTCGAACAGGAGTTCGGACGCCCAATGCAGCCGGATTATTCCATCAGGCGATCGCCTGAAGACGGTCATGATGGGAGCCTGTTGGCCGCTTTCGTCTTCGCCGTGGTAGTCGCGCTTGAAATTGTTGTTGGCAGCGGAGAGTAGCCGGATGTGCTTCCAGCCCTTGTCGCGTGCAAACGCGGCAACCCGCTCGATCGGAGCTTTGGCGACCACGGCCAGGTTACCGCCAAGGCCCGCGAAGTGGGGCATAGCACTTTCCCACATGTCGATGAGCGCAGTACACGACGGGCACGGCCCTTCGGACAATGGGAGCGTTGCCGTCGCCCCGGTGGACGGGCCTGGCCGGTTGTCCTGGACGTGGCGCGGAAACATGTAGTGGTACAGCATCAGGGTGTCGCCGCCGCGAAACAGCTCGGACAGACGTACCTTCGACGGCATACCGCTCGCACCGATGCAATCGAACACGTAGTCCGTCAGCACTTCGCCGCCGGACGGCAGTGCCCGCAACTGGGCCGCGACAGCCTCCATCTCCCGACGCAGCGCCACCTCACGTTTCACCAGTTCGGATCGCGCCCGCCGGTATTCAGGGCTCTCGTTCGGAAAAGTCACGCTCATGGTCGTCTCCTCAAGAGGTCACTACTCCTGGTCGAAGATCGACCGGTGAAATCGACATTCGGCTCGTCGACCGCCTACTTGTCACGCTGCCCCCTGACCCCTGGGCGTTTGACCCGATCACGGATCACCGATCACCGGTCACGAGCCTTCCGCCTTCCGCCTTTCCTTCCTAGACCGCCATCATTCCGGTCCACCATTGCAGCTTGCCGTTCAGCTCGACGTCGTACTTGCGCACCAGCTCGAGCTTGCCGTCGGCTGCGATACGGAACACGCTCAATCCCGCCGAGGCGAGTCGCACCCCGCTGCCGTCGCGAATCCACATATCGCGAATGCTTCCGGCTACGAGCAGGCGGCCGCTCGGGTCGATGCTGAAGGTCCGAACGTGGTGCGTGAGAGGATCGGCGCTGTGTATGCGCCGCGGCTCGCCGGTCGTCTGATCGATGGCGAATACGGCAATGCTGTTCTCACCGCCGGCGAATACCCGCTTGCCACCGAGCTCCACGGTTCCGTCGGCACGGTTCGCCGTGTAGACGAAGCGTCCGCTCGGGTGGACGTGGATGGCACTGGTCGTCTGATGCAGCTTCGGGTCGCGAACGCCCGCGAGCGTCGTCGCGGTGAAGGCCGGCGTCGCTTCCACCTGGTCTCCGGCGGCGGAGAGCCGGTGCATATGCATCTCATTCTGGCTCTCGATGTTCGCGTACATCCATGGTTTGGTCGGATGGAAATCGACATGGCGCGGGCGATAGTCGAATCCGTTCCTGCCGCCAACGATATTCTGGGCGTTGGCGAGCTGCCCGCCGTCGAAGCTGAATACCTTGATCGCGCCCGGGTCCTCCGGCTTTCCATCCTTGGCGTCGTTGCCGCGCGCCGGGAAGATCACGATGCGATTCGAGGGGGCGACGACCACCTGGTGCGCGTAGATGCCAAGGTCCACCTTGGCCTTCTGCTCGACGCGTGGCCCCAGCGTGCCATCGGCATTGATGGGATGCACGGTGATGTTGCTCGGGTTGTTGAAGGCGCTCAAGACGTGCGTGCCCGCGGGATTCACGCTGTGGTGAATCGGGCGCGAAGGCAGCGGCTGAGGCTCGCCGTGCATCGCGAGCGAGCCGTCGCCCGCCACGCGCAGCGCGCAAATCCGGTGCATCACGCCCGGATTCGGCGTGTTGCCCGAAGCCGCGTCGCTCGTCGAAACGTATATGAATTTCCGCGACGGATGCGGCCACGCGTACTGCACATTGGACGGCAGGGTGACGGACGTGCGGCGCGTAAGCGCGCCCGCCTCGATATCGACGTCAAAGTGCGTGAGCACGGCACCCACGCTTTGGTAGAGCACGGTACGATCGGCCATGGTTTTCCTCAGGGAATTGGATGACGGCAAGCGAGCGCTACAGTTTAACGCTCCCGGAAGGGGACCACCTCCCTACCTGCCGGCGGCATGGGCTCGAACCCGGCCTCACGATGCAGCGCGGCAAGGGTCGCGCCATTGCGAACCTGAAAACCCAGTTCAGGTCTGGCGTGAGCGTCGGATTTCACCGACTCCGCCCCTCGACGACTACCCTGATCTGGGCTCGATGATGCCTTGAACTGCCGCGGCTACTGCGAGCGTGCGGCGGTCGGTGCCGCAAGTACCGGCAATCGTGAAGCCGACCGGCGCCTCCCCCGGACCGTGGCAGGGAATCGTGGCCGCGCAACCGTCGAGGACGTTGGCGATGCCGGTGTTGCGCAGGAGACTCAAGTTCCAATCGAAGTAGGCCTGGTCGCTCGCATCGACCTCGGCGATCGTGGGCGGGATCACCGCCACGGTGGGATAGACCATCGCGTCGTACGGCGCGACAAGCGCGTCGGCCTCGCGGATCGTAGCGGCGCGCTCATGGATGAGCTCGATGTAGTCGGCTGCGGAGATCTTCTCGCCGAGCACTATCCGCTGCGCTACGCGCGGGTCCATCTCGGCGAAGCGGTCGCGCCGGCCGCGATGCACGTGCCAGGCCTCGGCACCGGCGAGCCCACCGTTGCGGAACAGGTTCTGCGCGCGCGTGAAGACCGGCGCGTCGATCTCCTCGATCTGCACGCCCGCAGCGGACAGGGCCCGCAGCGAATGCTCAAACGCTCTCCCGACGCGCTCATCCAGGCTCTCGAGCAGGCTCGACTTCGGCACCGCGAGCCGAAGCAGCCGCGGCGCGATCGATGGCAGCGGCGCTACTGCATCGCCGGCGAGGATCGCGTCGTAGGCCGCACAGCACGCGACCGAGTTGGCGAGTGGTCCAACGGAATCGAGCGTGTAGGAAAGGGGAAACGCGCCCTCTCGTGGCACCCGCGCCGCAGTGGGCTTCCAACCGGTCACGCCGCACAGCGCCGAGGGGATGCGCACCGAGCCGCGTGTGTCGCTCCCGAGGGCCATCGCGCACATTCCGTCGGCCTGCGCGACGCCGGCTCCCGACGAGGAGCCGCCGGGCACGCGTCCGGTTGCCCGGTCCCAGGGGCCGCGCGGTGTGCCGTAGTGCGGATTGAGGCCGAGCCCTCCGAACGCGAACTCGACCATGTTGGTGCGCCCGACCAGGATCGCCCCCGCAGCACGCAGTCGCGCGATCGCCGGAGCGTCGGCCGATGCCTCGATCGCCACTACTCTCGAGCCGGCGCGCGTCACATCTCCGGCAACGTCGTAGAGATCCTTCGCCGAGATCGGAAGGCCGTCGACCGGCGAGCGCACGATTCCGGCGGCGCGCAGCCGGTCGGCAACGTCGGCCTCGGCGCGTGCCGTATCGGCGTAGACCTTCAGAAACGCGCGACCGCCTTCGCCCTTTGGATCGGCAATCCTGGCGAGCGCGGTCTCGACCAGCGCGCGGCTGGTGGTATTGCCGGCTGCGAGGTCTCGGGCGAGCTGGGCGACGGTCCACATGGCGACGTTCCGAAGCGGCGACGCCCATAGAATAACCCCGGGGAAGGTGCATGAGCAGGGGGCTGCCGGCGCTATGGCCGGATGCGCTGCAACGGTTGAAATCGCGCAGCAGCTACCAGTGGATCAGTCCGTTCACGCTCTATCAGGCCCGCTGCGTGCGAGCGTTTTTTGTCTCTGGCTGCTGGACACAACAAGAATTCCGCTTAAGGTCTCGCCACGATGAAGTTGTAGGGCCGCTGCCATGGCGCTGGGTCGCCCGCTCGGTCGGTGTCAATTTTGTCGAGGTCAGGCATCCCCGCCGTGGTCGAGCGACCGCAACAGCAACAGTTGTCAACGCAACTGATGCCAACGCGTGGTTCCGTGGATAATGGCGCAAGCCGGAAAAGACGCCCTTTGGTGACGAGATTTGCATGCGGCAAGGGGGCGGCTTCAGGATCAATTTGACCTCCAGGAGATTCCAACATGACGCTCCCTCGCACGCTTCCCCTTGCAAGCCCTTCAGCTCTCGCGCTCTTCTGTGCATCGGCTTGGGCGCAACCGGGCGAGCAAGGAGGAAGCCTATGATGACCCTGCAGATGCCGGCGACCCCCGACCCGGCCCGCGTCACCCTGGATCCCAGGACCACCGCTTTGATCGTGCTCGATTTCGTCGAGGGCATCTGCAACCCACAGCCGACTTGCAAGGGCCAGATGCTGCCCGCCATGACGCCTTTCCTGGAGCGGGTTCGCAAAGCGGGCCTCGTCGTGGCTTACGGCACGCGCGAGCAGAACATGACGAAGTGGCTGAAAGAGATAGCACCAGCCCCGAACGACATCAAGATCGTGAACACGGCTCAGGACCGGTTCTACAACACCGATCTCGACAAGGTGCTGAAGGCGAAGAGCATCGAGACACTCATCATGGCCGGCTGGAAGATCAGCGGTTCGGTGACCTACACATCGGTCGGCGCGATGGTCCGCGGTTACACGGTCGTCATTCCGATAGATACGACTTCAGCCGCCAGCGGCTACGAGACGACCATCGGTTTCTATAATGTCTTGAATTCAGGCAATGCGAACCTGGCGAACGTACCTTTGAAGCAGAAGTCCGTAACGCTGACTCGCACGGACATGATCACCTTTCAATAGATCACGGTAAGCGCATAGGCAGGTCGAGGAACCGACACAAGGCATACGTGACAACAGGGGAGGCGCATCTGTGACGACTCAGCTCGAGTTCGGTATCGACTTCACTGCAATCGGCCCGGCGGTCGGGGAGCGCTTTCCCGACGTCGTCCTGCCGGACCAGCACGGCCGACACGTCGATCTCCACCAGGTTCGGAACGGTCGGCGCGCCCTGGTGGTCTTCCACCGCAGTGCCGGGTGGTGACCCTACTGCAAATCGCAGCTCGTCGAGCTGCAGAAAAGCCTGCCGGACTTCGAGCGCCACCGCATAGTCCCATTTGCCATCAGCTACGATGCGGTGGACGTGTTGGCTGCTTTTGCCGCGAAGCAGGGCATCACTTACACGCTTTTCTCCGATCAGGGCAGCAAATTGATCCGCGACCTCGGCCTCCTGAACGAGCACGTCTACGAGCACCATGCCGCGTATGGCATTCCCAAACGCGATCACCACTGGGGGGTGCCCTATCCGGGTGTGTTTCTGCTCGACGCAGAGGGCCGTGTGACGCAGAAGCGTTTCCAGCAGAGCTATCGCGAACGCGAGACCGGAGTAGCGGTTCTGGAACGGGGCTTTGGCCTGGCGAGCTCAGCGCACGGCGCGCCGGTGCGCTCTCAAGCCCAGGGCATTCGGGTTGCAGCGCGTCTTGACTCTCCTGCCTATCGCGCCTTCCAGCGACTGTGGCTGACGGTCGATATCGAGATCGATACCGGCCTGCACGTGTACGGCCAACCGATTGCCGATGGTCTTATTCCGTTGACAGTCGAGGTCACTCCCGCAGAGGGACGCAGCGACGGTACACCCGAATTCCCGCGGCCGAAGCCGCACCGTCTCGCAGGGCTCGATGAAGCGTTTTACACCTACGAAGGCAAGATCGCCGTCACGCAGCCACTGACCTTCATAGTCGATGCTGCCGACGCAGTGGTCGAGGTCGTCGTTCGCTATCAGGCGTGCAGCGATGAGCTGGGGTGTCTGATGCCGCAGACGGTGACGCTGCAGGTGCCGGTGCAGGTCCAGGATCATATTGATCGGCCCAGGCAGAGGTAACTGCAGTCTCAGCTCGACGCATGCGAATTTAAGGGGACGCGCACCTTTTCTCACGACTCGAAATCGCGCGTACCCATGGTTTTCCTCGGTCGCCCGCGCGGCGGTAGAGTCAGCACCTGAGCGGGCTCGGACCCAAGAAAGACTCTGGGGTCGGAGTTGGTGGGAGTACCTTTTCGACTATGGCAGTTGTCCTATCGAGGCAACGTAACCGATCCGGATGCAGAAAAAGACCGACGACGAGCGGAGGAAGTACGCGAACTCGAGCAGAATGATGAACGTGTCACGACTTGACAGCTTTCATTGCTGTTTCAGCTCGACGCACCAGGCTGGGATGAAGAATACCGAGCGTCGGCCTGTCGCCGTAGGGTGCTCCGGGTGGAACTGCGCATCTATGGAGTCAGACTCGATTGATCGCCCGCCACTTGCTCGCGAAAGGAGGCGGACTTTCGATCTCCGCCTCTGGCGGTGGTGTCAACAGGATGGTGCAACTGCTGGAGTTTCCGGTGGTCTTCATGCCGTTCCTGGAGTCCATGCCGCACATGCGCGATGACGTGGCCGGCGAGGCACGGCTGCTTTACGTCGCGATGACGAGGGCCATGGAGCACCTGGTGCTAACCCATCACGGGAATTCCGCGTTCGTCGGGCAGCTGCGCGAAGCCGTTAGAAGGTCCGCGGCCTGAAGTAGGAAACGGGATAAGGCTCACGAAAGTCGTCGCAGAGCTACTCCAGTTTCCCGGGATCACCTGCGGCTCCCTGGCGGAGTTCGATACGCAACTCAAACTGGCTGTTCGATTCGGACTTCACTTTCTCCCGAGGGTCACGAGGCACGGCTCGTAGCGCTGCGGCAGCAGTGATTTTCGGGAGTCTGCTGCCGGAAGTCGGTTTTGCGACCAGTTTTGCGGAGCCCTTGGCCCCTTAGCCTGGGTTATTTATACTTCAGCCATGAAGTCTTAATAGTGGATCCGGCTATTCAGAGTTGCTGAACAGGGGCGTCGACCGTAATGAAACGTGGAGAGACAGGCACTTACGAGGTCACGACCGCCGGCGGCGAGCCGGTCCGTGCATTCGTCCCCCTGCCCTTGCCACCGACTCCACCGCTTGTGTTCGAGAGCGCGCTCCAGCGATCTCTCGAGGCGGCAGTTCTCGCGCTCGGCCGGCTCGACGGTGTATCGACCTTGTTGCCTGACAAGTCCCTCTTCCTCTACAGCTACGTCCGCAAGGAATAGCGCCGCGGCAAGCCTACTGGAGCGGGGCGGATCTTCTACCAGCAGTGCGGCGAGCTACGCCGAGCGCTGAAAAAAAGGGCCCGCGCGAGGCGGGCCCAAACCCTCCTCCGAGGATTTAGCTACTTCCGGCGACGCCTCGCAGAGGCCGGGCGGGTGTTCATGCCCATCTCCTGTGAGGATGCTGGGCAAGGTCTGCGGACGATTCGGCGTTTAATTGCGCGGCGAGTCTCTATCTGCTCGATACGCCAGTGGACATACCAATCGCTACCAGCATTGGCTCGACAGGACGATCATCGCGAGGCTCCTATGGCGAGCTTCACCGAGTGCATCTGTGCTGCGGCCTGCCCGATGGCAATGGCCTCGAAGTCGGTGGCGTTCCTGTTCTTCTCTACGAGCCCTTTCAGCTCGGAGAGCGACATCGCGATCATGTTGAGTTCCAGTGCGGCGGCGTTCAGGTCATCCTGCGTAGGATTTCGATCCGTACTCTGGTTCATGGCCCCACTCATTTTGCGTTGCTCCATTATCCAAATTTGTGCATTGAGTGTGGATCTTGCAGGTCAGGCGCGCTTCGCCTTGCGCGCCAAACGCTTTACCGGACACGCCAATCCGGTTGATTCAGGATGTGAGGGGGGCGGCCAGGTGGCCGCGTGTCACACTTGAGGAGAGGGCGACTTACGCGCTCGCCGGGGACTTGCTGGAGCGGTATTCTGACGGACTCATGCCCGTCCACCGTCGGAACGCCCGCGTGAACGCGCTTTGCTGGGAATAGCCCAGGAGAAAGGTGATGTCGGTAGCGGACTTGGCTGGATCCTGGATGTACCGCAACGCCATGTCCCGGCGCGTATCGTCCACGAGGGACTGGTAGCTGGCGTCAGCCTCCGAAAGCCGGCGCTGCAGCGAACGCCGGCTCATGTGCAGGTCGCGCGCCAGGTCCTCCTCCGAAAACTCGCCCGACGTCATGCGCTCCAGGAGAGATGCACGGAAACGCGCGACTACGTTCGTCTTGTCCAAACGAGCAAGCTGCTCGACGAGGATGCGGTCATGGGCCGCCGCAAGGTCGCGGTTTCCCGTCGGCAGCCGTTTGTCGGCCTCGACG
>Ga0075418_10009969_pt1 | contig 10644 bp, 6 predicted proteins | sample SoiMetdeltSBSDD2_FD_81776 | JGI IMG/M metagenome (GOLD analysis project Ga0075418, IMG submission 81776) | Bulk soil microbial communities from a Populus tree surrounding site in Tennessee, USA - Soil MetaG P. deltoides SBSDD2 | ecosystem: Environmental > Terrestrial > Soil > Tree plantation...
AATGCCGCCAAAGACGCGCTTCAGAAAATGGGTCTATCCCGATCCGAACAAGAACTGGAACTGGTCGCCATCGGATTGATCGAAGAACTCGAACTACGTAACAACCGTCCGATTCATCCCGATATGTTGGCTCTATTTGTCGACGGCAAATACATTGAGCTGCGTGAGGGTGACAAATTACGCTCGGCATGTATTTACATCGTTGTCGGCTTAGGCTGTGATGGGAAAAAACAAGTCCTGGCGTGTATCGCCAGACCAGGTCGTGAAAATCTCGAAGATTGGAAGTTGGTCCTGCGCGGACTGATTGAGCGCGGCCTTCGTCGCATCATGATCGTCATCCACGATGACTTCAGTGGTTTGTTGCCGATTACCAAAAGCCTGTTCCCCAATGCCGACGTGCAGCTTTGCGTCGTTCACATGCAGCGTAATGCTAAAACGCATCTCTCCAAGGCAGACGCTGTCGAGTTTCAACAGCGTTGGCGTGCGATTCGAAGCTGCTGGGATCTGGATCTCGCTAATCACCAGTTTGAGGAACTCTGCGATCGCTTCAGCAAAGCCAATTCCACCTGGATTGCCGAACTGCGCAAAAAACGCGAACACTATCTGGCTTTTTTGAAATATCCCGAGTACATGCGCAAATCCTTTTCCACAACCAACGTCGTCGAAGCCATCAACGGCCAACTCGAAATCATGCGTCGCAACAGCGGTGGGTACTTTTCATTCCGAAGATACCCTCAAGTTCAAACTCGGCCTGGCTATCTCCTCCTTAGAAAACGGCCGTTGGCGTTCGACTTCACGTACCATTGCTACCGCTCTCGCCCAACTCAACGCGATGTTTCAGTCTCGATTCGAAGGCGCGGCGTGAGTCCATCACCCAAACACAACTTTGTTGACAAGCGCCTCGTGCGTTCGCTGATCCCAAGAATCTCGGCTGCCTGCCACCACGAAATCTTCTTCGCCATCGCCTGCAATATGACCTCTTGCACCTTCATCGCTCGCTCCGCTTCCCCTGCAGGAATCTGATCCATGCCGTCCTCCGGCTCGGAGCTTCGGACCCTCGCAGGTCAAAAGCGGCCAACTCGTGTGCTAATTAATCCGGCCAACTTGTGTGCTAACGACACGCAAAAGGTTTGCATTTGACCGCGGTCATAGTTCGTGATACGGTCCCTCCCCACAGCGGCAGAGTCCAAGAGAGCCGCCCCTTGCAAATGCACGGGGCGGCTTTTTTATTGCCTGCAAAAAAAACCACGTAACGAGGAGGGGCCATGGGGAATCGCGTACTCTTGAGATCGAGAAGAGAGCTAGAACGTTCGAGAAAAACTTGTTGGAGGCTTGTCCGCCGTTTGTCGGTGACGGCATTGATACTGATTGTGATCAAGTTTGCGGTGGTGCCGCTCCTCGCGCAGACGACAACCGGCACTATTTCTGGAACAGTGGCCGACCCTGGTGGAGCACTTATCCCAGGGGCGATGGTGACCGCAACGAATGACGCCACGGGCGAGTCCAGGAGTACTCTCACATCGGAGACCGGCACTTTCAGCTTTCCTTCTTTGTTGCCGGCCACGTACACAATTCGGGTCGAGTTGGCTGGATTCCAAACAGTGCAGAAAACCGGCAATATTCTGACTCCCAACTCGCGGCTTGACGTGGGCGAACTGAAACTGGCCATCGGCGCTGTTGGCGAAACAGTAAACGTTGAAGCAAGCGTGGCACAGGTGCAGACCGCGAGTGCCGAGAATTCGGCATTACTGACGCGCGAGCAGTTCAGCATGATCCCGACCAAGGGCCGCGACTTGACGAACATGCTGCGGCTCCTGCCAGGCGTTCAGATGACAGGTGATCAAGATGCTTTTGGCGGGGCCACAGGTTTCGGGGCCACGATCGGAGCCGTGCAGGGAACGCGCAGCGCACAGCAGAACCTGACAGTAGACGGTCTCGTTGCGAACGACATGGGCGCGCCTGCTGGATTGAGCGGCCAAGTGAACATGGATGCTGTTCAAGAAGTGAAGGTTCTACTCAGTAACTACCAGGCCGAGTACGGCCGCAATCCCGGCGCCAATATATCGATGACTACCCGCTCCGGCACGAAGGAATATCACGGTTCATCCTATTATTACGGCCGTAACGATGCTTTCAACGCCAACGATTTCTTTCGAAACCGGTCAACGAGTCCAAGCCTGAATTCGAAACCCGCACTGTATCGCTTTCACACTTTCGGTGGTACGGTAGGCGGACCGGTTCCGTTCAAACTTCTGAATCCGAATCGCGAGAAGCTGTTCTTCTTCTATTCCTTTGACAAGACGTTGAGCTACGTTCCGGATGCAGGCGGTGGCCTTGGAGTAGGAGCCCCGAATCTGACTCGCTACCGACAGCCGACGGCGCTGGAGCGCACCGGGGATTTTTCGCAGTCTGCCACAAAGCCGATTGACCCGTTGACTGGCCAACGTTTCCTAAACGACGTCATCCAGGCAAATCGAATCAACCAGATTGGTAAAACGCTGATGAATCTATACCCGCTTCCGAATGTCACTGACAATGGGTCGTGGAACTATGAGACACTCCGGCTCCTCAGAATTCCGAACCAGCAACATGTGTTTCGCATCGATGACAAGCTAACGAGCAAAGACACACTTTATGTTCGCGCATCGAAATGGGACAAGGACACGTATGGGCCGGGAGGAACAGTCGGTTATGGGTCAACGCCTCTCTGGCCTTACCTGGTTTCTCATTATCAGTACGGCGACGATTCGATTGCGGGGAATTACACACGCGCGTGGAGCCCGAAGATCGTTTCCGAATTCACAATCGGAGCACGTCACAGTACTGAGGACGAGACAAAAGACGATTTCGGAGCCCTTGCTGCGACGGGCTCACGGCATGGTCTCGGGATCAACCTGGGCTACATATTCCCCGGCCCCACGGACAATATCTTTGACCTGATTCCAAACGTCACCTATACGGGTGGTGTGACGAATCCGACTACCGTCGGCTTCGGTACCCGATTCGGAATACCGGGCCATGACTTCCAATTCAATGTCACGCACGCCACGACGTTTCTTTACAAGAATCACAGCATCAAAGCGGGGTTGTACTGGAACATCGGCCATGATGTCGAGGGCCGGTCTGGGTTGGTCAATGGCTCATTCGACTTCGGAATCGATAGAACGAATCCGCTGGACTCCGGCAACCATTTCGCCAACCAGCTTCTTGGAAATTTCCGGACCTACACTGAAGTCAACACGCGCGAGACCTACCAGATCTACCGCTACGTCTTGGATTGGTACGTGCAAGATACGTGGAAGACAACTCGAAAGCTGACGCTGGATTATGGTCTCCGATTTTCCGACGCTCCCTGGTTTTTTCAAAACAACAGAAGAGCGGCGATTTTCGACCCGAGCCGGTACAACCGCGGGAACGCACCACGCCAGTACGTCCCCGCAATTGTGAGTGGATCTCGTGTTGGTTTCGATCCGGTCACAGGTCAGGTCGTTTCACCTGCATTGATTTCCGCATTTGTCGCGGGAACAGGCAACATTGCGAACGGCATGGTGAGTCAGACCGACCCTGGGGTGCCACTCGGCTTTTTGAACAAGTTGCCGATTCTGGTCATGCCTCGCTTCGGATTTGCGTACGACCCGTTTGGAAACGGAAAGACGGCCATTCGCGGAGGAGGAGGCATTTTCTACCAAACAGAAGACGACGGATTCTTTACAGGGTTGGCTCAGACGACGAATCCGCCATTCATTCTATCGGCGAACGTGTTCAACTCCAATATTTCCCAGTTGACGACCGGGTTAGGCAGCATTTTCCCCGCTAACGTGTCGGGTTATGACCTGAAGACTGGCAGACCGGTAATTTATAACTTCTCACTAGGAGTTCAACGCGACCTTGGCCGTGGTACAGTGCTCGACGTCAAATACGTTGGTTCGCTGGGACGGCACCTCGGTGGGCGCCGCAACATCAACACGCTACCTTTTGGAGCGCGATTCCAGCCGCAAAACATCGATCCAACCGCGACAGTTCCCGGCACCCCTTACGTGGACAACTTGCTGCGGCCATATCCGGGATTCGCAAATATCACAATGTTGGAGCGGAATCTCAGCTCGAACTACAACTCCCTCCAGGCGACACTGAACCGACGATTCACCAGAGCACTGGAATTTGGGATTGTGTACACCTATTCAAAGTCGTTGGACTATGGGTCCGATGAGCGCGTTGGGTCTACGCCGGCGCTTTTGCCTTTGAGTCGGTCTTATGGAAAATCCACATTTGATCAAACGCACATCTTCGTCGCGAATTGGCAATATGATCTTCCGTCGCTGAAGTCGGGCCGCCTGGCGCCGGTAACAAGACACTGGCAACTTTCGGGTGTCGCGTCATTCGCAAGTGGTACGCCACTGGGAATCAACGTCGTGTCCGCCACGGGAGCGGATCTGCTGGGTGGAGGCGGCGGAGCAGACGGACAAAGAGTGAAGCTCACTTGTAATCCCAACCTCAGTCACTCCGATAAGACGGTTAATCGAATGTTCGATACATCTTGTATCGCGTTCGCTCCAAAGAGTGACATCGGAAACGCATCCAAGGACGTGGTGCGCGGCCCTGGAAGAAGCAATTTCGATGCAGCTTTATTCCGGAACTTCATTTTGGGAAATGAACAGCGCGTGTTGACGTTCCGGTGGGAACTCTACAACGTCTTCAATCATACGCAGTTCAATTCGATCGATACGACCGCGATCTTCAATGCGACGACAGGACAGCAAGTCAGTCCTACGTTCGGACAAGCTCTTGGCTCATGGCCTGCGCGCCAAATGCAGTTCTCGATGCGGCTTCGTTTTTAGCTACCGCAATTGATGCTGGGGCACCTTTATAGTGCCCCAGCATCAATTTTGACCTGCCATCGGTCAAACTATCAGTGAGATGAAGCAGAGGTCGGAGACTATTCAAGAGACGCCGCGCACTACTTATGACGTTTGTGTCATTGGCGGGGGTGCGTCCGGTGCCGGCTGCGCTTTGGACTCTCAACTGCGCGGCTTCAAAACCATTCTTGTTGACGCCGGCGATTTCGGGTCCGGCACATCGACCGCCTCCACAAAATTGATTCACGGCGGCCTTCGCTACTTGCAACAAGCGGTGACGGAGTTCGACATTGCGCAATACCGCGTCGTGCGGCTGGCGCTTCGCGAACGTCGCCTGATGATGAACAACGCACCCTACCTGTCGCGGGCCTGCGAATTTGCAGTGCCATGCTACAGCTTACTCGAAGCAGCCTACTATGATCTCGGTTTGAAGCTCTACGACTGGCTTTCGGGAGATGCGAGCCTTGCACCTAGTCGATTCGTTAATCGAACTCAATCCTTAGCTCGGATGCCCGGTCTCAAAGGGCAGGACCTATTCGGAACGGTTGTTTACAGCGATGGCCAATTCGACGATGCCCGCTACAACCTTGCGCTAGTCCAGAGTTGTGTGGCTTTAGGAGGTGACGCATTGAACTATGCCCGTCTCTTAGAGTTTGAGACAGATCCAGACTGTCGCCTCATCGCAGCATCCATTGAAGACCGACTGTCGAAACAACGCTTCAGAGTTGCGGCGCGAGCGTTTATAAACGCAACAGGGCCATTCTCAGATCAAGTACGAGCGCTGGCCGGCAATGCGAATGAACGGATCATTCTGAGTAGGGGCGTTCATATATTGCTGCCTTTGCCCGAAGAGTTTGGCAACGAGGCCCTATTGATACCAAAGACCGATGACGGGCGCGTGATTTTTGCCATTCCCTGGCAGGGCAGGTTGCTGGTAGGAACGACCGAAACTGAGTCCACGTTGGACACGCAACTGACCGTCACGCGAGAAGAGGCTGAGTTCCTGCTTCGCCATGTAAATCGATATCTTGCAAGGCGTTTTGATATAGAGGACATTGTGAGCGCCATTGCCGGTCTGCGCCCATTGGTACGATCGCGTAATTCCCGCGAAACGAAGAAACTCATCCGCGACTATGAAATCGAGGTTGATCGGCAAAGCGGCCTCATTAGCGTTCTTGGGGGTAAGTGGACCGTCTATCGCGCCATGGCAGAGGACGCCATCAATACGGTTCAAAGATTGTTGACAGGCCGAATAACCGACTCGCGTACTCGATACCATATGCTTTTTGGAGCCGAAGACGAGGACGCGAGCGTTGAAGCTCTGCTCGCGATTTACCACGTCCCAAGGAGTACGATCCGCCATATAACAGACAAATTTGGGAGCCGTCGCACTCGCCTCCTGGATCTCATTCGGCAAGACGGGTCGCTTATTTCGCCAATCATTCACGGAAGTCCGCACATCCAGGCAGAAGTTGTCTACTCCGTGCGCGAGGAGATGGCCGTTTCCGTCGAAGATATTCTGAGCCGACGCCTGGGTCTTCAGTTCTATGATTGGTGCCTGGCCGCGCAGGCAGCTCCGGTGGTCGGAGAGATCCTTGGCAGAGAGTTGGGTTGGTCGCCGGCGCAGACGCGCTCAGAAGTGAGCGGATATGTCGATGGGATCAATAGGGGTCTTGAAGCGCTAGGTCGGGAACGTGTTCGTGTGACAGGGATGCATAGAGGAAACATTAATGAGGAATTACATCGGCGCGCTTGACCAGGGAACAACGAGCACGCGATTCATGGTGTTCGATCGGCACGGGAGGGTGATAAGCGCCGCACAAAGAGAACATCGACAGATTTATCCTCAGCCGGGTTGGGTCGAGCACGATCCGGAAGAGATATGGCGTCGAACCGGTGAGGTCATCTCCGAAGCGCTGAGCAAAAAAGAGCTGCGACCGACAGATCTCGCGGCGGTCGGAATCGCAAATCAGCGCGAAACCACCGTCGTGTGGGAACGAAGAACCGGTAAGCCGGTGACGAATGCGATTGTGTGGCAGGATGTCCGCGTATCCGGAGATGTCGCAGAGTTTGCAAAATCAGGTGGCCCAGATCGCTTCCGTTCCAACACCGGACTACCTCTTTCGCCTTACTTCAGCGGGCTAAAGATTCGCTGGATTCTTGAGAACATACCCGACACACGCAAGCGAGCAGAATCGGGAGACCTTCTGTTCGGGAACATCGACACATTTCTGGCCTGGAGTCTTACCGGCGGGCCCGACGGCGGCATTCATGTTACCGATGTGACGAATGCGAGCCGGACGCAGTTGATGAATCTCAACACGCTCGATTGGGATCGCGAAATCTTAACTGCGTTCCAGATTCCATTACCGATGTTGCCCAAAATCTGTTCAAGTTCGATGACGTTTGGGACGATTCGTCAAAAAGCGCTCGCTGGAGTACAGCTAGCGGGCATACTGGGAGACCAGCAAGCGGCGTTGGTTGGGCAAACCTGTTTCAGCCCTGGAGAAGCAAAAAACACGTATGGTACCGGCTGCTTTCTATTGATGAACACGGGAGAGCGGCCGGTTGACTCGAGTCACGGTCTGCTGACAACTCTTGCTTACAGATTTGGCAACGAAACTCCTCGCTACGCCTTGGAGGGGAGCATCGCGATCGCAGGAGCGCTGGTACAGTGGCTTCGCGATAATCTCGGCATGTTGGGGACAAGTGCAGAGGTCGAAGCGCTTGCGCGTACCGTATCCGATAACGGCGGCGTGTATTTCGTGCCTGCTTTCTCGGGTCTTTATGCTCCTTATTGGAAAGACAACGCGCGAGGAGTCATCGCCGGACTGACGCGATACGTCAACAAAGGTCATCTGGCACGTGCTGTTCTTGAAGCAACTGCATTTCAAACACGTGATGTTGTTGAGGCGATGCAGAAGGATTCGGGAGTCGATCTCAATACGCTGCGCGTGGATGGCGGCATGGTAATGAACGATCTCCTGATGCAAATTCAGGCCGACATTCTCGACCGCGCAGTCATCCGGCCGGTCACGCAAGAGACGACGGCGCTCGGGGCGGCATATGCGGCCGGTCTTGCCGTCGGGTTTTATAAGGATATTGATGACCTCCGTTCAAATTGGCTGGCAGACCGTACTTGGACGCCTGGACTCGATCAAGAGTCTCGAGAAACCTTGTATCGGACCTGGAAGAAAGCCGTGACGCGCTCCTTCGACTGGCTTGACCCCACCACATAGGACACACACAGATCAATGGTCTCTCCTATACTCGGCGAATTCTTAGGAACCCTTGTTTTGATTTTGCTTGGGAATGGTGTTGTGGCTAATGTTCTCTTGAACCGGTCCAAGGCGGCGGGCGGTGGTTGGATCGTGATAACGGCAGGCTGGGCGTTTGCAGTCATGTCGGGTGTGTTTACCGCAGCCGCGTGTGGCAGTAGCGCAGCACATTTGAACCCGGCCGTCACCTTTGGATTCGCTATGGCGTCTGGAGATTGGTCTAACATGGTTGGCTTTCCAGCGGCTCAGATACTGGGGGCGTTCGTCGGCGCCGTTCTGGTATGGGTACACTTTTATCCTCATTGGGCGGAGACGGCGGACAAGGAAGCCAAACTCGCCTGCTTCTGCACGAGTCCCGGAATTCGCAGTCTGATCCCGAATTTGTTAAGCGAGGTGATCGCTACCTTCGTTCTTGTATTTGTAGTGGCAGCCATATTTTCAAAGCGATCGTTGTCGCCAAACAGTGTGGCTCCAGGGCTGGGTCCTTATTTAGTGGCAAGTCTGGTGTGGGGCATTGGCCTGTCCCTCGGAGGGACAACCGGCTACGCGATTAATCCGGCGCGCGACTTTGGTCCGCGGCTTGCGCATGCGATTTTGCCAATCTCTGGCAAAGGTAGTTCTGAATGGAGCTATGCATTGGTGCCTATAGCTGGTCCTATCATCGGCGGAATCTTGGCCGGCCTGCTCGTACGCGCACTTGGGATATAGTCATGCGATCCAGAATCGGGGATCGCTGACCGAAACCGCGTTGATGCCGCTCGCCAGCAGAGATTCAACTTCCTTCAAATCGGAGATGAGGCCGCCGGCAACAATGCGCAGATTTGGGTGAGCGTTTCGAAAGCGCGGAGCGACACGAGGCGCAGCAACGGCTGGGAGTATCTCGACTGCATCCGGTAAGAACTGACTCATTGTTCTTAAGCCACCCTCGACTGCGGCTGAATCCAATGCGAACGTGCGCTGAACAGTGATCAGACCATGTTTCCGAGATGCGCGCAGTACCTCGCAATGCGTCGAAATAACGCCGGCAACTCCACAGGAAGCGAGATACTCGGCATTAATCGAGTCACGAGAAAATCCTGCCAGCAAGTCGAGATTTACTAATGGCAGTTTTCCGTGATTTCGCAGACGTCTGAGTAGTTCTGCGATGTTCAGCGTATTTCCGTACAGGAGATAAACCGTTTCGGTCGGTGATTTCTCGGCAGCCGTCAGGCCCTCGCCGTTGCGAACTGCCGCGATGATGTGCCGCCTTTCAAGGACATCGTGCCACTGCGGATTCATTTGCTCGACGTCCAGAGCGTTCGCCGGCGAATTGTCAGGACGAGACAGCATAGAAATGGGACTCCATTATAGTGACGTCTTTTACGGAATACGCGCGCTCTTGGCTTCGGCGATCAATTCACTCCCGTCAGGCTGAGTAATCCATCTTTCCTTGACGAGCTTTCCTACGTTCTCGATTACCTTGCGTTCGTACGTCTTGTGGTCTGGGTATAGTCGCTTCAGGCGAAACGCGTCAAACGGCTTTTCATTTCCCGCAATAAAACAAAAGGACTCTCCAGTGGAAGCGCCGGACCAAATAGAGGTCGGGACGTCGACGAAGGGTGAGCGCACTCCGCCGATAACATTACCGAATTCGTCCATGACGGGCTTCCCGTTCTCCACACGAATCGGTTCAGCGTGCGGCGCTGGAACGCCATTGCGGACCCAATCGACAAGGTTGCGCCATGCGGCGTTGAATCCGATGCTGCTCGGAAAACGGCTGCGCGGTCCTTCGTTGCAATTCATGGGGGGAACAGATCGTCCGGCTTTGATGATGTCCGCGGGAGCGGCTGAAAACTGGAGTTCCTCCGGCGTGGCGTGACCTGCGCCTGCGAGTTCGTAGTTTCGGAATCGCTCGGCGGGTGTATCGCTATCCGGTTGGCGGGCGGCGATCGCGAGCAGATAGTCCGATTGCGTCATTACTCGAATCACGGGGACGCCCGTATTCTGCACGAGCCTTTTGGGATCATTGGCGGGAATCGCTGGTGCACACTGGTTTATCGGCGTCCCGAGAACCGGCGTGCCAATGAGATATCCATCGAACATGGGCTTGCTGCTGCTTTTCACGTCGAGAGGATGAATCGCATTCGCATACGTCACCAGATACCCGCCAATCTGCGAATAGCCCCAGGCAAACAGATTTATCACTGGATGCGCGCCGTTTTCGACCACAGCATATAGAAGCGGATTCGATTTGTCGCGGCTCCTGAGCCACGCTCCGGTTTGTGTATAAACATCCCAGGCGAGACCATTCTCCGTCGTTCTTTCGCTGTCCATCGGCACCTGAGTGCAGTTTCGCGGATCGTCGAGCGCCACAGGATTCGCCCACGATAGGGCTTTGTACCGCTCCGGATTGAACTTCTTTAACGCAGTGACTGCGATAGGCTTGGCCGTGATTCCGACCCACGCATCACCGTTGCGTACGAATTCTTTGTGAGACAAAGCCCAACCGATGTTTAGATCAAAACGATTCG
>Ga0075418_10009971_pt1 | contig 10644 bp, 6 predicted proteins | sample SoiMetdeltSBSDD2_FD_81776 | JGI IMG/M metagenome (GOLD analysis project Ga0075418, IMG submission 81776) | Bulk soil microbial communities from a Populus tree surrounding site in Tennessee, USA - Soil MetaG P. deltoides SBSDD2 | ecosystem: Environmental > Terrestrial > Soil > Tree plantation...
ATACCATCGTCAGTGATCTTGCAGCACAAATAGTCAGCATCTTGAAATATTGCTATTTCAAGTGAACCTTTGTCCTCTTTGTGCATCAGTCCGTGCCATATTGCATTTTCAGCGTATGGTTGTATAACCAGAGGAGGAACGCGCAGTGCCATTACGTCCAACTCATTATCAATGATAACCTTATAGCTGAAATGATGCTCAAACCGAACGGCCTCAAGCTCCAGATACAATTGTAATGATTCAAGCTCACTTTCCAACGGTATCAATGAAACCTGAGAATTCTGTAATATAAGACGCACAAGCTTCGAAAACTTCGTCAGATATTCAGATGCCTGGTTTCGATTATTTTGGAGGATAAATCTATTTATCGAGCTCAACGAATTGAAAATGAAATGTGGATTCATTTGTGCGCGCAGTGCCTGCATTTCCAATTCGGTGGCCTTTTGTTGTAATTCGCTGTTAATCCTTGCACTTTCCAATCTTTGCACATTCAACTCCTGTTCAACAAGGTCTCGGCGATTTGCCTCGTTCTTTTGTTTGAGACTGATATTTCTAAACACGATAAATGCAAAAAGGCCGGAAACAACGACTCCAATGAAAAGAATGTTTCTGAAATTCGATTCGTTTTTTAGCTGTTGCTCCCTAAGTTGAAGCTCCTGCTCGCGAATAACCTTCTCGCGATTTAACAACTCTATCTGAGCTTGTTGATTCTCGTTTTCAGTAGCCGCTTTGTATATGGCCAAACGGTTACTGAATTGATCTAGGGCAATTTCATCCTTGACAATAGTGAATTGTTTATAATAAAAGTATGCACTATCTGTGTTCCGTAGCCTGTCATGTATGAGATACAATTGCCAATCTGCATCCCGGATATAGTGCCTGGCTTTATTCGCCATTGCGGTATTCCTCAGTCGATGGGCATAGAAAGATGCCCTGGCAAAATTCCTGCTTCCAGCATGGGCTTTAGCCATATCAAGGAGAATCCGCATTGTCTGCGCCTTTATCTTTCTTTTAATCGACTTCTCAAGTTCAGGTGCCAGCAAATTCAGCGCACTTTCAAATTGCCCTGATGCAGTGTATAACTCAGCCTTTCGCACGCGTGAAAGGGTAGACGTACCACTTTTAATGGTCAGCGACTTGATGACCTGCATGTATTGCTCCTGCAGGCGGGTATTTGTATCGTACTGCTCCACTGAATAAGAAATATCTCCCAGATCTACGAGAGGATTCCAGGACAGGGAAGGACCGGTTGTATGTTTAAGACTCTCAAAATAATAATTGAGTGCAGTTTCGTGGTCGCCGGCAAACCGATAAAGGTCTCCCATCTTTACCAGCACTATCGCCGTATTATGTGAATCGTTGGTACTCCTGAATATCTTTAGACTCTCATTAAAGTATTCGAATGATTTGCCATAATTTCCTTTCTCCAGGTTAATTGCTCCTCTTATTGCTATAGATTCCGCCATGCATTTTTGATTATTAAACTCTGTCGAGAGAGAAATGATTGTTAAACACATTTCCTCCGAACGATCAAACTCACCCTGAGCAAACAAAGCTAATGCAAGGTTGAGATAAGCCTCGATCAAGACATTTTTGTCGTTAATGCCCTTGTAGTTATCGATTACATACAGACTTTTTTCTTCCTGTCCCGCAAAATCCTGAAATGCGTACCCTGCTATTCGAGACTGATTATTGATTGCGACTGCCATTCCTCGTTTGTATCCGATCTTTGACGCTTCGTCAAAAGCTTTGCTGGAATAGAACAACGCAGTATCAGGCCCGAGATACTCGTGGGCCAGGCTCAAAGAATTCAAACAATCTACTCTTGAACTATCCCTACGTCCCGAAAGGAGCGTTTTAAGGCTATCGATTTTACCGCGTTGCGCGAACAAAATTGAAGGAACTAACATCGTGAAAAGGCATAGGGCGGACCAGAAGCATAACCTCAAAGTATAGTTCACAAACCTGGAGTTGAGGTTGTCGCGCATAACAGTTGAGCTCAGAATGGATTAAATAAATATAATTATTTATCCACGATTGAGCATGAATGTTCAACAACATAATCCAATAATTAATCTTCATAATCCACTCGAAATGAGCAGTTGTTCGTTATTACTGGGTAGTTGGCGGCGCAAACGGGTAATTGAACGCAGTTGGATCTATTTGATATCTCCATCGATTTTTTTATTCGATTAATTTTTGATTAATACTTATTAAAATATCTGTTTTAATAAACTTCAGGTAAGCACAATGTCACAAAGTGTGCGGCAGACCATTTTACATTGCGGATAGTAGTTACGTTGTACGTGAATTTTTCTGGGTCGCCGGCTGCATCGCTATCCGAAATCTTACTGGATTTGAATCTCACTCGCTTGCTTGAGGTAAGCTTATTCTCGCTTCGAGTTCGGCAAATTTTGGATCGGACCTGAATGAATCCCATCGCGGATCCGACTTTATCCAGACGAGCCAGTGAGACCGTTCTTCGTATGCTCTATTTAGCCACTGATACGTCTGGTCTTTATCGCCTAGGCCTGCATAAACCAATGCCATGCCATAAGATGTCACGAACTTATCTGTCCTCATTTTATTCAGACTATCCAAAATAGCTCTGGCATGTGCATGATCGCCCGAAACTCCGTATGCATTTCCAATTTGTGCGAACGCTACTGGCCACCTAGAAGTAGCGTCTATTGCTTGCTTGTATTCGGCGATTGCTTCGTTGTACATTTTTTTCGCCTGGTACACGCGCCCGAGCCACAAACGTCCCAATGGAAATTTTGGATTCAACTCAAGCGCCGCCTCAAGCGCGGTTGCGGCCTGATCATATTGTTTATCGTAGTAGAAAGTAAAACCCATATCCGTGGCGATGCCGGGTGATAATGGATCCAATGTGATTGCTTTGCCAAATACGATACGGGCTTCATCATAACGCTGCATCGCTGTGAGATAGTAACCGTACCAGTCGTAAACAAGCTCGTGATTTGGATTCAGTGAGATAGCTTTTCTGAATTCCTGCTCCGCTTCAGCCCAATCCCATTCATGGTAAAACTTGTAGTACCCCAGGGTGGCATGCGCTTCCGCCAATGTAGAGTCAAGCTGCAATGCTTTTGATGCTGCTTCAAATGCCTTGGGAAAGGATTCTTTCGGAGCTAAGAAGCTGGCATATCCCAATGCTGTATAACAGTCCGCCAGGCCTGCATAGGCAGCCCCAAAACCCGGATCCTCGCTAATGGCTTGCTCGAACATTTCAACACCTTTCAGCAAATCCTTTTGCGTCCTGAGATTCCAGAACGCGCGACCCTTTAAATAAAGCTCCCGCGCTTCCTTGTTCAAAGTTCCTTTTGTTACAACTCTACGGCTGGATGGGAGGAGAGCCCCAGCGATGCTATTGGCAATTTTGTCCTGCAAAGCAAAAATATCCTCAGTTTGTCCCTCATAACGATTTGACCAAAGGTTCATCTTATCTTCAGCATTGATAAGCCGTACCATGATCGTAATCCTATCTCCTTCGATTCGGGCGCTACCATCGACTAATACTCTAACACCGAGTTTTTTGGCAATCTCTTCGATATCTGCATCGCTTCCACGAAATTTAAATGAGGAAGTGCGTGCAGTAACTGTAATACCTTCCTGCTGTGACAATGAATTCAGAATTCCTTCGGTAAGCCCATCAACCAAAAAATCCTGGTCAGACGAGTTGCTGATGTTTTGAAATGGAACTATTGCAATTGACTGAGCGCCGCGCTTTTCGTCACGAAGAGTGAAATAATAATATGAAACCGCAGCCAATACAACCAATGCTCCTATTGTCAGCAACGTTTTCATATGTAATTGACTGATTAACCAATAACTTCCGATAGATCAGATGAATCTAGTCAATTCTGGAAAACTAACCAACGGGATACACGATGAATTTTAGAACCGATTCATTATACAACGATTACTTATGCTTCGACTTGGGTTCTACATCCGGATCAATTCCAATTCGGTGGGAAATTATCAAGTCTGCACCGAGGAAATTCGAGTAAAACATCCCAACGGTCGATATCCCCATAATAACAAGGTAAAAAACTCCAACTGACGGATGTTTTATCCTGTAGAATAATAGAGTGATAAAAATAATGAACCACAACAAATTCAACAGAGCGTGCAAGCCCGCTTTCTTCCAAGCAAGAGTGCTCGGTTCAATTTTCAGAAAATCAATCAGGCCATATAGCATGGCCGGAACACTCATTGCTACGGCAGCAAACAATGAGTAAAAACCAGATTTAAAGAAGTCATCAACCAGCGTTACATTGCCTATGATATCGGCTAAAAGGCTAAATGGATACAAGCCGCTGGGAAAATGCACAAGCATCGGGTGAAACCTGTGCTTTCCCACTCTTCCTTGCAACGGGTCGACCTTCACAAATTAAAAACTGAGAATAATAGAATAAGGAACGCGACCACGGCCGCCGCCGCATGAACTAACGCAAGCGGTTTAGGTATGACCTTCTTACGCAAGTCATTTGAAAAGAGTACAAAACCACCCAACGCCGCTACTACAAACAGTATCAGACTCAATTGAGGCACATTTCCCGGCTGATCGAAAAATTTCAGCAACAACATCACTAGCGCTATTGCGGCAATTCCCCCATGGGCAAAAACGAGTCCCCTGGCAGGTGTTTTTCCCTGAAGGACCGGGATTATAAGGCTGATTCCGAATACGGCTGCAACTGCAAAGAGTAGAACAATTGTTATCATAGTTAAAGGATTTTACATTGGATCAGCGAAACTAAATGGGTTACATTTCCTGTTAAAAAAGTGTAACGAAGGGCAGCTTGTTTGATCTAATACTATAAATCTATACCGACCTATGCTAGCCAATGCTGTACTTCTTGCCCGGGATCAAAACTTAACTGACGAAGCCATTATATCTCGTGTCTTGCTTGGTGAGACCGAGGATTACGAAATCCTGGTACGACGGTACAACAACCTGTTGTATAAAACTGCGCGAGGTATTCTCTCCGCAGAAAACGACATCGAGGACGTAATGCAGGAAGCATACATAAGAGGATACGAGAAGCTTGGTCAATTCAGACAGGAAGCGAAATTTTCCACGTGGCTGACACGAATACTTATCAACTGCGCTTTACAGCATCTTCACAAATTGAAAGGTCGCGAGCACCTAAGTCTCGATGTGCTGGTTCGCGAAGGAATGGACGGCGAAGAAGATAACCAAATAACAACTCCAAAAGCTGATGTTGGCGAGAATCTTGCCAAAGCATTGGAAGGAGCCATCAGCCATCTTCCACCGAAGTACAGAGTAGTTTTTATTTTACGTGAAGTGCAACATCTTCCTGTTGCTGATGCCGCTGATATAATCGGCATAACGCAAGAAAACGTCAAGATCAGATTACACCGCGCTAAAGCAATGCTAAAGACTATGCTTCAGGCAAGGCTCGATGTAATGGAGGTCTTTGAGTTCCATGCGTCGCGTTGCGCAAGGGTTGCTGAAAAGGTAATGCAGGAGATCTATTCCCTGGAATCAAAGCTGAATTGAACGTGTGCTTGACTGCGCTGGTATTCTTGCATGGTGATCATCTTGCCATTCTTATCGTCCCATAATTTCAACTGAAGGCATTTCCAGATCTCGAAGGGATGCAACGAGGTCGATCGTGGATGCTGCAATTCCTCCAGACATTTCATGGTTTCCGGCAACCTGTAAAAGGGAATTCTGGAATTAACATGGTGTATGTGATGGTAACCGATGTTGGCTGTGAACCAGCGCATAAGCCTGTTCATCTTTATGTAGCTGGATGAATGAAGGGCCGCTTCCAAATAGTCCCAACGATTATCATCTCGGAGTATCACGGACGGAAAATTGTGCTGAGCATAAAAAATGTAACCGCCAATCGCGAACATTATAATGCAAGGAATGATCAAGGAGAAAACAACTGCACTCCATCCACCCAATGCGTAAAGCATACCTCCAAAAATGAAATGCAAAATAGCAGCAAGGCCGCAATCATAGTATCTTCTTGGATTCTCAAAGAATGGCCAAAGGCAAAAGGAGACTAAGAAGATTGGAACGTAAGCAAACAAAATCATCAAAGGATGCCTTAGCATAAGATACCATCGCTGTTGGGCTCTACTGGAATTCCTGAATGTCTCAGTGCTGAGGATAGGAAAGCTGCCGACGACGTAGCGTGAAAACTTCGAATTGTGATTATGATGATGCTCGTGAGTTTCATTCCAAATACTCGCGGGAGCTAAGGTCGTGATACCGAATATCGTCATCAGCAATCTGGCAGCTTTGGACTTCCGCAGGATAGCCTCATGGTGGAAATCGTGATAGATCACGAACAATCTGCTCGTTAGCAACCCTGCTAAAAGACCGCAAATGAATTTGCCTCCGATTGATCCAACGACATAGGTTCCATAGAAAGCCATACCGCATAGCACAAGCGTCGATAGAAAGTAGTACCAGCTTTTCAACCGGTCCTCGCGAGTGAACTTCATCGTTTTGGATATAAGGCTGTTTCTTGAGGTCATGATTCGACGTCAACTTGAGGGAAACGGTTTTTTTATTGCTTTAGATCAAAACTTTCTTCAAAGGTTACATCCCCATTGTGCTTTGATATCTTGACAAAATTAACACTGCCTGTTCCCTGAAACTTAAAGATCATTCCGGCAAACTTAACGGGATGTAAATTGACCTTTAGATCAAACGCATTCTTTCCATTGATCAACAAGTGGACGACAGAATCCTGGACGTCCATTTTGATATTCACCCAATCATTAAAATCTACGCCAAGAGGAGAGAGATCCAATTTCTTTCCGCTCATATCGCCAAAATTTAGTTCTGATACACAACCAGGGATTGATAGTGGGATCACCATCGCCGCCCCTTCAAACAAAACGTGTACTTCCGTATGTTGACACGCGGCTGCTCCTTCGCTGTATTTATTCTTTACTTCAGTTTCGAACACAAAATCATCACTCATTATTTCTCCTAAGTCACCAACGTTGTAGTAACCAACCCACGGTGCCTTTGGCTGAAGTTGAATATTGCTTTGAAGAATCTTATCCAATGGAAGTCCGATCGATCCATCCTCAGTAAAAATATCTCTGGTTTTAAAATACACTGGAACAGGAGTGACATCGACTAATGGAAGCCATCCATTGCTTTTAATGAACAGATCGTGCTGCTGAACAATCTGATCGTTCACTCTGAGCTTCGCCTGGAAAAAACCTGGATAATAGTAAATTGAAGTATGCTGCTGATGATCTCGCGCAACAAGTTTGCTTAGCCGTTTGTCCCATGATTGCTGAATAAACACGGAATCAGATGGCTTCGCAGCACGCGCGTCATAATCAAATATTACTGTGTTCGGAACACCAATATCCACGACCTTTTTACTGCTAAATGAAAACTTCTCCGGATCAACATTGGGCTTTGCAGTATCGAATGAGGTAAAGTAAAATACCACCACTCCAGAAGCGAGAATGAGTCCTGCAATGGCCAATAGGGCAACCGGTTTCTTCCTGCGGTAACGCCTGGGATCACGGAAACCGGCGCCGCTTTTAATTAACTCAGGTTTGGGAGTCGTATTCGATAATTTTTCCGATTGCTTATAGCTCCTCCAGTTTTCGAAGCCTATAAACTGAACTAGAGTGTCAAGCGTGGTGGCCGTTGGTTTGCTTTCATAGCGGATCCTTCCCCAAACTCTTTTTAATGTCACTACGCTTAATTGAACATGGGTCTTATCCATGATCTTGTTGCTGAGCGCCTCGAAATCACGCGTGGACCAGTCCTTTGAATCCCCCCAGCCGAGCTCTTTTTCGATCCGCGAAAGGACCTTATCAATTACTCTATCTTCTGCTTCTAATTCCATCAAATTCAGTTACTTAAAAAAATGAGTTCCATCTTGAACGAACTTGAATACAGTTGACTCAACCGTTCCTGGCCTTGGCCACCCAAATTTCCGTTTTTTCAAAAATAATCTTTGATATCACTAAAATAAATTCCACAAAGAATGAAGGGATTTTTAAAGGGGATGCTGCTCATACTACTATCATTTGGATCAATCGTCACCCACGCTCAGGTACAAGAGCCGACAATCCTTAACCCTAAGGCAAAATGGAAGTTCAAAACACAGGGTCCCGTGCGGGGATCATCGGTTGTTGACAATTCTTACGTCTATTTTGGGAGCGCTGATGGACACCTTTATGTGGTAAACAAGAGTAACGGGGAGTTGGTGTGGAAATTCAAAACAGACAGTTCGGTCTCCAGTACTCCGACGCTGTCTGACAATCTGTGCTTTATTAACAGCAGCAGTAATACCTTGTTTGCAATCAATCGAAGCACAGGTAAGATGGCGTGGAAGTTTCAGTCGCAACCGTCAATTCCTTCGTATTGGGAGTGGGATTACTATACAGCTTCTCCTGTCGTGGAAGCAGGCCGGATCTACATCGGATCGGGTGACTCTCATCTTTATGCGCTATCGCTTGAGGGTAAATTGCTTTGGAAGTACAAAACCAATGGGCGAGTCAGAGCTGCTGTTCTGATCAAAGACGAAAAGGTTTACCTGCCAAGCAATGACGGTGTTGTGTACGTATTGAATTCTCGTGACGGAAAACTCCTTTGGAAGTTCGAGACTGATGGCGCTAAATACGACTCCCGCAAATTCGGATGGGACCGGAATTCGATCTATGCAGCACCTGTGATTCAGGACAGCCTTGTGATCATCGGCTCGCGTGATGGAAAAACTTATGCAGTAAATACTTCCACCCAAAAGAAAAAGTGGGATTTTACCTATGGTCCAACATGGGCCATGTCCGCCGCTGTCGAACACAACGTAGCCTATATTGGCTGGTCTGATAATAGTTTGTTAACTGCAACCGACGTGTTGACGGGAAAGGAGAAGTGGAAATTTCAAAGCGGCTCTCTGGTTTACACAAAACCATTTCTCACCGGAAAAGATGTATACTTCGGATCTGCAGACGAAAACCTCTATTGCCTGCAAAAGAGCAGTGGTGAAAAACGATGGTCGTACCAAACCGGAGGATGCATTTATTCTTCACCAATCGTAGATTCAAATACAGTATATGTCGGCAGCGATGACGGATTCCTTTACGCAATAGAAGAAGGTGTCAAACCACGCAAGGCCGTTTATCTTCCCATTCCAAAGGATCCGATGTTGGAGGCCTTCACAATAGACAAAAAGATAACTCCTTATCTAAAGGAAAAAGGGTTTGAACAGCTAGACTCGGCGAAGCTATTTGCATTTCTTTCCGGCAGGATCAATGACGGTGCTCCAAGTGTAATCGTTTTTGCTTACGATCAAATTCCAGCCAACATGGTGGGGGAGCAGCCTGAGAAGGGCATGATCCGTCAGTATCTTGAGAAGGGTGGAAAGATTATCTGGGTTGGTAGTCCTCCAAATCTTTACTCTCTTGACAATAAAGGAAAACCAAAGCTGGACAAAACAATCGCCGAACGTATGCTTGATATTGAAATCAGTAGACCGGAAGAGTCAGGCAATTACTATAGTCAGGCGACGCAAACAGGCATGAATTGGGGGCTTCCCTCGTGGTTGACGGTAACGTATTCAACTATTGAATCCACACGTGTAACAGCTCTCGCTTATGACGAATACAATCGGATAAGTGCATGGTTAAAGAAATTTAATGATCGCCCCGGTTCTGGTTTTGTATCGTGCAGGACATGGGGATGGTACGCGAATATCCATGACGAAGATCTTAAGCTGATCCATGATCTGGCCGTGTATGAGCTTGAATGACGGGCAATGAGCAACGAGCAAGGAGCAACGAGCAGTCAGCAATGAGCAATGAGCAATGAGCAATGAGGAATGAGCAGGAGGGAATAGGGAATAAGGAATAGTAACGTAAACAATAAGTATGAAAAAATATCTGCTCTATCTTCTCTTCGTTATTGCGTGTCATTTTTGTTTAGCTCAAAAGGGTCAACAAGCGGACTTTGATAAGCTTCCTATAGTCCAATGGAAATTCAAGATCAAACAGCCATTTTTCTCGAGCCCGATTATCAATGAGGGAACAGTTTACGTGGCTGGCTTGGATAGTACGTTGTATGCATTGGAGCTGACAACAGGAAATGTGAAATGGAAGCTGAAAACAAATGGAGAGATACGGTCGACGGTTGTTATTGAAGGGTCAAGAATCTATCTGCTTGGCGGAAATGGCGTGCTATCCTGCATCGATAAGAATACCGGCAAGCCAATATGGCGTTCAGTGTTCGACAATACTGCACTCTTCTTAGCAGAGCGTCGATATGATTTCGCGGACTATTTCCATTCTTCCCCTGTAGTTCATGATGGCATTCTTTATTTCGGTACCGGGAATGGACGCTTTAATGCAGTAAGCGCTGACAATGGCGAGATCGTCTGGTCGTTCAAAGCCGGAGACATTATTCATAATACTCCAGTTATCATCAAAGACAATGTGTACTTCGGAAGCTTTGATGGATTTGTATATGCATTGAATATTCGCACAGGACAAATAGTATGGAAATTTAAATCCGTCGGGCAACAGTATTTTCCAAATGGCGAGATGCAGGGATCGCCATCAACGGGCTATGGTACCCTGTTTATTGGGGGTAGGGATTACAATCTATATGCACTC
>Ga0075418_10009973_pt1 | contig 10644 bp, 8 predicted proteins | sample SoiMetdeltSBSDD2_FD_81776 | JGI IMG/M metagenome (GOLD analysis project Ga0075418, IMG submission 81776) | Bulk soil microbial communities from a Populus tree surrounding site in Tennessee, USA - Soil MetaG P. deltoides SBSDD2 | ecosystem: Environmental > Terrestrial > Soil > Tree plantation...
CAGGCTGTAGTAATACAGGCCCGTTTGCAGCTCATAGAATAGTTGCGTGACTTCAATGCCGATTCGCACGGCCACACCTTGATGTTCACGAGTTCGAAGGGCAGGGGCGAGCCTCTGCCGCCCGGCCGGCAACCAGGCGCCGCAGCCTGGTTAGTGCGCGGCCGAAAACGTATCCGAGCGGATTGGCGCGCTTTACGTCGTGCAGCGCCGTCTCCAGCTCGGCGATGCGCTCCTGCAAGCAGCGCACCTCTCGCGCGTGCGCGAACGGGACCACGCCGTCGAGGACCGTGAGAGGCGCCCGCAACGCCGGCAGCAGCCCGGCGTCCTCATCGCGGACGTAGAAGCGATTCAGGCCGTCGAAGACCGCAAACTGATAGCCGGCCGACAGCAGCAACGGCTCCCACGGCTCGTGCGAGGGTTCCGTAGAAATCGGCCGCGTCGATTCGATGAGGGCGACCCGCGGCCGCCACTGCTGCCAGTCGCCGCCTTCGATTACCTCGCGTTCGTGGCCTTCTACGTCGATTGAGATGAAGTCGATCTCCCGGCTGACGTACGACTCACAAATCGATTTCAAGGTCAGCGCTTCAACTTGGCGCTGGACCGGCGTGCGGCCCTCGTCCATGCGGGCAGCGACCTCGGCGACGCACAGAGTAGAGAGGCCCGTGCCCGGAAACTCATAATAGGCAATCGTTCCCGGGCGATTGGAAATCGCCAGATTCAAGTTCGTATCGCGTGGGCGCTCGCGCGCAAGTTCGGAATATGTCTCCCCTGGTTCGACGTTGATGCCGCTCCAGCCACTCTCGTAGAAGTGCCTGGTTACCGAATCATACGTAGGGTGATTGGCGCCGATATCAATATAGAATCCCGACGTCTGCTGCTCAAACGCCCGCGCTAACAGTACATCCTCGCGATTCTGCGCATACGAGATCATTCGCCGCTCCGTTTCTGCAAGACAAGATTCGCGAAGGTCAAAGGCCGGGCTGCATTCATCGCCTCGACGCGGCTGAGCATTTCAGCCGGCTGCACTCGTCGCGCTTCACCACCATCGTCGAGCTCATGAATGACGAAGCCATACGACAAGAGCCGCTCGATCAGCGCCTCCGGCGAACCGCCGGCATAGCGGATTCCATACGGCCAGAATTCCATGAGGATCGTCCGCACATTCAGTCGCTCGAGATCGCCCATGCCCTCGAAGACGTGCGGCTCATAGCCTTGCACATCGATCTTGATGAAATCGACGCTGTCCAGCCCCAGCTCGGCGCAGGTCGTATCAAAGCGACGGATCGCAATCGGTACGCTTTCACGATCTTCTGTTCCGGCAGCTACGCGGTGGTCGCCATAGTTGGATTTCGACCGATAGAGCCGCCCGGCGCGGTCTTCCGACCCGAGCGCATAGTTGCAAGCGACGGCGTTTCGAGCGCCGTTTCGCCGCAAGTTGTCGCGCAGCAGAGCGCAACTGTCGGGGTCAGGCTCAAAAGCAATAACCTTCCCCTGCGAAGCGACGAGTGGACTGGCGAGCGTCGCGAAGTAGCCCACGTTCGCGCCAATATCCACGAAGACGTCGCCGGGCCGGAGCGAGCGCGTGATGAACCGCGTCTCGGCCGGTTCGTATTCCTGAAATACAAAGATTGGCCAACCAATGCCTTCATCGCGCAGATCGACGGCCAGCCGCGTGCCCACGGAAGTTCGTACGACTGGCTGAAACCTGCCGATGCTACGGTACAAGTCCAACAGCCGTTGCCGATAGTGCGTCCGCTCCGAGAAGAGCGCTCCGCCGGTGGAGCGCAAATGCCACAGCGGAGCGCGCACTTGCGGCGGCAAGAGCCTGCGATAAATCGAGGTAAGCGGTGCTGTCAGCATGGATGGGGGGCGAGCGCGGGTGGGGCCGCCCCTTGGGTGCAGGTCCATTCCAACAACGGCGCGACCTTTCCCAGGCGTCCGTCGTTTTTGGTCAGCGAACCGATTTCGGTGACCTCGAAGGCCAGTGCCCGTTCGACCATGTCGAACTGCGGCCCCTTGAAGTTGTTAATCGCTGCGAGTACGTGGTACCGCCCGGGTATGAGCAGGTGAGCGGGCACGGTGCACCGCGCCGTCACCAGCCCTTCGCCAATCCGCGTCGCGCGGTCCTCGCCGTCGGCCAGGCTGCTCGTAAAGATCGTCTCGGTCTGGAAATCCGCGTTCAGCCGGAAGGCCAGTTGTGCTTCCACCGCCCGCGGAAAATGGCACTGAAACTCGATCTCGAACGGCTGATCGGCGTCGAACAGCGAGCACCGCTGGCCGTTTGGATTGAGTGCCACGATCCTCAGGATCGTCGGCCGCTCCGCGTGCGGCGGCCCCTGGCGGCACCACTCCGACGAGTAGCCTTCGGAACAGCGCAGGTAGGAGTGAATGACGTCCGGCGTGTTGCCGCTGGCGGTCAGCCGGCCGCGCTCCAGCAGGAACGAGCGGGTGGTGAGTTTGGCCACCGCGTTCAGGTCGTGGCTGACGAAAAGGACCGTGCGCCCGGATTTGCCCAGCGACTCCATGCTCCCCAAACACTTGCGCTGGAATGCGGTGTCACCAACGGCCAGCACTTCGTCGATGATGAGCACTTCCGGGTGCAGGTGCGCGGCTATCGCAAACGCCAGCCGCACGTACATGCCGCTGCTGTAGCGCTTCACCGGAGTATCGAGGAATTGCTCGATCTCGGCGAAGTCCACAATCTGATCGAAGCGGGCGTCGATCTCCCGCTTCTGCATCCCCAGGATGCTGCCGTTGAGATACACGTTCTCGCGGCCGGTCAACTCGGGATGAAAGCCCGTGCCGACCTCAAGCAGGCTGCCGACCCTGCCAGTCAGTTCCACGCGCCCGCGCGTCGGTTTCGTGATTCGGCTCAGAATCTTCAGCAACGTGCTCTTGCCCGCGCCGTTGCGGCCGATGATGCCGACAACTTCGCCCGCTTCCACCTCCAAGCTGACTTCTCGCAAGGCCCAGAATTCTTCGCGCGTTGCGCGGCGCTGGCCCTGCAGCCGCCGCAGCGGCGTTGCGGCAAGATGCGCCAAACTCTCGCGCAGCGTGCGATAGCTGACGTGGCTGCGATTCTCGTGATCGACGAAATACCGCTTGCTGAGGTTTTCGATTCGGACGGCGGCAGTCATAGCGACCTGGCTAACTCTGGTTCTTGCGTAACAAGCCGCGGAGCGGCCGCTGAGGCGGGGCGCGCGGCGCAGGCTTCCGCCAAGGTCCAGCGGAGGTGAGCTTGCGGTGCGACATGGAGACGGTAGTATTCGGCCGACGCCTGGCGCATCGCCGCGCAGCGTTCGTGGTCGGCGAGCAACCGGCGGCACTCCAGAACGCACTCGTCGGCATCGCGGAACTCGGCCCAGTGCAATCCCCGTTCCAGCGGGGTAGGCGTCTGGTTTCGCAGCCCCTCGGCGACAACCGCCTTCGAGCCGGCGAGATACTCAGGCAGCTTGAAGGCCGTCGAGTGGTGCAAGCCGCGGGTGTAGACCCCGATGAGGGCGCGGCGGCTGAGCGCGGCGTAGTTCACCATCCGCGATTGCTGCGGGGGTACGACCTCGCCCGGATGTTCGCGCCGAGCGAGCGGCGTGCTCACCAGCCCGCCGACAAACGCGGTGCTCAGCGCTTGCCGCAGCGCCCGCACCACCTCCACGCGCATCCGGTTGACTGCGGCTGCGTCGTCAGGCGCTGCTTCGTGCGGCTCCCACAACCGTGTTTGAAACACCACAATGGGTTCCAAGGGCTCCCCCGGATCCGCTTCGAATTGTGCCGCAGCGGGAAGGCAGGCAAACTGCCGCATTTCTTGTGCAACGGCACGCGCGGCTTGAGGGCCGCGCACCAGCGCCCGCAGGCTGCGTTTCCAGAAGCAGCGCGCCAGGAGTTTCCAGCGGCGCGATTTCAAGGCAGGAACAAGGCAGGGGAAATTGAGACCCCAGGGGCGGATCTTTGCGGTCTGCGGCCGGAGCCACGATTGCTGGGAAAGTTTTGCGAGGTCGGCCTGGAAGTAGCTGCGCTTGAAATAAACGTCGCAGGAAGCCAAAGTCGCGAAATCGACCACGTCGCTGCGATCGAGCAAGTCGATCGCAGCGCGCCGCGGCTCGCCGTCATCTTCGGCAACTGTCAGCTGGAACACCGCCGGATGCGGAGCAGCAAAGCCGCGGTCTGTCAGCCGCAAAGTGATTTCACCGAGTTCCGCAAGCTCCAACAGACCTGCCATGGCCTTCGAGGCGTTGTAGAGGCTGATCTCGTCGTGAATATAGGCGGCAGCGTGATACATTGGCCCACGGCTTTAAATAATGTCCGAGAACTCGTCCTCAAAGCGCCGAAAGATCGCACAGCCTGCCAGGAACATGACACCGGCCACGGCCGCAGAAAGCAGCAGGCCCAGCCAGGAAATCGGCTAGCCAACGGTGGCCGCACGAAACGTGCTCACCAGAGGTGCGAGTGGATTAAGTGCCAGCAGGCTCGTCAGTCTCCCGGCGCCATTAGCCGCCGGGTCCATATAGATGGTGGGAGTCGCAAACATCCACATTTGCAGCAGAAAGGGAACGAGATAGCGAAAGTCCCGGTAGGCCACATTCAGCGCGGCAATGGCGGTGCCGACGCCTGTCGCCGCCAGCAGCAAGCAGCCCATCACCAAGGGCACTACGAGCAAACCCGCGGTGGGCGTAACGCCATACCAAAGCATCAAGCCCAGTAGCAGGACCAGGGCGATGACGAAATCAACGATGGCCGCGCCGACCGATGCCAGCGGAATCGCTAGCCTTGGAAAATACACTTTAGTAATCAGGCGCTCGGAGCTAAGGACGCTCTGCGCTGCCTGGGAAACAGAAGTGGAGAACAGCAACCAAGGCAGCAGGCCCGCGTAAACAAACAACGGGTACGGCAAGTTGCCGGTGGGAACTCTGGCCAGCCTAGCAAAGAAGACCGTGAAGACGATCATCATCAGCGCTGGTTGAAGAATGGCCCAGGCAGCTCCTAGCAAGGTCTGCTTGTAACGTACCTTGACATCGCGCCAAATCAGAAACCCAAACAACTCACGATACTGCCACAGCTCTCGTAAATTGATGAGCTGCCAGCCGCGCGACGGCTCGATCACCGTATGCTGGATCGAGGTTGTGGTAGATTCACAGGACATAGCGCAAGTGATCTAGAACATGCGATAGATGAAGCGAATAAATACGTATAAGACCGCCAAGTAAGCGAGGCTGACTCCGAGCATTGCGGAGAACAACTGCGGTGTGAATTCCAGCGGGCGCAGCGGCACATTGCGGCGCGCCAAGCGCTCGTAGCTCACGCCCAACCCCGCGACGAGATACGTGGGCACGACTTCGCACCGCGTTAGCGTCAGCATGGACGTCGCATAGGCTGCCAGCGCGCCTAGAACGAACGGATGAAAGCTTCGCAGCACTCCCGAGCCAATCATTGGGCGAAAGCGCCGCAGCCGCCAAATGGAATACAGCACGACGTAAAACAATCCCACGAACATCGCGCCGCCCAGGACGCCCCACTCCGCCAGGGCTTGCAAGTAAGAGCTATGCGCGACGAGGCCTTCATGCTCCACAAACCGGCCGTGCCCGACACCCCACAGCGGCTGCCACTTGATCATCTGCAGGCCGGCGTACCAGAGGTCCGTACGGGAGCTGCCCGTACCTGATGCGATGCCGCCGCTGATATCAGCCTGCCGCCCCCCAAACACTACGAAGAGAAGCGGCACGAGCGCGACCAGCGCCAGGCTCATCCGGCTGACTCCATAGCGGCACAGCACAAATGCGCCGAGGCCCGCGACCAACGCCAAGAGTCCGCCGCGCGACTGCGTCAACGCGAGGGTATATCCCAAAAACAAGACAACCCCGATCAGCGGCACGCGCAGCATACCGAGCTTGGGATAGCAAATTCCGCCAAGGCCAATCAGGATGCTGAGCACGACCACCATCGACAAATCGTTGGGGTCGGCAAAGACGCCGAATGCCGAAAGCCGCAACGCACTGCTCTGATCACCCGTGGCTGCGTCGTAGGTCACTTCGCGGGCGTGGGTAATCGCCGCGACATTTAACTGGCCGTGAAAATGGGCGACGGCGATCGCCGCTAACACGGTAGTCAAGATGACCACGAGGGCGAGGAAGGTAGTATACCGCCGCGGGCTTCTCAGCACCGCAGTGATCAGCAGGAAATAGGCGCCCACCTTGGCGAACTGCAAGCCTGCCTGCCACGCGGCCCGCCAATCGAATTTGATCAGGAGCGACAGGACAGCTGCAACGAGAATGGCGACCACACAGATTGTGGCGGGCGAGCGGCGCGGCTCCGAGCGCAGCTCCCTTACCAAGTGAGGAGCGGCGACGACGAGGTTGAAAACGATGAGCACGTTGTAGATCGGAACCTCGGCCAGATCAGGGATCAGGTCCTGTGGCCGTAGAAATAGTGCGGCGTTGACCAGCACAAATACGACGAAGTCCATGGGAGCCGACGGCGTTCGGAGGTCAGCTAGCTGCGAGCGACAATCAGCGGCGCGGGGTGCGAGAGCGGACGCCGATCGTGCTCTGGTTGGGCCGGGGCGCTGGCGGCGACCGGCGGCGCTGACTGCGTGCTAGCGTCGCAGACCGGCGGCAATTCGACGGTCCTCGATAAGCCCATCAACGACACTGCCCGGCCGCCGCGCAGTCCAAACACGCGGAGGGCCGTGCAGAGCACGATCCGGGCATCGAAAAGTGGACCGGCGCGCCGTATGTATTCCTGGTCCAGTACGAGCTTGCGGCGAACACTCTGCAAGTCGCTATCTGGCGGCAAATTGATTTGGGCCAGACCCGTAATGCCCGGCTTCACCTCCAGCCGGTCGAGATATTCTGGAATTTGCTCGGCCAGGATTTGGACAAACTCCGGCCGCTCGGGACGCGGTCCAACGAGCGCCATCTCGCCTCGGGCGACGTTATAAAGCTGCGGAAGCTCATCGAGGTGCAAACGTCGCAACCAATACCCTAGCGGCGTCACACGCGCATCGCGAACGACGCTCGCCCACACCGGACCCGAGCGGTTTTCCGCGTCGCTGCGCATGCTACGCAGCTTGTACATCGTGAAAATGCGGCCCCTCAGGCCAACGCGTCGTTGACAATAGATTCCCGGACCTGGCGATGTGAGGCGAATGACTACAACTAGCGCAACGATTAATGGTGACACCAGTACTAACAATAGCAGTCCCATCACGCGCTCGATTATAGCGCGAACCGCATCGGACTTACATTTCTGCCCAAGGGGGTAGACGTTTTCACTCCAGACAACATCGGCGGGTTGCGTGAGCGACATCACAAGACTCCTTTCGGGGCAGATGGATGTATGAATGAGTCGCCGCCAGGGGCGGAGATCAGTCGAGGCTGAATCTGTGCCAAGAACGCGGAGAGAAAGTCTTGGCAGGCATCGGCGGAAGGTTGTGAGGAACGATGCTCGCGGGCGGGGCCGGCCAGTTGCAACTTATAGAGTACAGGCAGCCCGGCATAAGCAAATCGCGGACCGGCGACCGCTTCCCAATTTGCTCCGCGACTCCAACCGTATATGACTCGCAAGTTGGGCCGCGCGGAATCGCGCGAGTTGGCAAACACCTGCCAAACCTGATGCGTATTGCCGTGTAAATCCCTGACTTTCATTAGCTCGCGGTCGCCGGCAATCTCATAGTTCTGCGCAGAATAGCAAATCTCCGGAGTGTGGACCGAGATCGGGCCGGATGGACCGGCGACAAGTGCGACGACAATTGTGTCGCCAGTCTGGTCATTTGTGTAAACGCCGTGGAGATAGGCTGCACATTGCAAGATATCGGCTACTCCTTCTTCCAATTCATGTGTCTTCACTAGCTGCCAATGCCCCAGGTGGTCGGGCAGGCCGCCCTGCAGCCGAGCGGCTGCGGTCGCCAATGGGGAGGCCTGCCCCCAGCGATTTACCAATCGCCCGTGCAGCCAGCCGCTGCCGAGAGTCCCGAGAAGCAGGAATGCGCCGACGATGTAGCGTGACACAGGTAATGCAAGTTCAGCGGGGACGGGGACTGTTAATGACAGCACCGCGGGTTAGCGCCGTTCGCAGCTTGTTCAGCGCCTCGCGGTCGGTAGGCGTGAGGATTTGCTTTTCGAGGTGGCGCTCCAGGGCGGCTGCCAGTTGCTCCTGAGCGTTGTCGGCCGATCCCAGCTCGTGATAGGCCGACGCCAAATGAAAGCTGTGCCTTGGATCCGTCGTCGATCCACGGGCGGCGGCTTCCAGCAACGTGACGGCCTCTTGTGTCTTGCCTGACCACAGCAGGATCGTGCCCTTGGTGTCGAGCAACGTCGGCAGATGCCCGCGATGCACGATCGCTCGTTCGACGAACGCCAATCCCTCCGCCCGCGTTTCCTGCGACTCGGCCAAGAGCATTGCCAGGTTGTTGAGCGCCGGCACGTGACGCGGGTTGAGCCTAACGACTTTGCGAAGCAGTACGATCGCCTCGGGATAGCGGTCTTCCAGCACACGTAGCATGCCGACGCCGTAAACCAAATTCGGGTCGTCTGGGAAGTTTTTCAGCGCCGCGGCCAGGATCGGCTCGGCCGCCCGCATGTATTCCCGTTTCGCGCCCGACTCGAGCAGCAGCGAAGTCAGGACGATGGCGGGCCGGCTGGTGGTATCGTTCTCGGCCGCCGTCTCGCACAGGCGAATCGCTTCCAGGCCGCGGTTCTGCCGAACGAGCGCGGTCGCCAGCAGCGGAAACTGATCGGGGTCGGATTTGACGACCGTGCGATACCACTTCTCCGCGCCGGCCAGCTGATTGACGAGCAAATACAAATCGCCAATCTGCCGCGCGATGCGGCTTTGTTCCTTGAGCGACCGCGTGGCCTGAATGAGACGCAACGCCTGGGCCTCCACTGCCGGCTCGATGGCTTCGATATTCGGCAAGGCCGCAAAGTATTTCACGCGAGCTATCAAGGGACGAAATGGATCTCTGTCGGTCGCCTCGAGCTTCGCCAGCCAAGGCTCGCAACGCTTAACCGAGCCCTGCGCGAGCCGCAAATCGATTAGCAGGGCGATGGACTTGGGATCGGGCCTGGCCTGTCCTGCGAGGCGATCTTCCAGCCGGTCGAGCCACCGTGCCGCTTCGTCTTTGCGATCCTGCCGCAGCAGAAAGCTGATGAGCACTCCCACATCCGCCGCCTGAGCCCGCGTACGGCTGGCCACATTCAGCAATTGATCGCGGGCTTTTTGGACATTCCCTGCCGCCTCGGCCGCGTCCCTGGAGGCGGCTGCCCGTCGCTCGTAGAACTGCGCCAGGAGCAAGCGGTCGGTGGTGCTTTCCGTGTCGCCCGCGATGATCTGCTCGAGCATCAAGATGGCCCGATTTAGTCCCCCGTCGCCGCTGTATTGCGCCAGCAGGATCGCCCGAACTCGCCGGTCCTCGACTGTCGCTTCCGTGCCGCCGGCCTCGTCCAAGAGCTGCTCGGCGGCCGCCAAGTCCGCCTCGCTGCCGGACGCCGCCAAGATCGTCGCCAACAACCAGCGGGCCCGCGCCAGCTTGGGATCCAGCTCCAGGGCCCTCTGCAAATTCTCCTTGGCCCGGCCGCGGTCGGTCTCGAGCAAAGCCTGGGCGAGGTACAAATGGCTCGTCGCCGATTGCGGTTCCTGCTCGACGGCCCGCGCCAACAGCTCTGCGGCCCGCGAGCGATCACCCAGTTGTGCATATGCCCGACCCAAGAGCTTGTTGCGTGACGCCGGGTCGAGCTGCGCGTGCTGCTCAAGCGACTCGAGCGTTTGTCGGGCACGCTGCTCGTCGCCGACGTGCAGGTAATAAGCAAACAAGCCGTTCCAACTGCGGGCGTCGGCTGGCGACTGCTGCGTGGCTTGCTCGAATTCGGCCTGGGCTTCCGGCAGCCGGTCGGTAACCAGCAGCAGGCGGGCCAGCCATAGCCGGGCGTTGAGATCGCCGGGCCGCCGCTCCAGGGCGCGGCGGGCGATCTCGATGGCTTGCTCGGGGCGATTTTCGTCGAGCTGGCGGGCGGAGGCCAGCTCCGTGAGCCGCTGGGAAGCGGGCAGATACGACTGCATCCGCGCCAGGTACTTCTCCACTTCATCCCCTTTATTCAATTGGTCCAGGCAGGTGATGAGTTGCTCGAAGATGACATAGCGGCGCTCGCCAAGCTGAATGGCCTGCTCGTAGGCGGCGGCGGCGGCCTCCAAATGCTCCATCCGCTGCTCGATCGCTCCCCGTAGCGAGAACCCATCCGCCCAGTTGGGCCGGAGCGTGGACAGCCGGGCCTGTTCGGACAGGGCTTCAATCAATCGCGGGTCGCGCGGTCCGGTGGCGGATAAGTAGAGCCGCGAAATGCGGAAGTACTGGGCCCACACGTCACCCGGTGGGCCGGCTGCCGCGAGCTGGCCTTCCCACTTCTGCAGCGTGGGGAAGTCGCTGGCGCGCAGCGCCAACTCGGCCAGACCGCAGAGTGCCCCGACGTCGTGCGGCCGGTCGCGCAGCGTCGCCAGGAACAGGGCTTGCATTTGCCGCAGGTCTTGCCTGGCCTTCGTCAGGCGGATCAGTTCCTGGCGGAGCCGTTGTTGAGCGGCAGGCGGCAATTCAGGCGCCGCCGACTCCAGAATGTTTTGAGCCTTGGAGTAGTCCTCGTGGGCCGCGGCCCGCCGCGA
>Ga0075418_10009975_pt1 | contig 10642 bp, 7 predicted proteins | sample SoiMetdeltSBSDD2_FD_81776 | JGI IMG/M metagenome (GOLD analysis project Ga0075418, IMG submission 81776) | Bulk soil microbial communities from a Populus tree surrounding site in Tennessee, USA - Soil MetaG P. deltoides SBSDD2 | ecosystem: Environmental > Terrestrial > Soil > Tree plantation...
CGCGGCGAACCGTCGTCGCGGCCCCAGCCGGATCATCGGCCTTGAGCTGGGCTTCGACGATGTGCTGAAAGGCCCAGTCCCGCCGCATCGAGTCGCGACGCTCGACCACTTTCTCCTTGCCGGAGTCCTTGTCCTTGGTCTTGTACTTGATGACCCGGTCGGGAATGGCCTCGGCCACCTTCACGGCGTCGTTGACTTTGCCGACCTTCGCCAGCGCACTGGCGATTTCCGCCTGGACGCCGGACCGGTGCTCGTGGGCTTGTGCTTCGGACTTGACCGTGATCTTCTCGACGGTCTTGCGTGCGTCTTCGATGAAGCCCGCGTTCGCCTGGTAGAACCCTGCGTTAGCGAGCGCCTCGGCCCGCTTTTCTTCGGCCTTGATTTGGGCGGCGACTTCGAGGGCATCCAGGAACATCCTGGCGGCGCGCTCCTTGTTCCCGTAGCGCGACTGGTAATGCGCGATTCCGACGAGCCGCTTCGCCTTGGCCGCCAGTGCATCGTCGCTCGAGGCGGGTAGCGACTTCACCTCGTCCGCCGCCTTGCTGAGGACGTCCGCGATCTCGATCCCCGCGTCCGCCTTCTTGGGCGGCTCGGCTTTTGTCGATGGAGCTGGCGGGCTTGGTTTCGGCGCTTGCAGCTCCGCGGTCATCCCGCGACCACCAAAAACCCCGGCCCCCAGCAACGCCCCGATTACGATTAGAACGGCCGACACGGTCTTTAGCTTGGCGAGATACATGGCCTTGATCACCTCGTGAGTGAGAACGCTGATGGTCGCCGGCACGGCGGTCGGACCGGCAGCGACGGCGGCCTGAATCGTCAATCGGATGAGGCCGGCGGGGACCGTCGCGGACCCGTCGCGCGCGAGGAGAACAGCAAGTCCCCCCGCCGACAGTGAGACTCCGCGACTCGCTAATCGCTTGGCGAGCAGCCGCCGGGCCGCGGCCAGGCGGTTCGAAAGCGTGCCGTCCGGGATGCCGAGCTGTCGCGCGACCTCGCGGCGCGTCCGGCCTTCGAGGTCGCACAACACGACCGGCAGGCGAAGCCGGTCGGGCAGCCGGCTGAGTTCGTGGTCGAGGACCCCGGTCAGATCGGTCCCGGCCATCTCGATCTCGACACCCGGCTGTGGCAACTCGGCCAGGTGGACTTCGCGGGCGCGTCGCCGGGCGGCCATGCGTCGTGCCTCCAGGGCGGTGCGGTAGGCGACGCCGTAGAGCCAGTTGCCGACCGCGTCTCGCGGCGCGACCGCGCCCGCGCGCCGGGCGAGAACGAGGAACGTGGCCTGAAATGCGTCGTCCGCGTCATGGGCGTCGCCAAGCACGCGCCGACAGACGCCCAGGACCATCGACCCGTGTCGGCGGACGAGCTGTTCGAACGCGGCTGGGTCGCGGTGCCGGACGAAGTCCGCGAGCAAGTCGCCGTCCGGGATGGAGTCGTGGGCATCGACCGCCTGGAGTCGCCGGAGGGTGTCGCTGACTCGACCGTTCATGTCGCGGGCTCCGCGTCATTACTTATTGGTGGAAGCGCGGTCGGCGCGCCAATTGATTTTCGACAATTGGACGGCCCATCTGGCGCGGTGTAACCGGAATTGGAGGTTGGACGCCATGCCCCATCAACGATAAGCTCTCGACCGTTCGCCTTTGGACGCCGCGACCCATGTCCATGGACTCCATCGTCCAAACCCGACAAATCCTCGCCGCACTCGCCGACGGCTTCGCCGGCAACTTCACGGTGCGCCTCTGGGACGGTTCCTCGGCAGACGTCGGCACCGGCCCGGCCCCGTTCACGCTGGTGCTCAAGCACGCCGGCGCGCTGCGGGCCATGTTCTGGCCGTTCGGCAAGGTCAACCTGGGCGAGTCCTACATCTTCGACGACTTCGACGTCGAGGGGGACATGTTCGCGTTCACCATGTTCCTGCGGCACCTCGTCGGCCAGATGGACCGCCGCGGACTGTGGGACAAGCTGCGGCTGCTCCGCGCGCTGCTCAAGCTCCCGGATCAAAAGAACCGGCGCGACCCGTCCAAGGCCGGCCGGCCCACAGCGGGCGATCACAGCGGGGCCAAGGACCGCGGTGCGATCTCCCACTCCTACGACTTACCTGCTGAGTTCTACCGGTTGTTCCTCGACCGGAACATGCAATACACGTGCGGGTATTTCGCGGACGCCGGTGAAGACCTCGACGCGGCCCAGGAGCGGAAGCTCGATTACGTCTGCCGCAAGCTGCGCTTGAAACCGGGCGAGCGGTTCGTGGATTTCGGTTGCGGATTCGGGACGCTGGTCGCGTTCGCGGCGAAGCACTACGGCGTCCACGCGGTCGGCGTCACGCTCTCCGGCGAGCAGGCTAAGTATGCGGAGCGCGCCATCGCGGAGGCGGGCGTGCAGGACCGCGCGCGGGCCTCGTACGGCGATTACCGTGAATTCAACGATCCGGTCCCGTTCGACAAGGCCGCGAGCATCGGCATCTCGGAACACATCGGCAACGCGAACCTGCCGGGGTTTTTCGACAAGGTGTTCGCGTGCTTGCGGCCGGGGGGCGTGTATTTGCACCACTGCATCACACTGCGTCCGAACACGCCGTACCCGCGGTGGACGCCCTTTGCCCGCAAATATGTGTTCCCAAACGGCGAGCTGCAGACGATCCTCCGCGTCCTCGAGAGCGCGACCGCGGCCGGGTTCGAGATCCGCGACGTCGAGAGCCTGCGCGAGCATTACACGCTCACATTGGAAAACTGGGTGCGGCGGCTGGAAGCCAATCGCACGCGGGCGCTGGAACTGGTCGGGGAGGTGACGTACCGCATCTACCGGATCTACATGGCCGGCGCAACTATGGGATTCCGAGGTGGTGTGTACAACCTGAACCAGACGCTGGTTGTGAAACCGCGCCCGGATGGCCGGAGCGATCTGCCACTGACGCGGGCGGACTGGTACCGATGAGTTTCAAGTTTCAAGTTTCAAGTTGAAGTCAGACTTGGAGATTGGAACTTATCGGAGCAACTCGATCACCGCTCCGATACCTTCGACCGTTGAGGGGTCGCGGCCGACCGGGGCGAGGCCGAGGTAGTCGCGGCGAACCGCGTTCACGACTGACCGGCTGAGCGGGTCACCGCCGTGGATCGCGGAATAGGCAAGTGTCAGGACGGCAGTTGTCAGCACGTTCGCGCGGACGCGGACGGTGAACGGCGAATTGCGGGCCGGGTGGACATGTATAAAGCGATCCGCCTCGTCGCCCGTGCGCAGGACCCACCGCGACATGTCTTCGGGGAACTCGATCGTTTCATACCCGCCCGCGGACTCCACCCAGGCGCGAAACTCGGTCGGCGTGTCGCGGCGGGCGGGGCGAAGTTTCGCCATGACGCGGTCCGCAATCTCGCGGGGCGAGAAGGGACCGTGGTAGAGGTCCATAAGCTTGGTGCCGACGATCACGAGTTCATCGGCGAGCGCCGGCAGACCGGTTGCGCCGGCCGCGACCGCAGTCCCGATCCGCTCGCGTAGAAACCCGGCGTGGTGCTTGTGTAAGTTGAACAGCACAGGGGTCGGAACGTCCCAGGGAGAAGGCTGCGTGATGGCGGGGCCCTCCGAAATCGGGTCCGGACCGGCGCGTCATTATGACACCGCAGGCCGGTCCGAGGTTATGGGCGTGTATGCCTGGCGGACCGGGTGATACAGGAATTTCAAGATTCCACGGACGCGACACGCCGGTTATCGGGAGTATGTGCGTCGTTCGAACGGCCGGGGAATTGCTGAATGGAAGTCATTTCGACACCCGCAGTCGCTTCGCGAACGGACCGCGAGCTACTTCGCGCATTCGCGGAGCAAGCGGACGAGTCCGCATTCGCCGAATTGGTGGAACGGCACGGGCCGCTGGTACTCGGCGTCTGCCGACGCGTGCTGGCCGACCATCCGGACGCGGACGACGCTTTCCAGGCGACGTTCCTGGTGCTCGCGAAGAAGGCGGGGTCGGTCCGGCGGCCGGAGCGGCTCGGGAACTGGCTGTACGGCGTGGCCCTTCGATGTGCCCGGCGGGTGCGGCCCGCCCGTCGCGAGAGGGAACAACCGATGTCGGACCTGCCCGCCCCGGCCTCGCGGGACGCCGACTGGTCGGATGTTCGCCCGGTCCTCGACGAGGAGATCGGCCGGCTGCCGGAGAAGCTGCGTGCGGCCCTGGTGATGTGTGAACTGCAAGGCGTTGACCGGCCCGCGGCGGCGTCGCGCCTGCAGATCCCGGAGGGGACGCTGTCGAGCCGGCTGTCCCGGGCCAAAGATGCTCTTCGGCGCCGACTGGTGAAACGCGGAATCATGCTGTCGGCCGCGGGAGTGGCGCTCGTGCTCGGCCAGGCCGCGGCCACTGCGGCGGTTCCGCCCGCATTGACTGCTGCGGCCGTCCTGGCGTCGGTCGGCTACGCGGCCGGAACGGCCGGCGGTCTGGTCACGACCGCGGCCATCGCAACCAAGGAGATCCAAGCCATGTTCGTGAAGAAGTTGATCGTGGGTGCGCTCGTCGGAGTGGGCGCGATCGGTGTCGTCGGTGCCGGGGTCATCGGATCGGTGCTCTCGGGCGGGCCGGCGGTCGTTCGAGCAGGCACGGACGACAAGGCCAAGGACACCCAGGCCAAGGACAACCAGGCCAAGGAGGACAAGGAGGGCTTGAAGGGGGACTGGAAAATCACCTCCGCCAAGCAGGGCGGTAGGGACGCGGACGATAACATCGTCGGTCAGCCGGTCACGATCGACGCGGACAAGTTGAAATTCAAGCACGAGGCGACCTACACGATCGACGCGACCCAGAAACCGAAGACCATCGACGTCGAGGTCAAGGACGGCCCGGAACGGGAACAGGGAACGTGGAAAGGCGTGTACGAATTGGACGGCGACAAGCTGACGATTCACATCGGCCCGCCGGGCGTGGACCGGCCCACCACCCTGGAAAGCAAGGAAGGGACGATGACAATGCTAATCGTGATGGAACGGGTGAAGAAGTGATCTCCGCGACCGGCCTCCCTGGTTCATCGGGGAGGCTAGTCTGCTTTGATTGACCCGGCCTCGATCCGCCGCTTCGCGATGCGGATCGCGTCGTGCAGTTTGCGTTCGAGGAACTCTCGCGTCGGCAGGCCAGTGAGATACTCCGCGACGCGGATGCCGCTGGCCTCCAGCTCCAACAACTCGACATGCTCGGCCGACTTCCCGGCACACAGAATCAGCCCGATCGGCTCGCTTTCCCCGTCCCGCGATTCGTGCTTCTTGAGCCAGCGCAGGTACAGCTCCATTTGCCCCTTATCCGCGGCCTCAAAGATCCCCAGCTTTAGTTCTACCGCGACCAGCCGCCGGAGCCGTCGGTGGTAGAAGAGCAGATCGAGGTAGTAGTCCTTGTGGTCCACGGTCATTCGCTTCTGGCGGGCGACGAAGGTGAAGTCGCCGCCGAGTTCGAGCAGGACGGTCTCCAGCTCACGCAAGACGGCCTGTTCGAGGTCCGCTTCCTGGAAGTCGGCGGGTAGGCGGAGGAAGTCCAGGACCTAGGGGTCGCGGAACACGAGGTCGGGGGTTAAGCGATCCTCGTCGCGAAGGGCATCGAGATCGGCGCGGATCACCTTCGCCGGCTGCTTGGCGATGGCCGTGCGCTCGTACATCATGCCGCGGATCTTGTCGCGCAGAGTGCGGACGCTCCAGCGTTCGAGTCGACACATTTCGGCGTAGAAGTCGCGTTTCAGGTCGTCTTTGATCGGCACCAGGTGTAGGAAATGCGACCAGCCCAATTCTGCAGACAGTGTTTGCAAAATCTGCTGATTGGGAAAAGCCTCGGCGAATTCGATCATGTTGAAGAGGTTTCGCTGACTAAAGCCCTTCCCGTAATCAGCCGTCAATTGTCTCGACAGTGTTGAGACAATTTCCTCTCCATATTTCGCACGCCGTTCGCCAAGGATCTCGCGGCGGATGCGGTCGCCTACCGACCAGTAGACGAGTACTAGCCCCGCGTTCACCGCCTGCGAGACCGCGTCACGGCCGGCGTCGATGATAGTTCGCAGTTCACCGAGCAGCTTCACCGCGTCGGGGGCAGATTCGACCGGCTTCGCCAGTTTCTTCGAGACCGTCTTCTTCTTGGTCGGCACGGGCATCTCGCGCAGAGGAATGGAAGAGCATACCACGCGGTAGTTCGCGGAGAAATCTCCGTTGGACCGTGAAACCATCCGGCTCCGCTCGTCCTTTCTGAAGAACCGAGCGGAGCCCGCGATGAAGCCTCCCGTCAGCGCCCTAATTGCTTCCACCGTCCTGTGCCTTCCCGCGGTCGGCGCTGAACCGGCGCGCGTCGATGTCCAGCAGAACATCGACCGGGGACTCGAGTGGCTCGTTCGGCAACAGGACAAGAACGATGGTCACTGGGCGGCCCACGGCGGCCAGTATCCGACCAGCATGACCGCCATGGCCGCGATGCCGTTCTTGCTGGAAGGCAGCACCCTTCGCGAAGGGAAATACAGCACCCACCTGCGGAAAGCCGTGGACTGGTTCCTGAAACGCTCACAGCCCAACGGCCTACTCGGCAACCCGAACAACCCGACCGAGGCCAACCACTATATGCACGGCCACGGGTACGCGCTCCTGTTCCTGGCCTGCGTTTACGGTGAGGAAGAGGACGAAAAGCGCCGTCGCGACCTGGAACGGCTACTGACCAAAGCCGTCGAATTCTCGGGCAACGCGCAGACCACAATGGGCGGGTGGGGCTACGTCTCCGCGGCCGACAACGGCGATTGGGACGAAGGCTCGGTCACGGTCACCCAGCTCCAGGCGCTGCGGGCCGCGCGCAACGCCGGCATCCCCGTCCCGAAGTCGGTCATCGACAAGGCTGTGAAATACTTGCAGGAGTGCACGAACCCCGACGGCGGCATCCGCTACGAGTACCGCCAGCACGGGCCGTCGCGACCGCCGATCACCGCCGCCGGAGTCGCGTGCGCGTTCAGCGCCGGCGACTACAACTCGGCGTTCGCGAAGAGATGGATCGCGTTTTGCCAGCGCAACATTTCGACCGGTAAGTCGCGGACGCCGCACTTCGAGTATCAGAGCTACTACCTCGCCCAGGCGGTGTATGTGCTTGGCGAGGATCGGTACCAGCGACTGTTCCCGGCCGCAGCCGATGCCGAGTGCCTGAAGTGGAGCCGGTTCCGGGAGGAAATGTTCGGTTACTTGAAGGCGTCCCAGTCCGCGGACGGAAGCTGGCCCGGCGCGTACGTCGGGCCGATCTTCGGCACGGCCACGGCGCTCACCATCCTGCAACTTGAGAACAATTCGCTACCGATCTATATGAGATGACCGATCGGTTTATTTCCTCGGCGGGTTGGCGAGGCACCGGACCAGTAATACCTGGACGTTACCGCACAGGTTGCCGCGGGCCGCGGCGTGATTCGGGTCCAGTCGCAGTTCCTACCGTTTCGGCTGCGACGATTCCAGCCTGGCCAGTAGCTCCTGAAAGTCGGGACGGGACTGCAGCGACGCAAAGGACACGCCCTTCAGCTTGGCCGCATCGCGGTAGCCGTGCTTCACCGCGAGCCGCAGAGTGGTCATGGTCCGCTCAGCATAGGACTGGCTCAGTTCCGCACGCCGGGCGTCGGGCAGTTCGGCGTCTTGCTCGGCGAAGCTGGCGCAGCGGCCCAGAAACGCCGCCGCCTTGGCGAGGTCGAGAGGAAACGGGCCCGCTTCGGCGGCCTCCGCGAGTTGCCCGGCGGCCTCGGCCATCCCCGCGTGATCCTTCTGGGCCAGATACGTGTTTCCCAAATGGAACCGGTTCGTGCACAAGGACTGCCGGTAATGGCGGTAGAGGGGCTTGGCCTGGATGGCAGCCTGGTGATGAGGCAGGGCCTCTTCCAACAAGCGCCGGGCCTCGACCCACTCGCCACGCTGGTAGTGCGACCACGCGACGTTGACCAGTGACCCCGCGTAATGGTGTCGGTAGTCGGGCACGGCCGGGTCCGCGGCAACCAGCTCCTGATAGATTCGGGCGGATGCGCGACTCGCCGCCTCCGCGTCTTCCGCGCGATCCATTTTGTACAACAGCGACGCGAGGGCGACGTGCGCCTTCGCCAGGCCGGAACGGTACTCGACCTCGTTCGGAACTTCCGCGGTGAGGTTCTCGTAGGCCGCGATCGCCTCGCGGTAGGCTTTCACCGCGTCGTCGCGCCGGTTCAGGGACGTTCGGACAACTCCCAGGTTGTGGTAGGTCATGGCCAAATCCCCGCGCAGGGCGGGCCGCGCGGGGAAGTGGACGACCAATTGCCGCCGGATGTCCAGTGCCGTCTCGTGACTCGCGTCCGCTTCCGGCAGGCGACCGGCCTGGTGGAGCATGGCGCCCAGGTTCGTATGCACGGCGCCAAGGAGCTGGCGGACGTCCCGCTGGTTTTGGTAGCCGGGCGCGAGCCGGCCCAGTGACGTGAGGGCGTCGCGATAGGTTTGTTCTGCCTCGTCGTGGCGGTCCGACCGATCCAACACAACACCCAGGTTCGCCCGCGCCTTATTGGCCCGGATGAGCAGGAGATTGACCCGGGCTGGTTGTTCGCCGATCAGTTTCTCGTGGATGGCAATCGCTTCGCGTAACACCACCTCGGCGTCGGCGACTTTGCCTCTCCGATCGAGCATGCCCCCCAGGATGGTCAGGCTGCGGCCCAGATCGGAAAGATCATCCGAATCGGCACTCGCAGCCACTAGGTCGCGCTGCATTCGCACGAGATCACGTAGGGCCTCAACGGCTTGCTCGCCGCGACCCGTGTCGTGCCAGACCGTGGACCGTTGGCTAAGCGAGCGCATGAGTTTTCTGCGGTATTCGAGCCGGTCCGTCTCGGAAACCAACTCGGTGTATGCCGTTACCGAGCGGTCGATCGCCTCTTCGGACTCCCGCATCCGACCGACCAGGTACAGAATGTTGCCGGTCTGCAAATACGCGCCCGCCAGGCCTGCCCGGCTCGCCTCGTCCGTCGCGGTCTCCGAGGCAAACTCCTGGTATTCCGCCAGCATCCTCTCCAAGAACTTCTTGTGCTCCTCCGACGGCTCGGGTTGCCGCTCCAGCCATTCCTCGATCACCGACCCTGCTACCAGGTCCAGGGCCTGCCGCGCTTGCTGGCGCCGCCGGGCTTCCTCCTCGCGGGCGGCGACCGCGGCCTGCCGTTCCGCCTCGGTCTGCTTCTGCTCGGCCCGGAGGAGCACGAACGCCACCAATGGTCCGGCCGCGGCACCGAGGATCAGTACGAGTACCGCCACTGCCAAACCCAAGGTCAGCCGCCGGGCGTGCCGCTCGGCCTTCGCTTTGACCCCGGCTTCTTGTGCCCGCGCCTCCGCTGCGGCCCGGTCCAGTTGCGACTGCCGCAGCCGCTCCTGTGCCGACGCCAGGTAGGCCGTCAGGTCGCGCAACACGGTTTCCGCGTCGGCCGGTCGTGCGGCCAGGTCGGTTGCGAGGCAGCGCCGGGCCAGGTCGCACAGTTCCGCGTCCGCCCCGCACGCGTCGAGCCGGCCGAGTACGTCGTTCAGGTCGCCCGTCACCGCCTTGCGGGAGATTTCGTCCGCCGACTCACCGACGTACGGCGGCCGGCCCGTGAGGATCTCGCTCAAGATGGCGCCAAGCGCGAACACGTCGGCCCGCGCGTCGATGTGGGCTGCCTCGCCCCGTGCTTGCTCGGGCGGCATGTACGCGGGCGTTCCCATCAAGAGGCCGCTCTGCGACTCCCCAGAAGGAGGAAGGATGAAGGATGATGGGTGAAGCGGGCAATTGTTTGCTTCATCCTTCATTCTTCCGCCTTCATCCTTTTGAAGTACCTTGGCAAAACCCCAATCCATCACCTGAACTTCGCCGAAGGCCCCGACCATGACGTTGTGCGGCTTGAGGTCGCGATGAACGACCCCGCAGGCGTGCGCGTATGCCATCGCCTGACACACGCGCTCGAAAATGCCGAGCAGTCGCGGGCGTTCCTGCGTCGGGTCACGCCGGTCGCGCATCAGCGCCGCCAGAGTGTGTCCCTCCACCAGCTTCATCGTGAAGTAAGGCCGCCCGTCGGCAAACGCGCCGAGTTCGTAGACCGGGACAATAGCCGGGTGCTGCAGGCGACTGCCGACGCGGGCCTCGTCGATGAATCGCCGTCGCACTTCCGAGTCGTCCCGATAGTCCTCCCGCAACACCTTGACGGCCAGCTCGCGCCCGAGGCGGCAGTCTCGGCCGCGGAAGACCACGCCGAGGCCCCCGCGACCAACTTCTTCCAACAGTTCGTAGCGAAGCGATCCGGTGGTCGGGTCCACGAGATGATCGGAGTCGGCCCGCCACGGGATATTTCCGGCCCGACCATTTGACTCCAATTGAGTGCTGTCCGCGGGCACCGACATCTCCCGGCCGATGGCGTCAATGATTGCCGTGTCGCTGGGGAAGCGCTTTTGATAGTCGTCGGCTCGCGGCTCATCGCCGGCTCGTCTGCGGTATTCCCAATCGAGCAATAGGAGCTGACGCAACAGGCCCGACCGCTCGGGTTCGTCCACGGTGCCGACGTAATCGTCGGGTTGCGGGCGCTGGCCGGACTTCCACGCGGCCTCGAACCGATCGCACGCCTGATCGATCCGGCGCGCCGCGGCCGGCGACAGCGAATCCAACAGGGACTTCTCGCTCATGGCCCCGGCTCCCGAC
>Ga0075418_10009978_pt1 | contig 10641 bp, 9 predicted proteins | sample SoiMetdeltSBSDD2_FD_81776 | JGI IMG/M metagenome (GOLD analysis project Ga0075418, IMG submission 81776) | Bulk soil microbial communities from a Populus tree surrounding site in Tennessee, USA - Soil MetaG P. deltoides SBSDD2 | ecosystem: Environmental > Terrestrial > Soil > Tree plantation...
ACGGCAGGCCCGGTCCGGTGACTTGGAAGCTGTTGAACGCGTTCCGCCGCGCCGCGGATGCGAGCTAGCGGCAGGCGGACCTCGAACACCGTGCCGCGGCCATCGGCGGCGCGACATTCGATCGAACCACCGTGCCGTTTGACGATTTCCGAGCTGATGAACAAGCCAAGACCGGTGCCCGGGATACCGCCGACGCTGTTCGCGCGATAGCCTCGTTCGAAGACACGACCGCGGTCCGCCTCCGGAACGCCGATCCCGTGATCGCGAATCGCGATCGCCGCGGTGCCGCTGTCGGAGCGTACGGTGATGTTGATCTCCCCACCGTCCGGCGAATATTTGATCGCATTGCCGATCAAGTTCTGGAGCACCCGCTGAATACGGCGTTCGTCGTAATCGACCAGCACCGACTCCGACGGAGCGGTATAGCGGAGGACGTGACCTCGGGCGATCGCCTCCATCTGATCCTTGGCGGCCTCAACCGTCCGTCGCAGATCGGCCGGCTGGCACTCCAATGCGATCCCACTCCCGTCAATCGAATGCAGATCCGACAGTTGGTCCACCAGCGACGCCGCCTGTAGCGCAGCGGACTCGATGCGTTGGAACACGCGCGTGTTGTCGCCGGCACGATCGCGGCTGGCGATGCGCGCTGACCCGAGAATGACCGCCAGCGGGTTTTTCACGTCGTGGGAAATGGTGGCGAGAATGGCGGCACGTTCGGTGCGCAGCTCGCGCTCGCGACGCGCGAGGTCCTCCGCCTTGATCTGCTGTTTGCGCTTGGCTGAGACGAGCAGGCCGACGGTGATGGCAATCGTGCCGAAAATGACTTCGTCTTTCCACTGCTCGAGCGGAGGCAGTCGGCCGGATAGCACGAGGTCGTCGCCGACGACAGCCGTGATCGCGACCGTTATCGCCGGTCCCGTGCCACCGAGCAGCGCGGCCATGACGACCAGCAGCACGGCAAACATCACATAGATGTTGTCTGGAGCCCCCGTCGCCGACGCGAACACCGCAACAGCAACGCCTGTGACAACGCCGGCTGCGTAGGCAAAGAGAACCCGCCACAAAGATCGTTTCGGCCGCGCTCCCCCAACGTCCATGGCGTGATGTGCTTAAGACGGATCGCTTGATCTTTTAGTTGCGATTTCCGGTCCAAACCAGGCGGCACCAATATCAGGCGAACGCCTCGATCGGAGGGCACGAGCAGAAGAGGTTACGATCACCGTACGGATTGTCGATTCTGCCGACGCTTGGCCAGAACTTGTTGGCTCGGACAAACGGCAGAGGGAATGCCGCTTCTTCACGTGAGTAGGAGTGTGGCCACTCCGCCGCCGCAATCGCCTCGGCGGTGTGCGGCGCGTTCTTGAGCACGTTGTCGGCCCTGTCGGCCTTTCCCGTCACAACTGCCTCGATCTCACGGCGAATCTGAATCATCGCGTCACAAAACCGATCGAGCTCCGCCTTGTCCTCGCTCTCAGTCGGTTCGACCATCAGCGTGCCCGCCACAGGGAAGGAAACGGTCGGCGCGTGAAAGCCGTAATCCATGAGGCGTTTCGCCACATCCATCTCTTCGATCCCTGCGGATTTGAAGCCCCGCAAATCGAAGATCAACTCATGCGCGACACGGCCGTTGGCACGTGCGTACAGCACGGGATAGTGCTGCTGCAGCCGCGCCTTGATGTAGTTCGCGTTCAGAATCGCGTGTCGCGTCGCGTCCGTCATTCCGTCCGCGCCAAGCAGCCGGATATAGGCGTAGGAAATCAATAGAATGCTCGCGCTCCCCCACGGCGCTGCGGACACCGCGTGAATGGCGCGATCCCCGCCCGTGCTCGTGAGCGGATGCCCCGGCAGGTACCCAGCCAGATGCGCAGCGACGCCGATGGGGCCCATGCCCGGCCCGCCGCCGCCATGGGGAATGGCAAACGTCTTGTGCAGGTTCAAGTGGCAGACGTCCGCACCGATGGCCGCGGGGCTCGTCAGCCCGACCTGCGCGTTCATGTTCGCGCCGTCCATATACACTTGGCCGCCGTGTTGGTGGACGATCGCGCAAATGTCCTTGATGTCATCCTCGAACACGCCGTGTGTCGACGGATACGTGATCATGAGCGACGAAAGGTGCTCGCGATGCTCCGCTGCCTTCCTGCGCAGGTCCGCGACGTCCACGTTGCCGTTGGCCGCTGTGGCGACGACGACGACCCGCATTCCTGCCATAGCGGCGCTGGCTGGGTTGGTTCCGTGCGCGGACGCGGGAATCAGCACGATGTCGCGATGTGATTCGCCGCGATCGCGATGATACGCGCGGATCACCATGAGCCCGGCAAATTCCCCCTGCGCGCCGGAGTTCGGCTGCAGCGAGACGGCTGCAAACCCGGTAATCTCCGCGAGCGCCTGCTCCAGTTCCGCGACGACCTGCGCGTATCCCTGCGCCTGGTCGATCGGCGCAAACGGATGGACGCGGGAGAAGTGCTCCCACGTGACGGGCAGCATCTCGGTCGCGGCATTCAGCTTCATCGTGCACGAACCGAGCGGGATCATCGACGTATCGAGCCCGACGTCCTTCCGCTCGAGGGAGCGGATGTAACGCATCATCTGCGTTTCAGATTTATGCGTCTTGAACACCGGGTGTGTCATGAAGGTGGATGTACGCCCAAGTGGCGGGTCCAAAAGGACCCGCCGTCCCATGTCCGTTTGCGGACTGTGGAGGCCGGGTCCTTTCGGACCCGGCTTGCCGACAGCTTTCGCGAAGACGCTCACGATGTCCTGCACATCGCCCGTCGTCACCGTCTCGTTGAGCGAGATGCCAACCGTCCGGTCGTCGATGTACCGGAAATTCATGCCCGCGTCCAACGCCGCGCGGCGAACCGCCTCTACGCCTGAAGGCGGCTCGAGCCGGAGCGTGTCGAAGTACGCGGGGTTGATCTGATTCACACCGATCGCGGCGAGCTCACGTTCGAGCACCCGAGTCAGCTCGTGGACGCGGCCCGCAATGGCTTTCAGACCGTCTGGACCATGGTAGACGCCGTACATCGCGGCCATGTTCGCCAGCAGCGCCTGTGCGGTACAGATGTTCGATGTCGCCTTCTCGCGACGGATATGCTGCTCGCGCGTGGCCAGCGCCATGCGGTACGCCTTACGGCCGTGGACGTCCACTGAGACGCCGATAATGCGGCCGGGTGCCTGCCGCACGTACGCATGTCGCGTCGCGAAAAACGCCGCGTGCGGACCGCCGTAGCCGAGAGGAACACCGAACCGCTGCGAGTTGCCGAACACGACGTCGGCGCCCATTTCTCCGGGTGGCTTCAACAGTGCCAGCGCAAGCAGGTCTGCGCCAACCGCGACGAGTACGCCCGCGCGATGCGCGTTGGCAATAAACGGCTCGAGATCACTCACCGCTCCGTACTGATCGGGGTACTGAAGAAGCACGCCGAACACACGCGGCTCGAACGTCATCGCTTCCATTGGGCCGACGTGCAGATCGATGTCCAGCGGCTCTGCACGAGAGCGCAGCACCTCGATCGTTTGCGGCAGACAGCGATCACTGACGAGAAAGAGGCTTCGTTCTCTCACCGAAGCCGACGAGCTTCGTCCTCCATTCGAACGTGCGCGGTGGAGCAGCGTCATCGCTTCAGCGCCCGCCGTGGCCTCGTCGAGCAGAGACGCGTTTGCGACTTCCATCCCCGTCAGCCCGGACACCATCGTCTGGAAATTCAGCAACGATTCGAGACGTCCCTGCGCAATCTCCGCCTGGTAGGGCGTGTAGGGCGTGTACCAGCCCGGGTTCTCCATGACCATGCGCAGGATCACCGCAGGAGTGATGGTGTCGTGATAGCCGAGGCCGATGTACGAGCGGAACGTCTTGTTCCGGCGAGCGATGCTCGACAGGCGACGCAGGTACGCGTGCTCGCTTTCAGCCGGCGGAAGATTCAGCGGCCGCGCCAGGCGGATCGAAGCCGGAATGGCTTCGTCCATCAGCGCATCGAGCGATGCGGCGCCGACGGCTACAAGCATTCGATCGCGATCGTCTGGCGAGGGACCGATATGGCGCCGAGCAAACCAGTCGGTGGCGTCGAGTCGGTTCATCCCAGGTGTGACTGATATTGCGAGGCGTCGAGCAGACCGCCCGAATCGGTCGGGCTGGCGAGCTTGACCTTGATCATCCACGTACCATGCGGATCGGTGTTGACGACTTCTGGATGGTTTTTCAGTTCCTCGTTGACGGCGACCACCTCCCCGCTCATTGGAGCGAAGAGCTCCGACACGGCCTTGACCGACTCAATTGAGCCGAACGACTCGCCCGCGGCGATCGTGCGGCCGACCTCCGGAAGCTCGACATACACGACGTCGCCAAGCTGCTGCTGGGCGTAATCGGTAATGCCGATTTCGCCAGTCTCGCCGTTGACCCGAATCCATTCGTGGTCCTTGGTGTACTTCCGATCGGCCGGATACGTCATGCTTCGCTCGCCCTACACTTTACGTTTATAGAACGGCAGCGGGACGACCGTCGCCCGCGACATCCGGCCGCGCACGTCGATGGTGATTTCCGACCCGGGTGTCGTCAGGTCGAGCGGCACATACGCCATGCCGATCGATTTCTTCACAAACGGTGTCTGGGTGCCGCTCGTGACTACCCCCGCGGGCTTGTCCCCGCGAACAACCTGATACCCATGGCGCGCGATGCCGCGATCGAGCAACTCGAAACCAACGAGCTTACGCGTGATTCCCTGTTCCTTCTGTTCACGCAGCCGTTCGTGGCCGATGAAGTATTCCTTCTTCCAACCCACGATCCACGCCAGGTCTGCCTCCAACGGCGTCGTGGTTTCGTCGATGTCGTTGCCGTACAGCCGCATGGCCGCCTCGAGCCGCAGGGTATCGCGTGCACCGAGGCCGCAGGGAATGACGTCGGCAGAGCGGCCCGACTGCAGAATGGCCTCCCAGACGCGCTCGGCGGTTGCGGGAGGGACGAAGATCTCGAATCCATCTTCGCCGGTGTATCCGGTTCGTGAAATCAGCGCGCGCGCACTGGCGACCTCGCCGTGCGTGAACCAGTAATACTTGATTTCGGAGAGATCGACTGTGCACAGCGGCTGCAGAACATCGACCGATGCTGGACCCTGAAGCGCAATGAGCGCATACCGGCCGCTCGAATCGACGGCCGCGGCGTTCCCCACCTCCTGAACCTGCGCCGCAATCCAGGCGTAGTCCTTCTCGATGTTCGACGCGTTGACGACCATCATGAAGTGATTCGGCGCCATTCGGTACACGAGCATGTCGTCGACAAACGTCCCTTCGAAGGTGGTCAACGCGGAGTAGTGTGCCTGGCCAACCTGCAGCCGGCTCGCGTCGTTGCTCGAAATCCGCTGCACGGCGGCCAACGCACCCTTGCCGGCGATTTCGATTTCGCCCATGTGGCTGACGTCGAACACGCCGGCGCGCGTTCGCACAGCCATGTGCTCCGCCGTAATGCCCGAGTACTCGACCGGCATCTCCCAGCCGCCAAACGGCACCATGCGCGCATTCGACCGGCAATGGCGGGCGTAAAGCGGCGTTTTCTTGAGCGCTGAAGTGATCGTCTCGGTCATCGGGAGTCGATGCGGGGCGATCCGAGTTTACTGTGAAATTCGCTCCCGCGGAATGTTACGAGGCGGCGCGAACGGGTCCCGACGCGTCCATCAGCAGACGGTCCAGCACGTTGGCAAGCACCGCGGCCGTCACTGGTCCTGCCGAGGAGAGCTCGTGCGCCTTGAAGAGCGAGCCGCGTCGATTGACCAGGAACAGATAAAGGTCGCAGGCGCCGGCAAGATCGTTCGGATCGTGTGATGCCAGTACCACGGTCGCGCCCCGATCGCGCTTCGCTTCGATGGTGCGCGACAACCAGCGCGCGCCGTCAACGTCGAGTCCCTCCCATGGTTCGTCGAGTACAACCAGCGCGAGGTGAGGGCGCGAGAGGACGGTCCGCAGGCCGAGAAGCTGGCGCGTGCCGCGCGAAAGGGTTCGGATCCGGCGCTGCTCTGGCGTAATAGGATTGCCGGTCGCCAGACTCCCCCAATGACGCGCACGAACCGATCCTGGCAGCGTGAAGTCGCCGGCAAAATAGGCGACGTTGACGCGGGCGGCCGCGCGCCGCGGCGGCATGCCTCGCACCCGCACGTGACCTTTAGACGACGATATCAATCCCGCAAGCGCACGGAGAACTGTTGTCTTGCCGGCGCCATTCGGTCCAATGATGCCGAGTACCTGATTCGAGGCAACCTCGAAAGTGAGCCCTTCGATCACTTCGCGCCGTCGATAGCGAAGGCTCAAGTCGCGGACGGAGAGAAGCCCCTCGCTCATTGCGCCGCTTCGAGTGGTGTCGATCCCCACACGATCGACACCATCGCTGCGCTGAAGGCGAGCAAGGCCGTTGCACACACGGTCGCCAGCGTCAAGCGATCTGCGGTGTACCACGTGGCGCCCAGCAGTTGGACGGGCGAGACCACCTGCGCGATGGCGGGAATCGTCAGCACCAGCAGCCACACGACCGTTGTGGCCGTTCGGGACGAGAAGGCTGCAACGCTCCATGCGACGAGCGACGCACTCACAAACGCCGCGCATGTGCCCGGCGCGATCGACACCCACCTTGTGCCATGACTCGCTGCCGCTTCGAATGCGCCAATGCAGAACCAACTGACCACCCCCGGCAGAATGGAGACGAGGCAATGTGCGAGCGCAATTTGCCATCGTGGCGTGCCGGACGTGAGCAGCAGATCGTAGTACCCGCGGCGTGCAGCGAACCTGAAGCCCGAGGAAGCGACAAACAGTTGGAGCAATAACACCGGCGTGAGCGCGTCGATGACGCTCGACGCGTCATTCATCAGGCGCATCGCGGCCGCGGTCACGGCGATCGCAAAGGCCGCGTTGAACAAAGGCGGCACGACGGGAACGACGTGAAAGTACCGCACGGCATAGAAGAACGTCATGGCTCGGGCGGTCCCTCATGCACTGTGGCGGCAGCCCGCACATCGGCCGTCGCGCTTGCGGAGCGAGCCCACGCGGGCAACTGTCGGTTCGTGTCGCCGTCCTGCTGCGTGTACCGCAGGTAGGCCTCGAGCGTGTGATAGCTGATATCGAGCTGCCGGCATGCGCGACGCTTGTTCCGGCCGCACCGCTCGAAGACGAGCCGCGCGTAACGACTGCCCCAGGCGCGCATCGATTCACCCGCTGCCATCGAAGGACCGAGCACCTCGAGATACTCGCCGCGCAATTGCGGTGGCAGATCGTCGAGCTCAATGTGATTGGATTCCGTCAGCGCCACGGCACGTTCGATGAACCGTTCGAGCTCGCGGACGTTTCCAGGCCACGAATACATCCGCAAGGCGTCGACCGCCGCATCCGAGAGTGACAGTTCGCGCGTCTTACTGTGCCGCGCGAGGAAGTAGGTGGCGAGCTCGGAGATATCCTCACGCCTGGCACGTAACGGGGGCACGTGGATCTCAACGCCGCCAAGGCGATAGTAAAGGTCGGTTCGAAACAGACCACGTGAAACCATGTCGGACAGCGGACGATTGGTTGCTGCCACGATCCGGGTATTCACTCGCCGCGACCCGTGTCCGCCGACCCGCTCCACCGCGACGTCCTGAATGGCCCGCAGGAGCTTCGCCTGGGCCGAGAGCGATAGATCGGAGATCTCGTCAAGAAACAGCGTGCCGCCTTCGGCGTGCTCGAACTTTCCCTGGCGGCCGCGCACACCTGTCGCCGTCCGTTCTTCGATGCCGAACAACTCGGCTTCGAGCAGTGTTTCCACAAGTGCCGCACAGTTGACCGCGACGAACGGACCGGTACGCCGGCGGCTGACCTCGTGAATCTGGCGGGCGACGAGTTCCTTGCCGGTGCCGCTTTCGCCCTCGATCAACACTGTGAAATCGGTATGGGCGACGCGTTCGAGACGGCCGCGGAGCGTCTGCATAACACCGCTCGACCCAATCAGTGGCGCCACACCATCGGAGGGCCGTGCGGTGCTCGACACCCGACTGCGGCACGCTTCGAGCACGAGGCCACCGAGCTGCGCCGAAGCCACCAGAAAATCGAGCTGAAGATCCCCCGGCGGACTCGCCGCGTCAAAAGTGACTTCCAGCATCCCCTGCGTCCGGAGATCGCCTGTCGGTACGCCCAGGACGATCGACTGCGACGTGCGTGTCGGCGTCACCAGGCGTGCGTGGCAGCGCAACGGGATCTCGCGAAGCCGGACGACGCGCATGCCGGAAATCTGCTGAACCTCGCGCTCGAATACCGTCTGGAGATCGCGTTCAACCGGATCCCCCACTAGTGCCTCACCAATCGCCCGTAGCACCTGCGCCATTCCATCGTCGACAGCGTCCATCAAGAGCCTCCGCCGCGGGCTATACCAAGCGCGATGCCACGAGCGGCCTGGCGGGAGTTTCTTCGACAGATCGAGCGTCCGCGAATTCGATGTCGCGCGAGGACGGCCGATCCGGGTAAGGCATGCCCAGCTCGATTTCGGGACCGAGAAGTGGCGAGGGCAGCGCATACCCGGCAGCCCGCACGTCAATGGCGCGGTCGAAGGAGAACGCCACCTGGTAGTGCACGGCATTTGGTTCGACCTTCACCACGAAGGCACGTGCCACACGAGCGCGCACAAGCGTGCGGCCCTCGGCGGACACGATGTGTACGTCGAGGTGGCGGCCAGGCAGCAGTCGTTCGGTGGTTTCCACCAGAGCACCCCAACTCGATGCTTCGACGACCCGCAGCCGTCCGCCGGTCCTGAGGCGGGCCTGTCCGAGCGGTTCGTCGGCAGCCACACTTCGACGCGTCGCGCGCCGGCGTTCCATGTCAGAGGACCTCCACCCACGCGCCGTTGCTCGCGACCAGGCGGAGGACACGCGTGCGGCCGGTCGCACCAAGCACGCGGACCGCGTACTGGGATCCGTCCGCGCCACGCAAGTACAGCGTTCGCGACGAAGCAGTTCCCAGGGGCGAGAAGGACATCAAGGCGCTCGTATCGAACGTGGACGTTGCGGCAGGATCGTTGAGGAACAGGGCGACACGCGGGAACAGATTTGAAAGGCGAATAGGAACGTCGATCAGGGAGTCGATGCCAGCGGTGATATCGCGCGTGCGAACGCCGTCGCCGTTGCCGTCCGCGTAGGTGCCCACCATGAACGTGCCGTCCGCGGCGGTGAGCAGTACCGCAACATTGGCGGATCGAGCGACTGCCTGCGCACGAGCGAGTGCGAGACGACTCGCGAGGTAGCGTGCTGCACCGACGGTCCGGCTGTGCTCGATCCCTGCACTGAGCTGAGGAAGCGCTGCGGCGGCAAGCACTGCCACCAGACCCGCGGCGAAGACGAGTTCTATGAGCGTGTAGCCGCGCGATGAACCCGCGCGCGCGGGCCGCGGGCGGCGCAGCGCGTCCCCGCGACCCGACACGTCTGCTACTGACCGGCCTTCGGCGCGGTGACGGTGATGAGCGGCTTCATCTTGAGGAAGCTCTTCTCCCCGACCCCGCTGACGTTCATCAGATCCTCGACCTTCTTGAAACCGCCGTTCTTCTGCCGGTAGTCGATGATCCGTTCCGCCATCTTCGGTCCGACACCGGGAATGGTGGCGAGCTGCTCGGCGGTTGCGGTGTTCAGGTTGACCGGTGCCGTGGCTGTCGCCGTGGCCGTGGCTCCGGCCTTCGGCGTCGTGGCGTTGTTCTGCGCGCTGGCTGCAGCCGCGCTTACTGCGATTCCGAGCATCGCAGCCATCAGGATGCGGGTGATCATCTCGTCCTCCTCGTGACATCGTTGCGGGTTGGAAGGTTCCGGCGATCTCGCTCCGATGCGTTAGGTCGGGCGCACGGGCACGTTAAAACCGCCGGAACGTCCGCGCATAGAGCAAGCGCATTGCCCGCTTTGAGGAGGGACTCCTGTGGATGGATGGTTAAGCGAACGCGCGACTTAGCCGTTGCGCGCAGAGCACCGCAGATTCTGCGTGCCTATAGGCGACAACCGCAGTGCACGCACGGCCAACGGCGGTTGTCGCCGACGAGCAGCGGTACACGATCGTTTTCGCCGCGCGTCACGGCTCTCTCGGGTACCGGTAGGGACCTGAGATGTGAATCTCCACGACGTCGGTTGCGACGCCCTTGTCGTCGACAATGAACTGGTAGCCCAGTCCAAGGCCTTCAAACAGCGTCTGGGATAGCGGCACCAGCGGCCGCGAATCGTCGCCGGCGATTGTGCCGCCGGGGATCTTGGCGATCAGTTTGCCGCCGGAGAGCGACACTTCCACCGTGCGCTTGTTTCCTCCCCAGACACCGGTGTAGACGCCGACATATCGCGCCAGCATGTCGGGCGCGACAGTCACCGCCGTGGTCGCGGCATCCGAGACATTGCCCGTCCAGTGCTCGCTGCTGCGTTCGCAGACCGCCTCGAGCATTTCCGTATCGGCGGCCAGCGCCATGTTCGCCGAAAAGCCCCAGGGCTTCGCGTACGTAGCCGGATCGGTGTACGTCACCTCCATCTCCAGGTGTCCGACGTCCCGGCGCCGGTATCGCTCTGTCACACGCAGTGCCTCCGTATGCGGCAGCCCAGCATCGTTGAGCCATGTCTTGTCGTTGAAGCCAACACTGTTTACGACGAGCGTGTCTCCGTCCCAGCGCCCGAC
>Ga0075418_10009980_pt1 | contig 10639 bp, 11 predicted proteins | sample SoiMetdeltSBSDD2_FD_81776 | JGI IMG/M metagenome (GOLD analysis project Ga0075418, IMG submission 81776) | Bulk soil microbial communities from a Populus tree surrounding site in Tennessee, USA - Soil MetaG P. deltoides SBSDD2 | ecosystem: Environmental > Terrestrial > Soil > Tree plantation...
GGCCGGTCGTCGAGCTCCGCCGCAGCGTGCATGAAGATGCAGCCACCCGGCAGGCTCTTGTGCTGCTCCCACTCCGGCCAGTGATCGAACAAGGCGCCCAGCCCGGGCTCGCCGCGCGGTGCCTTGAGTGCAGGCGCCACGACGACCTCCACGAACTTTTCTGCGGCCGCGTTCAGGATATCGACCTGAAGCGTCTCCTTCGAATCGAAGTGCGCGAACAGACCGCTCTTCGACATCCCGACGTCGGCGGCGACTCTGCCGAGCGTGATTCCTTCGAGGCCATCGACGCTGGCGGCGCGGAGCGCGGTCTCGACGATTCGGCTCTTGGTCACGTTACCCTTGGACATGGCACAAATAGTACGACCGATCGGTCGTAATTGCAATCAAGAATTTTCGGCCTTGTCCAGAGTAGCTGGCCCGCCTAGCGCCGTACGGTCGGATCTGACGAGTGCGCCCTTGCGCGAGTAGCGGCTGAGTCGTTAAGGTAGCGGGACCATGTCGAACCGCGCCGCCGCCACCTATTACTACTTTAGCTACTGGACACCCTCCGGGAGCTACAGGCGCGCGCGCACGAAATAGACGCTGACCACCGCACTAGCCTGCGACGAGCTCCCGAGAATCTCGGGGGCTCTTTTTGTTTTCGCCCATTTTGCCGAACAGAGGAGCCTTGCGATGCCGGACAACCGACTCACCGCCCGATCTACGCCGAGCCAACCCGCGACGGCAGTGCGCGTCGCCGGGGAAACGATCGGCGGTCCGGCGTTCGCGGTCATCGCCGGGCCATGCTCCGTCGAAGGACGCGACATGCTGCTGTCCTCGGCCGCGTCGGTCCGCGCATCGGGCGCGAGACTTCTGCGCGGTGGTGCGTTCAAGCCCCGCACCTCGCCGTACGCCTTTCGCGGGCTCGGGAGCGCAGCGCTGGAGATGCTGGCCGAAGCGCGCGACGTCACCGGTCTGCCGATCGTGACGGAGCTCATGGATGCGCGCGACATCGATGCGGTGGATGCCGTGGCCGACGTCATCCAGATCGGTGCGCGCAACATGCAGAACTTCTCGTTGCTCGCTGCGGTCGGAGAACGCGACACACCGGTGCTGCTCAAGCGCGGCCTCTCGGCCACCGTGCAAGAGCTGCTGCTCGCGGCGGAGCACGTGATGGCGCAGGGGAACACGCAGGTGATCCTCTGCGAGCGCGGCATTCGCACGTTCGAGACGTCCACGCGCAACACGCTCGACATCTCCGCCATTCCGGTCCTCAAGCAGGAGACCCATCTCCCGGTCATCGTGGATCCGAGTCACGCGGCCGGTCGGGCTGACCTGGTTCCCGCTCTTGCGGCCGCGGCGGTCGCCGTAGGGGCCGATGGGTTGATCGTCGAAGTGCATCCCGATCCGGCGAACGCACTGTCCGACGGGGTGCAGTCGCTCACGTTCGAGGCGTTCGCCGGTATGATGCGCGCGATCGCGCCGCTCGCCGCGATGTGCGGGCGCGCGCTCGACACTCCACTCTCCATCCCGCTCGACGCGTTCGAGAAGAGCGGCACACCTTCGGCCCTCCGGGTATGCGCATGATAGAGATGCGAGTCGCCACGCCGCCGCGTGTGACGTATCAGGGCGAGCCCGGGGCCTATGGTGAGATGGCGATTGCCCAGGAATGGCGGGGTGCCGCAACGGCGGTCGGGGCTGCGACGTTCGCCGACGCGATCGAATTGCTCGGCCGCGGGCGAGCGGATTACGCCGTCATTCCGGTGTGGAATTCGACGATCGGGGAGATTCAGGACACGTCGGCGCTGCTCGCCCATCACGCGTCGCGACTCGAGACCGTTTCGGAGCTGACGGTGCCTGTCGTTCATTGCCTGCTCGCGTTGCCGGGCGCATCGCTCGCGAGCATCCGGTACGTCGGCAGTCACCCGACGGCGCTTGCCCAGTGTCAGCGCCTGTTCGTGAGTCGTCAGACGCTGCAGCCGTGTGTGGCGCACGATACCGCCGGCGCGGCCCGCGAGCTCGCATCGTTAGGAAGGCGGGTGCGGCTCGAATCCGCTCGGCACACCGCGACGCCGTGGTTCGCGCCCTACGCGCCAACGGCGTCGAGCGCACTGGCGGTCATTGCCGGGGCGAGCGTCGCGAAGCTGTACGGGCTCGTCGTCATCACGGAAGGCGTGCAGGACAATCCGGCCAATGCCACGCGGTTCGTCGTCGTGAGGGCGAAGGACGGTTGGCGATGGTGACGTCCCGACTCGAGCACCCGATTTCCACCCAGCCGCGGCTGCGGGCCGTCCGCGGTGCCATCACGGTCGAAGCCGATACGCCCGCCGCGGTCGACAGTGCCGTGCACGAGCTGCTCGTGCAGCTCATCGGAGCGAATGACATCGATTCGTGCGACGTCGTGAGCGCGATCTTCTCCGCCACTCCCGATGTTCGCAGCCGCAACCCCGCGACGTCCGCGCGCGTCCTTGGCTGGACTGACGTCCCCCTCATGTGCGTGGCTGAGCTCGAGACGGACGGCATGCTCGAGCGGTGTGTGCGGGTACTGCTGCACGTCAGCGTGTCCGACGGACGTCGCCTAACGCCTGTTTACCTGGGCAACGCGGCGGGCCTGCGTCCCGACCTGCTGGCTGCCGGGTCGGGCGTCATCACGGGCGGAGCTCGATGACGCGCACGGCGGTACGCACGGGCGACCCCGTTTGAGGCGAGAAGGCGCTCGTGTTGTTGTCGAGCCGGCCGTACTGGCTGTTCGCGATGTAGTAAAAGCGGGAACCGACGATCGTCCCGGTAGTAGGCTGCACAACGACCGGTTGGCCCCGCTCGAGCACGGCACCCGTCGTGATGCGCTGTCCATCCGCCGACAGCGAATACCTGACGACGCGCGCGAGGGACGGAATGCCCTGGACGCCCATGAGCGAGCCGCGATACCAGTAGAGTCCATCGATCGATGCGGTGCTCACCGTGTCGGGCGATGACATGAGCGCGATGGACTTCGAGCCGACGTCCACGCGGGCGATGCCCTGGAGGAACGCGACGTACAACACGCGATCGCCCGGAGCGCTGGTGATCCCGTTGGCACAACAATACCGGACCGGGTCCGGCTGCAGGAAGCGCTCGAGCGTGTCCTGCGGCGACGCGAGGCGAAAGATCGATCCCTCGTCGGTGTCGGTGATGAAGAGCGTGCCGTCCTCGGTCACCGCGAAGTCGTTGAGGAGATGGCCGGGTCGGCCGCCGTCAGGCACCCACGACTTCACGATGCGTCCCGACGAGAGGTCTGCCAGGAACAGACGGGTGACGCTTGGCCGTTCGCTCGTGGAATCGGCGCGTGGCGTCGAATCCGGCGCCCACGTGGCGAACCACAGTCGATTCCGCGGCGCGTCCACATGCACACCGACGACGCGAAGCATGTCCGGTGTAGGCGGGACGACGGGCGTGGAAGTCCCGTTAGGCGTGAAGGCGGCCACCGTGCGATGCACGAGGCTTCCCATGAGAAATCGCGCCTGAACGCTGTCGTAGGCGATGCCTTCGGGGAGGAAGTCCCGGTCGGCGACCTCGAACGCGACCTTGCCATCGAGAATCGGCAGCCGGTTGGCAAGCAGCCGGTTGCGGGCGTCGGCATATGCTGGTCGCGTCCGCGTGGTCCGGAACACCGAGTCGGCGTCGGGGTCGCGGGTGTCGCCCATGCGCCCGAGACGATCGAGCCAGGCGATGGCCGAATCCGCCGCCCCGGAGAGCGCGAAGGCGCGCGCCATGGCGTAGACGACACCGGGATGGCTCGGCGCGATTGCGGCGACGGCCCGGACGTGCGACCCGTACTCCGCGACGTTTCCGGCCGACTCGGCCTGAGCGGCGAGGCGGGAATGGCAGAAGATGTCGCAGGACTGTTGCTGGCTCGGGTGCGCCCAGGCGATCGCGATGACTGCGACGAGCGATAGATGCGAACGAGGTAGTGGCATCGCGTCAGGGACGGCCAACGATTGAGTCCGTGGAGCCCAATCGCTGGCCGTCCTTGTGGCCCGTTTCGCTAGACCGTTGCGAGGGATTCGTGTTCCACCCGCGTGCCTAACGCGGAGAGGAATTTCGAGATCCACTTGGGGTGCGCTGGCCAGGCGGGCGCGGTGACGAAGATGCCATCGCTCACCGCCTCGTCGATCCCGATGTCGGCGTAGACCGCACCGGCGAGCTGGACTTCGGGGCTCACGGCCGGGTAGCAGCTGATGCGTTTGCCGTCGATCACCTTGGCCGCGGCGAGGATCTGCGGGCCGTGACAGATCGCGGCGACCGGTTTTTTCCGCTTGACGAAGGCTCGTACGATCTGAAGGACGCCCTGGTCGAGCCGGAGGTATTCGGGTGCGCGGCCGCCGGGAATGCACAGCGCGTCGTACTCCGACTCGTCGACGTCGTCGAACGTGGCGTTGAGCGTGAAGTTGTGGCCCCGCTTCTCGCTATAGGTCTGGTCGCCCTCGAAGTCGTGGATTGCGGTGCGTACCAACTGGCCGGCGCGTTTACCCGGGCAGACGGCGTGAACCGTGTGGCCAACGGCCTGGAGGGCCTGGAAGGGGACCATGACTTCGTAGTCTTCGACGAAGTCGCCGACGATCATCAGGATCTTCTTCGACACGGTGGCACCTCCGAGCGAAACGTTCAGGTTCCTCACGATCTGATTTGCGGTGCGCGACGCGCGGAGACAAGTGCCCAGAAGTGCCTAGAGCGGCTGGCGTCAGCGCCGGCGCGCGGTGATGAGCACCTGGATCTCGTCGGGGCGCGGGTTGATGAAGTCCAGCCGAGCTCGGCCGTCGGGCAACGAGCTCACTGTCGCGGGGATCGTGCTGTTCGTGAGCACCCAGCCCGCCGGGAGCACAACCGCGTTGGCGGGGCGGCCGAACGCGCGATCCCACACGAGCTCATCCCCGACGAGCTTGTACCGCGCGGTGTCCGTGTACGTCTCGAACATCCGAAGGCGAATCGACTGGCCCTGCTTCACGGCGGGGAAACGGAAGACGACGACCTCGGTGGTCGGCGTGACGTTGTCGACGTCGAGCCTGGCCTTCGTGATGGCATCGCCGACAAGGACCTCGTGGGCGAGCATCTCGCCCGTATCGAGGTTGCGGGCCGAGGGCTTCGAGACCGTGCTGCCGGCGCGCACGACGTTCAGGTACGTGCTCGTTCCCGGGCGCGATTCGGTGTAGTCGTGGTACAAGTCGAACGCGTGCGACTCCGGCTGCTGGAGGTAGTAGACGATCTCACGATTCTGGTACGCGCGCTCGTCGAGGCGGGTCGCGGCGACGCTGGACGGCTTTGCCGCCAGCGTTGGCGTCCTCCGCGCGCGGAGCACGAGCGGTGCCTCCGCGGGCGTGGCGTTCCAGAACGAGATCTTGATCCGGCCATCGGCCTCCTGCAGGACCTGCGACGGGTAGTTGCAGGCGACGAGCTCGTACCCGTGAGGCAGGACGACGGCGTTCCGCTTGATGCCGAGTGGCCGGTTGAACACGAGGTCCTCGCCCTCGACGTAGTAGCTCTTCCCGTCCTCGTACGTCTTGTCGATCAGGACACGAGCCTCGCCGCCGTCGGCCGCGACAGGATGGGCGAGCGTGACGCGGATGTACTCCTGCGTCGAATCCGCGCCGCGTACCCCTCCGGCCTTCGCCACGGTGCCGTGCACGACATCGAACGCGAGCGGTGCGCCGGTGGCGCGGTCCGTCACGCGCTCATCGCTGGCAACGCTGCCTTTCCGTATCGGATTGAAGTAGTACCGCGCCCCGGGCGTCGTGGCGGTGACGTCGAAGATGATGCGGAACCTGGCGGAGCCGGGCGCGAGGAGCTCGTAGCGGGTATACGCGTCGGCTTCCGTCTGCCGGGGCGGTTCCGGGGAGGTCTGCGCAGCGAGCGTCGCGGTGGCGAGGAGCAGGGCTGGCGTGGAGCCTAACGCTGCCAGGCGCATGGCGGCCTCCGTCGTTGAGGATGTTGCGCGGACGGCCGTGACCGGACACCATGAGTCACTTCCGGCCTCCGCGTCCGTTGCTCACCCGGTCACTGTCCGAGCGAGCCCGTGCACTGTCGCGCGCACTTCACCGCGAACAGGCCCGGATCGGCCGTGAAGCCGACTCCCGAGAGCCGCCGTGTCCCGGCGGTTGCCACGAACGCGCTGTCGCTCGAGAGCCGGTTTTGAGTGACGTCGTAACGCACCGTCGTCCCTTCGAGACGACGCCGCGCCGTGTCCGAGACGATCGAGACCTTCCCGTACGCGTCGAGCACGGCGGTGCCCACGCGGTAGGTGCCGGTGCGTGCCGTGAGCATCCCGAGCGGCCTGCCTAACGTGGTGGTGAATACCGCGTGCACGCCGCGGAACTCGAACCGCGTGGCGGCATCGAAGGTCGATACCGTGTCGCCCGACACCTCGCCCCGACGCACCCCGCCCGCCGCGAGCACCGATCGCGCGCCGAACATGACCTGCTCGGCGGAGTCTTCCGGGGTATCGGTGCGCGTGTTGGCGGAGACCTGCGGCGTGTTGCACCCCGCCGCGAACGCTACCGCGGCGAGACCGATGGCGGCCCTAACGACGATGATAGTCCGTATCATGACTGGTGGTGCGGCCGCCCGGTGTATCGATCCCGTGGTGAAATACCAATACCCACCATCAATATTATTCGTCCCTCGCCTGCGCTGCCCCATACGAGCCATGCCCAACCACGACGAGCACCACCGCCGACTCGAGCGCATGTACCTGTCCGCACCGGCCAATGATTACTTCCGGCCGGAGATCCGGATCGCCGAAGGCCGTGCGGAGGTCCGCCTGGCCGTCCGCCCCGATTTCTTCCATGCCGCCAGCGCGGTGCATGGCAGCGTCTACTTCAAGCTTCTAGACGACGCGACCTTCTTTGCCGCAAGCTCCCTCGTCGACGACGTGTTCGTGCTCACGGCGTCGTTCAACATCTATTTTTTCCGTCCGATCTCCTCCGGCACCATGACGGCCCGCGGCACGGTCGTCAGCCGAACGAACCGGCTGCTCGTTGGCGAGGGCGTGCTCGTGGATGATGACGATCGAGAGATCGCGCGCGGCAGCGGCACGTTCATGCCGAGCAAGGTTTCGCTCGACGAACGGCTTGGATACCGCTAAGAACCACCAGTTAGGTTAGGTCTTGCTGACCTCCAAGACCGTATCCATGACTCGCTGTACGTGTTCGATCTCGTCGCCGATGACGGTGTGGGCCATCCCCGGGTAGAGTCTCCGCGTCACGGTGGCGCCGAGCCGGCGGAAGACCGCCTCGCTCTCCAGAACGCGCTCGGCCGGGATGTGCGGATCCACGTCGCTGCACCCCAGAAAAACCGGGGTGCCGTCGAGCGAGGTCGTCACGTCATCCCACGACGTGCCGGGTGGTCCGATGAGGCCACCGCTCAGCGCCATGACCCCACCGTAGCGACGCGGGTGGCGGATCGAGTACTCCGACGTTAGGCACGCGCCCTGGGAAAACCCCAGCAGCATGATCTGCTGGGGCGCGAACCCCCAGGCCATGAGCTCGGCCACCACCGACTCGATCACGAACAGGCCTGACGAGATGCCCGGCTCGTTCTTCTCGCGTGGTGCCATGAAGCTGAACGGATACCACGTTCCGCCAGCGGCAGCTGGAGCGAGGTACAGGAACTCCGGGCGGTCGAGCAGCGGAACGAGGTCCAGGATGTTTGCCGGGCCGGCATTGCGGCCGTGGATCATGATCATGGCCGCCCGCGCGGCGTCGGGAGCGGCTCCGGCGCGCAGGATCGGCTGGCCAGCATGTGGCTGCATGGAATGATTCGAGGTCAGTAGCGAACGTCAGGCAGCTGCGCTTCGATCGCGGCCCGGTAGGGCTCCTCCCACGGAGGGAGCTTGAGCCCGCGACCGAGATCGGAAACGGGCTCGTCGACGCGGAAGCCCGGGCGCATCGTGGCGATCTCGAACAGTACACCTCCGGGCTCCCGGAAGTAGATGGACTTGAAGTACTGGCGGTCGCGAACCTCGGTCACCTTCGCGCGACCGACGAGCTCCTCGCGAATCTCGAGCTGGTCGTCGTCACTGCCAATCGCCATCGCGACGTGGTGCACGGTCCCGAGCCCGTTCTTTGCCCACGCGGCATCACCGGCGTGCACGATGTCCATGCTCTTGCCAGGGCCGTCACCATTTACGGCGACGCGAATGCGGCCCTCCATCTCGTTGACGACCTCGAAGCCGAGCATCTCGCGCATGAAGTCAACGGTCCGGCGTGGATCGCGGACCTCGAGCGACACGCTGTGGAGCCCTCGCACCGCCGACCTGGCGTCCATGCCATCCGCCGTCCACGGAGTGCGAGTATCAGCATCGGTCGCAACGAGCTCGATGACCAGGCCGGAGGGATCGGTGACGAGAATCGAGTCTTCGCCGAACCTCGGCGGTGCGTCCGTGACAACATAGCCGCGTTGGCGAAGTCGGCTTTTCCAGGTGTCGAGCGAGCCGGCGGGAACCGAGAACGACGTGACGGTGATCTGTCCGGCGCCCCTGGTTCCGACCGGGACCCCGCGTCCCTTGTAGGGAAACGTGGTCCAGATCGTTCCGGGGTGCCCGACCTCGTCACCATAATAGAAGTGATAGACGAAGTGGTTGTCGAAGTTCACCGTCTTCTTCACGAGACGTAGCCCGAGGGCGTCGACGCCAAAATCGAGGTCGGCCTGGGCGTCGTCGACCGTCGCCGTCACGTGGTGGAGGCCAAGGATCGGAGAGCTCATACCGGTTTGATGTAGCGTCGTCCCCACGCGGGACACAAGTCGCGATACCGAATGAATGGGTTGCTGAAATGACGACGACACTGGTGGATCGCAGCGAAGCCGCAGAGTACTACTACACGTACATCGACCAGGTCCCGAAGGGCGAGGACATTCGCCGTGTGCTCGACACGCAGCTCGGCGAGACCGTCTTGGTGCTCAATGGGATCTCGGAGCCCAAGTCGCTCCACCGCTATGCCCACGACAAGTGGAGCATTCGCGAGGTAGTCGGCCACATCAACGACTGCGAGCGCATGTTCGTATTCCGTGCGCTCTGGTTTGCGCGCGGGCTCCCGGGGGAGCTGCCAAGCTTCGACCAGAACATCGCGATCGCGGCCGTGCGCTTCGATGAACGTTCGTTGAGCGATCTCGTGGCGGAGTTCCGCAGTGTCCGGGAGTCGACGCTGCATTTCTTCCGCAACGTGCCTGACGAGGCGTGGGCGAAGCGAGGGATTGCGAGCGGGAACCCGTTCACGGTGCGGGCGCTGGCACACATCACGGCGGGGCATGTGGCGCATCACATGCGGATACTTCGCGAACGCTATCTATGAACGGAAACGGTGCGCGCAACGTGGATGTTTCTCGCGCAACGAGCCGTGAGAGGGATGACAAGGCCTATCGAGCACCTTTACCGCCGCACGGAGCAGTCGCCTAACGCGATAGCGATAGCCGGGCCCGGTGAGCCGTTCGATTATCGCCGGCTCGCGACCTCGGTCGACGCGCTCGCGGCGGCGCTGCAGTCGATCGACCCTCATCCGGGCAGCCGAGTCGGCATCTGTGCGCGGAACACGGTCGAGCACCTCATTGCGCTCCTCGCAACGTACGCCGCGGGCAAGGTGTGGATTCCCCTCAACCCCACCAACAGTCGCGCCGACCTGGATCGGATGATCGCGGCGACACGGCCAACGCTGTTCGTGGCCGACGAATCGTGTCTCGATGGCTTCTCGCCTACCGGAGCGCCGATCGTGCTTGGCAAGACGAGCGGAGCTCCCGGGGAAATGCCAAGCGTACGTGGACTCATCGCCGCGTGGAATGGCCGTCGTCCCGCCGACGTAGCGCGAGAGGGTGACGACGCGCAGATCATCAAGTTCAGTGGCGGAAGCACCGGCGTGCCGAAACCGGTCGTGCAATCGGTGCGCTGCCTGAACGCCCAGGTCGACGGAATCCTCGCCTGCTTCGAGCTCGACGCCGGCGACGTCAACCTCATCGCGGCACCACTCACGCACGGCGCGTCGTGCTTCGTCCTGCCGATTCTTGCAGTCGGTGGCCGGCACGTAATGCTCGAGGAGCCCAAACCCGCTCGCGTCCTCGGCGCGATCGAGGCGCACGGTGTGACCACCATGTACGCGCCGCCAACGCTGATCCATGGTATGCTCGGCGACGCCTCAGCCTCCGACCGGAATTACTCGACCCTTCGGCACCTCATCTACTCGGCGGCACCCATGCGGCCGGATCAGATCCGCGCCGCGCAGCGCACGTTCGGCCCCGTAATCGAGACCGCCTACGGTCAGGTGGAGGCGCCGCAGATCATCACTGCCATGCGGGCCACGGAGCTCGAGCGCGACGAGAACCTGGCGTCGATCGGACGGCCGTCACCCGTGGCGCGAGTGGCGATCATGGCGCCGACCGGCGAGCTGCTGCCTAACGGCGAGACCGGCGAGATCGTCGTGCAGGGACCGCTCGTGATGACCGGCTACCTCGATCGACCGGACATGACGGCGCAGACGATCGTCGACGGCTGGCTGCACACGGGCGATCTCGGAGTGATCGACGATCGCGGGTACGTCTACATTCGTGGCCGGCTCCGCGAGTTGATCAACACTGGTGGGTTCAAGGTCTTTCCGGGTGACGTCGAAGCGGTGCTCGCGAAGCATCCGGCGGTGACCGA
>Ga0075418_10009981_pt1 | contig 10638 bp, 7 predicted proteins | sample SoiMetdeltSBSDD2_FD_81776 | JGI IMG/M metagenome (GOLD analysis project Ga0075418, IMG submission 81776) | Bulk soil microbial communities from a Populus tree surrounding site in Tennessee, USA - Soil MetaG P. deltoides SBSDD2 | ecosystem: Environmental > Terrestrial > Soil > Tree plantation...
TCTGGATCAATCGTGTTTTACATCAGAGCGCTTGAAGGTTCTCAACTGTTTCTTCCGCTCTTCATTGCCCTGCTTGCCGGGTTAATCCTTCTGTTATTCAACTTCAATCGGGAATGGATACCAATTCTGCTGTGGATTGCCGGGGGCTGGCTGGGTTTGCTGCTCTTTCCGAACAAGGATCCGCGTTATACAGCACCTCTGCTGCCGGCCATTGCGCTGATCACAGCGCAAGTTTTCCAAAAAAAAGAATTTCTCGTAGCTCTGCTGGTGCCGTTGCTACTGGTTCAGCACTATCTCGTTTCCTTCGGTATTCCCCAGTTACCATCCGCAATAGTTCTTGCAAAGGGAGGAGAGGGGCCCATTGCTTATGACTGGAACATTTATACTCAGCGCTATTTTGGATGGGGTCCGCCGGCCCGAGAAGATTGGAAGATCGAACACGTCCTGAAGACGGTGACATCCGCGCAAGGTCGATCTATTCGTCTCGGAATAGTACCCGATATTCCAAGATTCGATACGTTCGCATTCGAGTTCTACATCACCCTGAAGAAACTTCCGGTAAGCGTAAATCGATTAGGCGTGTTCGATGAGCAGGCAATTCGGAATAACGATTACATTCTAATTCCAGAAAAACATGAAGGCTTCGAACCGGGCTCATCCTTCACATCCGATCTCAGACACATCAATGAATACGTCAGTCATCGGTCCAGCGAATTCCACATGCTCGAATCTTTCTCGCTTCCTAACGGCGATCTCATTCACCTTTTCAAGGTCGGATGAACTTTCGCCGCCGAACAAATTAAATGTAAGCTCCAGGGAGCGATGTCATAGTTGACATGACTGTGTAGCCCGTATGGAGGGATTTTTCGAGATTGTCCAGAAAGAGTTCGCCGTTCAATAGGCAGAATGAACTTCTCAACGCGCTCCGCAAACAGCTAGAAGCGACGGAACGAGAACTCGCCGACCAGAAATGGCTCTTCCAGCAGTTTTTGGAGTCCCCCTCGTGGCGTCTCACCTATCCCATTCGATGGTTGGCCAGTCAATTTCGCCTAATTCGGGACCGGGTTCAGGGTCAGAAACCGGCGCTTGTCAAGGACGTCTCCAACCGCCCAGTCGCTCCTAGAGCGCACCTAGAAACAGAACCCGAGCAGCTTGAGGTCGAAGGCCCATTTACCCTGAAACGGTTCTTCACGGATCTTTATCAAGTCCAGCTTCAAAGCTTCTTAACATCGAATGCGACCTTGGAACTACCTCATGCGGACAGTCCGGAAATCTCCATCCTGGTCGTTCTCTTTAACCGCGCTGAACTCACGCTCGCATGCTTACGCGCGCTCGCCGAAAACCATTCGGAACGGACGGAAATCATCATCGTCGACAACAATTCGCGCGACGGAACAACATTGCTACTGGAACGATTGCGTGGCGTTCGCATTATTCGGAACGACGAAAACCGCAATTTCCTCCTCGCCGTAAATCAGGCGGCGCAGGAAGCTCGGGGCGAGTACCTTCTTCTGTTAAACAACGACGCGCAGGTTCTGCCTGGAACAATACATTACGCGTTGAAAACGATCCGCACCGCGCCGGACATTGGCGCCGTGGGCGGGCGGTTAATTTTGCTGGATGGAACATTGCAGGAAGCAGGCAGCATTATCTGGCGAGACGGCTCTTGTCTGGGTTACGGGCGAGGCGACAATCCATTCGCGCCAATGTACATGTTCCGGCGCGACGTGGACTACTGCTCTGGCGCATTTTTGTTAACGCCACGCCGAGTTTGGGAAGAGCTTGGCGGCTTCGATGAACGTCTTAAGCCGGCGTACTACGAGGAGACCGATTACTGTACACGGCTCTGGGAGCGCCAGCTTCGGGTCGTCTATGAGCCCAATGCAGTGCTCCTGCACTACGAATTCGCAAGTTCCGAATCGATGCGTGATGCTACGGGCTTGCACCGTGAACACCAGCGCATCTTTGCCGCCCGCCATCAGAACCTCCTCTCGACCCGTCCCGCGCGGGATCTGAATTCCATCCTGCCTGCGCGAATGAAAGATCGCAGCAGGCGAGTTTTGTACATCGATGACCGCGTTCCTCATGCGTGGTTAGGTTCGGGCTTTCCTAGAGCACGTGACATTCTGTTTACGCTTCTCAAGCAGGATTGCTTCGTTACGGTCTATCCATTATCTGAATTCGATGAAGACTGGCCTTCCGTGTATACGGATATGCCCGCGGAAATCGAATTCATGATGGGATATGGACCAACGCTTTTGGAACCGTTCTTGAGAAATCGGCAGGGCTACTACAACACAATCGTTGTCAGCCGGCCGCATAACATGAAAATTCTGAGGCCCCTTCTTGACGTCCATCCGGACTGGTTCAGAGAAGCGGACATCATTTATGACGCCGAGGCGATTTTCGCGACACGTGAAGTGACGTTCAGGCAAATGAAGGGAACGCCCCTAACTGCCAAAGAAGCGGAGGGGCTTATTCAAGAAGAAGTAGATCTTGCGTCCACAGCAGACTGCGTCATGGCAGTTTCAAAACCGGACGGTAAAACATTCTTGAAACACGGCATTTCAACTGTTGGAATTGTTGGGTTCTCGATCACTGGCGCGCCTACGCCCCGGAGGTTCTCCGGAAGAAACGGCTTCCTCTTTGTGGGCGCGATTCACGAAGAAGCCACTCCAAACGGCGATTCGATGATCTGGTTTCTAGAAGAGATACTGCCAAAAATTCATGCCGAGCTTGGCAGCGATATCCCATTCACCATTGCCGGAATTAACAAGTCGGAGCGCGTCGAGCGGCTTGCAACCTCATCTGTAAAAATCACCGGATATGTTCGTGATCTTACGGAGATCTACGATACAGCTCGTGTTTTTGTCGCACCGACAAGATATGCGGCCGGCATTCCTTACAAGGTCCATGAAGCTGCCGCGCGGGGTCTGCCGATTGTCGCAACGCCATTACTCGCGTCTCAGCTCAGCTGGGAGGACGGCAACCCATTTCTGGTCGGCAACGATTCAGACTCATTTGCGCGGAAATGCATCGAGCTGCACAGCAATAGCGCCCTCTGGGAAAAGCTGCGAGAGGCAGCAATCGAGCGAATCCGAATGGAATGCTCGGTTGAAGTCTTCGAAGCAAACCTCAAGGATTGTCTAACGCGCGCTGGAACCGGCAATCACAGACGTGTTTTGGGAGTCTGATTGATGTTGGAATGGACCGGCGAGCGCTTTCTCCCCTGGATCAAGGAATCCACAATCGCATACGAACATCTTCATCGGTACGCCTATGCCAGTACGCTGGTAAAGAAAAAGCGCGTCCTCGATCTTGCCTGCGGCGAGGGATACGGCTCGAACCTGCTCGGATCAGCTGCAGCATCCGTTGTAGGAATCGACATCGACGCGAATGTCATTAGCCATGCTTCTGAGAAGTATCGCCGTGAGAATCTCCGGTTTTTGACGGCCTCGATTACGGCAGTTCCCATCCAAAAGGATCATTGTTTCGATGTCATCGTATGTTTTGAGGCGATTGAACACCTTGACAACCAGCATGCGTTACTTGCCGAAGCGAAGCGGCTGCTCGATCCTGAGGGCTTGTTGATTGTCTCCACACCGAATAAACCCATATACCGCGAAGAATCTCAGGATTTGAATCCCTTCCATGTGAAAGAACTTCACTTCGCAGAGTTTGAGGAACTCCTTGCTCGTTATTTCCGCAACGTCAAATTCCTTGGGCAACGTGTCCACCCCAGCTCGAGCGTGTGGCCCATCGGTGAGACGGGCGATAACCGCTTTCACGAATTCGTCATGGAGCGCGGCAACACTGAATTCAACTTCATTTCTGCGGAAAAGCGTGTCGCGTTGTATTTCATCGCAATCGCATCGGATGCTGAAATTGCGCCTCCGGTCGGAAGCGTGTTGCTGGACGATTCCGACAGTTTGCTCGAGGAACGCGAGGAAACAATCGCCTCGCTCGAGGAAGCACTAAAGTGGCGTGAAGGTCAACTGAGTGAATTACAAACTGTGAACGCGTCGCTAACGGATCAATTCCAGAAGACACAAAGTCAATTGACGCATGCGACAGACGCTCTGGCTTTGATATATGCCAGCCGTGCCTGGAAACTCATCATGAGGCTTCGAAGCATTCGCGACCGTTTAAGGGGATTCGGCAAATCACGAGAAGCCAAGCGAGAGTGAAGACATGTAAACCCCTCCTCGTCAGGATGGGAATGGCATCTTCAGTAGCTATTTCTTAACCAGTTCCATACCCTTGCTCTTGTAAACAGCTGCTACCGACGGACTGCCTAAGAACTTGATCAGCGCTCTACTCGAGTCCACGTTCTTGGAATTCGCACTGATGCCTCCTGCGAGGCTGACATAGTACTGGACCTTCGGCGGCAAAGGACCTACATAGTCAACGCCATTAGCGGGCACTATTTCGCTGATCAACGTAATAATGAGATCCGCCTTACCTCCGGCTACTGTTGCGATGGACTGATCGACTTGTTGCGTCAGAACGATTTTCGGCTGTACGTCCTTTGCGATTCCGAGTTCTCCAAGCATCTTGTCGATATGAACACGACTTGCGCCCACGTCCACCCAGGTCATCGACTTTGCAGTCAGCAGCGTCGTCTTCAGTGTCTCGATTGTCGCGATGTCCGGTTTTCGTGCACCTGAACGAACACCGATTCCAATTCCCGATCGGCCAAGATCGGTTCGCGTGGCAGCTCCAATTTTGCCGGCTTTGATGAGCTCATCCAGCACCTCGGAACTCAGGATCGCCACATCGAACGTCTCGCCCGATTGGATCCGCTGTCTTATCGCAACAGATGTACCGAACTCGATAGCGAATGGACGGCCGATCTGCAGCTCGGCGCGGCTCTTAAGCTCCTCTACGACAGCCTTCAAGCCGTTGGAACATAGGACGCGAATTTGTGTCGCTTGTGCCCCGGCTTGAGAAGCAAACAGGAAGCTAAGCGCGATCGCAATGCTTGTAGGTATCCTCACCCTCATTCTCCTTCTTCAAGACACTCGCGAAATCTCGCGCGACACAGACGTCACACGTACCCGCACAGGAATGCGCATATGACCGTAGGTCGTGCCTCGCTGGACAACTTCGATCGCGCAAGCGTTGTCGATCCAATCGCACATTTCGTAGCGATCGAGTGTTCCATCGGCAACAGCCGGCGAGAAATAGTAGAACCCGGCATGCAGGAATGGCAGATCCATAACGAAGTCGACCGAAAGCCGTTCACCTGCGCGGGCGGTTGGCAATCGCTCACCTTCAAACATGACGTTTGTTCCCGTCACGTCCTCCCCGAGCCGATTGCGAAGCATAAAGCCGACATTCGGATGTTCAACGTCGCTTTTAAACTCGACTGAGATCCGAACGCAAATGCGGTCGCCCTGGACCACAGTGCCCGCAGCTTCGCCCTTCTTGCCATAGATCCCAATACCCGTCACGCGCGCCTTGCCGTTCCCATATCGGTGATCGACATTCGCCACGTGCTCGAGAAATCTCGGGATTCGCGCAAACGCCTCTTCACTTAACGCCAACTCCGGGGACAAGGCAAGTGGCTTCCCTAGGGCCTCCTCTTCCATGATTTCTTTCCTTCCACGAGTCACCATGGCGGCAAGATATTTTGAAACCACCTCATCCGTTTTTCCCTCAAGATGCAGTCGGCCATGATCCATCCATATGGTGCTGTCCGCGAGACTGCGGACGGCTTCGAGGTCGTGCGACACGAACAGAATCGTGACGCCCTGCTGCTTGAGCTGTTGTATGCGTCGAATACAACGCTGCTGGAAGAAAATGTCGCCGACGGAAAGAGCCTCGTCCACGATGAGAATGTCGGGATCCATGTGGATGGCCACAGCGAAAGCCAACCGGACGAACATGCCACTCGAGTACGTTTTGACCGGTCTGTCGACGAAATCATTAATCTCGGCAAACTTCTCGATCGACGGAATGCGATCGCGCGTTTGCGCATCAGTGAAGCCCAAAATAGATGCATAGAGGTAAATGTTTTCGCGACCCGTGAACTGCGGGTTGAATCCCGCGCCCAATTCAAGGAGCGCGGAGACCCGGCCGCCGACTTCGATTCGGCCGGACGTGGGCCGGATCACGCCCGCGATCATTCGCAAGAGCGTGCTTTTGCCCGAGCCATTCTCTCCAATAATGCCGAGACAACACCCACGCTCGATGGAGAGGTCAATTTCCTTTACGGCCCAGAAGGGCTCGTGGTACCGCCGTTTGCCGAAGCTTAGTAGCTCTTTCAGGTGATCGAATGGATGCCGGTAGATCCTGAAACACTTTGAGATCTTCTCAGCGCGAACGATCGGCATGCGGACATCATACACTCGGAGTCATCTGATGGGTCGATAACTCGAGCCCGCGTTTATAAATCTCGCAAAATCGTCCGGAGTTATACGGTAGTGATTCGTTTCGTCGATCAGACGTCCGTTTCGAATGTGGCCTCCGTTGCATCATTGGTGCACAGGCCGAGCCAGGGCAACGATGGATACTCCGAAAGGAAGGTTCATCCGATGAAAAATTTTTCTCTCCAGCGCAAGCAGAGCGATGAGGGAATTGTTAAGCCAGTCCGGTAGCACATAGAGTGACGTCTTAGGATGAGTCGCATTTTTGTGAAGCCCTTGCCAGATGCGGAGCGTCATTATCGGGAAAAAAAGCGTAGATATAAAGTAACTCGTCCTCACGACTTCAAAACCACTCACGGTCAACTTGTTTCGTAACTCGTGCGCCGTGTATCGGCGGCGGTGCTTAAGAGCCTCATCGTGTTCGCTCCAGAGAAATCCATACGCGGGTACCGTAATCAACACTAATCCGTGATGCTTTGTCACCCGATGAATTTCGCGAAGAGAACGCAGATCGTCATCCGTATGTTCAAGGACATCGAGGGCGGTAACAATATCGAATGCGCCGCAAGTAAAAGGCAGGTCTTCAACGGGTGAAAGCGACACGGTTTTAATTCCGCGGCTTTGGCAGAAATGCAGCGCGTTCATTGATGCATCGATCCCGACCGTCGGCGCCAGATTGGCAAATGCACTCACGTTTGCGCCGGTTCCGCATCCCACATCGAGAATCCGGATTGAATTCTGACCATTGATTTCATTCTTTAGAAGTTGGACGGCAAGCTCGCGGCGGGCAACGTGCCACCAATAAGAATTTTCCAGTTGATACATCGACTCATACTCGTGTTCATACATACAGGCCAGAGTCTGACACAGTGTCCGTTGGCGGTCTATTGCCGCAGACTACCGGAACAGAACAAACGCAGAGATCCCCGTCAGCAAGACAATCATCGTATCGAACAGCCGCTGCGGCACTCTGTGAACAATCCATAGCCCAGCAAAGGCGCCGCATACAACGGCAGGGATCATCAGGAAATCGAAGCTCAACGACGTGCCGCTGAATAGGTGATGCCACGAATATATGGGGACTTTCGCCAGGTTAATCACCAGGAAAAACCAGGCGCCTGTCGCGACGAACTGTTCTTTTGGCAGCTTGCGGCTGAGCAGGTACATATTCATGACAGGGCTAGCCGCGTTGGCGATAGTACTCGCAAAACCTGCCACGATCCCGTAAAAAGATGGGCTGCCCGCAACGTGCTGCTGCGGGTTTCGCCTCCTCAAAATGTGCACCACCAGCATCAACACAACAATGCAACCGATGATCCGGCGCAAAACATGTTCCGACAGGCTCAGCGCTAGAGCGCCCGCGACCATTCCAGCAGCCACCCACGGAATGAGGGAGAAGAGTTTCCGCGCGTCCGCATGCTTGCGCCAGAACAGGACGGCGAAAACATCCGCGGTGCTAAGTATCGGCAGCGTCCAGGCGGCTGCGTAACGCGCGTCGCCGACGGTGAGCACCATTAATGGAGCAACGAACGAGCCCAGGCCCGGCAGGCCCGTCTTCGCAACACCAATCGCAAGGGCGCTAAATGCGCCGAGTAACCACTGCCATGGAGCAAAATTGGGAATCATTAACAGGCCGGTTTCTGGATTTATGAAACTCCTTCCACGGCATCGTTCCTGCCCAGTTTCCACTCCTGGCGAAAAGGGACACGGGCCTCAACAGTAGTTCCGCCGCCCGGCCGAGACTCCACCAAGAAGTCCCCGCCCAGGCTCCGCACGCGCTCTGTCATGCTTACCAGCCCCAACGTGTCGCCACGCACGGACGCTGCGTCAAACCCGCCACCGGAATCCGACACTCGCAGGCGGATACCGTTACCGCCGCCAATCAACTCCACCCGAACTTGGCGGCAACCGCTGTGCTTTTGTGCATTGCGAACGGCTTCTTGTGCCACGCGATAAAGGCAGAGGGTCATCTGCTTAGGAAGGTTTCCCGGGACCTCATGCTGGACGAACTCGATATTCATTCCATTTACCTTGGCAAATTCGTCGCAGAACTCGGCCAGGCCCGCCACTAAGCCAACAAAATCGAGTACAGCGGGATGCAGGCGGTGGGAGACTTTTCGAATGTCAGTGGCGATGTCAGAGATGAGGTTCGAAAGGGCATCGATCTTCTGAATGTGCGATTCCGAATTCAGAGAAAGACGCTTCAGTTCCTGAAGATGGAAGGCAAGCACTGCGAGCCGCTGGTTAACGTCGTCGTGAAGTTCGCGCGCGATGCGTGCCCGTTCATCGTCTTGAGCCTGGACCAGGTGGGAGCTCAATTGTCGGAGTCTCTCTTCCGTATGCCTGCGCTCCGAAATGTAATGCTGTTCGGCACGGATCCTCTCCGTGACATCATGCGCTATTCCGCGGACAATCGGAGATAGAACGCCTTCCGTGTGAAGCCAATTGTGATATTCCCAGACTCTTTCCTCGCCGGTGCGCGTCAAGACCCTCATCAGTCCAGAGGCTTCACCCTTCTTGTGGATTCTCGCAAGATACGTATCAAACCTGTCACGAAATCCCGGAGCCAAGAGTTGTCGCATCGGTATGCGCAGGAGTTCCTCCACCTCATAACCCAAGACACGTGCCGGAGCTGGATTGACGGAGAGAAGCCGGCCCTGCAAATCGTGCGTGCAGAGCAGATCTTTGCTGTGTTGATCGAGGTCAGGATGGGGATCTTTATGCTCTCTGACCGCCTGCTCCATCGGCTGCGCCTCCTGACGCGACTCCATGACCAGAAGCACCATACCCACGGCTATACCGCAGCTCGACAGGCTTTCGAGGAAAAGCACAGCGGGATGCACGAGCAACGGGAAGTCGAATGGCTGACGCAGCACGATGCCCTGACGCACGAGGAATGGCAACAGCGGCAGGCGCACCGCGTCCGCGCCTCCGATGAGGGTACGGATATAGCTGACGCTGTAGAGGATCTGGTCCAGGCCATAAAGCAAACAAGAGATTCCTGCAAGCACCGTCGCCGAGGATGACCGGTTACGTTGCCATCGCTCAAAAAACGAAACCGCGTAAAAGAACGAGGCAATAGTAAGCCCCACGCTGTGCGGCACGGAGCGCAATGCGAAGCTAATGACCGCTTGATCTCGATAAATAAAGGACACAGCAAAGGTCAACGCACCACCAATCAACGCTAGCACCAGGCCCGGCTTCAGCCATCGGCCCAAGCGTACCTCTTGTGAGCGCATGCTCCATGCGGCAAAAACCAAAAGAGGAATCTGAAGAAAACGGGCGAGGATGGAGAACAAAATCAGGCTGCCTTTGAGAAGCGTCCATTCCGGAGCAAGGTGCAAAATTAGTGCAGTGATGCCCAGATATGCTGCGAATGACGTCCAGGCCAACCCCCACCATCGGAAAAATTCTTGCTTGTACAGTCGAACGTACAGAATCCAGAACAACACTACCAGGAGTAAGGTGAGCACCAGCTGGCGGTATACCATCAGCCGTCCGAATCCCACGGCACTGCCCTCCACACTTTTCGCTTGCCTCTTGCTCGGCGGGATAATGTAACACCTGCTGTGGTGAGTCAACAACCAGTGGATCAGCTCTGGCTCGAAGCGTTAGCCGTTTTCCTTTCGAGCCTCGATCATAACGGTCGCGCCGCGTCCAAATGCAGCTTCTAAAATTGTGAAGGGGTACGCACAGATCACGAACGACAAGTATGCGGCGTGCCGTGACCATGCGGTAAGCGCACTCTCACGGATCCCATGCTTGCGATGCCGGACGGCACGGCCTACGGGATCCAACGACGGAAAGATGCTCGACACAAATGCCGGCGCATTATCGCGCAAATTGAACTGCTTGATGTGGCGGGGAACGAAACCGGTATCGTTAAGCAGTTTCAGCAGCGATTTTTTCGAATAATCGATGACATGCCGCGGAACATCCAAGCCGTACCATTTTGCACCGAACGCTTTGAATTGCCAGCTGTCGATATTCGGAACCTGAAGGATGATCGCGCCGTTTGGCTTCAGGATGCGAAAAACTTCGGCGAGTGTATGACGGGGGGTTGTCACGTGTTCGAGGACATGAAACAAAGTCACGATATCGAATGACTCGCTCGGAAAGTGCGCTTGATGGAGTGATCCCACGATGACGCGCATCCCATTCTCCGTTTCTGCGACGCGTGCCGCCTCATCGGAGAAGTCGACACCGACAGGCCGAAACCCACAGTGTTTGAGTAGTGCCAGAAGTGTGCCGCTGCCGCAGCCAACATCCA
>Ga0075418_10009983_pt1 | contig 10638 bp, 9 predicted proteins | sample SoiMetdeltSBSDD2_FD_81776 | JGI IMG/M metagenome (GOLD analysis project Ga0075418, IMG submission 81776) | Bulk soil microbial communities from a Populus tree surrounding site in Tennessee, USA - Soil MetaG P. deltoides SBSDD2 | ecosystem: Environmental > Terrestrial > Soil > Tree plantation...
AAGAGATAGAGGGCGCGGGCGTTGGGATCCGTCAGCAATTCGGCAAAGACGGGCAGGTTGTAGGCCAGGGTCTTGCCGGAGGCGGTGCCGGTGGAAAGGATGACGTTTTGATTCTGCCTTGTGGCGGTCCACGCTTCGAGCTGATGGGAGTAGAGCGAATGGATCCCGGCGGCGATCAAGGCCTGGGAAAGAGGCACAGGCAGATCGGTCGGAAAGGGATGCGTTTGCGCGGGGCGTGGAGGAATCGTCCGCCACGCAAAAAGATTGGGGGCGGTATTCGGGTCTCGTTTCCAGAAATCCAAAAGGGAGTTGACCGACATGCAGTTAAACTTTGCGATCCAGGATTCGCAAGGCAACGGCGCCCACGCTGAGTGGAAGCCAGAACGTAATACCGCGATAGGCCAGTGTGATGATCACGGCTTGACTCCACGGAACGCGCAGGGAGACGAGAGAAAGCGGCATGATGCCTTCGACGATCCCGATACCGGATGGGGTTGGGGAAACGATCAGGAAAAGGTAAGAGATGGCAAAGCCGCCGATGATGGTGCCAACGGAGAAAGGAACTTCAAAGGAAAGAAAGGATACGAGCAAAATACTCATCATCAGCGCCTTGTTGGCGAGCGCATACCCGAGAGGCTGCATTAAACTACGATATCGTTCAGGAAGCGATTGGAGATCTTTTGCCATTTCATCGGCGAACTCGTAGGCGCGCGTTTCGCTGAGATAGTCGTGATGCAGGAACGGTTTTGCGATGCGATTGACGAGACGGGCCATTCGGGCCAGGGCATTGCCTAGCGCCTCAGCGGACTTTGAACCGAGATACAGGAGAGAGCCCAGTCCGATTGCAATTGCCAGCATGACGATCGAGGCAGTGATCTCTGAGGGCCTCAGATCGTTGCGACGGATGAGAATGATCAACGCCAGGGTAAGCACGCACAGGAAGGCAAGATAATCCAGCAGGATGAACAGCATGCTGACCACGGTGACTTTCCCCGGTGACTGACCGTTCCGCTTCGCATTGCTGATAAAAACTGCCATGCCGCCCATGCCCGCGCTGGGGGCAATCACGTTGACAAAGTTCGCGGCGGCCGACATGAGGGTCATCTTTTGGATTGTCCCATCCATGCCGAGGATGCGATACAAAGATAAATAGATAATACCAGACATGACAAACCAGCCACATTGAATGAGAATGGCCAACCCGAGAAACCAGATGTTCCCCTGCCGCAGGGTTTGTACGATACTTTCAATTTCGCCCAGGCTCAAGTATACAAACGCCGCGGCCAGGAAAACGACGAGGAGGATGGCGATTCTTTTCATGTAGGGAGGATTATACACAAACACCCGCGAGTTGCTCGCGGGTGCCGATTTCTCCACTCTCAGATGAGATCGAACTGGGATCATTAACCTCTGCGCCTGCCCATGCCGCCAACCAGGAAGACGTAGTACAGCAACTGCATTACGGCCGTAAGCAGACCAGCCACATAGGTAAGAGCGGCCGCGTTCAATACCTGGTTAACGCCGCGCCTTTCCTCATCGGTTTGGATAATGCCGGTTTGAGAGAGTAATTCTTTGGCCCGGGCCGAGGCGTTGAGTTCCACGGGTAAGGTTGCGAGTGCAAAGAGCGCACCGCCGGCAAAGAACAAGACTCCCAGCCATGCAATGCTGATTCCAAGATTGGACGCACGGAACAGGACGAGGCCAACCATGATAAGGATCCAGCCGAGATTCGAGCCGATATTTACCATCGGCACCAGGAAGGAACGGACCTTCATCGGGAAGTATTCATCGGCATCCTGCATGGCATGACCGAGTTCATGCGCCGCGACCGCCACCGAAGCCACCGACGGGCTGTTGGCCACATTGCTTGAGAGGTATAAGGTTTTATCACGAGGATCATAATGATCGCTGAGCTGTCCCGATGTACCTTGAACCTGGACGCCGTATAAATTGCCTGTGGATATTAGCCTTTGTGCGGCTTGCGTTCCCGTGAGTCCGCTGCTGGCGCGGATCTGGCTCCATTTGCTAAAGGAACTTCTCACATACCAGGAGGCAAGGCCCATCAAAATAATCGATGGAAGTGCTACACACAACAGATAGTTTATGTCGAAAAACATGCTTCACTCCTTTTCATGAATCTACGCAACAGCATATTGGAAGATGCAAATCAATGAACCGGCGTGCTCTCGGGTGTTACCTGTGGGGTTGGCTGTGATGTCGGGATGGCTGTTTGATTCAGGATCGCCAATAGGGTTTCCATGGCAGCATCGAGTTGAGGATCACGTTCTGCTTGCAAATCCTCATCGGTCATTGCCACATACACGTCGGGAGCCAGGCCGATGCCATCGATGGTCCGTTCCTTGGGCGTGAGCCATTTCGCAATGGTGACACGGGCCGCGCCCTCATTGTTGGAGAGCGGCACCCACTGCTGGACCGAGCCTTTGCCATAGGACTGTACACCGACCAGGGTGGCACGACCATAATCCTGCAAGGCGCCGGCCAAAATTTCAGAAGCGGAGGCAGAGCCGTCGTTCATCAGGACGACAATCGGAATTTCGGTCGCGCGTCCGTCACCGTGGACGTTATAGGTATCGCGCTGGCCATCGCCATATTGTTCGTAAAGAACGACACCGTCGTCGATAAATTCGGAGGCCACATCTACGGCTGTTGTCAGGTAGCCACCCGGGTTATTCCGCAAGTCAATAATGACTCCGCGTGGATTTTGCGGCACCAATTGCTTGAGTGTGGCGTCCAATTCGCTCGTGGTTTTATTGCCGAAGGTGTTGATGTCAATATAAGCAATGTCGTTCTCAAGCATTTTCCCGGTGACACTCGGGACGACAATCCGGTCACGCGTAATGGTGAACTCCAACGACTGCGCTTCGCCTTCGCGTGATATGGTCAATTTGACCTGGGTGCCCGCCTGCCCCAACACTTTCTGACGGGCTTCCTCCGGTGTGAATCCTTTCATATCCAAACCATCGATCGCGATGACCTTGTCACCCGGCCTCAGTCCCGCGGCCTCGGCCGGAGACCCTTCGATCGGGCTGATGATCGTGAGAAATTCTCCGTCGAGATCGACGTATGCGCCGATCCCCTCATATTCGCCTGCAAGCGAGGAGGTCTCAGTCTCATACACTATTGGGTCCATGTAAAACGTCTGTTTATCGCCGAGCGCGTCCATCATGCCGCGGATGGCGCCGCGCATCAGGGCTACATCATCGATGGGTTGAGTCACGAAGCGATCATGCACGATATTCCAGGCTTCCCAGAATGGCACGAATAAATTTTGTAAATTGGAAGGGGTGGCCTGCTGCTCTTCCGGTGTGACCGTCGATGAGCCCGGCTCGGGGATTACATTATCAAAAAAGTGTTGGCCGGTCGCCGGCATAAGATGCCCCACAATAAACCCGCCTGCAAACGCGCCAGAAAGCAGGATGACTGATACAAATATTCCTAGAATGACTCTGATGGCTTTATTCATGATAGCTCCGCATGGTCGAATATGTGCAAAAAGGCAAGGTAACGATACTACCCGGTGATTAATGCACGATGAATTAATTGTCGAGATTGTATCGGAACGCTGTAATAATATCGTAAATCGCCGGTTTACTCCGCGTTTTTCTTCGTTTCGAGCTCATCCACCTGTTTTGTCAATTCATCCATGATTTATTGTCCTTCGTAGGGCGAGATATTATCTCGCCCTACGATATTGCTCCTTTCGTGGGGCGGGATGGTATCCCGCCGAATAGTATATTTGCGGGATATCATCCCGCCCCACGTTGTTCTCCCAGGAGAATCGGCAGATGATTCCAATCGGTGAAAGCACCGCTGGCTTCCGCTGTGGGTTCATCGGTGCCATAGAGGATGCTGGCCATGCCCGCTTCCAGGGCGGCGCGGGTGGTGCGCGGCAGATCGTCGATAACGACGCATTTTCGCGGGTCTGGCTCGTTGGCGATTTCCTGGGCGATGGCAAACGACTCAGGCATTGGTTTGCAATAGGGCGCGACCGCGTTCACATCGACAATGCCGCCGAAGAGATCGTCAAGTTGAAGCGCGGCGAGGACGCGCCGGGCGTGGGGAACGTCGGCGTTGGTAAAGATCAATTTTCGGCCGGGCAGCGAAGCGATGATTTCGCGTTGGGTCGGGTTGGGCCTGAGGTAATCATTCAAAGGCAGGTCATGCACAAAGGCCAGATAATCCTGCGCATCTACATTGTGGCGCGCCTGTAACCCGCGCAGAGTCGTCCCGTACATTTTGAAATATTGCTCGCGCAGCACCGGCACGTCATTTTCCGGGATGCCCATACGCTCACGCATGTAGAGAATCATTCGTTCCTTGATGGCCATCCACAAACCGGTGGAAGAAGGATAAAGCGTATCGTCGAGGTCAAAGAAGAGAGTGGTAAACCGCATGGGGCGATTATAATCGTGCCATGCCCATTCGTATCCTGGCCTCAGAAGTGGCTTCGCAAATTGCGGCAGGGGAAGTCATCGAGCGACCGGCGTCAGTCGTCAAGGAATTGTTGGAAAATTCACTGGATGCAGGTGCACGCACGATCGCGATCACAATTGAAGAGGCCGGGAAAAAATTGATCGAGGTTGCCGATGACGGGCTTGGGATTCCATCTGACGAATTGGAACTGGCCGTTTCGCGTCACGCCACCTCAAAACTGATCCGCTCCGAGGATCTTTTTTCCATCTCCACGCTTGGATTCCGCGGCGAAGCGCTGGCTTCGATCGGCTCCGTCTCACACATGACGGTCACTTCGCGAGTGGCGAATGAAAACGAAGGCGCGCGCCTAAAAGTTCAGGGTGGTGTTTCCGGAAAGCCGACGAAAGTCGGCACTACGGTGGGTACTACCATTCGGGTGGAGGATTTGTTTTACAACGTGCCGGCGCGTTTGAAATTCTTAAAGTCTTATGTGACCGAACGCCGGGCGATCGATTTGCTGGTCACGCGTTATGCCCTGGCGTACCCGGACAAACGCTTCAAATTATCCGAAGGCAGGAACATGACGCTGCAAACTTCCGGCGATGGCGACTCGCGTGCCATCCTGGCCGCCCTGTATGGCGTGGATGTTGCCAAACAGATGCTCGAAGTGATGGCAGAAGAAGAGGATTATCGACTCAGCGGTTTTGTGAGTCCAATTTCTCTGACGCGTTCCAACCGTAAGGAGATCACGTTCTTCATCAACGGCCGCTGGGTCCATGACGTGGCCCTGAATACCGCGCTCTTACAGGCCTATCACACCCTTTTGATGGTGGGCCGCTACCCATTGACGGCTCTATTTATTGAGATGAATCCCGAAGAGGTGGATGTGAACGTGCATCCGGCCAAGGCCGAGGTGCGCTTCCGAGAGCCGGATAAGATCTTCAGTTTTGTCCAACGATCCGCGCGGAAGGCTTTGCTGGCTTATTCGCCTGTGCCGAACGTCGCGCCGTCGCTGTGGGGCACCGTGCGAACCGCTTCTGCGTCAACCCAATCACGCTCATCGGTGGGCCTGGAGTGGGCGATCGCGCATGATGAGGCGGTGGAGGGGAATCAGTCATCAGTCATCAGTCATCACCAATCCCCAATGACTGATTCTCAGTCACCAGTCTCTACTGCTTCCGCACAATCTTCAGAATTCACGCGGATTCCTCTCCTCCGCCTGATCGGCCAGATCGGCGGCACCTATCTTGTGGCGGAGGGACCGGACGGGTTATATCTCATTGACCAACACGCCGCGCATGAAAGAGTACTTTTTGAAAAGCTGCTGGCGCAGCGCGAGACCAACAAAATCGCATCACAATCCCTGCTTACACCGGTCGTTGTTACAATCCCTCCGCAAGCCGCGCAATTATTAATCACTCAATTACCCACCCTTCAACACTTTGGTTTCGCTGTGGAAGAATTTGGACCGAACACCTTTCAAGTTCGCGCGGTTCCGGCCTTGTTCGCGGGCAGCGATCCTTCTGCAGCCCTGCGCGCGCTGGTGGAAGACTTCGAAGAGGATGAGGCACCACTGCAAAACGAGATCGAGAAAAAACTGGCTGCACGCGTCTGCAAGCGGATGGCGGTCAAAGCCGGGCAGGCACTATCCAATGAGGAGCAGCGCGCGCTCATCAACGATCTGGAAGCCTGCGATTCGCCGCGAACGTGTCCACATGGGCGTCCAACGATGATCCATCTGTCGGTGGATATGCTCGAACGTCAATTTGGGAGGCGTGGTGCCCGCTAAGGCTGAGGAGCTTGCCCTTTTGTTTTCAGAGTCGGCGCTGGCATCTTTTATCAGTTCCACGCGTACGCTGGTTGTCCTGCTAAGCGAGGGCGGCAAACTCCTGGCGTGGAATCCGGCGTTTGATTCGATCAAACAGGAATTGCATGATGTGCCTCATCTGCGCGAGTACCTTTCCCTCTCCAGCCGGACGATTTTTGACCTGCTTCTTTCCACGGTGACTCACGACCACATCGAGGCGCAGGGCGAACTTGATCTTGGCCAGGGGAATCGCCTCAGCGGATATACCTGTTTCCTCTATCCGGCCTCGGAGGGTCGCGTCCTTTTCGTGGCAGAGCCTTCGCATGCCATCACAGACCTGGAATCCCTCTCGGAGGAATTGCAAAGGACCAAGCAAAACCTAGAACGCAAAGAGACAGAATTGCAGGCTGTCCTGGCGCAGGCCAGTGATGTTTCATCGATCGATGCGTTGACGTCCCTGCCCAATCGGCGACAGATTTTGGCCCAGTTGCAGGAGGCGGTGAGCTTCTCGGATCATTACGGAACGCTGCTGACGATTTTGATGATCGATATCGATCACTTCAAAAGAATCAATGACACGCATGGACACGAGATCGGCGATGAAGTGCTGCGAAGCCTGGCAAGCAAACTCCGCCAGCTGGCTCGTTCCCCCGAAGTCATTGGTCGATATGGCGGCGAGGAATTCCTGATCGTGCTGCCGCATTACACAGTCAACGCCGCGCTGGAGCAGGCCGGCTATCTATGTGAGCAGGTCCGCGCGTTACCGATCACCGTGGAAGACCTGACTCTTTCCATCACGATCAGTGTGGGCATTGCGCGGCATCGAATTGGCAGGGAGGATTGGCAGCAATTCCTGAACCGCGCCGAACAGGCCTTGATCCAGGCGAAGTCTGGTGGAAGAGATCGGTGTGTGGTGGCTGAAGAATAAAAAGACACATGCCTGGGCGTGTGCCTTTTCGATTTTCTATCTCACGTGAATTCGGGTTAGCGAATTCGGACGCTGACGCAAAGCGCGCTGATCAGAAAGAAAATTATCTGCGTTATCTGCGTTTATCTGCGTCCCAAATCATGCGCCAGCCCTTAGCCCGAACTGACACCTAATCATCCGCCCGCTGAATGGTGCGTGTATTGCGCGGCAGATATAAGGTGAAGGACGTGCCTACCCCCATTTTGCTTTTCACTTCAATGCGTCCGTTGTGTCCCTGAATGATCTGTTTGCAGATCGAAAGACCCAGACCGGTTCCGGAGGCTTTGCCTTCGTGTTCCCGGACCCGGAAGAACTTCGTAAACAGGTGAGGCAATGAATCTTCGGGAATACCCAGGCCCGTATCCTGCACTGCCATGGAAATATCCGCCTCGGTAAAATTGCCCGTAATGATCACCGTCCCGTTGGGGCGGTTATATTTGATGGCATTGCTGAGTAAATTGAGCAAAACCTGTTTGATCTTATCGCGGTCGGCTTCGAGCAACGGCATATCGTGCGGCACATCCACGCGGATCTGGATGTTGGTTTCCTGGGCCTTGCTCATCATGACGTCGCGTACTTCATAGAGCAGATCAGCTGTACTAAAACGCGTCTTACGGAACTGCACACGGCCCGATTCCAGCCTCGCCAGATCGAGGAACGAGGAGGCGAGTGAGTTTAACCGCAGGGTTTCATTATGAATATTATTGACAATCTGATTGCGCTGCTCAAGAGACATTTCGGGTCGCAGCAGGAGATAGGTAGCCGTACTTAGGGAAGCCAGGGGTGTGCGCAACTCGTGCACAAACTCGGCGATCAAGTCGGATTGTTGGAACAAGCGCGCATTCTCGATTGCCACGGCGGCCTGCGCGCCCAGCACCGTGAGCATCGATTCATCGGGATCGGTGAACTTGCCGCGTTTCTTGTTCACCACCTCCAAAACGCCGACCACCTTGTTCTTGGTCACCAGAGGAATACCGAGCAGTGATTTGGTCGAAAAGCCGCTGTTGTTATCGACGTCACTGAAGATGCGCTCATCCTTGTTGGCATCATCTATGCGGATCGATTTTCGGTTGGAAACGATCCAACCCGCAATGCTTTTGTCGAGTGGCACCACGAGTCCGCGCATTGTAGGTTCATCGAGGTTGGTGGCAACTTGAAAGTAGAGCTGCCGCGCCGTATCGTCATAAAGAAGAATGGAAGCGGCTTCGGCATGGGTGATATCCGCAGCGGCGCGTACAATGTCATCCAACAGCGTGTCGAGATCGAGGGTGGACGCCAGATCGCGCGAGATTTCAATGAGACGCAGGTAGCTATCAAGGGTTTGTGTTTTGATCTCAGCCATGGATTGCTCGCTTTATGATTTCTGGAAGGATGGTTGCAACATTCTCAGTGATGACGATATCTGCGCGCACGTTCACATAAGTCTCTGCGTTGTTGATCACGATCAAATGCGCGCCGTGGTCCAGAGCCTGCAATGGCAAACCGGCTACAGGCAGAACTTCCAGGGAGGATCCCGCGACCAGCATCAGGTCACATTGACGCGCGGCGCGCTGCGCTGCCTGCCAGGCCCCCTGTGGTAACTGTTCGCCAAACAGGATGACGTCCGGTTTGAGAATTGCATTGCAATTCGTGCATCGTGGGAGAATCCCATCTTCGATAAACGGCCTTAAAAAGTTTTCGGAAGGAAACTGCCTGTAACACTGTGTGCAGGAGAGTGTTCGCAGTGTGCCGTGCATCTCCACGACATGGCCCGAACCTGCCTTTTGATGGAGGCCGTCGATGTTTTGGGTAAGGATGGTTTTTGGATGACCCGCGTGCTCATACTCTGCCAGGGCCTCATGGGCGGAATTGGGTCGGGCATAAAAGATCTGACTTGCAAGTGGGCGGAACCAATCGAAGAAACGTTCGGGGGCAGTACGAAATGTGCTGAGCGAAGCAACTTCCATCGGTTCATCGCGGGACCATAAACCTGATCCCTCAGAACGGAAGTCCGGGATACCCGAGGGTGTGGAAATGCCTGCACCCGTCAACACAACCACGCGTTCCGCTTTGCGGAATAACTCCGCTGCATCCTCCAGCGCAGTTTGTGTGGCGGGTGGGAAGGTCATCGCGGCAAAGCTTCACGCTCGGCAATAAACTCCACCAGCTTGTTGATCTGTCTCGTTGTCATGCTTTCCGGCTGGCATAATACAGCCGGCGTCTGGACGCGCGTGGCCTGTGTGAAGAGTTCAGGAGCAGGGGATAGTGTGCTGATGATCTCAAAATCCAATCTCGATTGGACCTCGGTGGTCGGTAATTGTGTATCGGACCGAATGCGGTTGTTCAAAACCACATTGATCTGCTTGCGGTTGATATTCAGAGACTCAATGTCATCGATCAATGCCTTTGCATGTGCGATCATGTTCGGGGCGCCCTCCAAAATGATCAGGATTTCATTGCAAGAGGGGAGCACTTTCTGAGCAAATGGTTGAATGCCGACGCCGAGATCCAGGACCACGAAACGCGCCAGGCTGGCCAGCGTGGATAATGTGGCTTCATAGTTGGCGACCTGGTTGATCAATTGCATGTCGCGCGGCCGGTCTGACGAGAGCAGGAACTTTATGCCTGACCTGTGAGGGGTGAGCACTTCCAGAGTTTTGTCGCGTGTAAGGTCTGCGATTCTGTTCATGCTCAATAAATTAATCAGCCCCTTTGTGGCGGTCAGACCCAGATCGAGCGCTACAGCGCCCTGCCCGGGCAACAGCTCGGCCACGATCACATCGCTCTTTGTGCGGGTTAGCAAACCGGATGCTAGGTTCACCGCCAGTGTGGTTACACCCAGGCCCCCACGGGGCGCCAGCAGCCCGATGACATATCCGCGATGGTCACTTCCGCTGTCGTCGCTGACGCCTTTCTTCTTGCTGACGCGGGCCAGTAAGGTCTTCACCCGCGCCTGAAGTTCGGATGGATGGGTCGGTTTCGTAAGATAATCGTTCGCGCCTACCTCAAACCCGATCACCTTGTCGTCAAGTTGGGCTTTGGCCGTGAACATTAATATGGGCGTGTTAACGGTGGATGGGTTTTGCCTGAGACGGCGGGTTACTTCGTAGCCGTCCATATCGGGCATCATCACATCCAGCAGAATTAAATCCGGATCTTCCTCGAACGCCTTATCCAATCCCTGCTGGCCATTGGTTGCCGCGCTGATCTGATAGCCCTGGCGCTGCAGCATCAAACCCACCAATCGCAGGGTATCGAGGTCATCATCAACAATCAGTATTTTTTCGCTCATGATGTCTTCTTCCTTAGAAATATGGGGAAAGTCTAGCATAAAGCCGTCTCCAGAGCAAGCCAAATGTCAACCTTGCAAGTATGCTATAATGGATTCGCTTGGAGGCTACAATTACAGGCCTTTCAAGCCTGGACAAGTTCCCTCTGGAACGCTGTCCCA
>Ga0075418_10009984_pt1 | contig 10637 bp, 10 predicted proteins | sample SoiMetdeltSBSDD2_FD_81776 | JGI IMG/M metagenome (GOLD analysis project Ga0075418, IMG submission 81776) | Bulk soil microbial communities from a Populus tree surrounding site in Tennessee, USA - Soil MetaG P. deltoides SBSDD2 | ecosystem: Environmental > Terrestrial > Soil > Tree plantation...
AACACGATCGGCGTCGCACGCCGACTCATCCTGCTCCTCCTTGCTCGACCCGATCACGGGCCTCCCAAGAAGTCTGCAACGACGACCCGCTTACGGTCGAAACTCAGCGGGACGGTCCACTAGTGGACTTCTGTTCGATGAGATTCGCGCGTCGCTGGCCCGCGGCCTGCCCGCCTACGAGATCCGGACTATCACCCGGCTGGGCAACGGCCTGGCTGACGCCATCTTCGAGGTCAACGGTGAGTTGATCGTCCGGCAGGTGCAGGTCTGATCGCGGTACTCCCTGACCGGCGGGTCACGGTCTCGGCGATGCTCCGTCGCTTGCCGGGGGCTCGCGGACGAAGGTCGACCGGAAGAGCAGCGCCAGGTGCTTGGTCACCTGCTCCTGGGACCAGCCGCGATCCGAGCTGAGCCCGTCGACCAGGTCGGCCGAGAGCAGGGCCCAAAGCATGTCGGCGGCACTTTCGACGGTCCAGGGCGGTGCGAGCCGCCGCTCGCGATCCAGCCACTCGGCGAGCCGCCGGCAGTTGGCCAGCTGGGCTCGCACGACCCTCTCGCGGTGGGCGGCGGCGTCGGGATCGTCGCGTCGGACCTGCTCGACGGCCCGCGCCACGGCCGCGACGCGCGGGCTGTAGCGCGCCAGGTGCTCCGCCCAGGCGTCGAGTGCGGCGGCGGCGGCGGGCGCGTCCCAGACGGTCCGCGTCGAGGCCTCCAATCCTTCGGCCTCGGCCACGTACGCGAACAGCGCGGCCACCAGGTCGGCGCGGGACGGGAAGTGCAGGTAAATCGCCCGCCGGGTGACGCCGGCGCGGGCCGCCACGGCCGCCATCGACAGCGCCTCGAAGCCCTGCTCCTCAAGGATCGCCCGGGCGGCGGCCAGCAGCGCTGCCCGGGTGCGGCGACTCCGGGCGTTCGCTGGGACCGGGGCTCGGTTCACGTGAGGCATTCTCCTTGGGCAGAACTACACGCAGTGTATACTACAATAACTGCACATAGTGTGCAGTTTAGGTTGGTCGGTAAGGAGGCTGACATGAAACTCCAGCCACGCATCGCCGGGGTCGCCGGCATCCTGGCCGGGCTCGGGCTGGCGCTCGAGCTCGGCCTCTTCCTCGCCAGCGGCTGGACGCCGGGCGTCTTCGCCGACCCACCGGCCGCGCTGGCGTACCTCCAGGTCGGCGGCCCGGTGCTCCGGGCGGCCGTCCTGGCGGGCGCCATTAACCTGGCGTTCACCGTCCTCCTGGTGGTCGGCCTGGCCGCTCGACTCGGGGTGGCCGCGCCGTCCGCCGCCGCGGCGACCCTCTCCTTCGGCCTCGTCGGCTGCGCGGGGCACGGCCTGTTGCCGCTCGGGCTCTGGCTCGGCGTCCCGATGTTCGTCGCGCTCGCCCAGCGCGATGCTCAGGTCGCGGCCGGGGCCTGGGGCGGTTTCGCGGTCTTCCTGGAGGCGGCCGGCGGGCTCGGCTACCTCTTCATGGGCCTGTCGATGGCGACGGCCGGCTGGGCGGCCATCTCGACGAGGGCGCTTCCCGCGCCTATGGGCTGGGTCGGGCTCGTCGGCGGCGGCGCCACCGTCGTCAACGTGCTCGCGCGCGCGATCCCACTCGACGGGCTGGCCGGGGCGGCGTTCCTGCCGGCGCTGCTCCTGACCATGCTCTTCCGCTGCTGGTCCGGGGCCGCACTCTGGCGGAGCGAGACGCCGGCGCCGGGGCCGATTGCGGCGATGGCGACCCCAGACCCGTCGCATCACGCGTAGCGACGGGGAGGAGAACCGACATCGGACGGCGAGACTTCTTGCAGGACGCGGGCCTCGGCGCGGCCGGTGCCGCTGGTTGAGATGCCCGTGAACCCGCTCCACCCCGTTGTTCAGGTATTCCTTGAGCATCCGCATGTCTGCTCGATGCGCGAACGGGCCTCCCGGCTATCATTCCTGGAGGCGAGTGCCGGGTCCGAGTGCCGCATCAAGCGGCTCGGGGCTCGGCATCCAGATGACGACCGATCACCCCGCCAGCGACGTGGGCGCGTGCTGGAGAACGAGGTGACCGCGGCAACCACGCTCCGTCTGTGGGCACAACCTACCCCACTCCTCGGTCGAGCCGGTGACCTGGAGTCGATCGAGGACTTGTTGCGCCGCGACAGTGTGCGGCTGCTCACTCTCACCGGGCCGGCCGGCGTCGGCAAGACCCGGCTCGCCGTCGAGGCGGCCGTCCGTCTGGCCGACGAATTCGCGGACGGCGTTGGGCTCGTGGACCTTTCTTCGGTCCACGAGCCGTTCCAGGTGCCCGAGGCCCTGGCGGCGGGCGTGGGGTTGCAGGACGTCGAGCGGCCGGGCCTTCAGGAACGGCTTTTCGCCCTCCTTCGTGATCGTCGTTCCGTGATCGTGCTGGACAACTTCGAGCACGTGCTCGCGGCCGCGGAATGGCTGGCCGACCTCCTGCCGGCTTGCCGCCAGATCAAGCTGCTCGTCACCAGTCGGGAGCCGTTGCGCCTCCGCTGGGAGCAGGTCTTCCGGGTCGCGCCCCTGCCGCTCCCCGACCCGGATCACCTGCCGCCACTCTCGGAGCTGGAGCAGGTCCCCTCGGTGGCACTCTTCCTGGAGCGGGCACGGGCGATCGATCCGCACTTCAGCATCGGCCCGGACAACGCCCGGGCGGTGGCCGAGCTCTGCGTGCGCCTCGACGGACTGCCGCTGGCGATCGAGCTCGCCGCCGCCCGCACCAATCTGCTCTCGCCGACGATGATCGTGGATCGCCTCCAGCAACGCCTCTCGCTGCTCCGATCGCAGGCTCGTGACCTTCCCGAGCGGCAACGGACGCTACGCTCGGCCATCGACTGGAGCTTCGACCTCCTGGACAGGCGAGAGCAAGCCCTCTTCTCGCGCCTGGGCGTCTTCGTCGGGGGCTTCACGATGGAAGCCGCGCGTGCCGTGGCTCGCGGCGGCGAAGACCCGATCATCCGACAGGACCCGATCGAGGTCTTGGACGTCCTGGCCTCCCTCGTGGACAAGAGCCTGGTCCAGGTGGAGGGCGGGGGCAAGGATGGCGTCCGGTATCGCCTGCTGGAGAGCGTGCGCGAGTACGCGTTGGAGCAGCTCGAGACGCGCGGTGAGGCGGACGAGGCGTGCCGTGCTCACGCGCGCTACTTCCTCGCCCTCGCTGAGCGGGCAGACCTGGAGCTGACCGGCCGCGAGCGGCACGACTGGTTCCTGCGCCTCGAACGAGACCACGATAACCTCCGCGCCGCCCTCCGATGGCTGGCGTCCCGGGGGCAGGTCGTGCTGGGGCTGCGCCTGGCCACCGTGCTGGGTCCCTTCTGGCGACGCGGATATTTCGCCGAGGGTCGGCGCTTCCTCGCAGACCTGGCGGGGCGCGTCGCGGGCCAGGGTGTCGCCCCGCGGACCTGGGCCCGGGCGCTCAGGGAGCTCGGCGTTCTGATGGTCTGGCTGGGCGAGTTGGATCGCGCGCGTGAGGTGCTCAACGAGGGCCTGGCCGTGGCGCGCTCCGTCGACGACCAGCGCGGCGCAGGCATGTCGCTCGTCTACCTGGCGGAGCTCGAGATCCTCGGGGGCAACGCGGCGGGCATCGGGCCGCTGCTGGAGGAGGCGCTCGACTGTGCGCGCCGTGCCGGCGACGCGTGGTGTGTCGCCCGGACGCAGCAGCAGATCGGGTACGCGGCGCTCTGCACCCGGGACTTCGCGAGGGCAACCCGTTTCCTCGACGAATCGGTGGCCGGGTACGCCTCGGTAGGCGACGAGCGAGAGACGGCGGTGACCTTGCTCTTTCTCGTCATGACCTTGCGGGAGATGGGCGACCTGGATCGCGCGGCCACGCTCCTCCGGCAGGCGCTCGACATCGCCCTTTGCCTGGGAGGGTGGCGCCTCCTGGACATCTGCACGACCGCCGCCCTCGGCCTGGTCGGTGGCACGGTGGGGCCGGCATGGGTCACCCGCCTCATCGGGATCACAGAGGCGCTGCAGCAGATCACGGGGTTCGCGCGCGGCGTCTGGGAGCATACGCCGTTCGCCCGTACCATTACCGCGCTCCGGGCCGGGATTGACGAGGCCAATGCCGCGGCGGCCCGGACGCAGGCGTACGCCATGTCGCCCGAGCAGATGGCCCAGTTGATCGGCCAGGCGCTGGACGAAGCATGCGGTGCCGTCTCGCTCCGCGCTGAGCCGACCGGGCGGCGGCGTGACGGCATCCTCAGTCGTCGGGAACTGGAGGTGCTGCGGCTGGTCGCGGAGGGGCTCTCGAACCAGGCCATCGCTGAACGCCTGGTGGTCACCGAGCGTACCGTCCGCTATCACCTCACGTCCATCTTCGGCAAGCTCGGAGCCGACAACCGGACCCAGGCCATCGCCCTCGCGCACCAGCGAGGCCTGCTGGCACCCGACCCGCGTGTCACCTGGTCCCGACGGCACCTGTCGGTTCCGCCATGGCCGTAGGACCAAAAACCTGTCGCTTCGTCCAGTGTGGCGGTGCGCCTGGCCCGGTACGCTTGAGGGTGACGACGTGCCCCACGGGGCGAGTCGACGATGGAGTATTGGTGTGCTGTCACACATGCTGCAGAGGGAGTCGTGATCTGGATTGCCATCGTCGAAGACCATCCGATCGTCCGGCAGGGATTGATCGCGGTATTGGAGGACGTGGAGGACTTCGGGATCGCCTGGACGGCGGGATCGGCCGAACAAGGCCTGGACCTGGCCACCCGGGTCCCCGCCGACGTCGCGCTGGTCGATCTCATGCTCCCGGGGATGAGCGGCGTGGACATGATCCCGTTGCTCATCGCATCGACCTTCGGACCGCGCGTCCTGGTCTTCACGGCGTTCGCCGCGCACGAGCAGGTCCTCGGCGCCATCAAGGCCGGTGCGGCGGGCTACGTGCTCAAGGGGACGGACGCCGCCGACCTGATCCGCGCGGTCCGGGGCGTCGCCGGGGGCGGGACCGTGCTGGAGCCGCTGGTCGCCGAGAGGGTGGCCGCCGCCATCCGGGCCCCGCGCGGCGCCGGTACCCTCACCTTCCGCGAGCGCGAGGTGCTCCAACTGCTCGCCGGCGGACTGCCCGGAAAGCAGATCGGCCGCGCGTTGGGCATCAGCGAGCGGACGGTCAAGTTCCACGTCTCCGCGCTGACCCGGAAGCTGGGGGCCGACAATCGCGCCCAGGCGGTCGCCCAGGCGGCCCGGCGCGGGCTCCTCGACGCGGACCCCGAACGGTGATTCCGACTTCTTCGTCCGTGAAGGACATCTCTCACCTCTCGTTGGCGGAACACGGGGCGGCAGACCGCCCCGTTCGGGCGATCGTCAGGCGGCCGCGGGGTCGGCGACGCGGGCGTGTTTGAGGGCGCGGGCCCACCACAGCAGATCGTCGACCATCGGACGGACGGCCTCCGCCGCACCCGGCCGGGTCAGCTCGCCGTCCTCGTCGAACGCCGCCCAGGGCGCCTGGATGCCGACCTGCTCACGGATCGGGACCATCTGCAGCTCGACCGCGACCTGCCGCAGCTGCTCGACCGCCCGGTAGCCGGCCGCGTGTCCGCCGTAGCTCACGAAGGCGACGGGCTTGCGATTCCACTCGCTGTAGGCATGATCGAGGGCGCTCTTGAGGGCCGCGGGGTAGCCGTGGTTGTACTCCGGCGTGACGACGACGTAGCCGTCGGCGACGGCCACCTTGTCCGCCCAGCGACGAACGTCAGGGTTCGGGCCGTCACCCGATGGACCCTCGTAGATCGGCAGCGGATACTCGCGCAGGTCGATCAGCTCGAAGTCGGCCTCCGTTCGGCTCTCCAGCTGCCGCATGAGCCAGCGAGCAACCTTCTCGCCGATCCGCCCCTCGCGGGTGCTCCCGAGGATCACGAAGATTCGTGGCTTCATCGTGAACGTCACCTCCGTCATGAATGAGCTGTGAGCGTGGAAGGAGTCTCCCGCGCGGCGGAGGCGGCTGCCTTCGGACGGTCGGACAGGGTGTGTCCTGTTCGTCCGGACAGGGGCGAAGGCTGGATGGGGCCGTCCACCCTGACGAGAGCCCCGCCAGACGACGGAGCCCCCGCGGGATCCTGTCCGCCTGGACAGGTTGCGGCCCGTCCGATCCGGCGGGCCCGGCCCTGGACGGTCGCCCGAGGTCGTCGCGTTCGGCGAGCGGGAACACTCCGGGCACGGTCGAAGGCCCACACCACGGGGTCGCCGAGACCCGCTCCGGAGGTTGATCGTGGCGAATGGCGTTCTTGGCATGCTCGATCCAGAGCGGAATGCGGCGGCGCACGCTCCCGCTTCCGCACCACGCTACGGCTGGGTGGTCGTGGCCACCGTCGTGCTGGCCAGCGTGTCCGCGTCGCTGAACCAGTTCAAAGTCCCACCGCTTGTGCCGGTCCTGATGGACGCGTTCGGCATCGGGCTCAGTCAGGCCGGCCTGCTGATGTCGGTCTTCGCGGCGACCGGGGTGATCCTCGCGCTGCCGGCCGGGCTCATCCTGCGGCGGCTCGGGGTGCGCGCCACCGGGGTCGTCGCCGTCGGCCTCGTGGCCGCCGGTGCGGGATGGGGCGCGCTGGCCCAGGATTTCGTCCCGCTGCTCGCCGGTCGCGTCGTCGAGGGGGCGGGCTTGACCTTGATCGCGGTGGCCGGCCCGGCGGCCATCGCGCCCTGGTTCCGCCGGGAGCACCGGGGCGCGCCGATGGGCGTCTGGGCGACCTGGGTCCCGCTCGGGAACGTCGTCATGTACAACCTGGCGCCGGCTCTGGCGACGTCGACCGGCTGGCGAGCGGTCTGGTGGACCGGCGCCGGGTTCGCCCTGATCGCCCTGGTGCTGTATGGGAGGCTGTTGCGTCCGTCACCGGCCCGCGCCGGCGACGACGGTCTGCCGCCGACCGAGAGCTCTCAGGAGGCCGTCCCGGGCCTGATGGCATCACTGGCGAATCGGAGCATCTGGCTGCTCGGGCTCCAGTTCGCCATCCTCAACGTGGTGCTGATCGGCCTCTACACGTATCTCCCTGCGTTCCTCGCCGGAGAGCGTGGGTATTCGTTGGCCGGAGCGGCCTTCGTCGTCAGCCTGTCAACCGCCGTGGTCCTCGGATCGGCGCCGCTGGCCGGGTGGCTGTCGGACCGGATCGGATCGCGCCGCCTGGTCATCACCGTCCCGTTCCTGGTCATCGCGGCGCTGCTGCTCGTGCCGTTCCAGGTCACCGGCTGGCCGCTCTACGCCTGCCTGATCCTGGTCGGCCTGGTGAGCGGCGCGACGCCGACGGCCACATTCGCTGCGGCACCCGAGGTCATGCGCGACCCCCGGCTGGCCGGCATCGGCCTCGGCGTCGTCTCGCTCGGCATGAATGCGGGCATGGTGATGGGGCCGCTCCTCTTCGGGGCACTGGTGGAGACGGCCGGGTGGGCCGCCGCCGGCACCTGGATGGCGTTCCTCTGCGTCGTCGGCTTCGCGGCGGCGTGGCTGGTGAAGGTGCGATAGAGGCCGGCAGCGGCGCATGCGTTCGGCGGTCCGCCGACCGCCAACGGATTGGTCGTTCAGTGTGATCGGAGGAGCCCATGTTGGACAGCACCGCCCTGCAGACCACACTCACACACGTCGTCGAGGCGTCCGACTTCGAGCCGCTCTTCGCGTACCTGGCCGACGACGTCGTGTTCAAGGTGACGATCCCCGAAGGGACGCTGATCAGCGGCGAGTTTCGCGGTAAGCAGGCCGTGATCGACTACTTCACGAGGATCGGCGAGATCGCCGAGCTCCGCCGGGAGCAGCCGCTCCAAGTCTTGACAGCCGGAAACCGAGTCGTCCTCCTAGGCGATGACAGCTTCACGGTCAAGAAGACTGGCCACATCGCGCGCAGCGAGTACGCCATCGTCGTCGACCTCAGGGACGGCCTGATCGCCCCTGCCTGACGGCACCGTGCGCCTCGTCGCGCAGGTCGACGACGCGCCCGAGCAGCCCGGCGTGGCGTTCTTGCAGGAGCTACTCAAGAGGCGCGGTCCCGCGCGAGAGCGCAGCAGGATCCTCGGGGTCCTCTGGGGGCCGAGGATCGCGGACGCGAGCGGAAACGCGGCGGCCGGGGCGCCCGCTTGGGACTCGGCCAGTCTCTTCTTCAGGTCACGACGCGGGCATGAGGCCCAGGGTCGCCAGCAGCATCGGCATGGCCACCAGGACGAGCCCCAGCACGATCGGGGCTCCGAGAGCGCCGAGCAGTGCTGTCCGCCAACCGAGGGTGTGCCGTTCCGAGTAGGAGACCGCCAGCACGCCCCAGCCGGTCGCGGCCATCAGGAAGAAGGTCACGTAGGCAACTCCCGCCAGATCGAGCTGGCTCGCGTTGCCTGTCAGGCCCAACATCATGCCGAGCGCTTGCGTCATGCTGCCCAGGACATACACCGCGAGCGTGGCGAATACGCTCCACACCAGGACCCCCAGGAGCCTTGGAGGCAGCAACGGCGGGCGCTTCGTCACCGACAGCAGCGCCACCGCGGCTCCCAGCAGCTTCAGGCCGACCACGAGCCAGTTCATCACCGTGAACGCGGAGGCGTACTCCGCGTAGTCGCCATCGGCGAGGGAGTCCGTGCTCTCGAGCACGATGTTGACCGCCGCGAACCCAAGACACCACAGGGCCATCAGCCACGCGATGGCGGTGACCGCGGGGCCTGGCTGCACGCTCGGAGAAGGTCGGCGGGACACGCTCGTGGCTGTACTACTCATACGCACCAATCAACTCGGGTTGGCCGCGGCAATATTCCTCGCCCAGGGGCCTTGCGCGCGTGTACTCCCCCGGAGAGGGGGAGCTGGCAACTCGGTCACTTCGGCTCCGGCATTCAGAATCGGCCGCACCTGGTCAGCCGGTGAACGGCTCGGGGCCGAAGCGGCCCCACGCCACGAAGACGGCCAGGGCGAGATAGACCAGGTTCACCATCACGAGCTTGAACTGGCCAAGGCGGCCGTGGGTGATCATCGCGCCGATCATGAGCAGGACCCAGCAGGCGGCGGTCACCGGCACCATGACCGGTGCGATGTCGACCACGGCGGGCAGGATCAGGCCAACCGCGGCCAGGAGCTCCAGGATCCCGAGGGTCCTGACGAAACCGACGCTGGCGTCCGCGGTCCAACTGCCCGAGTAGGCGTCCAGCTTCTCCTTGGGCACGAACGTCTTGCTGATGCCGCCGGCCAGGGCGACAACGGCAAGCACTCCGGCAGCGATCCACAGAGCGAGGTTCATCATCAGCTCCTTCATCAAGGAATACCCACACCCCACGAGACGAGACGGCAGCCCCGGCTGTGACACGCCCGGGCTCCCCGGCACGCGAACGCGTGCGCCGGGACGGCAATGCCGCGGACCGGCTGGCAACGCCGGACGCGTCCGGCGCGACCGTCGTGCCGAACCCCACCTCGGAGCCAGGGGTCTGCGTGGCACCTCGGTCCGCGCCGGCACGGCGACCTACGACGAGCCGTGGCGAGTGCCCCTAGAGATGGGCCTGCTCGTGAGCATGCTCCCGGTGGTTGCGCGTTCCATGGGGGCCAGCCCGGCGGAGATGCTGAGCCCAGTGTCTTCCCGCCCGATGTCACAGACGGCCGGGGCTGTCTCGTCTCTGGACTGAGTACAAATCTTGGAAGAAGGAGGGTCATGGTCATGCGGGTGTTCGTGGCGGGCGGGACCGGGGTCGTAGGGCGGCGGCTGGTGCCGCAGCTCGTGGCTCGTGGCCACCAGGTGACGGCTACGACGACGAGTCCGGGGAAGTTGGGTGTGCTGGAGCGGCTGGGCGCGGATGCCGTCCTGATGGACGGGCTAGATGCGGTGTCGGTCGGTGAGGCGGTGGCCAGGGCCCGGCCGGACGTGATCGTGCACCAGATGACCGCGATCGCCGGCACGCCCGACATGAAGCACATGGATCGGTGGTTCGCCACCACCAACCGGCTGCGCACCGAGGGAACGGATCACCTGCTGAGTGCCGCCGAAGCGGCCGGCGTCTCCCACGTCGTCGCGCAGAGCTACGGCGGCTGGAACGGCATCCGCGAGGGCGGATGGGTGAAGGCAGAGGAGGACCCGCTGGACCTGCACGCGGGGACGGCGGCGCAGCCGGTGATGGAGGCAATCCGCCACGTCGAGAACGTGGTCGTCAAGGCTGGCGGCGCGGCCCTGCGATACGGCTGGCTCTACGGGCCGGGCGCCACCGACGAGACGATCGAGCTCCTGCGCAAGCGGCAGTTCCCGCTCGTCGGTGGCGGCGCCGGCTACAGCTCGTGGGTGCATCTCGACGACGCGGCGAGCGCCACCGTCCTGGCCGTGGAGCAAGGGGCGAGCGGCGTGTTCAACATCGTCGACAACGAACCGGCCCCGGCCAGCGAGTGGTTGCCGTATCTTGCCGCGTGCGCGGGCGCCAAGCCACCGATGCGGGTCCCGAAGTGGCTGGCCCGGCTGCTGGCCGGGGACGTGGCGGTGGCGATGATGACCGAGGGGCGCGGCTTCTCCAACGCCAAGGCCAGGCGGGAGCTCGGCTGGAAGCTGCGCTACCCCTCGTGGCGCCAGGGGTTCAAGGAAGGGTTGCCTAGGGCCTGTACGCAAAGGCTATCCAGGTAGCCAGAGGATTGTCATGACAATCACCCAAGCGGCACGGAACGACGCGGCGCGTTTGTCGTAGCGGGTAGCGAGGGCACGGAACTGCTTGC
>Ga0075418_10009985_pt1 | contig 10637 bp, 6 predicted proteins | sample SoiMetdeltSBSDD2_FD_81776 | JGI IMG/M metagenome (GOLD analysis project Ga0075418, IMG submission 81776) | Bulk soil microbial communities from a Populus tree surrounding site in Tennessee, USA - Soil MetaG P. deltoides SBSDD2 | ecosystem: Environmental > Terrestrial > Soil > Tree plantation...
ATCATTGCCAACGCCATGGAGCTGCCGGCGGTAGTCGGACTCGGGCACTTCCTGAACGACGTGACCAGCGGCGACACGGTGATTGTGGATGGGGTCGATGGCGTGCTCATCCTCGACCCAGACCCGGCCGTCGAGGCGCAATACCGGAAGGCCCGCGACGCCCGCATCAGCCGGTCCGGTTACTGGGTGGTCGAGCGCAACCTGCCGGCCGTGACCCGGGACGGCGTCGCCATTGAGCTGTTGGGTAACATCGAGTTCCCGGACGAGGCGACCGCGTGCACGGCCCGCGGCGCCGCCGGCGTCGGCCTGTACCGGACCGAGTTCCTTTACGTCGGCCGCGACTCCGACCCGAGCGAGGAGGAGCATCTCCAGGCCTACCTTCGGGTCATCCGGGAGATGGGCGAGGGCCGGCCGGTTGTAATTCGCACACTGGATTTGGGTGCGGACAAATTCGAGGCTGCCCATGGGCCGAAGGAACCGGAGAAGAACCCGTCGCTCGGGGTACGGTCGGTTCGGCTATGCCTTCGCGACACTCCGCTGTTCCGCAAACAGCTTCGGGCGATCCTGCGGGCTAGCGCCTTTGGCGATGTGCGCGTCATGTTTCCGATGATCAGCACCCTGCCGGAGCTGCGCAAGTGCGTGTTCCTGCTCAACGAAGTCAAGGAAGACCTGCGGGAAGCGGGTGAACGGTTCAATCCCAACATTCCCGTCGGGACGATGATCGAGGTGCCGTCGGCGGCGATCATGGCCCCCGAATTCGCCCGTGAGGTGAACTTCTTTTCGATCGGAACGAACGACCTCATACAATACACGCTGGCGGCAGACCGGACCAACGAGCTGGTCGCCGACCTGTACTCCCCGGCCGACCCGGCCGTGCTGCGCCTGATCAAGGCCGTGGTGGACGCGGCCCGCACGCACAACACCGGGGTCAACGTGTGCGGCGAGATGAGCGGCGACCCGCTGTTCACCCCGCTGCTGGTCGGGTTGGGGCTGCGGCAGTTGAGCCTGGCCCCGAACAACCTGCCCGCGGTCAAAGCCGTCATTCGGCGGCTGGACGTGGGCGACGCGGAGCGGATTGCTGCGGAAGCGCTGACGTTGGAATCGGCGCGCGACGTGGGCAACTTTCTGCTCCGAGAGCGTAAGCGAATACACCCGGAAGCGGCCGGCGGTGGCGAAGAGTAGGGCCGAAGTGCCCTTACCGCCCTCCCGCCGGTGACCGGGCGACGTGACTCTTGTTGAAGGATGAAGGATGAAGGATGAAGGATGAAGCGGATGCATTCATCTCGTTCCTTCGTCGCCAAGCCCTCAACAAAAGGTGACCGGTGAACGGCGAAGGTTGAAGGCGTCCGCCTACATCCTTCCTCCTTCACCCTTCATCCTTTCGAGACTTTCACCTCGCTCGCGCTTCCCGACTCAAGGCGGCGCGATGCCCCTGGACAAGGTTCGAATCCGGTTCCGCAAGTCCGGCGACCTGCGACTCGTAAGTCACCTCGACCTGATGCGGTCGTTTGAGCGGATGTTGCGCCGCGCCGCCCTGCCCTTTCGCATGTCGCAGGGGTTTCACCCCACCCCCCGCCTGGTACTGGCCCAGTCGTTGCCCCTCGGGCTCATCGGCGCCGCGGAAGTCGCCGAGCTGGAACTGACCGAGGAATTGGAACCGGCCGAAGTGCTGCGGCGGCTCCGCGAGCAGGCGCCGCCGGGCATCGAATTCCTCTCGGCGACGCGAATCCCCCTGAAAACCACCGCACGTCCGCGTCGGGCGATGTATCGAGTCCTGATCGCCAATCCGCCAACCGATCTGCAGCACCGAATTGCGGGTTTGCTTGAGTCAACCGAAGTGTGGGCCGATCGTGAGCGGCCGCGTCCGCGGCAAGTCAACATCCGTCCCTACGTCGATGCGCTGACGATTCGCGGCGGCGAAGTGCATTTGACACTGTGGGTGACGCAGGAAGGGAGTGCCCGCGCCGGCGAAATTGCGCAGGCGATCGGCATTGCCAACCCAGGCATCATCGAGCGAGTGAATCTGGAATTACTGGACGAGGTGCCGCCAGAGGAGGCGGACCGAACTCCGAAGATTGAGCCGCAATCGCGGCCATTAAACCGAGTGTTATCGGCCGAACCCGTGCCGGCCGCCCCGCGCGAGACGTGGGGAGCCACGGCCAACGGGCCGATCGTGGAATAACGCCATCATCTATTGCGAGAACGATTCGAACATGAAGAAAGAAATGCTCATCAACGTGATGCAGCCGGAAGAGTGCCGCATCGCCATTATCGAAGACGGCGTCCTCCAGGAGCTGTACGTCGAGCGGACGAGCCAGGAGAGCTACGTCAACAACATCTACAAGGGCAAGATCGTCAACATCGAGCCGAGCATCCAGGCCGCGTTCGTGGACTTCGGCATCGGCCGCAACGGGTTCCTGCACGTGTCGGACGTTGCGTCCGCTTATTTCCGCGGCCAGGGCGACCGCGGCGACCGGCGCGACGACCGGGGCGGACGCGGCGACCGGCGCGGTGACCGCGGAGGACGCGATCGCGACCGCGGCCGGCCGCCGTTCGAGCCGGTGGAGATCCCGTCCGGCCCACCGCCGTCCACGTATCGCGAAGAGCCCGTCGCTGCCGAGCCATTTCCGGAGGAGGAGGACTTCGGGGATTTCGGAGCGGGCCTGGATGTCGAAACGACCCCAACGGCGGGAACCATCATCTCGTCCCCTGGCGCCGACATCCACGACGTGGCGGACGACATTGCTGCCGAAATGACCGCTGAGGAGTTAGACCTGCCCGAGTCAGAAACAGCCGAAGTCGAGACAGCCGAGCCCGAAACGGCCGAGGCGGAAGTGACGGAAGGCGAGGCGAAGCCTAAACGGAGACGGGGCAACCCCGGCAAGGCCAAGGGCAAGAGGGGCGGGGACGAAGCGGAGGCCAAACCGAAGCGGAAGCGCGTCAGCAAGAAGAAATCCGACGGCGAGGACGCGCCCGCGGCCGACGAAGGGGACGACAAGCCGAAATACATGGGATCGGCGGAGCACCGCACTACGGGAGACGAGCCCGAGTTCTACTTCGACCCGATGGGCCCGAACGACCGGTTCAGCGACGGCGCGGAGACGGAGCCGACCTCCACCGCCCGGGAAGAATCGGAACGGGAAGAGGTCCCGACGGAAACGGCGCCGGATTTCGACGCGGTTCCGATCGAGGAACCCGCCGACACCGAACCGGTTGAGCCCGGTCTGGACAATAACTTCGCGGCCGAGGATGACTACATCCCCCCGCCGCCGCGCAGCGACCGCGACCGCGGAAGCCGCGACCGGGACCGGGGTCGCGGCGGCCGCGGCGACCGGGACCGCGGCCGGGGCGACCGCGGCCGGCCCGGCGGCGGGTTCGGCGGCTTCGGCCGCGGCCGCGACGGCGGCATGAAGCCGCCGCCCATCGAGACCATCTTCAAGCGCGGGCAGGAAGTCATCGTCCAGGTCATCAAGGAGGGTATGGGGACCAAGGGCCCGACCTTGAGCACCCACATCAGCATCGCGGGCCGATACCTGGTCCTTGCTCCGTGGCTGAATCGGATCGCCGTCTCCCGCAAGATCACTGACGAAGGGACCCGCCACCGACTGAAAGAGATCCTCGGCGAACTGAACGCCCCGAAAGGCGTCGGATTCATCATTCGCACCGCGGCGGTCGATCGGAACGTCCAGGAGCTGCAGTCCGACCTGGCCTACCTGGTCCGGCTGTGGGAGGTCTTCTGCAACCGCGTCGTGAAACGGCCGGGGCCGATCGAGGTGTACCGGGAGAGCGACATGATCACCCGGACGATCCGGGACATGTTCACCTCGGACATTGATGCCATCTACATCGACGAGCCCGAGGCATTCTCGCAGGCACAGGAGTTCATGAAGATCGTGATGCCGCGGTTCGCCGACCGGCTCAAGCTGCACGCCCACGCGGAGCCGATCTTCCACCACTTCAAAATCGAGCAAGAAGTCCAGAAGCTGCAGGACAAGAAGGTGCCGCTCCCAGGCGGCGGGTCGCTGGTCATCGAACAGACGGAGGCCTTGGTCGCAATTGACGTCAACAGCGGGACGTTCCGGGTCGGCGACGACGCGGAGGAAACAGCTTACCAGACCAACCTGCAGGCGGCCCGCGAAATCGCCCGGCAACTTCGGCTCCGAAACCTGGGCGGCGTGATTATCAACGACTTCATTGATATGAAGGACGAGCGGCACCGCCGGAACCTGGAAGAGACCTTCCGAAAGGCGCTGCGCCGCGACCGGTCGCGGACCAAGATTCTGAAAACCAGTGCGTTCGGCGTCATCGAAATGACGCGGCAGCGGGTGCAGACCTCACTCAAGCGGACCGCGTACCACGAATGCGGCCACTGCCGGGGGACCGGCCTGGTGAAGACCCCGCTGTCGATGAGCATCGACGTGATGCGGATGATCCAGTTGACTGCCCACCGGAAGCTGGCCAAGAACGTTGAGGTGCACGTCCACGCGGACGTGGCCCATTACCTGCTGAACAAGAAGCGGCGCGAGATTCTGCACTGGGAGGACGAGGGCGCGATGACGGTCGCCCTGAACGGCAAGACGGGAGTGTCACCCGAGTTGCTGGAGGTGCACGGGTTCGACAACAACGGCCACGAGGTGCCGATGATCGTTGGGGCCGCGGCAACCGCTCGCGCGCCGGAGCGGCGCGAGGAACGGGAGGATCGCGGCGACCGGGGCGATCGGGGTGACCGAGACCGGGACCGAGACCGGGACCGGGACCGGGAGCGAGGCGATCGCGGCGGACGGGGTCGCGACGACCGCGGCGGACGCGGCGGTCGAGGTCGCGGCCGCGGGCGCTGACCACTGATTTCGCGGCCGGAGCCTGAAGCGCCAGCGAAGGAGTGTTCCCTTCGCTGGCGCTTCAGGCTCCAGCCGATCCTTGGCTACCGAACCGGGACACTTCCTATCAACACCATCTCAAACCAGTTCCCACGTTCACATAGGAAGCAGCACTCGAGGAACGATCACCCCGCACGCGCTGCGTTTCTGTACTAACCTTGTGTCGAGTGCTCGTGACGACGAAGCGCCCCACGGGACCACTATGCGCCGCCTTGCCTTCCTCTTCGTGTTCTCCCTCCTGTTCGTTCCACCCGCCTTCGCGGACGAGCCTGGGCCGACGCTCCCGGACGCGGTACGCAAAGCGGTTAATGCGGGCCAGGTGCTGGATTCGGAAAACCTCGGCGATCGGGCGGAGGAGGCAGACTACCGCGACATTGGCGGTGATGGCAGCGTGCTCGTGGGATTCGAGGCCGGGCTTGCCCGGTGGTTTGATCGCGAAATCCCTTACGCCATCCGTCCGGTGTACCGAAAGGGCGACCTCGAGCAGGTCGGTAGCCCCGTCGGGAACATGAATGCGAATGAAGTTATCCGCCAGGTTCGCGTCGTGGCAAAGCCCGGGTATGCCGTGGGCGGAATGTGGATTCGAACCGGCGCAGCCATGGACCGCCTCCGCCTCTTGTACATGCGAATCGACAGTGGCCGTCTCGATCCCGACGACAGCTACAAGAGCGAATTCATCGGCAGCTCAGAGGGCGGGAGCGAGCAGTACATTGACGGGCGGGGCCGCCCGGTGGCAGGAATCTTCGCAGTTGAAGAGCGACGACAATTGCGGACGTTTGGTCTGACGTACGTGCGCGTCCCGCTGCCTCCGCCGAAGGCTAAGGATTCCGCTGCCGCCGCGAAGACAACCGGTTCTATTCCCGCGGGGAAAGCAAACGACTCAGCGGCGCGGCCGGACGGGTCCACAGACACGCCCGCGGACGAATTCATCTTCGAACCGGCGAAGAAATCGAAACTCGAACTCGAAGAGGACGCGCGCAGGCAGGACGAGAACCGCGGCGAAGGACTCAATGCGGCGGTATTGGGCGTCATCCTTCTCGGCGCGATTGGTGTGCCGCTGGGTATCGTGGGGTTTTTTGTGCTCCGTCAAAAGGAACCGGCCAAGCCTTCAGCCGAGGCCCGTCGGGACCGGCGTCGCGAGGCGCGGCGCGAGCCCCGAACGTCGCGACCGCAGATGGAAGACCAACCGGCCGCAGGACGTCCGCAGCTCGCTAAACGGCTTCAGCCATATTTGCCGGCCGCTGTCCCGACGACCGATCTGGCGACGGCCGGCCTGGCGCAGCGGCCGGTTGCGGACCCACCGCCGCCGTTTTTCCTCGTCCGGGCGACCTACCGGGCCCGGTACAACCGCATGACTCGCATTTACGTCCTGCCGGATGAGCTTCTCGTGGTCGACGCCGGCCCGGGAGCGGACTTCAACATGGCCGCCGGCTATGCGGCCGCGGCGGCCGTTGGTGGCGGTGTGATCGGCGCGTTCATCGGCAAACAAGCGGCGATGATGGTCGCCGACAACCAGAAGACGGGCGGCGAAGTCATTCAGCAGCGATTGGATCGACTCGACTTGCCCACGCTGCTCGTCCACGCGACGGAACAGGGAAACTTCCGCGCCCGGTGGGAGGAGTTAGTTGGAATCGCCGTCGATTCGCCCGGGCCACGAACCCGCGGCGTGGGTATCTTTCGGTTCCGCCACCTGCGCCGCGGCGAGTACTTCTTCGAGTTCCTGAACGGGGCCGAAGTCCGCGGCGCCATCGAACTGCTGCGCCGACACGCCAAGGACAATAACATCCACGTCGGCACCGTTTGGGACGAGGCGACGGCCGTTTACCTTGCTGATCTGTGACTATTTCTTCGACCGGCCAATAATTAGAATGATCCGGTCACCCCTGCGCGACCGGAGCCTCCATGTCGCCCGACGATGCGTCTCGCCTGCGCGCCGTGCTGGCTGCGCCAGACGCCGACGAACCCCGCCTCGCGTACGCCGACTACCTGGCCGAATCGACCCGTTCCTCGGATCAGGCACGGGCCGAGTTCATACGCGTTCAAATTGACCTGGCCCGACTCCCGGACAATGACTCCCGCTGGCCGACTCTGATCGGCCGCGAGCGCGAGCTGCTGGGCCGTTACCGGGCCGGGTGGGAACGGCCGCTTCGGGACCGCTTCAAACCGCCGCTCGCGTCGCCCGGCCGATGGCTTCGAACGCAATTGTTCGGCAATGGGGGCCGTTGGGGGTTTCGTCGCGGATTCGTCGAGCACATCCTGGCCGCGGCTCCGACCTTCCTGTCCGAGGACGCGGCCGTCCTTGCCTACGCGCCGATTCGGCGCGTCGTCCTTGCTCATGCCAGTGAACGCATCGGTCCGCTAGCCGCCGACCGCCGGCTCGACAAACTGGCTTCGCTGCACCTGGTCGGGGACATGGAACTGGACGAAGATCTCAACGTCCTGACCGCGGAGGCACGGGCGGCCGGAATGCGCGTCCTCGAGTTTCGCCTTCCCCGCCTGTGGCCGGACGTCGAGGACTTGTTTGAGACGCTGCGCACTTCCGGCGGAAACGGCCGCGCGCCGGACCCCGAGGGACACACCGCCTGGTCCATCGCGGACCAGGAAGCCCGGCACCGGCTGCTCGAATTGGCGACGTCCCCGCGTGCGGCCTTGCTCACGGAGGACCCGGCGCATGAGGGGGAACTGCTCGCACTCAACGAATGGGTCTACCTCGGGGATGCCCTCTCCGCCGCCAGGGCCTGGGCCGTGGCGAAAGGACATCAGGATCTAGAGGATGAAGACGGACTGTGCCGCCGGCTGGTCCTTCTCCGCGACGGCCGCGGCGACGAGCTGCGCGAATCAAGATACTGCCACGGCGAGCCGCGCTAGTGTTTCGCTGTTTTTCCTTTGCAGTGCGGTGATTTATCACCGCTTTCGTTTTTCGGCTGCGTCGGCTCATTACTCCCAAAAGAAAAAAACAAAAGCGGTGATAAATCACCGCACTCCAAAGCCAAAACAAGCGCGGTGAATTCGACCGTGGTGAAGCGGTTAGGATCTCAGTCGGCATTCCAACTGGATGACTGAGGGCGGAGCCATGAGTGTCCGTACTTCCGCGGTGCCCACGTTCCGCGAGCCGGGCGCGGCCCAGGCGGGCGGGTATGTCCTTACTCTGGCGTGTGTACTGGTCGCGATCGGCCTCCTCTTCCATCCGCCGCCGTCGGGCGGGTTCGAAGAGAAGCCGTCCATGCTTCAAAACACCCCCTGGTGGGGCGCGATTCACATTGCGATCGCGGCGGGGTTTGTCCTTTGCGTTCTCGGTGGCTTCCTGATGCTCTTCGCCGGCGGCCCAACGACCCGGCCCTGGCTTGCCGCCCTGAGCTGGGCCGCGATGGCGGTCGGGATGATCTTCTTTTCCGGCGTAGCACTCATCAACGGCTGGGTGATGCACTACCTGAGCGATCACGGGGCGCCCGAGAAAGAGCCGCTCGTTTACGACGCGTTCAACCGGCTGCTCATTGCCTATGGCTGGCTCGGGAACCCGATGTTCCTCGTCGGGCTGTGCGCGGTAGCGTTTCTGGAAGTGCGGCGGGCCACATTCGGTTTGCCGCGGTGGCTGGCGTGGCTCGGATTGGTGAGCGCAGTCCTTTCCTGGGGTCGCGGAATCGGCTCGGCGAGCGGCTTGTACTTTCTCGAGCCGCTGATCTTCGCCAACATCCCCGCGTTCCTGTGGCTCGGTTTCTACGGCTGGCGAATCGCAACTGTCGCGCAAAAACAGCTTGGCGATCAAAGCCCGCAACCCGAGACACCGAGAGTAGTACATTGACCTGACACCGCAATCATTAATCCATGCGCATCCTCCTGTTTCCGGTCGGTTCCTCCGGGGACGTTTTCCCATTCGTGGGGCTCGCGATACGGCTTCGCGAACGGGGGCACGACGTGACCGTGTTCGGCAACGGTCACTTTAGACCGCTAATCACGGGACGCGGACTGTCGTTCGTCGAGACGGAATCGGCCGAGTTGTATGAGGCGATGCAGAAGGAGGCCGATCTTTGGCACCCGATTCGATCCTTCAAGAAGCTCTTGGGACACCCGGAGATTCCACGAGCCATTCGCCTGCAATACCGCCTGATTGAGGAGCGCTACAAGCCCGGGGACACGGTCGTTGTAGGCGGGGCGCTCGCGTTTGGTCCGCGAATCGCGCGCGACAAGTTCGGGGTGCCCCTCGTGACCGCCCACCTGCAGCCCTGCATGTTCAAGAGTCTGGAGCGCACCGCGGTATACGGCGGCGGCGCGATGAAATCGTGGTGGCCGCGGTGGCTCAAGAACCTCATGTTCTGGATCGGCGACCGCTGGATCGTGGACCCGATCATTGCTCCGGTGCTGAACGCGTTCCGCACTGAGCTGGACCTGCCGCCGGCGCGACGCATCCTCACGGAATGGATGCACTCGCCGGACCGGGTGATCGGCCTATTCCCCGAGTGGTACGGCCCGCCGGCGTCCGACTGGCCACCACAAGTTCGACTGACCGGGTTCCCGCTCTTTGACGCCGGCGATGGCAACCCGCTGTCAAACGAGGTGCGCAAGTTTGTCGATGCCGGGCCGCCACCGGTTGTGGCGACTTTCGGGTCGGCAATGCGGTTTGCGGCGCCGTATTTCGCGGCGGTTGCCGGAGCGCTCAAGTCTCTCGGCCGTCGCGGCATCTTGTTGACACCCTATTCGGAGCAGGTGCCCGCCGATCGGCCGCCCGGTGTCGCGCATTTCGACTATGTCCCGCTGGGTCAGCTTTTGCCGCGTGCCGCGGCGCTAGTCCACCATGGCGGGATCGGTACGGCGGCCCAGGGACTCGCGGCCGGGGTGCCGCAACTCGTAATGCCGCTGGCCCACGATCAGCCGGATAACGCCGACCGCTTGAAACGCCTCGGCGTCGGGCGCGAGCTGCGACCGAAGCGATTCACCGCGGCCCTTGTCGCCAAAGAGCTGATCGCGCTCGACACCGAGAAAGTTGGCAAGGCTTGCCGCGTCGTGGCCGACCGATTTGTGGGCACCGATCCGCTCGCCCAGGCGTGTGAGATCATCGAGGCTGCGGGTCGAGGCTCAGTCCCGGTACATCAAGTACGTTAGCAACCGCGCGAGCCACGGCAGGACCGAGAGGACGCGCACGGTCTCGCGCGTGGCGCGCGGCCGCCGCAGCACGCCCGCCGTGATTCGGCAGATGATCTGCCGTCGCGATACCGAGCGGTGATACGCCGATCGCCAGCGGACCAGAAGTTCATCGTCCCAGCCTTTGGAGGCGCCGCGAAGGGCCAGCGGGGTGACGAGGGTTGCGCCGGCGAGGGCCCAGGCCATTCCCTCGCCGGTAAACGGCTCAACATAGCCGGCCGCGTCGCCCAGCACGAAAAGGCGTTCCCCCCCAAGCCGCGGCGCTTGCCGCGTGAGGTGCGGTGTGCCTTTCCACGGCAGGCGCGCCAAGTCGGCGACTTCCGGAAAACCCGCCGCGGCGATGATCTTTGCACTCAGCTCGCCCGGCCCGCCAGCCGCCTTGACCGCGAGCGGATCAAGTGCCGCGGCCATGTCTACCCGCCCGTCCTCGACCACCACCTGGCCGACATAGCCCTCCGCGGCGCAGGCCATGTAAACCGTGCCCGGTTCATACCCGGCCGGGGCGCGCGGGACCATCACTCCGGCGCCAACTCGCGAACCCGGTTCCCACGAGCGGGCCGAAGCCAGGTCGCTGTCATGACTGTCCGCTTGCTCCTCCAACTTGCCGCCGAGACCATTGGC
>Ga0075418_10009986_pt1 | contig 10637 bp, 15 predicted proteins | sample SoiMetdeltSBSDD2_FD_81776 | JGI IMG/M metagenome (GOLD analysis project Ga0075418, IMG submission 81776) | Bulk soil microbial communities from a Populus tree surrounding site in Tennessee, USA - Soil MetaG P. deltoides SBSDD2 | ecosystem: Environmental > Terrestrial > Soil > Tree plantation...
GCGCCACGCGGCGGGGCCGCGCAGCACGAGCGGATAGAAAAAGGCCAGCGCGAGCGAGTAGGCGAGGTCGTGCAACGACAGCGTGGCGATCGCGAGCACCACGCACAACACGCCGCCGGCCGCGCTCGGTGCTTTGACGCGGAATTGCCAGATCGCGTACAGCGTCAGTACGTAGAGAAGGCTGAACGCCGAATAGAAGCGCGCGTACCGCGCGAGGTCGATGTCCCAAAAGGACACGGCGAGCAGCGCAGCCGTGACGAGCCCGACGACGCGGCCGAACAGCGTGGCGGCGAAGAGACAAGCGGCGACGATCAGCGCGATGCCGAATAGTGCGGCCGGCAGTCGCAGGGAAAATTCGCTGAAGCCGAACAACGTCGCGCTGGCGGCCATCAAATGACTGAACAGGCCGCCGCGCAGATAGATCATGCCGCTCGGCAGCTGCGGCACGCCTTTCTCGAGAATCGCGCGCACGGCGAGCCCCGACAGGTCCTCGTCCCAACGGAAACCGAGCGCTCCCAAGTGAGCGAGCCGCAAATAGGCGCCGATCGCGACTATCGGGGCCAGGACCCACCACTCGCGAGCGACACTGACACCGGCGCCATCGGCGGGCCGGCTTCCGCAGCTCAGCATTTGACGTCACCCCACCGCAAACCCGCGCCCCGCATACCTCGAAGCGACGTGTTGCATTTGGCATTGCCTTTGCAAGATCCAGGCCGCCAGTGACGAAGTCGGTTGCAGCGAGCCGACGGCCTTTGGTGCCCGTGCGACAACGAGCACCGCGGCGGGCGCGACTGTTTCGGCACGGGCAGGGAGGTTTTGGTTTTTGCAATACGAGAATTGCAAACGGGGCAGGACCCAAAGTGCAGTCGCGCGATGACTATTGAGGTCTCGATCGTCGTCCCGCTCTACAACGAGCAAGAGAACGTCGCGCGGCTCTGCGCCGCGACGCACGAAGCGCTCGCCGGCATGCGCCGCTCGTACGAGATCGTGCTCGTCGACGACGGCAGCAGCGACGACACCGTGGCGGTCGCCGCGGCGATCGCGCGCAGCGACGCGCGAGTGCGGCTCGTCGTGCTCGCGCGCAACTCGGGCCAAACCGCCGCGATGGCGGCGGGCATGGCGCACGCGCGCGGTCTCTATCTCGTCACGATGGACGGCGACCTGCAGAACGATCCGCGCGACATCCCGCTGCTCGTCGATACGCTCGAGCAGAAGGACTACGACCTCGTCGCCGGCTGGCGCATGAAGCGGCAAGACAAGCTCGTCACGCGCAAGATCCCGTCGCGCGTCGCGAACTGGCTCATCGGCAAGATCACCGGCATTCCAATTCGAGACAACGGCTGCTCGTTGAAGGCGTATCGCGCGTCCGTCATGCGGCACGTGCCGTTGTACTCGGAGATGCACCGCTTCATTCCGGCGATGAGCTCGATCGCGGGCGCGCGCATCGTCGAGGTGCCGGTGCGCCATCACGCGCGGCAGTTCGGCAAGTCGAAATACGGTTTGTCGCGGATCTACAAAGTGCTGCTCGACCTGATCGCGATTCGGCTCGTCGTCGCGTATGCGAATCGGCCGCTCGTCTGGTTCCTGAAGATGGCCGCCGTGCCGGGCGCGCTCGGCGCGGCGTTCATCACGGGCGGCATCGTGAGCGCTCTCGACGGCGAGTACTCGCTGCCGCTGTTCGGCTCGGGGCTCATCTTGAGCTTAGCGGTCGGCTTTCTTCTCGCGCTCGGCTCGCTCGGCGAGCTAGCCAAGCATTTCGCTCGGCGCGACGTCGTGCCGCTGGTGACGGCTTCGGCCAAATATTCGAAGCCCGTTCCTTCCGCAACCGATCTCGAGGATCTGTCATGACCAACATCGACGTGATCGTGCCCGTCGTCGGCAGCAGGACCGACGACCTGACGACGCTGCATCGGCTGCGCAGCGAGGCGCTGCGCGCCGCCGGTTATCGTCCATCGTTCTTCTACGTGCTCGACGGCGACTTGCCGCGGGCGCGTGACACGCTCGCGGCGCTCGCGCGCTCGGCAGACGACGCATGCGTAATTCAGTTGTCGCGGCGCTTTGGCGAGACCGCGGCCGTGCTCGCAGGCTTCGCCAGCACGAAGACCGAGCACCTGATGATTCTGCCGGCGTTCGAGCAAGTCGAGACGGCGTCGCTCGGGCGCGTGATCGATGCGCTCGCGGACGCCGATTGCGTGACGGTGCGCCGCCATCCGCGGTGCGATTCCGCTCTGCGGCGCGGCCAGAGCTACGTCTTCGAGGCGTTCTTGCGGCGCGTCGGCAACTCTAAGTTCCGCGACCCGGGCTGTACGGTTCACGCGCTGAAGCGCACCGTGCTCGAGGAGACGCCGCTCTATGGCGAGCAGCACGGCTTCCTGCCGTTGCTCGCGGCCAATGTCGGCTTCAAGGTCACCGAGATCGACTTGCCACAGGCGCGCGGCGATGCGGCGCGCCGCGTGCAGCGACCGCGCAGCTACGTGCACCGGCTCGTCGACGTGCTGTCCGTGTTTTTCCTGACGCGCTTCACGCGGCGGCCGCTGCGCTTTTTCGGACCGCTCGGCGCGGCGTGCACGGCGGCTGGCTTGCTCGGGCTCGCAATCGTCGTCGTGCAGCGCCTGCTTTTGGGCGTGCCGCTCGCCGAGCGGCCCGCGTTGATCTTGAGCTCGTTGTGCGTCGCCGTCGGCCTGCAAGTGCTCGCGATCGGGCTCATCGGCGAGCTCATCGTGTTCATTCACGCGCGCTCGATGCGCCAGTATCGCGTGCGCGAGATCATCGAGGCCGGCGCCGAGAAGCAGCGGGCGAAGCCGGCGCTTCGGACCCAAGCGGCCGACTGACATGGTCCTCGTCGACGCCCATGTTCACGTGCACGAGTGCTTCGACGTCGCGCGCGTGTTCGATGCCGCGGCGGCCAATTTCGCGGCCGCGGCTCGCGCCCTTGCGGCCGAGCACAATTCGTACGACGGCGTGCTGTGTCTCGTCGAATGCCGCGGCCAGCAATTCCTCGACGGCGTGCGTGCGCGGCGGACGGGGAGGGTATGGCGCGGCAGTCATGGTTTCTGGGAGGCCGAGCACGGTTGCGAGCCCGAGACGCTCGTCGTCCGCCGCGGCAGCACGCGGCTCAAGCTGATCGCCGGCCGCCAGCTCGTGACGCGCGAACGGCTCGAAGTCCTCGCGCTCGGCACGACCGCGCCGCTACCCGACGGCGAGCCGATCGAAGCGACGCTCGCCGCGGTGCGCGACGCCGGCGCGGCGGCCGTCCTGCCCTGGGGTGTCGGCAAGTGGCTCGGCGCGCGCGGCGCCGTCGTTGCTCGGGTTCTCGCCGATCCGAAGTGGCAGGACGTATTCCTCGGCGACAACGGCAACCGGCTCGAGCTCGCGCCGGACCCGGCGCCGTTCGCGACGGCGCGCCGCGTCGGCCGTGCGGTGCTGCCCGGCTCCGACCCGCTGCCGCTCGCCGGCGAGGAAGTGCGCGTCGGCGCCTACGGTTTCGCCATCGACGTCGCACTCGATCCGCTGCGCCCGGCGGCGTCGCTGTTGGCGCTGCTCAAGAGCGGCTCGGCGTTCGTCGTGTTCGGCCGGCGCGAGCCGCTTACGCGATTCGTCGGTAACCAGCTCGCGCTGAAGCTGAAGAGCCGATCGCGACCTCATTAGCCATGGGCACGATCGCGCATTCGCAGTCCGCCACGACCTTGAGCGACCTCGCGCGCGTGGCCCACGACATCGTCATCGTCGGCGGCGGCATCTACGGCGCCATGCTGCACCTCGAGGCTGCGCGGGCCGGCTTGCGCAGCGTGCTAGTCGAGCGCGGCGACTTCGGCGGCGCGACGTCGGAGAACAGCCTGCGCATCGTCCACGGCGGCCTCCGTTATCTCCAAAATTTGAACGTCGCGCGTAGCGTCGAATCGACGCGCGAGCGCCAGTGGTATTTGGAATCGATGCCACGGCTCGTGAAGCCGCTGCCGTGCTTGCTGCCGATCTACGAGCGCGGCCGCAAGCGCGCGAGCGTGCTCTCGCTCGGCCTCGCGGCGAACGACGCGCTCAGCGCGGCCATCATGTATCTCGACTGTGGCGTCGACGTGCCGCGCGGCCGCGTGCTCGACGCGCGCGCCACGCTCGAGCTCGCGCCGGCTATCCCTAATGACGGGCTCGTCGGCGGCGCCGTTTGGCACGACCTGTCGTTGCTCTGCCCGGGCCGCGTCATCATCGAGGCGCTGAAGTGGGCGGCCGATTTCGGCGGCGTCGCCGTCAATTACGTCGAAGCCCGGCGGCTCCTGACGTCGCGAGGACGCGTGCGCGGTGTCTCCGTGCGCGAGTCCGGCGGCCCGGCGAGCGCGGAGCTTCGAGCCGACGTCGTCATCAACGCCGCGGGACCGTGGGGCGGCGCGCTTGCGAGCAAGTGGGGCGCGCGCGACGCCCGGTTGTCGCCGCTGGTCGCCGCTTGGAACGTGCTGCTCGACCGTCCCCCGTTGTCGGGGCACGCGGTCGCGCTGCAGGATCCGTCGTCGAGCGCGGCGCTGAAGTTCGCGACCTCGCTCGGGAACCGGCTGCTCGTTGGCACGGGCTACGCGTCTCTCCTTGGCAATTGCGAATCCGCCGAGGCTGTCGCCGACGGGGAGCTCGAAGCGTTTCTGGCGGCCGTCAACTGCTGTGTGCCGGGGCTCGACGCGAGCCGCCGCGACGTGCTGCGCGTGTTCAGCGGCGTCTTGCCCGCGGCCGGCCCGGGATCGAGCGCGCCGCGCGCGCGCAATTTGCTGAGCTCGCATGGGCCGCGCGGCCTGTTCACGGTATCGGGGACCAAGTTCACGACGGCCCGCAGCGCGGCGCGGCGCGCGCTCGCGGCCGTGCGCCGCACCGGCCTGCTGCGCTGGCCGACGACGGCACCGCAAGCCTATCCGCCGTGCCACGCGAGCGCGGCGGACGGACTGTTCGGCGACGAGTGGACGATGCTCGACGTCGACGGGCGCCGCCCCGGCCTCGCGCACGTCGTCGCGCTCGAAGCGGTCGAGCACCTCGACGATCTCGTGCTGCGGCGCACGACGCTCGGCGATCAGCCCGTGCGCGCGCTGACGGCCGCGCGCGAGCTATGCACGTTGGACGAGCGCTGGCAGCGGGAGTCGGAGCGGGAGATTGCGCGGTTGGCGGCGCAGCTCGGCTGGCGGCAAGCGGCGCGCGCGATGAACAGGCTCGAAGCCCGGGCCGCAATGACGGCGTGAGTACGCGACCTCGGTAGATCGTTTGGCGTTAGTGAATCGTATGGCCGGCGCGGTGCCGATAGGCCGCGCGCACGGTATCCGCGAGCTCACGCGCCGGCTCGTTCGCATCGACGAGATACTCGACGCCGAGACCCTCGAAGTCCGCGGCTTGCTCGGGGCTCGTGCAGAACACGACGATCGCGGCGCCCGTCGATGCCATGTCGCGGTACTCCGGAGCGTGGCTCGTCACCTCGCTGCGTGGCGATATGCCGTACACGACGACGTCGGGTGCTTCGGCGACCGCTGCCTGCGTTGCTCTACCGCGGGCATTAACGTCAGGGTTCGACGAACGCAGCACGCGCATGTCGCGCTGATGTCCGAGCAATTCGGCAACGACGGCGCGAAACGCTTCATCGTCGCAAGCCACGTGTATCACGATCACGACAACTCCTTATCTAGTTGCAGTGCTGCGCCGCCTTCGGCGGCACGGCAAACAGGTCGATGAGCTCGCGACGGCTCATGTCGCGCGCACCGGTGACGCGCATCTGCGCCGCAAGCTGCCAGAGCTCCTCGATCGACCACAGCGAGTAGTCCGCTTGGATTCGGTGAGCGCGAGGCACAGGTCGATATTGCATCGTCGTCGTTCCCTGAGAGCCTAGATTCCGGTTCCTTGCTCGAGTTGGTCATCGGCCCAGCTGTGGCGATGGCGCAGCCGGCGCCGCGGCTTCCACGGCTCGCCGAGCAAGTGCTCTTCTTCCTCCTCGAGCGGGTCGACGTGATGCTCGCCGGCCACCTTTTGGATCAGCCCTTCCGTCCAGTCGAATCTGAGTTCTTTGCTCATGAGGCCCTCGTTAGAGACCGATGTCTGTCTTGCGAACTTTCGCGAGGCGCGCCGCTACGTCCTTCCAGTTGACGAGCTCCCAGAACGCTTCCAGCCAGGCCGCCTTCTTGTTGCGGTACTGCAAGTAGTAAGCGTGCTCCCACATGTCGACGACGAGGATCGGGACCGACGCGTTGCCCGTGTTGCCTTGATGGTCGTAGACCTGCTCGACGACGAGACGCTGGCCGAGCGGCTCCCACGAGAGCGCGCCCCAACCGGAGCCCTGCACAGCCGCGGCTGCGGCCGTCAGTTGCTCCTTGAAGGCCGCGAAGCCGCCGAAGTCGCGCTCGAGCGCCGCGGCGAGCTCGCCGTTGGGCGCCTCGTTGCCGTCCGGCGTCAAGTTCTTCCAGAGCAGCGAGTGCAGCACGTGCCCGGCAACGTTGAACGCCAGATTCTTCTCGAGCTGGCCGATGTAGTCGAAGCGCCGCTCGTGGCGCGCGTCCTCGAGCTTGTCGAGCGTGTCGTTGGCGCCTTTCACGTACGCCGCGTGGTGCGCGTCGTGATGCAGCTCGAGCAGCTCGCGCGAGACGTGCGGCTCGAGCGCGTCGTAGCCGTAGCCGAGCTCGGGAAGCGCGTATTGCATCTGCGTCGTCTTCCTCGCCGCTCAGCGCCGGATCAGCGCGGAGAACAGCACTCCGGCCACGAACGCCATGCCGGCGACCGCGAGCGGGTGGCTCTCCACGTACGACGTGGCTCGCCGCAGGCTTTCCTCAGCCGTGTCGGAGTATTGGCCGTGAAGCTCGCGCGCCCGCTCGATCGTTCGCTCGGCCGCGCCGCGTACTTCGCGCTCCGCGCGCTGCGCGCGGTCGGAAATCTCGTCAACGGTATCGTGGGCTTTCGCCGCGAACCGTTCCGTCGCCGTGTTCGTGTCCTTTTGTCCGTTGGTCGTCGTCATGCGCGACTCCTGTAGTTCGTCAACCCTTCCTTGGGTCGACCGCGGTTTTGCAGGTTTCGTGCCGTCCGCGGCTCAGTGGAGCCCTTTGCCCCAGTCGTCGACTTCGCGTTCCGCCTCGTCCCGCTGCTTGCCATAGAGCTCTTGCAGCCGGCCCACGAGTTGCTCGCGTTTGCCTTCGATACGATCCCAGTCGCTGTCGGACAATTTGCCCCAGCGTTGCTGCGCCTTGCCTTTCAGCTGCTTCCATTGGCCCGTGATGACATCCCAGTTCATGCGTGTCTCCTTTCCATGGGGTGTGAGGGTCGCGCGTTGACCTGACGTAGACCTGACGCGACCTCAGTTACGGCGATCGATCTCGTCCTTCGCATCGTCGACGGTGTCGTCGATCTTCTCGCCGGCCTCCTCGAACGGGCCTTTCTCGCATCCCGCGAGGAGCGCGACCGGTAGCGGCGCGGCGAACGCCAAGACGCGCGCGCCGGCCAACAGAAGCCACAGGATCCGAACTCTCTTTGCTCTCATCGCGCCTCCTGTCGTCCTACAAAGACAAGCCCAGGCGTCCTGGGCTTGCCATGCTCGCGACAGCTCAACTTCATTGGGTTGTCGGAGCGCCCCTCTACAGTTGCAAGGCGCGTGCCAGAGGCTGCGTCGCTCACGTTCCGCCGGCTCGGCGGCGGGGGACGCAAATTTTTGGAGCCCATCGCAGAAACTGAGCCGCGGTTCTCGACCGGCGCCGCTCGCCCCGGTATCCTGCCGGCGCGCGCCGCGGCCCTACGCGGCAGAACAAAAGAAGGTGAGAAGCCCTATGGTCGTAACCGCGACGGCCCCTGCTAGCGCTGTGGTTTTTTTGTTCGTGTTGTCGTTCTTTTGCTTCATGTCGGGCGCCGCACTGCGTCGATGGCCCGATGAGATTCAGGCCTACATCGAGCGCGTCGACGGCTCGTTGTGGTTCGTGAGCCCCGAGACGCATCGCGCGCTGATCAACGCGACGGGCATTGCGCTGATAGCGCTGTCGTTGCTCGCGGTGATCGCCGCGCGCATGGTCTCCTAACCAGCGAGCTCCGAGCGCGCGGCGCGCCGCGGTGCTGGTGCTGCTGGCATAGGGCATGCATCCGTCCGCGAGCATCAATCGAGGCTCAAAAAACGGAGGGCGCAGAGCCGTGGGCACGCAACTCGACGTACGGAAGCAACGGGAGCTCGCATATCGGCTTTGGGAAGAGCGCGGTCGGCCGCAAGGGCGGCCGGACGAGGACTGGTTCGAAGCCGAGCGACGTTTGCGTTCCGATCAACACGAGGCCGATTCCACAGCCGTCGACGAGGCGGCGCGCGATTCTTTTCCCGCCAGCGATCCACCGAGTCCGGGCATTCCGGACCGACCGCCCGTCAACGCCAAAAAGCGCAAGGCGACCGCGCCGCGCAGGCCTCCGGGAATCGTCTAAGCCCCCTCTTAGTCGTCGTCGTATAGCGTCACGCGGGTCGTCGTCACGGCGCCCGCCACGCCGTTCTGCGGCTGCGCGAGGTGCACTGTGAACATCTCGGTCGGCTCGCGGACGCCGTCGTTGACGATCGGTACCAGCACGCGCTCAACCGTCGCGCCGGGCGGGAACGTGACGACCTGGCGCCCTGTGCGCGCGTAGTCGGCGTCCTCGTGAGCCGTGTCGGGCGTCGTCCACCAGATGACGCGCGTCTCGTGCGACGTGTCGCCGCTGCGCACGATGTCGATCGCAACTGCGCCGTGGTCCTCGCGCGCGGCGATCTTCGGAACGTCGAGCGATACCACCGGGAGCTCATCGTGCTGCGGCGGTGCCGGCGGCGGCGACCTGGTCGTCGGCCGCGCAGCGGCGGTCGATGCGGGCCGCCGCGGCAGCGGCGACGCCGGTTGTGGGTCGGATGGCGGTGTGTCGCGCGGCGTCTCGGTTTCGTGCGGTGCCGCCGCGGGCCCGTGGGCCGCGGAGCTGCGGGGCGCAGCGGCCTCCCGCGGCGGCGCTTCGGGAGTAGGCGCCTGATTCTGCGGTACGCCGCTCTCTCCGGGCTGCGGAGCGTCCTGCTCGGCGGGGGTGACGTGCGCCGCGACCACGCGCAGTGCATCGAGCCCGCGAACCTTGAGCTCCTCGGCCGAGGCGGCGATGCCGCCATGATAGGTCGCGATCAGGCTCGCGATCGCGGCGGCGGTCGCCATCGGCAGCACGAGGCGCCAGAGCGACATCGGCAAGAGCGACCAGGAGCGCGTCGGCGGCGCCTGGCGTCGCAGTGTGGCGCCTTCGCCGGACAGCGCGAGGCCGGCGGCGTCGAGAAATTCGGCAACGCCGCTCGGACGTCGCCCCGACCCTACCATCACAGCGCGAATCGCGTTGAGTCGCGCGGCAGGAATCGCGCCGTGGGCCGCGGCGCGCAACGCCTGCGGCGACGTCGATCCCGTGTACAGCTCGGCCGCAAGGCGCGCGAGCCCCCTCAGGTCGTCACTCGCTCGCGGCGGGCGTCCGCCGATCTTGGCGAGGCGGCGCGTGAGGAAGTTCGTCAGCACGACGCGACGGTCCATCGTGACGATGACGTTTTCGGCACGGACGTCGCCGTGTGCGATGTCGCCTTCGTGCGCGTACACGAGAGCGGAACCGATTGCTCGTACGATGTCGTCGGCCTCGCCGACCTCGAGGCGCTCGGGTGCGAGATGCGTGAGCACGTCGCGCAACGGTTCGCCGTCGAGTCGCTCTCCGGTGATGTAGTACTGCTGGCCGTTGCTGCCGAGCTCGATCATGCGAGCGATGTTCGGATGCTCGAGCGTCCGCAGCCGATTGAAGTCGCGCTGCAGTGCGGCGAGCAAGCTACGGCTCCCGCTGACGTGAGCTGGCAGCATCCATAGGCCGACGGGCCGGTTGTTGCTCAAATCCTGCCTCCCTTTCCTCTCGTTGGGTTTGGGATCCACGCGGCGTGGCCGCGACCCCCGGAAGGTTTGCAATGTCTATGCCAGAGACACGGCGCTGCGAGTCGGTCGTTGCGTCCTTGGCACAGATATTGCTCCTTTCGGGCACGGGGGGCCGTTGCAAGGCACGCGCGACTCGTGGGAGGTGTGCGCATGAAGAACCAGACTCGCGCGCTAATGCGGGCGATTGGCTATTTATGGATTGGTCTGGCGACGACGGTTACTGCTCAGCAGCGTGCGGCGGCCCCGGCTCAATCCGAGACGGGCACGGTCGTCCGCTACGAAGTGCAGCCGAGCGATGTGCTGCAGGTCTCGGTGTGGCGCGAGCCCGAGCTCACGCAACAAGTAATCGTGCGGCCCGACGGCGCCTTTTCGTTCCCGCTGGTTGGCGAAGTCAATGCGGTCGGCAAGACCGTCGAAGACCTGCGCAAGGAGATCGTCCAAGCGCTGACGCGCATCATTCCCGACGTCGTCGTGACCGTCGCCGTGGTCGAGATCAAGGGCAACAAAGTCTACGTCATCGGCCAGGTCAACCAGCCCGGGGAGTTCATCGTCAACCCGCGCGTCGACGTCATCCAGGCGTTGAGCCTTGCCGGAGGCACCACGGCGTTCGCGAGCCCGAGCGAGATCTTCGTGTTGCGGCGCGACAACGGCCAGCAGCGTCGTCTCCCGTTCAATTTCGACGCCGTAATGCGCGGACGAGATCTCGAGCAGAACGTGCTATTGCGCAGCGGCGACGTGGTCGTCGTGCCGTAA
>Ga0075418_10009987_pt1 | contig 10636 bp, 4 predicted proteins | sample SoiMetdeltSBSDD2_FD_81776 | JGI IMG/M metagenome (GOLD analysis project Ga0075418, IMG submission 81776) | Bulk soil microbial communities from a Populus tree surrounding site in Tennessee, USA - Soil MetaG P. deltoides SBSDD2 | ecosystem: Environmental > Terrestrial > Soil > Tree plantation...
CGGTGTTCTCCGGCCCCGCCGCGCAGCTCGGCATCCAGATGCGCAACGGCATCAAGGCGTACTTCGACTTCGTGAACGAAAAAGGCGGCGTGCACGGCCGCAAGCTCGAGCTGGTCACGGAAGACGACCGGTACGAGGCGGCGGTGGCGCCGCAGGCAACGGCGGTGGCGGCAGCAAGCCGCTGGCCCTGGTGCGAGCCGGCACCGGCTTGCCGAGCAGCGGGTTGTCGCAGCTGGCGACGGTTTCAGCGCCCAAGTTCGAGAGCGAGAAGTCCCGACCGCAAGATGTCGACGACACGCGTGTGCGCGAGCTGGCCGGGGCCTCGTTGATCGGGCCCATCGTCGACCGCGATGTCCTGAACTCGCAAACGCCGATCTATCCCGATTGGGCAGAAGTGCAGGGAGTCGAGGCGACGGTGAGTCTCTACTTCGTCGTCCGGCCGGATGGGCGCATCAAGGAGAACATCCTGGTGGAGAAGACCTCGGGCTTCGAGGACTTCGATGCCAACGCCGTGACGGCCCTGCGTAATTGGCGCTTCGAAGCGCTCGGGGGCGGCGCCACGGGAGAGCAGTGGGGACGCATCACGTTCCACTATCGACTGAGCGCGGGCTGAGCAATCGTTCGTTCCCGGGATCCGGCACACGCCGTGACGCCTGGCAGCGAAATTCGGCGGACACCTGTTGCGAGAGCGGGCACCACCGAGCCAGAGTGGGCTTCACCAAGCGAGGTGATGGGGAGATGACGGCACATCGATTGTATTGGATCGCCCTGGGAACGGTGGTCGCGGTGGCGCCTGCGAGCGTGCTCGCCAAGGCCAAGGCCAAGTCGGCGAACAGCGACAAACCGAAGATGACGATGCCGGCTGGTCAAGAGGGCACGGCCTTCGGCAGCCTCACCGTCGAGGGCGAAGACAGGATCCGTGTCGAGTTCGAGCGCCCGCCGCTCGAGCTGCATCTCGATCCGCGCAAGAGCCCCGGTCTCGAGCTCGGCGATGCGCGCGCGATTCTCGATCGGGAGAAGGAAGATCTCGTGTCGCCCTACCTCGCGACATCGGCGACCGTGCGTTCGCCGTACCTGGCGCGGCCGTGGCACGACGAAATGACCACGGGCTCCGTGGCGCGCTTCCGTCCCGCGGTGACCAGCGTCGATCGCTGGCGTCTCGCGGTCGTGGACTCGCGCGGCGAGCAAGTCGTCGAGTTCAAGGGCACGGGCTCGCCGGCGAAGGAAATCGAGTGGAACGGTCTCGATGCAGCGGGGAAACCGTGCGCGCCGGGTCTCACGTACTCGTACGTGTTCGAGGCCTTCGACCGCGCCGGCAACAAACGCAACTTCGTCGGCGAGGGTTTCCAGCTCCCGGCGTACCGGCGGGAGACACCGCAATCGCTGACCATGCTGTTCGCGGGCGAGAAGCTCGGCACCCAGAAGCCGGCGCCCATCGTTCTCGAGGTGGCGAGCTGGATCAATCAGTCCGGCCGGCCCGAGCGCCCCATCAAGGTTCACGCCACGGCGCGCAACCTGGAGCAGGCCAACGCGATGACGAAGAACATCTCGCAGCAGCTCGGTCCACTCGTGATCGGTGATCCAGCACGCATCCAGCCGATGGCAGCGGTAGCAGCAGACGCCCCCGTGCAGGGAAGCGTGACGGTCGTCGTCGCACCCTGAGTCCTTGGGTCATTGGACGCAAACATGGCGCCGCCGGTCTTTTGACCGGCGGCGCTTTGCGCATTCATGCGGAATTCGCAGGAATCGCCACACCACGTGCGGAAATACCATCTCGCCATTCCGCCGTTTCGCTCTACAATGAATTGTCGCGCCGCTCCGTGTTCTCGTCAGCGACCCGAGGTCGCGTAGCGTTCCGAACTCGTCGCTCCTCGTCCGTTCGGCCGACTGCATGCCACCGAGCCGGCCAACGCCCCACTAGGACGTCAGAATCATTCTCCGACCTGCTCGCCAGGGCGATGGGCTCGGTCGCTTGGGTAGCGTGTGCGTGGCGCTGTGCCTGCTGCCGCTGCTTGCGCCATCGAGCGCCGCCGGCTTCGGCACGACGCGAACGAACGCCGACGGCGGCAACGTCCTCGGAGACCTCGAGGTCACGCCGACGCGCGTGCCGTGGGAGTACTTCGACGGCACGATCACATTCTCCGTCATCGGCGATGCACCGTACAGTGTCGCCGAAATCCCCACGTTCCTGCAGCAGCTCGACGACCACCGTCGCTACAGCCATGCCGAGTTCATGGTGCACGTTGGCGACATCAAGTCCGGCTCCGAGCCCTGTACCGAGGAGCGCTACCGGTTGACCGCCGAGTGGCTGCAGGCGATGGACGTGCCGGTGTTCATCGTCCCCGGCGACAACGAGTGGGTGAATTGCGTTGACGACGATCAGGCCTGGAGCTATTGGACGCAGCATCTCCTGGGTCTCGAGCAACGTTTTTGCGGCGTTCCGCCGGTCGAAACCCAGACCGTGCGCACCGAGAACTTCGCCTTCGTGAAAAACGGGGTCTTGTTCATCGGCATCAATCTCGTGTCCGGTGCCGACGACGAGTCGATGAACGATGCCGCCGACTGGGTGCAAGAGCAGCTCGGGGCGAAGAGCGGCAAGGTGCGCGCAGCGGTGGTGTTTTCGCAAGCGGGGCCGAACTCTGCGCGGGATCTGTTCTTCAATCGCTTCGTGGCCGATGTGACGCGCTTCCGTGCTCCGGTGCTTCACGTGCACGGGGATGGTCACAGCTGGGTGCACGAGGTCGCGACCCTGGCGCCGAACTTGACGCGCGTACAGATCGATCGCACGGTCTCCGCCCCCGCGCACTTCATGGTCACGCCGTCGGCGGCGCAGCCCTTCGCCTTCGAACGCGATCCGTGGCCGTCGGGGACGCCAGTGGTCGACAATCGTCCATGCGTGGAGATCGGCGCCGACCAGAGGGTGTCGGTGCTCGGCGGGACGTACCTGTTCGGTCGCGGCAACGACGATGCGTTGCAAGGGCCGCTGACGTACACATGGAGCAAGCGCAGCGGTCCAGGGACGGTCACGTTCGTCACCCCAGCATCGCCGTGGACCAGGGCGCAGTTCAGCGCCGTGGGCACGTACGTCTTGCAGCTCGATGCCGATGACGGCGGCACGATGGATGACGACGTGGTGACGATCGTGGCCGCGAGCGCTGCCGTGACCCCGCGAGCCTTCGACGATACCTGGATCGGCAACGAAGACGTGTTGCTTGGCGTCGCCGCCCCCGGTGTTCTCGGCAACGACAGCCACGGGTCCGGGATGCCGCTCGTGGCCACAGTCGTCGTGCCACCGACGCACGGAATCATGGTGCTCGCGACCAACGGCGGCTTCACCTATCAGCCGGCGGCCCAGTGGTCCGGGACCGACAGCTTCTACTATCAGGCCGCCGATGCGAATGGCGCGATCGCGATCGCACGCGTGACGCTGGTCGTGAACGCGGTGAACGACGTGCCGATCGTGGCTGGAGAAACCTTCTCGACCGGCGTCGGCGCGCTCGTGGTGGGAGTGGCCCCAGGAGTTCTGGCCAACGACTCGGACGCCGACGGCGATGTGCTGACAGCGACCCTCCTCAACACCGTGTTGCATGGAACGTTGACCTTCCAATCCGATGGGTCGTTCACGTATACACCGCAAGTGAATTTCATCGGCACCGACCGCTTCGACTACCAGGTGAGCGATGGGATGTCGACGGCGATGGCCACTGCGACGTTCCAGGTGGCGCCGGTTGTGCTCAACGTGTCGCCTGTTGCCGACGCCCATGTGCGCTCGTCGAATCCGAGCAGCAACTACGGCGGGTTGAGCCGCCTAATCGTGCAAACGAACAACACGACTTACCGCAGCTATCTTCGGTTCGTCGTCAGCGGCGTGGGGGTGAACGTGCGCGCGGCCCGTCTGCGCCTGTTCGCGAATGATGGCGGACCCGATGCCGGTGGCGTGTATTCGGTCGCCAACAACTACCAAGGCACCGCGACGCCGTGGACCGAAACCGGGATCACCTGGACGAACGCGCCGCTCATGGGGCCGACACCGATCGCTGCGGTGGGCCTCATCGGCAACAATGTGTGGGTCGAATGGGACGTGAGCGCCGCCATCACGGGGAACGGGACCTACTGCTTCGGCATCCGGAACGCTTCGACGGACCCGGTCGAGTACAGCTCGCGCGAAACCTCGAGGCAGCCGCAGCTCGTCATCGAGACCGACCTCCCCAACTCACCGCCGCTGGCAGTGGACGACGCCTATACCACGGCCGAGGACAACGGCCTCACGGTCGCGTCCCCTGGTGTGCTCGCCAACGACAGCGACGATCCGCGCGATGTGCTGACCGTGACCTTGCTCACGGCCCCAAGCGCGGGTGCAGTGACCTTGAGCTCGAACGGCGCGTTCGTCTACACACCGTCGGTCAACTTCCATGGCGGGGTGAGCTTCACCTACCGAGTGCAGGACCAGCGTGGAGGTTCGGACACGGGCGCCGTGAGCATCGTCGTGAGCGCGGTGAACGATGCGCCGGTCGCGAACGATGATGCCTACTCTGTGGCCGAAGATGGGACACTGAGCGCGGCGGCGCCCGGTGTCCTCGCCAACGACAGCGACGTCGAGGGCCAAGCGCTCACCACCACGCTGCTCACGCCGCCTGCACAGGGGAGCCTCGTTCTCGCCGCCGGAGGTGGCTTCACCTACACGCCGCCTGCCAACTTCCACGGCAGCGCGAGCTTCGTCTATCAGGCGAGCGATGGGGCCGGCGGCACCGGCACCGGGACGGTGACGATTACGGTGAGCGCGGTGAACGATGCACCCGTGGCGAGAGCCGACAGCTTCACGGTCGCAGAGGATGACGAGCTCGACGTGGCGGCGCCGGGATTGCTCGGCAACGACACCGACGTGGATGGCGATCCACTGCGTGCTGCACTCATTCAAAATGCGTCGCATGGCGCGTTGATGCTGAACATCAATGGGTCCTTCACGTACACACCGGCCATGAACTACACCGGCGGCGATGCATTCACCTACAGGCTCACGGATGGCAAAGGTGGCATGGACTCGATGACCGTGCTCCTGCGCGTGAATCCGGTGAACGATCCTCCCGTGGCCACGAACGAGGCATACTCGACGGCCGAGGACGAGTCGCTGCAAGTGGCACTGCCTGGTGTCTTGACGAACGACACGGATGTGGACGGCGACGTGCTGTCGGCCACGCTCTCGACCGCGCCGGCGCATGGGAATGTGGTCCTCGCGGCGAATGGGTCGTTCACCTACCTGCCGGCGGCGAACTTCACCGGCATGGATAGCTTTCAGTACATGGCGAGCGATGGACGAGGAGGCGGAGATTCGGGCACCGTCACTTTGCAGGTTACACCGGTCCAGGATGCCCCGGTGGCAGTCGCCGACGCCCGAACAACTGCCGAGGACACACCCCTCATGGTGGCGGCGCCGGGTGTGTTGGCGAACGACACCGACGTCGATGGCGACGCTCTCACGGCGGCGCTCGCTTCCGGTCCCTCGCATGGCACCCTCGCGCTGCAAGCCAACGGTGCGTTCGATTACACGCCTGCTGCCGGATGGAACGGAGTGGATTCGTTCATCTACTCGGCATCGGATGGGAAAGGCGGGTCGGATCCAGCTACTGTGACCATCACTGTATCGGCCGACAACGACGCGCCGATCGCCGTCGACGACGGCTACGCGACGAATGAGGACACCCAGCGCTCCGTGGCTGCACCTGGGGCACTCGCGAACGACACGGATGCGGATGGCGATGTGCTCACGGCTGCCCTCACCACGGGTCCAACCCACGGAGTCGTGGTTCTGCAAGCCAATGGCGCTTTCGATTACACGCCTGCTCCTGGTTGGAGCGGCACCGACACATTCACCTACACAGTCGCTGATGGAAACGGTGGTTCGGATCAGGCCACGGTGACGATCGCGGTGTCAGCAAGTAATGATGCACCCATCGCAGTCGACGATGGTCATTTCACGGCCGAGGACACGCCACTGGCCGTGGCAGCACCCGGGGTGCTGGCGAACGACACGGATCCGGACGGTGATGGCCTCACCGCTGCGCTCGGCACAGGTCCCTCTCATGGGACTCTCACGTTGCAAGCCAACGGGGCCTTCGATTACACGCCTGCGCCAGGCTGGAGCGGCGCAGACTCATTCACCTACACGGCAGTGGACGGCAATGGCGGATCCGATGCAGCCACTGTGACAATCACGGTGTCGGCCGACAACGATGCGCCCGCGTCGACGGATGATTCTTACGGGACTAACGAGGATGTTCCCCTCCAGGTGGTGACGCCAGGCGTCCTGGGGAATGACGGAGATCCGGACGGAGACGTCCTGACTGCAGTCGTTGCCACCGGTCCCGCCAATGGTGCGCTCGTCCTGAGCGCGGATGGTTCCTTCACGTACACACCCACCGCGAACTTCCATGGGGAAGATTCGTTCACCTACACGGCCGATGACGCCAACGGTGGCACCAGCAGTGCAACTGTTACTCTCGTGGTGAACGCGGTGAACGATGCACCGACCACGGTCGACGACAGCTACGCTGTCGACATGGATAGCACTCTCGCTGTGCCGGCTCCGGGTGTGCTCGGCAACGACAGCGATGCCGACGCCGATGAATTGGTCGCGGTTCTCACAGTGGAACCTTCAAGTGGCACTTTGACACTGATGCCGGATGGGGGTTTCTCCTACACGCCCAATTCAGGCTTCACGGGCACCGATGTCTTCAGCTACGCAGCCGAGGATGGGAACCATGGCAGCAGCTCCGGCCAAGTCTCGATCAGGGTCGGCGCCGCGGGCTCGATTGCGAGCCAGGAGGGCCAGCGCGCACCTGGCCAAAAGGAAGCCCCGGACGATGTGGCGACTACACAGGGTTACGCTGGGGAACTGCGCGTTTACCCGAACCCCTTCAACGGTCGCACGACGTTGGTATATGCCCTCGACGCCCCATCCAGGGTGGAACTCGTGATCTTCAATGCTCGCGGCCAGCAAGTCCGCAGGCTCGTGGACGAATTGCGGCAACCCGGCCGCCACGAGGCTGTGTGGGACGCCCGAACCGACGGGGGAACCGCAGTCGAATCGGGCATCTACTTCATCCGCCTGCGCAGCGACATGCGAACCCTCACGTCCAAGCTGATTCTGGTCCAATAGGAGCGGACGCGGGCCGCGGGAACACACACCTCGCGCCGGTCCTGGAACGAGTGGTCACCCCTTCAGACCGGTCCACCATCGAGGCCTTCAGGCTGACCCCGGCACCCATCGCAACATTACCAACCTCCCAATCGTCCAGTGGCGGGGTCAAGTGCCGCCGTCAGACATAGGCCCTCGCCAAGCCTTGACGTGCGCCGGAGGCAAGCCTAGGATTTCACCACCTCTGCGATGGTTTCCATGACGGACAGGACCGCCCAAAACCAACGGGTGTGAGGGGATGGGTTGTTGGTGGAGGTGGCGCGATGCGACGAATCATCTGTCTAGGTTTCTTGCTCGCGATGTTCCTTGGCGTCCTGGCCCACGAGGCGTACGCCGTCCGTCCTTCCAGGGAAGTCTCGGATCCAACTCCGGTTGGCAATGGCGGCCAACTAGGCGACGACGACCTTCCGGACAAAGGTGGCTTGATTTCGCGGTCTAGCGAGTCATTCGAAGCCGCTTCAGAAGGGAATAGGCCTTCGGTCGCCGTGCCTCAGCCATTCATGCGCTCAGATACTTGGGTACCACGCACGCTGCGTCGTATTCAAATCACACTCGGTCAAATGCGGCGAATCCTGCGCAACTGATGGAACGGGGCTCCTCGCCATGGCCCAGACACGCCTCAAAACGAGATCAAAGAGCGACATCGAGGCGCTGTTACAAAAGCTTGCGCATTCTTTGCGTGACGAGAGAGTCGAACGGACCCTGAAGTCTCTGGAAGCTCTACTGCGTCTCGAATTGAGTCGGCGCGAAACCCTGCGATGCCTTTCCTTGCAGGCGGAATGCTACGTCGTGTCGCGCCAGTTTGCAGCGCTCGACGAAACAATAGGTAGAATTCGAGGACTCGCAGAATCGCATGACGATATTTCAGAAGCAAATTTAATGGCTGCTCATGGTGCGATGTTGGCTGGTAGGGCGAGAGAAGCGCTACGGATGCTAGTGCCTATTGTGCGAGGCTTCGGCCAGTACGACGGTCGGCGTGCGCGGGCAATGCGTATTGTCGGAATCGCGTGCTACAGGACAGGGCACTACGGTTGGGCAAGGGCATTCCTGCAGTTCGCTACGGCCTTCTATCACCTGAACGGCCAGTCTCGAGATCTGATCCACTGCCTGAACAGCTTGTCGCTAGTTTCAAGAAGCGAAGGGGATGTGGATCTTGCGCTGCTGTACCTGAGAGATGCAGCCCGCCTCTTGCCAAAGCGGGGGATGGCACGGACCCGAATGAGGTTGATGGTGAATCATGGAGTGTGTCTGCTCAAGACTGGGAAACTAGTCGAAGCCCGAGCGCTATTCCTTGGGGCTCGTGCAATGGCATCAGAGAGATCTGATCCGGTTTATGTGGCAGCCATTTGTAACAATCTTGGGCACGTGTATAGAATCGAGGGGAATTACTCGGTCGCTGCGGAGTTTCATGAGCAAGCGCTCGGCCTAGCAGAATCAGGAGGCTCTGATCGGCAAATCTGTCTGGCCTTGGAGTTCCTCGGGGAAACTTGCGCCGAGGAAGGACGATCGAGCCAGGCGTTGGTCCTCTTGAACAAAGCTCACGATAGCGCGCGGAGAATCTCCAAGCACGGCGATGTCATGATGGAGATTCTGCGCCGGCGCGGCGAAGTGCATGCCATGCGCAACGACATGGGCGCGGCGGTACTCGACCTGCAGCGAGCCATCGAACTGTGTGGGTCGCGCGGAGAGAAGCGAGAAGCCGTACTGGCGCGCCGGGCCTATTGGCTTGTCGCCAGCCTGGACGTCGAGGGGCTCGCGACGCGAATGCGCGAGATCTTGCGAGATCTCGATCAACTGGCCGATCGTTTCGAATATGCGCGCACGGTCTACTTGATCTTGAAGGATGCGCGCTTGGATGCGGAGAAACTGCCTTGGCTGGTGGATGCGGTGGTCGCGGCGACGCACTACTTCACGGTGCTCGGGAGCAAGGTGTGGAAGGTGCGCCTTCAAGATGTTTCAGGGCATCAGCGCAGGATCAATCGTATCCGCGCTGAGCAAGACCCTGTGCAAGGATACTACGTAGCGTCCCGTAGTCCCGCTTTTGGCGCAACTCTGGAGGCTGTTCGAGTCGCAGCTCGAAGTCGGTTCCCCGCACTGATCGTGGGTGAGACTGGCGCCGGGAAAGAGATCGTTGCGCAGCTACTGCATCAGACGAGTGAACGCGCAGGATTTCCACTCATCGCAATCAATTGCGGCGCCTTGCCCGAGGCACTCGTCGAGAGCGAATTGTTCGGGTACGTGGCGGGTGCCTTCACCGGCGCCACACGAGAGAAGCCCGGCTTGTTCGAAGCTGCGCACAAAGGAACCGTTCTCTTGGACGAAATCGGTGATTTGCCATTGATGGCACAAGTGAAGGTCTTACGCTTTCTCGACACCGGAGAGGTGCGTCGCGTCGGTGAGGTAAGGAGCCGGCGTTGTGATGTGCGAGTGGTCGCGTCGACGAACCGGAGTCTGGATACTCTTGTCCAGGAAGGGCGGTTTCGTTCCGACCTTTTGTTCCGACTCCAGGCGTTTCGCATCCAAATGCCTTCCTTGCGAGAGCGGCCAGAAGATGTCCTCGACTTGGCACGAGTGTTCCTGCGCGAGGCTGCCCAAGGCGGCGATGTGCCTTCGTTGTCTCCCGACCTCGAGGGCTGGATGCTGGGATATGCATGGCCAGGAAACGTGCGCGAGCTGCGAAATCTGTGCGGATACATGCATGCTCAAGCCTGGGGCAGAGCGGAGATTCTGGTGACGGACCTGCCGCCCGAATACCGCAGCCGATCCTCCGGGAGCCCCGTGTCGCCATTCGAGCGTGACCTCGTCGAATTCGAGCGCACACGCATTGCCAAGGCACTCAAGGAGTCGCGGGGAAGCATCTCCGGTGCTGCAAGACTGCTTGGGATGAGCCGCAATACGGTGTCTCAGCGCATGCGCAAGTTCGGCCTTGCCAAGGACACGTTCGAAATCTGAGTGGTTGCGTTTCTTCTACGACAACCCGCTTGCTAACCCGCTGCGACGGTTCACAAAAGGCAGGATCGCGTGCGCGGGCGCGCGCAGCTCTGTCGGATTTACCGGCTGTCTTCATTCCTCATTCGAAGCGTGTCAAGGAGGCGGCAGAAGTCTCGTGGACAGATGCCATCGTGCTCCTGTAGCTTTGTAAAGACGCATGACGCTCGTTCCCGGCATCAAACTCGGTCCGTACGAGATCCTGGCCCCGCTCGGTGCGGGCGGCATGGGCGAGGTGTATCGCGCCCGCGACTCGCGCCTGGGGCGTGACGTCGCCGTCAAGGTGTTGCCGCAACACCTGTCGACGAACGCGGAAGTTCGGGCACGTTTCGAGCGCGAGGCCAAGGCTGTCTCGTCGCTCAACCATCCCAACATCTGCGTCCTCCACGACATCGGCCGTGAAGGCGAAACCGACTACCTGGTGATGGAGCTGGTCGATGGCGAGACGCTCGC
>Ga0075418_10009989_pt1 | contig 10636 bp, 11 predicted proteins | sample SoiMetdeltSBSDD2_FD_81776 | JGI IMG/M metagenome (GOLD analysis project Ga0075418, IMG submission 81776) | Bulk soil microbial communities from a Populus tree surrounding site in Tennessee, USA - Soil MetaG P. deltoides SBSDD2 | ecosystem: Environmental > Terrestrial > Soil > Tree plantation...
ACTAGCGAGGATGACAAGTGCGCCAATAACGAGCCCAAGCAATCGCATGACGGGTCCTCTCAGCGTCCTGACGCGCGGTTCCGTGTGTTGTGTTTGCGCGCGCGGCAACCCGCTCTCGAAGCGAGTTTGAAGTGGGTCTGGATAACGACCAGCGTTCACCAGCGACAACATCACTTCTTGAGTTGCTGTTGTACTCGACGCACCCATTGATCGAACGCATCGAGCTGACTGGGTGAAAACTCGGTCGTCGGAATCATGTCGCCGCATCGACGGTTGCACATCATCGCCTCGCCCGCACGAAGGGCGTTCGTGACGGTTACGAGTGGGACGGCGGCTGCCCCATCGTAGACACGAAACCGGCACGGGCGCTCCCCCTCCGCATTCGCAGGTTGAACGTCGAAGCGGAACAGTCCGCCACTCGAGAGCCTGATCTTGCTTTCGCAGTCGACGAGCGGTGCGCTGGTCCCGGAGGAGACGATCGCGGAGCCCCAGAGCACCTCGAGTCTATTGAAGTTGTAGACAGCGTTGCCTAACACGCGTACGGAGGAGTCAGCGTTTAGAAAGAGCCAGCCGCCGCGCTTGAGCGCGATCGCCGCTCGACCCTGAGCCGTGCGCAACACCGCAACGCCGGGGAGGACAGAAGGTGCCGCGGCCGCTTCGACGGGGGTGTCGTTCAGGTAGACCGCGCCCTCCGCGAGCACCAAGGCTGCCGTCGTGCGCTCTGGCTGAACTTGTGCCAGAGCGGAAGTGGATACGATCGACATCTCCAGTACGACCAAGACAGAGAGACCAACTCGCATAGTCTCCTCCTTCCACCTTGAGACGTTTCGGGCGCTGGAGCGGCTTGTGACTACTGTACGCCTAACGTCCTGCCGCTCGGCGGCCACTCTCGACTGGCTCGACGCGCAAATCGGAATCTGAGCGTTCGCGCAGGGCTGGATGCGAGCGCAGGCCGGACGGCGGGAGCTGCGAGCGGCGATCACGAGTGTTTCGAATAACCTCGACCCACGCGCCGCTCGCCCATTGCAGCGGCTTGTTAGGCATCCCCGCACGCGCACGCGTCAGCGGAAGTGTTCGATGAGCATCAGGTCATCGCCAGACAACATGCTCACGCCCGAATACAACACCACTTGTCCATCCGGCGAAACGCTCAGTCCCTGATTTAGCTGCGATTCAAACTTGTTCAGCACCGTGCTCCTTCCCGTCGCCAAATTGAGGAACCGTAACTCGAACGTGTAGCGGTTTGCCGGGTCAGGCCGAACGATGTAATAGATGCCATCCCGAACCGGGAAAAAATCCCATTGGTACACCGAATCGAGGAGCCGCGTCTCCGGCCCTCCTCCCAGCGATCGAGCGAACAGCGCCCCGCCTCTTGTGTAGAAAAGTGCTGTTCCGTCCACCGACTCCCACGCCGACGTGCCCCCGCCATTGGTCATCTGCTGGCTTTCCCCGCCCGCGACAGGCATTCGCCAGATCTCCGCACGGCCAGTTCGATTCGATCTGAAATAGACCGACTTGCCATCCCGCGACCAGCTCGGGATTTGCTCAGTACCCGGGGACGAAGTCAGACGGCGCGGTCGCCCGCCTGCCGCGTCGATCACGTAGATGTGCGAAACGCCGTCTTCACCATGAGCGTCATACGCGATCCAGTGGCTGTCCGGCGACCACCGCGGAGTGCCCTGGGGCCGGCCTGTCAGCTCTGTCAAGGGGATCACATTCGTTCCATCTCGGTTCCCAACCCAAATCTGTGTACCGTTGCCGGAACGGTTAGAGTCGAAGACGATTCTCTGGCCGTCCGGCGACCACTGCGGGCTCGTGTCTGAGAACGTGGAAGACAAGAACCTTTCCGGCGCCGCACCTGTCTTGAGTATCCAGAGATCCGAGTCCCCACTGCCTTGACTAATGAAAGCCAGCTTGTCGCCGGTGCGGGAAATAGCAGGATACACGGCGGGGGTTCCGGCAAGCTCCACACGCTCGGGAGAGTCGCCTGAGATCGAGACTCGCCAAAGATGTTGGCCGTTCAGTCGCGACCCGTAGATTAATGAGTGCCCGTCCGGCGTCCAAGCGATGCCCTGGACACCCGCCTCTTGGTGGGTGACCCGGCGCGGCTTCCCATTTATTGTGAAGCCTTCGCCCAGCGTCATTAGGTACACGTCACAATTGCTGTCAGTCCGGCAGCCGGCGAACGCCAGAAAAGCTCCATCAGGAGACACAACTGGGAAGTAATAATCAAGTGTCCTGGAACTCCATATCAGCGTTCGCGGCTCGCCACCCGAGACAGGAATCGCCACGATTCCGTTGGACATCCCGACGGCGTCTTGCGCTGGGACCGCCAGCCACTTGCCGTCCGGGAACCACGTGATAGTTACGAGTTGGCCGACGACCGTAATGGTGGTCGTATTGCTCGGACGAAACTCCGTCAGCTTTTTCTCCGAGCCAGGCACTGGCGGAGTGAGGTAAATCGCGGCCTCTCTCCCCTGCCGCCGCACGAATGCGATCTGGCTGCCGTCGGGCGACCACGCTGGGGCCGTGTCGTCGGCCGGATCGGTGGTGAGTCGGAGCGGTGTGCCGGCGCCAACAGGCTTGACATATATGTCGGTGTTATCTCGCTTCTCTCCGTTCCAGACAAAGGCCACCTGGTTGCCATCCGGAGAGAACGTCGCAAGCCGCTCGTCACCGTGAAATGTCGTGAGCGGAAGCCGTGTAGGAGCCGGGAGCCGCGCTTCTTTCGCCCAGAGGAACCAGATCGCGATGGCCACCGCGGGGAATATCAAGATTGATCCTCGCACCCAGAACGTTCTTGTCGCCCAAATGGAAGGCTGCACGGCCGCAACCTTCGAGGCGACTTCCGCCTTCACATCTTCCAACTCCACGACCAAATCGGCCATAGTCTGGAGACGCCGTGCCGGATCCTTCCGCAGACATCGGAGGATGATTCGCTCAAATTCCCGCGGCAAGTCCTTCACTAGCTCGGTCGGCGGCGTCGGCTCCTTCGCGAGGACCGCTGATAACGTCGACATGGACGAGCCGCCACTAAAGGGCCGCGTCGCCGTAACCATCTCGTAGAGAACGATACCAAACGCGAAAATGTCCGAACGGTGATCGATTTTCTTCCCTTCCGCTTGCTCCGGCGACATGTAGGCCGCGGTCCCGGCAACCCTCCCCGTTTCCGACAGGCTGCGGTCAGTGAACGCGGTCCGAGTCGTCGCGGCAACCGCATCCTCCCATTCTTTGGCCGCCACGAGCTTCGCGAGACCAAAATCCAGAATCTTTGCGACTCCATCGTCAGTGACCATGATGTTCGACGGCTTCAGGTCGCGATGGATGATGCCAGCTGCGTGCGCATTCGCAAGGGCTGACGCTGCTTGAATCGCGTAGTCCAGAGCGTCGTTTAGCGCTATTCGGTTCCGTCCGATCAACTCGGCGAGCGTCTTTCCCTGGACGAACTCCATCGCAATGAAGTCCGTTCCGTCCTCCTCAGCGATGTCGTAGATGGTGACGATGCCGGGGTGGTTCAGCGCGGACGCGGCTCTCGCCTCCTGCACAAAGTGCCGTTTGTGCTGGGCGTCCTTGGTGGTGGCAGCGTTGAGGACTTTAATCGCGACCAGGCGATCCAACCGGGTGTCCCGCGCCTTGTAGACGACACCCATCCCGCCTTCGCCGAGTTTGGCGAGAATTTCATAGTGCGAGAGGCGGTGGCCGATCATCACCGTTTAGTAATGACTCCAGTCACGAGTCGCTCCCGCAGTCTAGCGCACAAAACCCGGTCCTGACGCTCATCCCAAGCCCGCAACAGCACATCCGCTTGCTCGTCATCTCGCCTTCGTCAAAACTTCGGCGACACGTCGAACCGCGATTTGTTCGATCAACCGCACTCACAATTACGCGGAACGATCGAACACCCACAAGTTGTCTTGCGATCGATCCGAAGCCCGCAGCTCCTCCGCCGCGCGAAAGCGACGGCCATCATCCTTCAGTTCGTAGCGGAAGCAGATCGTCATCTCACCGTTTGGAAGCGGCACCTTGTCTGTGAATACCAATGTGTCGCCATCCATTCGGAGGGTCGCTCGAATCGCACGTCGACTGGCTTGCTCGGGGGAGCGTGAGCGTGAGAACTTTCAGTCCCTTTGACTTGAAATTCAGTGCTCATCTGCCCTTCGCGGCGGTCTCATGCGTATCCCGTCGACATCATATGCCGCCGATGGGTCGTCGTGACACAATGCTGCCCGGCAGGTGTCAACGATGATCGAGACCGAGCCGTGGATGTGCCCCACCTGTCACGCCAGGGTCTCGACGCCTTATTGTCCGGAGTGCGGCGAACGTCCACTCAGCGAGCGCGAACTCACGCTTCGCGGCATCTTCAATCAGCTCATCCAAGCGTTCATCAAGATTGATGGTCGTCTCATTCGAAGCTTTCGCTATCTGGTGTGCCGTCCAGGTTTTCTCACAGTGGCCCACCTGAGGGGACAGCGGAAGCCGTACGTCGGGCCTATCTCGCTCTTCATGATCGCCAACGGTCTGTTTTTCGCAACCGAATCGCTGACCGGGGGGACCGTCTTTACGACGCCGATCCACTCACATCTTCACACGCAACCGTGGAGTGGCGTCGCAGGGTTGTTGGTATCGCATCGATTAGGGGCGATGCACACGACGCTTGATGTCTATGCACCAGTTTTCGATCACGCCATGGCGCGGAATGCACGGTCGCTCGTCATATTCATGGCCATGTCTTTTGTGGCCGCCCCCGCGCTCGCGTTCTATGGGAGCGGAAGACCGCTTGGTGCTCATGCCGTCTTTTCGCTCCACGTGTATGCGTTTCTGCTCCTGCTCTTCTCCGTTGCGACGGTGGTTCCGCCTATTGACCTGTGGTTCGGCGGTGCCGGATTTGTCTCCGGCGGGCTGGATGACGCGATCTCTATTTCCCTGCTGCTCGCTTGTGGAATGTATCTGCACCTCGCGACGGGAGAGGTGTACGGCGCCACTGGCGCCAGTCGAATTCTCAAAGTCGTGGCGCTCACCATCGCGGTTGCGGGAATTGTATTGGGTTATCGATTCGTCCTCTTGGTGATCACCTTGTATACCACCTGAGTATTCTTGTCTTCCGGAGCGACTGATTGCCTTCGAAGCTGTGGCGATGGCGCCGCTCTGTGGGAGAATTCGGCCTGTCTTTGTCGATACAGTGCGGCCGGAGCACACGATTACATGCTGCCGAAGTTATGGCGAGCGAAGCCTGTGGCCAAGACAACTTCGGCGTCGGGCGTAAGTTGGAGGAATGATGTTTCGAAAGACCAGCACACTGGTTTGCGCTGCGGTGTTTTTGGGTATCGCAATGATCACGCTGAATGCGCAGGCACCAGCGCAGCCGCCTCAAGTTGGCTCGGCCGCCACGCCGCCGTCGGACGAGCACGTCGTCGCGAATCCCAACTATGTATCGATTCAACTTGAAGTCGATGTGAATCGCTCCGCCGCAGATGTCTGGAAACGCGTCGGCAAGTACTGTGACATCGGCGAGTGGTTTCAGGTCGCCGCAGGATGCAAGATCCTGTCGGGCACAGACGGCGAAGTTGGTGCTGTCCGGTCGATTGCGAACGAAGTTCTGGTCGCCAAGACCGAACTGTCCTACACCTACACGCAGCCAGTGCGGGCCGGACGGCCGTACAACCTTTATCACGGCACGCTCGAGGCGCGGCCGGTGACTGCCACGACGTCGAAGCTTCTCTACACGCTGATGTGGGACAACTCGATGCTGGCGGACGAAGCCGCGCGGGAGAAGGACAAGGCGTCGCGAACCGCCACGTTCACCCGGGCGCTCCAGAATATGAAAACGCTCGCGGAGGGCGGCACCCTCGCGCCGCGGTAAGGGCGCTGAGGCGAGATTCTTCCACGACGCTCAATCAGCCGCATCCACAGGTCGAAGATGCCGGTCCAGGAATCGCGCGACGTCATCCAGCGTCGCGGCACGAGGCGCTGCCGTTGAAAAATGCGCAACCAGTGTGGGGTCCGGCGAGAAGATGACTATCGGTTTCCGGTACTGAACGGCGAGCGACACCTCCGACGCCGTTCCTGGTCCGCCGGGGAGTGCCACGATCGCCGCGGACGTAAGCACATTGATGTGATTTCTCGAGAGACTCTCTTGGCCTCGAACTCCACTGTAGGGAAGATGGGTGTAAATCGGCAACTCCACAAACCTGTTCGGATATCCGTCTTTCGGTGTGCCCGCATCCGCTTCGCTGCACGGAATAATGCCGATGCAGATCCCGCGGCCCCGGCGTGCCTCGACGAAGCCGCGACTGACGGCTTCCATGACTCCGCTCCCGGCGCCAGTCAATAAATTCACCTCCAGGCTGGCAAGCAACTGGCCGACGCTCACGGCGAGCGACTCATGATGCTCGTCCCCCGAACCCATGACGCCAACGGTCTTGTCAGCGAGTACCGCGCTCATGTTGGCTGACAAGCTTCAACTTCATCCCTTCGTGCGAAGTGACAAAGCCCAAGCCCTCGTAAAAGCGGATGGCATCGGGTCTCGCTTTGTCCGAGGTGGCATTTCCATCGTCCGGTCGGCCTTCGACTCGGGAATCAAGGAATCGACGCGCTCTTCCGCAGGTATGTATCCAGCCACTTGACGATCTCCGCCTTATAGTCGGGTGGATTCTTTGCTCCAGGAAAATCCGGGCCATGATCGGCACCTTCGATTCGGATTAGCTTCACCGGAACGTTCACTTTTTTCAGCGCGGCCTCGAAAATCTCGGATTGACGAAACGGAACCGTCCGATCCGCATGGCCGTGAATGAGCAGCATTGGCGGATCGTCGGCCGAAACATGATTGATCGGCGAAGCCGCCCATGCGGTCTTGTACTCGATGGCATTCTTTGGTGTCGCGTCGGTCACCGCTGCGTTGAGCAACAATGTGACAAGAGGGGCGCCGAGACTGGCGCTCATCTGGGCGAGGTCGACTGGAGCTGCTCTCGCGACCGCACATTGCAGCTTTGCGCTCTGGCGATTTACGGGATCGGGATCGTTCGAATCGCCCGCACCGTCCATCGTCGCCAGCAGGCTGACGAGATGGGCGCCGGACGATCCTCCAACCCCACCGATGCGCGTCGCGTCGATTCCGAACTTCGGCGCGTTGTGTCTGATGAAGCGGACCGCGCGTTGCACATCTTCGAGCTGCGCAGGATAGCGAAACGTCGGTGTGGCGCGGTGCGTGAGCGCAAATACGGTGTAGCCCGCCTGCAAAAGAGAGGGCACGTACATATCGACTTGTGGTGATTCCTTCAGGGGCGGCGCGGAATATCCGAGCGGTGCGCTCCATCCGCTCCCGGCAATGAAGATGACGCCGAAGCCGTTCTGTTTCGCGGGAAAGTGAACGTCGAGAAGGAGCGCAGCGCCGGAATGCATCCCATACAGGACATTCTTGTCGATCCGGGATTGTGCTCCCGCGCTGACCGCTGCGGCAGCGACGATGACCGCCGCCGATAAAGTTCGTCCGATATTGCGGTTCATTTGCTCATCGCCTCGAATCCGCCGAGATTGGAGAGACGCCGGGTATCCTGCCGCTCAGCCCTAAACTTCGGCTCACGTTTATAGCCTTCGGCAACGCTCCGCCGAGGTCTCGCCAGAGCGACGGTGCAATCATTTCGTCCGACAGCGGCGGCTGCAGCGGGGCTTAGGCCGCGATGCGTCATTGACACCGTTTCAACAGGCTCTGACGTGCAACCTTGCGTTCACGACGACGTATTCTAGCAAGGAGACCAATTGTGGCGTTCCGCTCGCCCTCGTGCAGGTCCTCGGACTCCCACCCGGAAAGCTGAAACCGAAAGGCGGTATGCGATGAGTAGTCGACGAGCGATCTTTACTGCTTTCTTGATGCTTTGTTTCTCGGCTGCAATCGAAGCAGCGGATGTGACCGGAGACTGGGCAGTCACGATCACGACGGCCGATGGGAAGATCACCGGCAAAGCTGCTCTGAAGCAGACTGGTGACAAAGTGACCGGTCAGATCGGCCCCAGCGGCGATGCCACGATTGCGATCGAAGGAGTTCTCACCGCCGACAAGTTGACTCTGAAAACACGCCCACGAGCCGGCCGGACGGCGGCATTCGATACCTGCGAGCTGTCGGTCGGCGACGAGAAGCTGACCGGAACCATCGCGGGCGGAGATGTCGGCAAGGGAACGATCGAATTCGTGCGGGTCAAGCCATAGCGCTTAAGCCTCACGCTTCCAATCCGTCCGGTGCCGCCTTCAGCGCTCGAAGGAGATCGGTTGACAGCGTTCATCGTGAGGCCCACACGCTCCACCAGACAACGGCGAAAAAGACTCCGACGATGACAACGCGCACCAGCGGAAAACGCCTTGGTCCGTCGAGCAAAGGCCGGTAATCAAGGAACGCTTGGCGGACCACGTGCAGTTGAGGCACCCATCGCGGCGGCTCCGGACCGACCCAGTATCGACTGTCATCACCCCAAGGTCCTTCGTCAGCCGAAAAGCGCACTCCCTCCAACTCGAATTCGCAGAACGTCGATTCCCGAAACCAGGAGAGGAACCTTACAGGCCGTCGAAGCAGCGTCGCGCCCGGAATCCTGCTGGCAACGTAGCAGACTTCACGTCGCCCAATGACGACGTTCTCGATCTGGAAGGCAAAGACCCGGCCCTCTTTGTCATGCAGGTCGTACACCTTCATGGTCTATCCAACGTCCTGCGGTGCTGCCTAACATACGGCGTTCACGCGCGGCCGCCTTCGATCACAGCAGCGGCCGGCGGGTGCAACGCCTTGTCAGGCTGCGCCGCGACAACGCTCAAGAAGTGATTGACCAGGGGATGCGGGCGCCCTGGCGCCGACTTCGTCTGGGGCACGAATAATGTTCCGAGGAAGAAAGGGTGTCCAGGCAGTTCGACGACACGGATCTCTCCCTCGGGATCCGAACCGGTAACCTGGAGCTGACCGCTTCGCAACAGCGCCACCTTCGCCGGATTCACACCAAAGTTGCAGTAGTACTCCTCGGTGGCCGACAGCGAACCATATGCTGCCGCCACCTTGGAACCCGGTGAGAACTTCAGCGGCATCTCGCGTCCGGCGAGCGAACATTCGAGCTGCGAGACGAACAAGTCTGATGCATACGGATCGTACTCGGCATGCTGCGCGTCTTTGAAACCGAGGACGTCGCGGGCATATTCGAGCACCATGTGTTGAAAACCACCGCAGGTTCCGAAGCATGGGATCTTCTGCTCGCGAGCGTGTCGGATAGCCCACAATGTTCGATCAAGATTTTTGTAGGGGCTCCCAGGCGCCACCCAGATCGCCGCGTGCCGTTCAAACAACCGTGCGTCGATGTCAGCCGTTGAGACCCAATCGGCGGAGATAGCGAGGCCGAGTGCGTCGACCGAATGCTGAATTGCTTGATTGGTGGCCACGTGAGGTGTGAAAGTCGGTGTGAACTCACCCAACAGGGCAACGCACTTCATGAAGTCTCCACCGAGAGAAAAGCAGCCTAACGTCCTGCCGCTCAGCCGCGAGCGGCACAGTCGGAGCTCACTTTACCCCGACCCATCCTCCGCTCGTCGGCTGCAGCGGCTTGTTAGGCAGCCTGATCATCCGCGACGCGTTACTGTCTCTCGAACACCAGGACGTTCTTCACGTTCTGTCCCTTCGCATCCATTCCCGTCTGCGTACTTGTCCGCGTCTTGCCATCGGCCGACACGACGACCCGAGACGTGATGGTCACCTTGCCACCCATCTTGCTGACGTTCTCGAGCGTATTGGCGTCGATCCGCTTGGCCGCAATCGTGTCCGCATTGGGGTTATTGCCAGTGACGGCTGAATCTTTTCCATCGAGATTGGTCGTGTAGGACCACTCCTGCACGGGACCGGATGCAGGTTCCGTCCTCACCGAGACCTTGTAACCCGGCCCGGCAGCTTCGTATGTCACCGTCGTACTCTTCGCGGGAGGCCCCGGGCTGTACTTGCTCTTCGCGACATTGAGCCTCCAGGTGCCCCCGAAGGTCTCTTTCGGCTGGGCAATGGCAAGCACCGCCAGCGCGAGCAAGCCCGATGCGAGAATCATCGTGACGCGCACAAATCTCGGAATCATGGTTCCTCCTAGCTTGGTCAGTCGCAACACCGAGGGTATTCACTTTTGGCCCGCGTGAACGACTATGTGGCCTATCTTCTCACCCGCCGCGCCGCGTGGAAACCCCAAGCTGGTCGGCGTGTGCACACCGGATATGCTGGCCGGGATAACGCAATAAGAGTCGCGGACAAGCCGTCCCCCTTCGCCGCGGCTACGGCGCCGTAGGCGGTACAAAGAAAGGGCGGTGATCTTTCGACCACCGCCCTCAGCGCCTTCCGCCTACAAGTCCGCGTCCCGGATACCGGACCGCGGATCCCGACAGCGAAGAAGCTACTCGATTTCGTCCCTAGTGAACGCCTCCTCAGGCTCCACGAAATACTCCATCTCGCGCTCCAACTCGAGCTCCTCCGGCGTTGGCGGCGGCGGTGGTGGTGGTTCGTCCGCCGGGATCCGCACGTGCCGTAATACTCGAACCCGGTGCCCGCCGGGATCAACCGGCCCATCGTGACGTTCTCCTTCAGGCCGCGCAGATGATCGACCTTGCCGGAGATTGACGCCTCGGTGAGCAC
>Ga0075418_10009990_pt1 | contig 10636 bp, 10 predicted proteins | sample SoiMetdeltSBSDD2_FD_81776 | JGI IMG/M metagenome (GOLD analysis project Ga0075418, IMG submission 81776) | Bulk soil microbial communities from a Populus tree surrounding site in Tennessee, USA - Soil MetaG P. deltoides SBSDD2 | ecosystem: Environmental > Terrestrial > Soil > Tree plantation...
CGAGGGGCCATCAGCGCCAGGTTGTCCGAGGGAGGGATTGATGGGCGTGCGTCTTGGCTACCTGCTGCCGACCCGCGAGCAGGTGATGGCGGGGCACTTCGAGGCGCGCTCGCTGCTGGACCTGGCCAGCCGCGCGGCCGTCCTGGGGTTCCACGCCATCTGGGTTGGCGATTCCCTCCTCGCGCGCCCGCGTCATGATCCCCTGACCCTGCTCGCCGCGGTCGCCGCGCGCCTGCCCACAGTCGAGCTCGGAACCGCGGTCCTGCTGCCCGCCCTGCGCAATCCGGTGCTGCTAGCGCAGCAGGTCGCCACCATCGACCAGATTGCCGAAGGCCGCCTGATCCTCGGGGTAGGTATTGCCAGCGACGTGCCAAATATCCGGGCCGAATTTGCCGCCGCCGGCGTGCCCTTCGAAAAGCGGGTCGGGCGCGTCTTGGAAGGCCTCAGCCTCTGTCGGGCCCTGTGGACCGGCGGGCGGGTTGATTGGGACGGCCGTTGGAAGGTGGAGGGGGGTGTCCTCGCACCGCTGCCGCATCGGCCCGGTGGGCCACCCATCTGGGTGGCAGGCGCGCAGCCCGCGAGCCTTGAGCGCGTCGGCAGGCTTTTCGACGGCTGGCTACCGAACTCGCCCACGCCCGCGGGCTGGACGCAGCAGTGGCAGGGGGTCGAGGCTAGCGCCCGTGCCGCCGGTCGCGACCCAAGCGCGCTCGTCGGGGCGATGTATCTGACCTTGGCCGTCGACGAGGACGCCCAGCGTGCGCAAGCGCGGCTTGATGCCTATCTGGCGCAGTACTACGGCCGACCGGCCGCCGAAATGCGGGCGCGACAGGCCTGCTATGCCGGTCCGGCACAGGGCCTGGCGGACTGGCTCAGAGCCTACGCCGAGGCGGGAGCCAAGCACCTCGTGCTGCGGTTTGCCGGCGACCACGAGCGTCACCTGGAGACGGTGGCTCAGGTCCGCGCCCAGCTCCCCGTCGCGCCCGCGCCCTAGCGCGTCGAGCGGTTACTTCGCAGACGCCATGGGCGGCGTTAGAACGGCTTGGGTAACGGCAAGGAGCCAAAGGCATGCAAAAGCTCACGGGCAAGGTGGCATGGGTGACGGGTGCCGGCACCGGCATCGGCGAAGCCGGTGCGGTGGCGCTGGCGCAAGAAGGTATGACGGTCGTCCTTAGCGGCCGCCGCACGGGGCTCTTGCAAGTCGTTGCGCAACGGATCAACGTGACCGCTGCCGGCAAGGCCCGTGTTGAGCCCGCCGACCTCAGCAAGAAGGGCGAGGTCAAGAAGATTGCCGAGGCTATCAAGGCTGATCTGGGCCGGTTGGATGTCGTCGTCAACAATGCCGGGGCCAACATTCCCGAGCGCGCCTGGCGAAACTTGACCGCCGACGGCATCGACACGCTCATTCAAGGCAATTTGACAAGCGCGTTCTACGTCGTTGCGGCGGCGCTGCCGATCATGCGCGCGCAGGGTGACGGCCTCTTCATCCACACCGCGTCATGGGCCGGTCGCTTCATCGGTCCGGTTTCGGGGCCCGGCTATACGGCGGCTAAGCATGGCATGGTGGCGATGAGCCATACAATCAATCTCGAGGAGTGCATGCATGGGATTCGCTCCTGCGTCGTGTGTCCTGGCGAGGTGGCGACCCCGATCCTAAAGAATCGCCCGATTCCCGAGACGGCAGAGACGATGGCACGTATGCTCCAACCGGAGGACATGGGTGAGTTGATCGCGTTTGTCGCCAGACAACCGGCGCACGTGTGCATCAATGAAGTGCTCATCAGTCCGACCCACAACCGCGGCTATATCGGCACCATGAAGGCACGCGAGGCGGCGCTGGTTGCGGCCGGCAAGACCTAGCCCTATTGCAGACGCGCACGGCACATGGACGCAACGAGCATTGACAGGCGCTGCTGCGTTGTCGGCGGTGGTCCCGCGGGCATGATGCTGGGCTTGCTGCTGGCGCGCGCCGGCGTGGAGGTCGACGTGCTTGAGAAACACGCGGATTTCCTGCGTGATTTTCGGGGCGACACCATCCATCCCTCGACGCTCGAGGTGATGTACGAGCTCGGGCTACTCGCCAGCTTTCTTGAGCGTCCGTATCAGAAAATTGAGCAACTTGCCGCCGTCATTGGCGACAGGTCGCTGCAGATCGCCGATTTCACCCACCTCTCGACGCATTGCCGCTTTATTGCGTTGATGCCGCAGTGGGACTTCCTCGATTTCATCGCCACGCAGGCGAGGCGCTACTCCAGTTTCCGGCTGCGCATGCAGACCGAGGCGACGGGCCTGATCGAGGAGCACGGCCGAGTGGTGGGCGTTCGTGCCAGGGCGGCAAACGGCGCACTCAGCATCCGAGCGGACCTGGTCGTCGCCGCTGATGGTCGCGGTTCGAACTTGCGGGATGCGGCGGGTCTCAGGGTCAAGCATCTGGGTGCGCCGATCGACGTCTTGTGGATGCGACTGTCAAAACAACCCGGCGATCCGCACCAGGTGCTGGGCCGCGTGGGTGCCGGCGCGCTGCTTGTGATGCTCGACCGGGGCGACTACTGGCAGTGCGCCTACGTCATCGCCAAGGGGGAAGCGCAAAAGCTGCGCGGCGAAGGCATTGCGGCCTTTCGCGAGCGGGTGGTGGAGGTCGCGCCGCTGCTACGCGACCGGTTGGCGGAGCTCAAGGATTGGCATGACGTCAAGCTGCTGAGCGTGGCTGTGAACCGGCTGACGACCTGGGCGCGACCCGGTTTGCTGTGCATCGGCGATGCCGCCCATGCCATGTCTCCGGTTGGCGGCGTCGGCATCAACCTTGCCATTCAGGATGCGGTGGCTGCGTCCAACCTCTTGGCGGAACCCTTGCGCAGGGGTCGGCTCACGCTACGCAATCTGGAGGCCGTCCAGGAACGGCGCCAATTCCCGACGCGGGTCACGCAATGGCTGCAGGTGCAAATCCAAAACAACTTTCTCAGCCGCGTGCTTGCCAGCCGTAGCGCGCCGGCCCCGCCGTTGCCGGTGCGGTGGCTTGACGGCTGTCCCTACCTGCGGCGCCTGCCGGCGCGCCTGATCGGCGTCGGCATCCGCCCGGAGCACGTCCACACGCAAGAGCTGCTGGCGCCGCGCTAGGCTCAATATCGATTGGCAATCGGTAGCTCTTCGGCCGGAAACAGCGTGATAACGCGACAGCCCTTGTCGCTGACCACCACCTCCTCCTCGATGCGGGCGGCCGAATAGCCGTCCTTGGCCGGGCAGTAGGTCTCGAGCGCGAACACCATGCCTTCCCGGATTTCCGTGGGGTGCTCGAGCGAAATCACTCGTGAAATGATGGGCCGCTCGTGGATGGCGCAGCCGATGCCGTGGCCGAACTGCAGTCCAAAGGCGCTTATTTCGTCGGGGAAGCCGAAGGCCTCGGCCTTGGGCCAGACGCTCGCCACCTTGTCCGTCGACACGCCGGGCTTGATGAGCCCGATTGCCTTGTCGAGCCACCCGCGCGCCTGCTTGTAGGCGTCCTGCTGCGCCGCCGTCGCGCGTCCGACGTTGAAGGTGCGGTAGTAGCAGGTGCGATAACCCATGAACGACTGTAGAATGTCGAAGAAGGCCTGGTCGCCCGGCCGCAACATGCGGTCGGTGAAGTTGTGTGGATGCGGGTTGCAACGTTCCCCCGAGATGGCGTTGACGGCCTCCACGTCGTCGGAGCCGTGGCGGTAGAGGAACTCGTTCACCTTGGCGACAATGTCGTTCTCGCGCACGCCAGGTTTTAGCTGTTCGTGCACGAGCTGATAGGCGCCGTCCACCATCGCGGCGGCTCGGTTCAACAGGGCGATCTCGTCGATGCTCTTGATCTCGCGCGCTTCCAACATGGTCTGTTGCCCGTCGGCGATTTTGAGGCCCGCCCGCTCCAATTCAAACAGCATGGGTGGCTCGATGATATCGACCCCGACCGGCATATTGGCGACGCCCGCCTCCCTAATCAGGGAGGCAATCTCGTTGGCATGCCGCTGCATCAGTCCGAAGGAAGGCGAGACCGTGCCGCGCAGGCCGAGCAGGCCCGCCTTGCAGTTTTCCGGCTTCAGCCACGGAGCGTAGAGCCGGTGGTGCACGGCGGCAGAACCGAAGTCCCACAGGATTGGATCGGCGCTGCCGCGCGTGAGGAGCGCCCAGCGGCAGATCTTGTCGCGCTCCCATTCGCCGATCTTGGTTGAGGTGAGATAGCGGATGTTGTTGACGTCCATCACCAACAGCGCGCCGAGATCGGACTTCTCGAGCGCCATGCGCGCTCGGCTTAGCCGATAGGTGTGCAGGCGACGGTAATCGACGCGCTCCTCGAAATCGACGCCCATGGTTCCGAGCGCCGGCAGCGCGCGGTCCCAACGATAGCGAGGATCGATGTCCTCGGCACGGATGCTCTTGGGTTCCTCGGGTTTTTCGCGCATGTCTGCCTCCCTAGGCCTGGCGGCGCAGGCCACGATCACAAGTCTCGGGGCAGCTTAGCGAAGAAGAATTCGCCAGCGCAAACAAGAAGCGGGCGGCGAGGGCCGCTCGCAAGCTCAAGGCGAGCAGCGATGGCTGGACCGCATGCGCTTGCGGCAGAGGCCGAACACGCGCCGCACGCAGCGGTTATGGCAGTGGCGATACCTTCGGCAATTGATGGCGTGATGGTGCGTTCGTTGCTCTCCAGTCCCGGCAACGGCGATTGTGCGGGAGCGGCATGGCTGCTGGGCGCGGCAGCGAAAAGTAGGCCGGCGCCGAGAGCCAGGGCGCCAACCCAAGCTAGCAATGGCTTCATCGATTGGCTGCTCCTTCAGTCAAGTTGGCAACCGCCGAGCCTAGGCGCCCCCGGCAGCAATCCGCGGCCCGCCTGCAAGCCCCGCTGCGCCCCCGGCCGTTGCTGTCCGGAAACCAGCACCTGGCGCGGCCGGCGCACGCGCCTGCATCGTCCGCGGGTGGCTCGGCTGCACTCAAACAATGGAGTTTGGGACGGCCGTCCCGTCAGGCGTCGATGATTTCCACGATCTCGGCGACCTGCGGCGGCATCTCGCCGGTGCTGTCCGCGTTGGGCCAGCGCGCCTCGGCCTGACGCGCCTTCCCGCTGCCGGAGACGCCAACCTCGCTGAACCCCGCTGCGCGCAACTTGCCAGCGATCAGCTCATTGCTGGCGAAGGCTTCGAGAAAGCCGAGTTGGATCTTGGCGCGATAGCGCTTGCCTTGCCGCACGGTGAACGCCGCCATGCTCACCTCCTTATCGGCTATGGTCGAGCTATAGTCAGAACCTGGTCGACCGAAGCTTTCATCATGGTCGGCCTCTCGCAAGCTCTTTGCCGCTTCGGCTGTAGGCCGGCGGCAGATAGATGCTCACGGTCTTGAGATCGGCGCGCCCGGTGCAGCGGATCTCGTGCCGGTCGCCACGCTCGATCAGGATAAGCGAACCGGCGCGCAAGGGGTAGCGCTTGCCGTTGACAATGGCTTGGCCAAGACCCGACACCACGAACAGCCATTGATCCGCACCGCGGTGGCGGTTGTCGCCCCCTCCCTCGTGCCCGCCCGGCGGAATAACCATCTGGGCGGCCTGGGCCCGGCCATTGCCGATCGAGACCCGAAACCCGCGACCAAAGCGCAAGCTGTCACGCCGCATCAATGTCCTCCCGGCTCAGGTTGGCGGTCGGCTGACAAGGGGCATAACGGGTCCCAGCAGCTCCTAGGCCAAGAAGCGTTTAGGCCGGGAAAAGTTTCTCAAACACCGACCGATCGGGATGGGCGTGCGATGCTTGAACCGTCAGCTTGCGCGGTCGGGAATCTCCACGACGAAGACGGCGCCAATTTCCGAATCCCGCAGCCGAATGGTGCCGCCGTGGGCCGTAATAAGCTCGTGCGCAACGGCGAGGCCAAGGCCGGTGCCGCCCTTGCGGGCTGAGCCCTGGAAGGCCTGGAACAGATGGGCGCGCGCCTTTTGCGGCACGCCGGGTCCATCGTCGCACACTTCGATCGTGACGCGCTGGCCGTTGCGCTGCGCCGAAATCTCGATCCGCCCCTTGATCGGCTCGCGCAGCTCGATGGCCTGCAAGGCGTTGCGGCACAGATTGCTCAAGACGCGGAACAGCTGGTCTCGATCGGCATCGACGCGCAGGCCGGGTTTCATGGCGATCGTCCAGTCGATGGCACCCTCGCGCGGCAGGCCAAGCCCGTCGGCCACTTCGGCAACCAGCGCTTCCAGGCTCATCAACTCCCGACGGGGGGCGGCTTCCTCGGCGCGACCAAACTTGAGCGTGCTGTCCGCAAGCGTGATGGCCCTGCCCAACGACGCGATTAGTTTTGGCGCGAAGCGTTGCACCGCCGGATCAGGCAAGCTGACCAGCCGGTCCGAAATCAGCTGGGCGTTGGCCAGCATGTTGCGCAGATCATGGTTGATTTTGCTCACGGCAAGACCCAACGCCGCCAAGCGGCTTTTCTGATGCAGGGTTTGCGCCAGCTCAGCTTGCATGTGGGCGAGCTCGCGCTCGGCTGTGCCGATCTCGTCTTGTCGTTCGGACGGCACGATAATGCGGCTGGCGTCCTCGGGACGCTCGCTGAAGTGCAGCATGTTATGGGTCAGGCGCATCATCGGCTGAACGAGAAGACCGTTGAGCGCGAAGTAGACGAGGGCGGCCGTGATGATCGAGATAATCACGGAAAGACCAAGCACATTGAGGCCATAGCGAATCATGGCCGCTTTCAACGGTGCCTCCGGCATGACGATCTCGACGAAGGCACCCCCGCCCATCCCTGGTTCCCCGACAACGCGAATGACCCGCGATTCGTTGGCGAAGAATACGCCAAGCGCGTCCCAGATCAGTCGGAACCGCAGCGCCAACTGATCGGCGATACCGGACGGGCGGGCGCTGGCTCGGAAGTCGTAGGTATCATCGAAATTCAAGCTGCCATCGGCCGGCAGGACCAGGCGGCGCTCGTTGTCGCGCTTGAGCGCGACCGCCTTCACCTGCGCCGTGCGCAACAACTCCAGGCGCAGTGTATCGGGCACCACGCCTCCCGGCACCGCCTCGGCCGCCAGGGCCGCGAGCTGCGCGGCGGTGAGCCGATCGGTCAGCCAGGTGATGCGGAAGTTGGCGACCGAAGGCACGAAGATCAGCACCTCGGCGAGCATCACAAACAGAATGGTGAGCAGCAAAAGCTTGGCGGACAAGCCAAAGCCGCGCCGCCTCTCCAACGTCCTTTGCAAGGGCGAAGCAAACGACTTCACGATCTGCCAGAATCTGCCCGGCCAGGCCATTGCCTCACCGAGGGAATCGCGGGGCACGCTTTATTCTACTCCCAGGTCACCGATCACCCAAGTCTGGCGAGCCAGCCGATCAGCCTGCGAACAAGGGGGCTGGCTGCAGCGCTCGCATAGTAGCCGTAGGCAACGCGTTTGTTGACTTCACAAAGCGCCGGATAGGGTGAAATCCAGCGCGTCATGGCATTAATTTTGAGGCCCTGTGACACGGCCAAACACCACATTTGGATCACCTCACCGGCCAATCTGCCAACCACACTGGCGCCCAGAATCCGGCCTTTGGCGTCGGTTATCACCTTAACGAAGCCGTCGGTAGCACGCTCCGTTTGCGCTTTATCGTTTTCGTGGAAGGGCCAGCGCAGCACACGGATGCGGCCAAAGCGCCGCCGTGCCATTTCTTCGGTCAATCCAACGTGGGCAAGTTCGGGGTCGGTGAACGTGGTCCAGGACAGGATGTCGCCGTTCAGCTTGGCCGGCAGGCGAAAAAGCGCGCGGCGCAACACGATATCCGCATGATAGTTGGCCACGTGCGTGAATTGCAGTCCCCCCGTGACGTCGCCGATGGCGTAGACGCGGCGGTTTGAGGTCTTGAGAGCGCCATTAACCTTGATGCCGCGCTTGTCGTATTTGACGCGGGCCGCCTCCAGGTTGAGCCCCGAGACATTGGCGCTACGCCCCGCCGCCAGCACCAGATGCGTTCCCCGCACGATGCGTCTGAGGCCGGCCTCGGCGATCTCGACGTCGATCGCCCCATTGGCGCCGGCAATCCGCTCGATCAGCACACCCTCGCGGATGTCCATGCCCTCCGCCTTCAGACGCTCAAGAACGAGCTGCGACAGTTCCGGATCGTCTTTTCCCAGCGCCTTGAGCCCTTCCAGTACGGTCACGCGGCTGCCAAGCCGCAAATGCGCTTGCGCCAGCTCCAGACCGATCGGCCCCGCGCCAATGACGATCAAATGCTCGAGCTTGTCTCGGTTGGCAAAGATCGTCTCGTTGGTGAAGTAGGGCACCTCGCCGAGGCCAGGAATGCTCGGGATTTCGGGTGAAGAACCGGTGGCGATCACGAAGCGGCGCGCTTTGACGCGCCATTCGCCGGCGAGCACGCGTTTGCGATCTATAAAGCGGGCCGGCGCGCTGATCACCTTGACGTTGAGGCCGGTGAAACGTTCGACCGAGTCGTTGGGCGCGATCGCCGCAATGACCGCGCCCACGTGGTCGCTGACCGCTCCGTGGTCGATGGCCGGTCGCACGGGGGCAATGCCGAACGGAGCCGCCGTGCGCATGGCATGTGCACGCGCGGCGGCGGCCAACAGGGCCTTCGATGGCACGCAACCGTAGTTGAGGCAATCGCCGCCCATTTTGTGCTGTTCGATCAGCACCACGGAAACTCCAAGCTGTGCCGCGGCCGCGGCAACCGAGAGCCCGCCGGAGCCGCCGCCGATGACGCACAGATCAGGGTTGAGCTCGCGCGGCGAGTGCGTGGGGGCAGGGGGCAGGCGCTCCTGGCGGCGGGTGTGCGCCGTCGTTTCGCCTGGGGAGGCATCGAGGCCCAGGCGTTGGGCCGCCTGCTCACTTGGCTTTTGCATGGCACGCCTTCCATTTCTTCAGCGCAATAGGAATAAGCGCCGCGAATCCCAAAAGCACCAGCGCCAACATGATTTCCTTGGTGATGAGCGCGTGTGTATCGATCGCCAGCCTGCACGCCCTAGCAGGGTCGGGGTTGCTTGCCATGCAGGTTGCATAGTTCGCCTTCGCTGCGGCAATCACGCTGTCGAGACCCGCGCCCGCGGCCGATAGCGCCAGGGTTCCCGGAATGATGCCGAGAAAGGTGGTTACGATATAGGTGCGCAATGGCACGCCTAAAATGGCCGGCGCGATGTTGACAAACCAAAACGGGAAGGCGGGGACGAGCCGCAGAAACAGCAGATAGTTGAAGGCGTCTTGATTGAAGCCGGCTCTCAGCTTGGCGAGCCAGGGCGCCGCGCGGGCATTGAGGCCCTCGCCCAGTGCCGTGCGCGCAATCAGGAATACAATGATAGCGCCGGCGGTGGCACCGATAAGGGAGGTGATGCTTCCCAGGAGCCAGACAAACATCAAGCCGCCGGCAACCGTCAGCACCAATCCTCCGGGCAACGACAGGGCGGTCATGCCGACGTAGGCCAACACGTAGGCAATGAGCGAGGAGATGCGGTGCTCGTCGAGGATCAGGTGGAAGCGATCGCGAAAGGTGACCACGTTGCCAAGCGTGATGTGCTCGTGCCAGCCCATGGCAAGGACCGCCAGCGTCAAGGCGCCGACGAGCAGGAGGGGCCACCAACGCGCCCACAGGGGGCGCAGTTTTGGCGCATAGGCCCGGGAGACACCACCCTGCCGACCGGGTGCCGGCTCGGGGGTGCTCGTTTGCTTAATGCCGTTCATCGTCGCGGACTGCCTCGCTAGCGGCACTCTAGTACAAGGCACTCGGGGGCGGCAGTTGCCAAGACCGGTTGCGGCAGTTCTCAAGCACTCGTGAGAGATGACGACGAAAATTGATGGTTTAGGCGGCCGCAGCGGCCGGATTGACTTGGCAAAACGGCGACCCTATAAGCGCGCAAACTTTCGCCAGGCTCGACGCCGGCGGTGGCAATCGCGCAGCAGACCTGCGGGGAACAGCTCTCGCAGCGGTGATCACGTCGCCGCACGGCGGCTTTCGGACGGAGTTTAGAGGTGAAACGAACGTATCAGCCGAGCAAGCTCGTGCGTAAGCGCCGGCACGGTTTTCGCAAGCGCATGCTCACAACCGGTGGGCGGCGCGTGGTTGCCCGGCGCCGAGCGAAGGGACGCAAGCGTCTTTCCGCCTAAAGGCAGGAATTGGCAGGTGCCCTATGGCCGCCGCAGGGGCGCAGCCGCACATCTGCTCACGGCGCCTTGCAACGCTGAAATGTCGCAAGGACTTCCAATCGGTCCGCAAAGGCAGGCGTTTCGCGACGGGGGCCTTCGTCCTGGAGGGGCGGCAACGGACCGCGAAAGGGGTGGCGGAGCAGGCGAGGTTCGGCTTCACCGTGGCCCGCGCCGTGGGCGGGGCGGTGGAGCGCAACCGGATCCGACGCCGCCTGAAAGCCGCGGTCGAGAGCGTGCAGATGAGCCATGCGCGGCCTGACTTCGACTATGTCGTCGTGGCGCGCCGACCGGCGCTGGACGCCGAGTTCGAGGCGCTCGTCCGCGAGCTGGCCAGGGGGCTCGATCGCCTTCACCGTCCGCTGCTGCCGCCGCGGGATCGCGCCGGGGGCGCGAAAGAACAACACAGTTGAAATCGTTTTTCGGAAACCAGATGCCACAGGATCAGGACCACCAGAAGAACCTTCTGCTTGCCATCGTGCTCTCGGTGGCCGTGCTTTTGGC